>Ga0194115_10000768_pt1 | contig 44629 bp, 21 predicted proteins | sample TA2MahsurfametaG_3_FD_148656 | JGI IMG/M metagenome (GOLD analysis project Ga0194115, IMG submission 148656) | Freshwater microbial communities from Lake Tanganyika, Tanzania - TA2015002 Mahale S4 surface | ecosystem: Environmental > Aquatic > Freshwater > Lake | place: Tanzania: Lake... | reverse complement strand
TAACCATTTAGTTATAGATGATTATTTTTATTATGGTTATTGTTGTTAATCTTTACTTTTATTAAATAAATTAGTTATAGATGATTATTTTTATTATGATTATTGTTGTTAATCTTTACTTTTATTAAATAAATTAGTTATAGATGATTATTTTTATTATGGTTATTATGTTAATTATTTTAATGATGATGATTATTTTAATTTATTACCAAATTTATTAGCAAATGTTGATGAACCTTATTTCATTTTTTAATATAAATAATTAAAAAAAATAATTATATTAATCACATATCAATATTTAAATATTTTTATTTAACCTAATAATTTTTATTAAATGAGATTAATTTACATTAATTTTTAATATTAATATTCTTTTTATTGAAATATTATACTTATAACATAACATTACAACATTTATGTTAACTGATTAACTATTCTAATTATTTCTAATCAATTTTATTTAATTAATCATTATCTTTTTACTTTGAATATTAATAATTATATTATAATTTCAAATAATTATATTATTTATTATCTTTTTATACAAAATATTAAGAATTATAAACTTTTTTATTTTTATTTTATTCATCTTATAATAATAATTATTCTAATTATTAATTAACATTATAAACAAATTATAATAATTATTGTTATTTAAAACTAAATTATTTATTAAACTTAATTGTTAAAACTTAGTTATCATCTTATACTTTATCATCTTATTATTTCATTTTTAATACAATATTTTTAAATACAAATTCAGGTTTAAATTTAAATACATGTTAATCTTATTTATATTAAACAAATAAATCATTATTGTCTAATAACAATTAAAATACATCATTAAATTATAACTTTTCTTTATAAATTTTATTCATATTATATCTGATAAATTTATTTAATAATTTATGATATAGTTATTATTTTTGTTGTTAATTATATTTTTTATCTTATTTAATGAAATGTTATAATAAAAATTACATAAATGTTTATTATTTAACATTATCTTATTTATTTTATCTTTATTTATTTTTATATTATTACATTTTTTTAATAAAAACATTATTTACTTAAGAAAAAAAAATATTGTTATACTCTATCATTTATTTTCAAATAATTTATATTTATTAATTAAATATGTAACATAATTATCTAATTTATCACTATAAATATTATAAATACATAATTAGTTAAATTTATTATAATTTAAATATTATTATTTTTATTAGTTTTATCTAAAAGATAACATTTTTTTATATTATATAAAATAAATATTTTTTATTTTGTATATAAAAAAATAAATAATGATAACAGTACCTAAAAAAAGAAAATCATCAATAAATGAATTAGTTTAATAATCAAATCATATTAAATTTGATTTAAATATGAATGATAATAATCAATAATAAATTGTTAAATAATAATAAATTGTTTAAAATAATGATAATAATCAATAATAAATTGTTAAATAATAATAAATTGTCTAAAATAATGATAATAATCAATAATAAATTGTTTAAAATAATGATAATAATCAATAATAAATTGTTTAAAATAATGATAATAATCAATAATAAATTGTCTAAAATAATGATAATAATCAATAATAAATTGTTAAATAATAATAAATTGTCTAAAATAATGATAATAATCAATAATAAATTGTTAAATAATAATAAATTGTTTAAAATAATGATAATAATCAATAATAAATTGTCTAAAATAATGATAATAATCAATAATAAATTGTTTAAAATAATGATAATAATCAATAAGAAATTGTTAAATAATAAGAAGTTGTTTAAAATAATGATAATAATCAATAATAAATTGTTTAAAATAATGATATTTAAGATATACCATTAGAAAATAAAACAATTTTATAAAAAATGTAAGATATATAGAATTAAAAAATATAAAGATAAACTGAATTATATGAATAAAAAATAAATCATTAATCGATATTTAATTTTAGATATATATTATTAGGTTCATCAGGTTGTGGTAAATCATCAATTTCATTAAGATATGTTGATAATTAATTTATGTAATCATTACATTCAACATTAGGTATTGATATGAAAATTAAATAAACTAAAATAAAACATAATAATTATAAAAATAAGTATTTAAAAATGTTAATTATTGATACAAGTGGTTAAGAAAGATATAAATCTATAACATAATCATATTATAAAAATATTAATGGTGCTTTATTAGTATTTGATTTAACATGTAAATAATCATTTGATGATATAAAAATGTGGAAAAATTAATTAGATAATTATGCTAAATAAAATGTTAAATATGTTTTAGTTGGTAATAAAATAGATTTACATGATTAAAGAGTTATTTCATAAGAATAATGTAAATAATTAGCTACAGATTTTAATTGTACATATATTGAAACATCATGTTTATAAAATAAAAATATTGATTAAATATTTGATATTTTAAATAATTTATGTATAGATTAATTTTTATAAGAAAATATAGTATAAGATAAAAAATAAAAATAAATTATAAATGGTTAACCGATACATTTTTAAATAAAGAATGTAAAAAAAAAGAAATAATGTTGTTGAAAAAAATGACGTAAAAAATAAAATTATACACATTTTTTTTTAATTTATATATTAATCGTGTATAATCTTATTTTTTATTTGATTATTAATATACAAATGATTGTAAAAACTACTTTTACAATCTACTATTTTACAATTATTAAATTTAATATATTTAAAATTATATATAAATTTAATATATTAAATATTGTAAATAGTATTCGATTCGATTGTGTTTTAGTTTTTAAATAAATTGAATTAACAATTTATTTAATATATCACAATCAAAAGTTTTCCCATACCCGGGGCTATTATCTTATTTTAATAATTAAAATAAGTTGATTCATATAATAATTATATAAATCTATAATAACCCCCCGCCTATATATTGAATTACTTCTAATTAATAAAAAGGATAATAAAATTTACATAAAAAAAAGTCATATTTTTATTTATTAGATATATATTTATTTTTTATTATTATATTAAAAAATAAATATGTTAATAAAATAATAAATTGATATAAATAAATTATAATAAATATAAATATATAAATAATTTGATATTATTAATAAAAAATTAAATAATAGTAATATTTTAATTTTATAGTCATTAACAGGTTCAGGTAAATCAACATATTTACCATATTTATTATATTAAACTAATAATTTTAATATAAATATAAATATATCATAACCAACTATATCAAATGTAATTACATTGTTTTAATCAATGTAAGATATGTTTAATTTAATACCAGAATAAAATTTAGGTTGTGATTCAAGTTTAAAAACAGTAAATAGATAAGATAAAGGTATAACATATATGACTACTTAATTAATTAATAATCATTTATAATCTTTTATTAATTAATTATTAAATAAATAAAATTATTAAAATTCATTATTATATTAATCTGATTATATAATAGCTGATGAAATTCATGTAATAAATTAATAAAACATTTAATTAATTTAATTAATTAAATTTGTATTATATTTATCTAATAAAATGATTATTAATTTAAAAACTAAATTTATTTTAACATCAGCTACATTAGATAAAAATAATTTATTATAATATTTTAATTTAACATAAGATAATTATCATTTTGTTGATGGTTAATAATAATTAGTTGATATTAAATATTATAATTAAATATATAATGATTAAGATACAACATTTAATGATTAAATAAATTAATTAAATTAATAATATTAATAAATTGAATATAAAACATTTGATATATATTTTTAAATGTTAAAATATATATATATTGATAATAAAAAATAATAAAATTACCCTAATATTATTATATTTTGTTCAACATAATAACATATAAAAATAGTACATAATATATGTTTGTAATTTATTGAAATATATAAATTAGATTAAATTTAAGTAAAATAATTAAATAGATAATCATTAAATTAAGATAAATAATTATTAGTATAAATTTAATAATAGTTTAATAATTAATTAATTATATCAACAAATATTATTGAAACAGGTGTTACTATTTATAATATTCAATATGTTATTGAAACAGGTTATTAAAATTAATTTTTATTTTCACATTTACATAATGTTAAATTTAATATTAAATAATTTTAAACAACATAATCATAATCAATATAAAGATGTGGTAGAACAGGTAGATTAAATTATGGTTAATGTATACGTTTATATACAAAATAATAATATGATTAATTTAAAGATTAATAGTTAAATATTATGTTATAAGAATAATAATAATAAAATATATATTATATGAATTATGTTATATATAGAATTTAGTAATAATTATAAATATAATTACAACCATTAGATATGATATATTAAATCAATAATAATAATAATTTATTAAACTTTTATTATATTAAATAATATTTTTATAATATATCATATTAAAATGAAATATATTAATTAATGTTATAATTATAATTAGATATTGAACAAATAATTTTATATTTATATGCTATTAATATGTAAATATAACCAATAGAGTTAATAATGATAGTTTTATTACAATAATAAATATTAATTAAATTAAATTATGACTTAAAATAATACAAACTAAATCATTTAGATCATTTAATTAGTTTTTATACATATTATGGTAATAAAAACAAATATTAAAAATATAAATAATAGTATAAATTATTTAAATATTAATTACGTTTAATTGTTTAATAATTATAATAACATAATATACCAATATATAATCAAAATTATATATCATTAATAAATATAATGTAAAAACATAATTTCGATACTAATTAATTTATTTAATCATTTGAATATAAATAATATTATTAAAAATCATTAAAATGTTTTGAATATATGAATAGTATTTTAATAAGTAAAAAAAATAATAAATATTATAAATAATTAATTTATGATGTATAAGTTTATGTTAATGATAATAATGATTACATAATACCAATATAATAAAATTATTATCATAATATATTTAAATATTAATAATATATTTAAGTATAAAATAAAATGCTATAATATGTACCATATATGTAAAATATTATTGATATTAAATTATAAAATATATAATAATATTAATAATTATTTAAAATATTAGATAATTTAGATGATTAAATGTTTTAAAAATTAACTGTATCAATCTGATTCTTCATCATCATTTTAAACTTCTTCATCATTTAATCCAAAATCATCATCATCATTTGTATCTATAATTTATTAATTGTCTTCATCATCACTATCTTCAATTGTTTCTATTTTTTTTTATTCTTTTTACATATTACGTTAAATTTATTATAATTATAATATATATTAATTAAATATTTTTTATATTTAATCAATTTATAGTAAATATATTTACTATAATATATATAAATATATATATTTTTAATAAATTAGTATATCATAATATTATTTATTATCAAGTATTTATTTGTTATTATATTAAAATATATTATTTTTATAAAAATTAATCATATTAACGCATCTATATTAATCGTATACATTTTATATTTTCAATAAATCTGTTAATGATAAATCTAATTATTATAATATTTCTAAAATATAATATTTACCAACTTATATTATTAATAATAATATATAGTTTTTATTAATTTATATATTTTATTGTATATTTTATAACATTAATTATTATTATTATTATATTTATTTATCAATTAATTAATTTATTTAATCTATATTTAATGTTTTAAATTATTCTATTTCATTAATAAATTATTATTATAATTATTATTATGTTAATTGTATAACATTGTTTTTTTAAAATTGTTATTGAATTTATTATTATTATATGTATGTATATTTAATAACAGGTATTTTAATTTATTATTTTTAATATATATTTGAATAATATATATTTTTGTTGTGTTAATAATTATGTTATTATTTATATTATGTTATTTTAAATTATCTATATAAATAATAATTTTATAATTATTATAATGTTTATTATTTATATTATTCTAAATAAAACATATATTAATTATTATTTTATATATTATCATTATTTTATAATTATATATAATCATGATTTATTATTATATCAAATATTTATTTAAATTAATTTCCAAAGTTTAATATAAATTATTATATTTTTATAAATTATTTTTAATCATATTCATTATTATTTTATTATTATTTATATAATTTTAATATATTATAATGTTATTAATAATAAATTAATAATACTTCTGTAAATTATTATATTTCTTATATAAATATATTATCATTAAATTAAATTACTTTTTATTACACTATTTATTAAAATAAATCATTTTAATTTATTAAATATTTTAATATTTATATATTAATTTTATTATCAATAACTAATGTATTTAATTAATCTTATGTGTAATCAATAAATTTAAAATATTATAAAACTTATATTGAAATTACTTAAATTAATGATTTAATAACTTTAGGTATTTCTTTATATGATTCTTAATAATTCTCATTTATTTACATTTATATTTGTTAACCACATAATAAACAATAAACGAATCTATGTATATTATATTAAACATATAACATTTAAAAATATAATTATTACACATTTTTGTATATAAAATAATTATGTATACAACATTTTTTATTATTATTAAATTCAATTATTTTATTATTTTCTATTATTTATTAAAATTAATGTAATGAATTTATTTATTTTAACTATTTTAAATCATTTTTATATTATTTTGTATTAATAAATTTAATTACTTCAATATTATCTATTGTAAATTCATCTTATTGTATATCACAATTAGTCTATTAATTATATTATTTATTTTATTTAATATCATTTATATGTTACAAATAAAATTATTAATCAAATTTAAATATATTTTTTAATTTCTTTTTATTCAATTTAATTGAATTAATATTATTACAATATTATAAAAATAATTACTACATTTATTAATTTTATAACATATTTACATATGTTAGTTATTGATTTTCAATAAATATCTTAAAATCTTCAAATATTTTGTTTTAATAAATAATATAATAATATTATTACATATCTTAAATATTTTATATATATTAATCATATAAATATTCTTTATATTAATTTGTTAATTAATATTTATATTATTGAAATAATTATAATTAACACTTTTATTATTGATTATTTTAAATTATTTTGATTTAATTAAATTAAATATTTAATTTATTTTATTATTATTAGTTATTTTATAAATCAATATATTGATTTATTTATTTTTATATAGTAATTTTACTATATTTATTAATTTATTATAATAATATATACATTATTGAATTTTATAAATATTATGAATTATTAAATATATATTAATTCATTTATAATTATATATTATCAACATTAAAATTATTTAAATTAATTTAATTTTTAATATATTAATTATCTTAATCATTCTATAAAAATAATATATTTTTATAATTATCAATCAATTATTAATTTAATTATTTTGTAATAAATTAATATAATATATTTAATTTTATTAATTATTTTATTTATTTTATTTATTAAACTGTAAAATGTTATTATAATTATTAATTTAATAATGATTTATTTATATCAATTATATTAACTTATTATTGTTTTTATTTAATTTATTAAAATATATCTGTTAAAATTTACTATCTTATTTAATCTTTTTAATCTTTTTATTAACTATATTATATTGATTTAGAAATTATATATAAATATTGATTATTATTGTTAACGATATCATTATTGTTAACAATAATATTATTATTTTAATATATTTTTTATAATATTTATAAATATTAATCTTACATTTTTTATATTAAAGAATATTTTTATTTTATAAGATATTAAAAAATGAATGATCATATAAATAAACTAATGTAAATATAAAAATAACATTTAATATAATAAAATATAACACAATTTAATTAAAAAAATATAATTAGTACTGAATAAATTATTAAAAATCAATAAGATATTATTAATACATCTATATTAAAATTATAATATATTAAATAAAATATATAATAAAATAAAATAGATATACCAAATATAAATATAAATAATATAAAAACATAAAAATAATAACAATATAATTAATAATATAAATAATATTAAAAAAAATATAAATTATAATCAACAATTTGATTTATCATTTTTAAAATTTTATGCCCAAAATATAGCAGTAATTAATTAAACAGCTAATGAAGTTTAAATTAATAATTTATAATTATTATCATCACTTTTAGTTGATAAATCTTTCACATTTACAACATAGAAATAATAAATATTAATTAATAAAATAATGAAAAATAAGAACATAATCATTTAAGTACTGACAATTTAACAACATTATTTACCAAATGATTATAATGATGATGATATAATATCACAATTATTTTTAGAATCTTTATCACTTTACATCTTTTTTAAAATAAATAAAAAAAAATAAATAAAAAAAAATAAAACATAATTAAATAAATATTTATAATTATGTTTTATAATAATATAATGTTTTTAATTCATATAATCAATATAATATTTTATTTAATACATTATATAATAAAATACAATCATCTAAAGCATTATGTTTTTATATATATTACTAATCGTATAAACTATTATATAAATCAATTAATTTAATATTTCTTTAAGATTTTTATTTCTAGATTTAATTACTACATTAAAAATTAACATTATTTAAAATATTGATATAATTTTAATAATGTTGTTAATTTCTATACATTTCGCTTAATAATATATTTTTATCAAAATTAATATTATGAGCAAATATGTATTTAATTTAATACTTTTTAATAAAACTAAAAAATGTTTTAAATACGTCATATTAATTTAAACCATTATTATGAATTTATTCAATACCTATATTATGAATATGTTATGTTTTCTTAACATCATTTATATCATATAAATATTATTATTAATCATTTGTATTTATAACATTACTTATTATAAATTCTTAATAATATATATCATCATTTGATAAATTATCTTATTCAACTTTACATATTATAAAACCTAATTAAATTAATCTTGAACTATCGTATTTTTAATAATCACTTGGTTCATAATAACTATATTCATATTTTTTTTATGATTTTGGTTATAATGGTAAACCTGTTGTTTCTGTATCAAATATCATTATATATTAATTATATAAATTATTTTACTAAATAAAATTATTAATATTTTGATTCATTTCTATTTTTACTATATTTCTATTTCATTTCATCATTATTATAACAAACTTAATAATATATATAATAAATATGTTTACAACAAAAAAAATCATATTTATTATATATTATAAAAAATGATAAATGAAATAATATTTTTAATACTAATTATATTTATAATATATATTATATTTAATCAATAAAATTAAATAAATTAATAATTTTAATCAAAATCTAATTTTATAACAACGTCATCATAATTAGATAATATTGGTATAAATATGAAAAATATTTAAAAATAATATAATCAAATATAAGATATATTATAATAATCATAATAATAAACAAATTAATATGAATAATAATTAATATTATATAAATAATAAGTTGACTAATTAACATAAAACAATTAAAAATTAAATAAATATATTGATTAATAAATTGATTAAAATAATAAAAATAATTAATAATAAATTGATCAAAATAATAAAAATAATTAAAATATAATATTATAATAAAATGCTGAAATATTAAAATACGTAATAGATTAAAAAAAGTAAATAAAATAACAAATATAATAATAAGATAAATAATTAAATGATGTTAAATAATAGTTATAAAATAATTTATTATAACCATTAAATATATATTTTAAATCATTATCATAAACATAAGATATTATAAATAATACTGAATTTTAATAATAAATATAATAACTATAACGATAAATATAAGAATAATATAATTATATTAATAAATAAATATAATAAATTGATTAATATTAATAATAATTTGATTAATTGAAATAAGATATTAATATATAATAATAAATAATAAAAAATGATTTAAAAGATATTTAATCTAAAATAAATACTATATTTAATATATAATATATATAAAATGAATTATAATAATAATAAAATATATAAATATAATAATTATAATAATAAACGATACTTATTTAAAATAAAATAAAATATAAAAACTATTATAATTTATTACATTAATTATTTTAATAAGTATTGTATTTAATAAATAATTATTAATTAAATAATGATTTTAGAATAAATAAATTTTAATAATAATATGATTAATAAACATATAAATATGATATATAATAAATTATTAATGATTGTATATATTATAAACAATTTATGTAAGATAGTTATTTTAGTAAATAAATATAATATTTTAATAAAACTTAATAATATATCGATATTTTAAATAATAAATAATAAACATTTACAATTTAACATTTATTTGATATAAATAAATAATTATAATTAATGTATTAAATCAAATAATATTTATTTGATTATACTGATAATATATAAAAATTAGTATATTAAATATAAATATATTAATATGAAACAAATATATATTAATTAAATGATAATATTTAAAATTAATTTATTTAATTTATTGATTAATTTATAAAATATATTTAAGTATATAATAAAAATATAATAAAATAATATATTTAAGAATAATAATAGTTATTATATGATTAGATATTATATAAATATATTAAAAATGATTAATATTATTATTAATTATATTCTTATATAAATATATTATTTATTAATTAAATTAATATAGACTTAAAATATTTTACAGTAACAATATTATAATAATCATATAAAAATAAAGAATTAATTATGAATTTAAATGATAATATATATGATGTTGATACTATTAAATTATTATATAATAAAATATATTTAAATAATTATATTTAAATATAATTAAATATAAACACTTTTAAATTAAATATAGAAAATATATTAAATAAATATTAATATACATAAGATGATGATTATAAATAATTATTTTAAAATAATATATATATTGTATTAAATATATAGTAAGATTAATATAATTTAATATGTTTCAATATATATATTAATGAAAATGAATAATATTATAGAATTCAACTATTAATAAATGATATTTATTTTAACTATTAAATGTTGTTAGATTAATATGTTATATAATATAATGATATTAATAATAATAAATATATGATGATTTATAATTAATATTAATATATTTATATTAGTAATAATTTAGATATTTTTATATATGAATAGTAATAAAATATAAATTAACCAATAATAAAAAAAATATAAATATGATCAAATCTTTTAATATTTTTTTATTATAAATGATTATAATAATTATAATTTTATCTTATCAATAATATATTTTTTAAACTTTTATAATTATTGTTATAAATATTTGATATCATTTTATTCAACTTATTCATCTTCATTTATATATTCAGAACTATATTAATTATATAATTTTAATATTTCATTTTGTTTATAAAAATATTATTCAAATTTAGTTTTATTGATAATATTAAATGCTATATCAAATAATTATTTATTTAAATCAATTTATGATTAAATATTATTTTTTTATGAACTAAATTTTAAATATAATTATAATTAATTTTATTCTATTTTATTATTATCATATGTTATTTCAATAATTTTACATAAATTTATTAATTATTCAACATTATTTATGATATTTTTAATTATTTAATCTTTATTTTATGATTATTTATATATATCACATTATTCATTAATAATATCAAATATATCATAATCAATATTAAGTGTTTTAAGTTATTAATGATTACATTTTTCAAAATATTATTATAATTACTTTTTAGTTTATATAATAAATTCTTATAAATTATTAAATTTATTCAATATTTTCTCATTAATAACATCTTATTCATCTTATGTTAATTTATCTTAAATATTAATATCATGTTATTATTATAATACATATTTCTTTGTTTTTTCTATCATATCTTAGTTAAATAAATTAAATATTGATGCTAATAAGAATATATAATTCTTTATTTAATTGATAAATGATGTTGAATAATTTTAAATTAAATCACAAATAAAATCATCATCAATTAAATCAATTTTAACATGTTTTTTAAAATAAAACATAACATTTTTTATTAATTATTATATTTTACAATCATTAAATTTAATTAATTATGATATATCTTACTTTGTTTTATTTTACATAATTTTTTATTTAAATTAATATTTTCTTAATAAAAAAAATATTTATATTCATTTTCTACATATAATACATTTATTTAATTAATATGAACATTCTAAATGAATTTATTATTTACGACATTAAAATGTTTTAATTTATGTATTATTTTATAACTATTCTAAACATATTAAACAAATATCATCTTTAATAATAAAAAGATATTAAATATATTTATTTAATATATTATTAGTTTATAACATATTATTATATTAAATATATAAATATTTAACATCATTATTATTTTAAATATTAACAGTCTATAAATTATTATTATATTTTATTTTGATATTTTATAAATTTTTATTATTTTATATATCAATTTATTATAAATTCTTATTATGTTTTATTTTAATATCTTATAATTTATTCATTTATTATAATTATATTTAAACTAAATTAGTATTTATTAAATCTAAATATTTATCGTTATCAATTATTATTGTATGTAATAATTTATTATTTTAAATTGACATTTCTATAACATCTTATTATAAATTTGATTATATTGTTTGTAAATTATTATTATCATATATTTGTAATGATTTTATTTATATATTTATAATAATTTATTATAAATTATAACAATTTTTAATATATACTATTTATAATTTATTATTATTTAAAATACATTATTCAATATTATCTTAATTACATATAATAATATGTTAACATTTTTAACTAAATTAATTAAATAATATTTATAATTTTTTATTGTTTTAAATTTAATATTGATAAATATTATTGAATTATATTTAAAATTCTTTAATATTATTGTTATTAAATATTACATTATTAAATATTTATATATTTTAATATAGTATTATCATAAATAATTAATTTTTAACATTTAATGTTATATATATTTAATGTTTTTAATTTCTTATTTTTAAATAATGTTATTATATAATATTCATTTTTATTTTCAATATTGATATGTTTAATATTTCTTTAATTATTTTTAATAATTAGATTATTTTATAATATTTTCATGTTTTTATATAAATATGTTATTAATAATTTGAATTATAAAAATTAATCATATTATATTATAAATATGATTTTTTTTTTTTATAAATTATTATATATTTTAAAAAACATGTAATAAGATAATTAAGAAAATGATGAACATTAATTTAATTCAGATGGTAAATTAATTTAAAAAACAGATTGTGTTAATTTTGATTCAATAGCAGGATAATTAAGTTTATTAGATTTTTAATGTAAAACAATAAAAAATGATTACAAAAAATATTTAAATTCAACAAATTCTAATTCTAATTTGTAATTAAAAAAAGAATTAGATAGTATGTCAAATGAAATTATTAATTAATTTTGTAAAAATATGAATATAAATAAAAATTTATATAATTTCTATTTTTCATCATCAGCAAGTATTTGTAATTATGAGATTTTATATAGTTTTGTGTTATCATAATTAAAAAAAGATTCAAAAATAAAAGAGGTTGTGTTAATATCATCATAATATGATCATTAATCAATAACACATTCATGTGAAATATTAGCATAAACATATTAAAATGTTAAACATATAATTATATAATAAAATAAAACTACTGATATAATAGCAGAATAAAATCATTTAAATACAAGTTTTAAATATAATATTAAATAAATGAATACATATTTATTATCAGACTATTTTGGTATTAAAATAACAAATAATGAATAATATTAAGATTTTATTAAAAATAAGTTATATGATGATAAATTATTTATATTAGCATAATCAGCAGTAAATTCATAAACAGGTATTAAATTTTATGATTAATTAGCTAAGTTTTATAAATTTCATTATAAAAATGTAATTTATTTGTTAGATGTAACATAAGGTTATAATATTTGTGATTTTAAATAAAATTAAGTATTTAAACCATAATATATGACATTTTCATTTCATAAAGTAGGTGGTTTATAGAATCATGGTTTAATATGTGAATTAAAAGAACATAAAGAATTAAAACTAAATTAATTATTATTTATGAATAAATTAGATGAAAGAATTGGTACAAAGAATTTATATTCAACATGGATAACATGGTAAAATATGGAATTAATTGAATAATATTATAAAACATATTATAAACAATATACAGATTATTTTGTACAATAAATGTCAAAAATGAATAAAGTGTTTAAATAATTTGATATTAGATTAAGATTTTAACCATTATTTTATGATCATAAATAATATTATTATGATAAAAATAACTTTTTAAAAGAAATAACAGATAAAAACAAAGAAAAAGGTAATTATAAAGAAAATTAAAATGATACACATCATTAAACAGATATTTCATCAAAATTAATTGTATTTTGTGTTGAATGTGAATTTAATAATGATGATGAGTTTTTATAAAAATGTGTTGATACTATTGATTCAATGAAAATTAAATAATATTTTATTGATGGTTATTAATTTTTAATATCAAATGGTACAGCATGTTCATGTAATAACCCATAAATATTATTTAATTAATATGATGTTGTTAAAAAAGGTGTAAGAAATTAATAATTATATACATAATTTTGTAAATAAAATACATATAGAATAAGTTTTGATTTAACATTATAAAAGAATTATAAAACATATATTAAACAATTATGTATGAGATTTGTTCATGTATATGTATAATAATTAGATTAGTTATTATAAAAATATACTAATTTTGATAGAAAAAATTATATGAAAGAATTCAAATATAAAAATGAAAAGAATATTTTAACTATACCAGAATTAAAATTAAAAGAAATAGAAGATAGAGAAAATTAAGAATTAATTAATAAGTATAAAAAAAAATGATTATTTATATTTTTTTTTATCATATTAAAAAATGTATTCAATAAACTAAATTTTGAATTATTTATATATAAATAACTATATATCATTTTCAAAATTAGTATTATTTGAATTTAATTATTTTAAATAACATAGTTATAAGATAAAAATGTAATAAATAAATGAATTTATAACATAATTTGACAATAGATGAATTTGTTTAATATATAAAATAGTAATTTTTAGAGAATTCAATATTATATTTCATTTCATCATTATTACATATAATCTAATTAAAATTAATAAAAATAAACTTTACAACAAAAAAAAAATCATATTTTATCACTAATATTATTTAATATATTTACTAATATTAATAATATTTTATTGTTAATTTAATAATAATTAACAATAAATTTATTATTTCAATTATTGTTTGTTTATAATATAAGTATTGTTATATAATTATTATAGTTATTAATTATGTATGTAAATATTAAATATTATTTAATTTATTATATGATTATCAATATTAAGTTCTTATTCATTTATATGTATAAACCAAATAATATATTTTATAATCAATCTAACTTAACGTTATATTGTTTTATATTGTTTATTATCTTTAAATATTATTATTAAATTAGATGATTTTAAAAATTCTTTATTCATATTCATATCATTATTAATATTATTTTATTTAATATACTTTAAGTTATTAGTTTTTTATTCACCATAATATGTATTGATAATATTAATTATATAATCAATATTATAATGAATATATTATTCTTTAAATACTTTATTTATTTGAATACTACATTTATTAACAATATCATTGAATTATTATAATATTAAATATTCAATATAAAATTAATATTTAATATCATATTTAATTGTTTATAATATTTAATTTTTATAATTATCAAATTATTGTAAATATATATCATTATCAAATTAAACTAATTTAGATAAATAAAATTAATATTTATATTTTTTTATTACAATGTTATATGCTTTATATGGTGATATTATATCATTTTATTATTATAAGTAATTAATTTATGTTGATATATTTGATGATTATGTTTAATTTAATAAATGTTATTTATAATTATCTTACCATTATTTAAATTATTATTAATATTCTTATTTTAATTTAATATATTCTTGTTTATCAATTAAATTATTTAATATATTATATTATACTTTTAATAAAAATAGTTATAAATAATATTATTATATATTATCTTTATTTATGAATTTATTTATTAACTATTATTTTAATTATTATATAAACTTTCTTTTATCATTTAATTGTTATAAATATAATGTTTTTAAAATTTAATTATTTTATCTATAAATAATAGTTTTTTATCTATTTTATATTTATTCATCTTTTAAATTTTACTATACTTCTTTTAATAATTATAACATATTTTTATATATGAAAATAAAAAATAAAAAAAAATAAATATAATATCATCTTAAATTAATTATATTAGGTATAAAAGTAAAATACTAATAAAATAAGAAATATATTAATATTACACATAAACCATATTTTAAAATATTATTATGTTATGAATATTAATCTTTATAACTAAATAGATCATATGATATTAATATTAATATCAATGTACATATTATCATAAATATAAAATTTATTAATAATTAAAGTATATTATACATATATTTTTTATTATAATCAATCATTTTAATTATTTTATATTTTAAATATATTTAAGAAACTAAATAAACCTTAAAATTTAATAAATTATTATTATTCATCATCACTTGTTATATAAACAATCAAAAATAGATAAAATAATACAACAACTATACATACTAATAGTTTATAAAATATTAACATTTTTTTTATAATAATAAAAAAAACATATTTATATCAATATTTATTACGAATTATTTTATTATCACAAAATGATAATAAACATTAAGATTTTTTAACACATATTTATTCAAATTATTAAAAAAAAATAATTTAAATCAAAATTATATAATTGATTATTTATTTTTAGATAATTAATCATTTACAATATTAAAAAGTTATTGATTATTTAATTATTGTATATAATAAATATTATTTCTATTATCATTATAATTAATATTTATATCATAACCAATTACTATTATTTATATTTTAGTATGTTATTCATTTATTTAAAATACTAATTATTCTAAATACTATTATTAATAATAATTAATTTATTTAACTTTTATTAAATCATCATTTGATAATTATTAATTATTAATATCAATAACTTATTCTTTAAACCCAATAAATTCAACATTTTATTGTTTTAAATATTCTATGTTTTAAGTAAATTTATTTTACTTAATTTCATAATTTAATTAATTTTTAAGTTTATTATATGATTACATATTTAATATATTTTATTATTCAAAATATAAGTTTTTCATAATAATAATACATTTAACTTAATCTAATTTTAATTAAATATGATTATTGTTAATATATTTATTTATTAATTAATCATCATATTGTATATTATTGTTTATTAAACATCTATTTATTTTAAATAATATTAATTAATAAAAATCAAATAATTAATTATAAATTTATTCAATTGAATTATTATTATTAACTAATTTCATATCAAATATTTTATTATATAACACTGATAAGTTAATAAATAATTTATTTTTATCACCTTTTGTTAATTATTATTTCATTTAAAACAAATCATTATCAATACAAATTTAATAAAATAATGTATATAAATATTATTATTTATTTTAAATAATTTATTATTATTCATGTAAAATATTATAATCTATTTTAAAATTATATAATTCAATATTTTATTATTTTATATATTTTTTGAATATTTTAAATTATTCTTTTAAATCAATTTTAGTTTAAACATTTAATGTTGTTTATACTTAATTAATTTAACTATCAACAAATTAATCTATTTTATCTGCTTCTTATTGAATTAATTATTCTTCTTTTTTATTTTAAGTATCTTAGTTATTATATTTATATAACATTAATCTTGCGTATTAATTAGTTAAGAAATTCTTCATATAAATGTTAATATCTATTTAATCTAAATCTGTAATATTTTCTTTTAATTACTTTGTTTATGATTATTAAATAGTTCTTTTTGTACCATTATTATTATAAATATTGTTTATTTTTTAATAAACAAATTAATAAACTGTTTAATCAATTGGTTAAATATTATTGATTCTAAAGAATTATTTTAATGATTTATTATCACTTTTTTATTTATACTTAATATTTTCAACAAAATCATCTATTTAAAATTATTTATTGTTAAATTATTCATACATTTCAATAATATTTTATTTTATTAATTATTCTAATGTTTAAGTATTATCAATATCTAATGCTCTTATCATTAATTATTAACCTTATTTATAAATAATTTTAGCCATATTCTTTTTTTTAAAATCAACACCTTTCATATAAAAATTATCTTATGGATTATTTAAAACATCAATAATATTTTAATTTTTATAATCATGAAATGATAAACCACAATACTTTTTTTTACAAATATATAATGATGGATACATTATTTATTCAATTTATAATTATAATTACTTTCTATTTGTGTTTAAATATAAATGATTATTTAAAAATGTTTATACTTTTTAAACATAATTGTAAGCTGTTTAAATCATATATATTGATTTTTCATATTTATCTTTAAATTATGTTTATTTATATATTGATTTAGGTGGTATTATATGTACAGAATCAGTGTCAATATAATTAACTTTAATGTTATTTTTTTAACATATTTATTCACATGTTTATATTAATGAAACACCTAATGTTGTAATACATGATGCTAAATTAACATTATATAATGGTGATATTGAAAAACCACATATACCATACATTGAATTCATTAATATTTTTAAAATATATTATTTTTAATCTAATATTTAATACATAATATCATATTCTTAGTATTATTTCATCTATTTCTTTGTTTATAATCTTTTATTAAACAATTACTATAATATTAATGGGTATAACCCTTTTTATTTAATATCATTAACATCTTTTTCTCTTTTTACATAAATTTCATGTTAAACGTTATTATATTTAACATGTATTTTATACAAATTACATTCATTACATTCACCAAATTAGTCAATTTTATGATTTTAACATTATTTTGTTATATAATCTAATTATTGTTTTTCAAATATTAATTTATCTGTTGATAAGTTAAAATTGATAATAATTGATGGGTATAATGATTAAAAATCTAAAACTGATAATGGTAAATCAATTATACCTTTTTATTCAACTTCTTTTACATAACCACCTGAATAATCATCTTTTTCTGCGTTTTAATTATAATTATCACAACATACAGTTAAATTTAATATATTTCTATATTTATTAACTAAATTTGTTATTTTTAATGAATTAGATCTATAAATAGCTGTATGTAAATCAATACATAAAATATCTGTTTATTCTATATTTTGTTCTAATATTTTATAATATGTTAATAAATTATATACACTTTTTACATCTTATTAACAATATAATAACATTTAATTTATATATTCATATTATTATAAATCTGTAAATTATTATTAATTTATTATAACTTATTTACAATAATTATTAAAATAATGAAAATCTGATTCATATTTTAATGGTAAATTAGCTTTTTATAAGAAATGATTTAATGACCATTTATTATCATTTGGAAATACTTTTCTCAAAATAATCATTAAATCAATTGTAATTATACCATTTAATAATGGTTATTTTACTTTTAAATTATCTTAAGCTGTTATTTTAAATTCTTATTATTAAAAATATAAATTCATTTCATTCATTTTTTAATTTACATCATTAATTTATTATTTCAACTATTATGTTATTAATATAATTCTTTCATCTGTTTTATATTTATAATCATCTGTTATTTTTAGATTTTTAGTAATTAAATGTTAATATTTAGTTAAAATAAATTTCCAATCAAAATCAAAATCATTAAAACCAACAATAAAATCTGGGTTAATTTGATATATATCATTTAAGAATTATAAAACTAATTTATATTAACCTAACAATGATTACTCAAATTAATAAATTATTTCAAATTCATTTTATTTTTAATATTAACTTGTATCTAATAATGTGTATATTAATGAATAATTATGAACTTAATCATTATTAAATACATATATTTAACATATTAATAAATATATAATATCTTCAATTACATTAGCATTTGTAAAATTATTTTCATCATAATATTAACTCGTTTCAATATCAAAACACATAATAATATATTATTTTTTATCAATAAAATTAGGTTATATTTAATTCAATTATTGTTATAATTATTGAATTTATAAACATTCATTTTCCATTAAATTTAATTAAGTTCTTTATATCACTTTATGATTATTTATTGTTATATCATTTACTTTATTTAAAATATATTCTTATTTTAAATTTGGTATTTATAAATATTAACCTAATGAAATATTCATATCACAAATTTAATTTAATACAGATTATTTTGGTGTAAATTAAGATATTTCAATAAAATCAATTATGTTAGATGTTATTATTTATTATTAAATTGTATTAAATTATATTGTTTATTAATCACTCTCTTTTTTACCAATTAGTGTATTAAATTAATTAATAAAATCGCTTCTATTTTATTCATTAATAAATATTACTCTATATGTTATATTATAATTATAATTATATTTTTTAAATTACTTTGTTTATAATATTTCTATATTATCAATTTATTTAAATTATTTAATACAATTATATAATATTTCATTTTATTGATTAAATGAATTATGTTTTTATATATATTTATCAACTAAAAATGTAATTTCAACATAATGAAATAGTGATTTTATATTTATTTTATATTTAATTAAATACTTATCAACACAATATATTTGAAAACCATATTTTAATGATTTTTAAACACTAATTGGTAATAAATATAAATATTTATCATAAATATAAACACTATTATTATCAATTTTATAATTTAAATTTTATATAGTTTTTTATTATTATTATATAATTTATTTTCTATTCATTAATATATTTTTTTAAACAAATATATATTATAAATAATAATTACAAAAAAAATCATATTTATATATAAATATTTTTACATTAACTGATTTAATGTTAACATAATAATATTATTACATATTATGTTATAAAATTTATAGTTATAAAAAAAAAAATATAAATTATTCAACCATTGTTGTATAATAATTTAATCAATAATGTTTTCATTTAGTAAATTGAACTACTATATGGGTAAAATTTACCTTATTATTATAACCTTTATTTATTTTTATCATAATCATCTATTATTTTAGATATTTCTGGTATATAATAATTTTAAATAATGATATCATTATCTAAACATTATGAACACGTATTTCTATAATAAACAACTTATTAACAAAATTAACACTGTTTTTTATCTTTCTCTTCATATGAATGTGAAGGTTATCTTAACAATATATTTGTTTAAATGTTTTTATATTTTTTTAAATACAAAGATAAATCTTAAATTATATTATCCCATCCATCTGTTATCATAATTTATTATTACATGTTTTTTAATTAATATAAATAAAAATAAACTTTATAACAAAAAAAATCATATTTTCATTATTATGTTTATTAATATTCTTATGTTTAATATAATTAGTATAAATAAATTATATATTGATATTAATATAATATTTAATTAGATAATTATATAAATGATTTATTATCATCTGTACATTATTTATTTAAAATATTAATATATTATTAATATCTTAATGTATGTTATATTTATATTTATAAAAATTATAAATCATTTAAATCATTTTATTAATAATTAAAGTGTAATTAATTAAATTAGTTATAAATTAATATTATTTATTAAAATTCATTATTTAACTAAATTATATTATAATATTCATTATATTGTTATTAAATTTATTCATTATATTATTTTAACTATTCATGTGTTTTAAATAATTCTAACATGTTATTAATTTAATTATTGTTTAAAATATTTAATTATGGTAATAATAAAACTTAATCTTCAATAATATTTCCTTTTTTATCTAATTTTTATTTAATCTTATATTATATTATATTTTAGAATTATAATAAATATGTATTAATAATATCAAATTCTTATTTTAAATATTCATATTTCTTTTACTTAGCTCTGTCTTTAAATATATCATACATTTATTTAAGTAATTATTAATATTTTCTTTATTATTTGATAATAGTATTTTAATAAACAAATGTTTTTTATGTAATCATTTTTATATTTTCTAATTATTATTTTAATTATGTATCATATTTTGTTAAATCATATGAATTAATCTATTACAATAAATGTATTAATTAATTAACTTTTTCATATGATAGTTATTATAAATTTTATATTTATTCACTATATTAATGTTTAAACAATTTACGTATTATTTATGGTTTAATTGCTTATTATCTTTAAATTACAAATAATTTATGATTATTATAAATTTAGTTAATATATAAATTTAATTCATATTATATTTATATAACTGTAAATATTTCTTTAAATATTAAATCACAACCTTCAATTTATTCAATATATTAGTACATTTATTATTATAATATAATATATAATTAGTATTTAATGAATTAAATTTGTTTATTATAATATTATTATTTATCTTTATCTTACATATTATCATATTTATCATCTAATTATTTTAATATATTATCATTTAATAACATCATTTTATTTTGAATATTAGTATAATTATCTTACATTTTTTATTTCAATACATTAGTATAATGTATTGATTTTTATTTATATGTAAATTTATTTAAATCTTATTATTAACATTCAACATATTATAAAATGCTTTTAAAACCTTTTTTAGTATTTGGTGATAATTATTTAGATTTTTCAAATATTTATTCAATTGTTATTTATTATGTTTATTATGTTTATTATATTTATTATGTTTATTATTATTCAATATTTTAAACATCATCATTATCACAACATTACCCTAATTATAAATTTTAATTAATTGATAATAAATATTTTTAATCATTTTAATCAATAAAATATAATGTTTAATTTAAATCATTTATAATAATATTATCTGCTCTTTATATAATTATTTATTATTTATCTTCATTTGTTATATCAACTATATAATAAAAAACATTATTATAAATGATTTAAATATATTAATTTTATTATAATTATAATATTTTATTATCAACAACAATTGATTTATTTTTTAATATTGGTATTTGTAATATAAATTATTATTATAATTGATTTTAAAACTATTCAAATTTTAATATTTTTTATTAATAATCAATATCTTAATACTAATTTTATAGTAAATTATATAATAATTATGAATATTATTTTATATTTTATAATTTTTTATCATAATTAATTGTTTTTAATTTATCTTTTTATGATTATTATTTATTTACAAATTATTTTTGTAAATATTAAAATTATTATTATATTTATTAATTTTAATCAAATATTTATGATGGTATAAAATTAAATAAATTACTATATTATTATATTGTTTTAAATTATAAATGTGATTAATTATTTTATTTTGTAACTTGATTATATGTATGTAAAAATATTTTTAATAAATCAACTGTTTTTTATACAAATGATATTTTACAATCATTTTATTATGATTATTACATAAATTTATTAGAATTATCATTTTATTCATTTATATATATTTATTCAATTGATTTATTTAATCTTTATTATCTTAATTATTCAATTTATTGTTACAATTCTTCAATTTATTATAATGATTATTGTATTTATTTTTATGATTAATATAATTATATTTATAAATTTTTATCTTATTATATTGGTTATTATTATTTTAATTGATTTTATACATATAATTATATTTTAACCCATTATTAATCTAATTATTATTATAAATATTCTTTAATTTATATCTTCAATTCTTTTATTTAACTATTTTACATTTCTTTTTATAAAATATAAAAAAAAATATTTATTTACATCAATATAATTTATATATTTATATATTATTTTATTTCTAATATTATTATTATGATTATATGTTTATTTTATATACTAATGGTTATTTTAATTATTTATCATATATATAGATATTTAAAAAATCTGATATTTATATAATAGATTAATTATTTTACAAATTACCATTATATACAAATTAATATAAAATTTATAATTATTAATATTCAGTATGTAAAATATCATTATATTAAATAATATTATCACAATAATTAACATATTATTATAAATCAAATTATATAATATAATTTAACTTTTATTATTAAATATTAATATAATCAAATATTAATTATACATTATTTATATATAATTAATTATCATCATATAAATTAATTTTATATTGAATATTTTATATTTAATAAACTTAAATATTTTATTATTATAAATATTATATAAAATATGTATAAATATCATCATTTTATTAAAAATATTATTTTATTTAAATATAATTATCTTATTTTTATATTGATTATATATTATATAAATATTATTATTATTACATATTTGGTTAAATTAATTAATATATTAATAAATATGTTTATAATGAATTTATATTAATAAATATATTTTGTAATTTATTTTATATCGTTATAAAATCATCTTTTATTTACATAAATTATTATAAATCATATAAATTGTTTTAATAATTAAAATAGTTAGAAAATTATTATATAAATTAAATAAAATCATCGTTTAATTATTTTATTTATTATTATTCACATTAATCTTATAATTATGTACCTTAACATTTTGTTTATATTATGTTGTCATAATTTTATATTAATTTATCATATTAATTTGTATTGTATATAAAATTTAATTTTTTTAATTAATCTTAAATTTAAGATTTATTAAATAATATTTACATTAATAATTAATGATTATAAAATTATAATTAATAATTAAATTATATTTATTTATATGTTTAAATATATTATTATTTATTTATTATTATTTTAACAAAATTATCATATACACAATGTTTTTAATCAATTTTATATAATTAATACACTTATTAATTAAAAATATATTAAGTTAAATATGTGTTATTAAAATCTGTTATTTTTTGTTCTCTAATATATTACGATAAATAATTTATTATATAGTTAATATATTTATCATCATTATTATATTAATATATGTTCCATTAAATAAATAACTTTTATAAACGATTTATCAATAACATTTAATCATTTTGAATATCTTATAAATATTCACAAATAAATCTATTTACACATTAAGATGTTATATTTTATAATGTTATTTAATTTATATCTTTAAAACTTTAATCAATTTCTATATATATAATATTTACATTATAATTATTATTAATATATATATATTTGAATTAATTATTAAAATACTATAAATAGTTTAAATAATAACTTCTTAAATTTAATAATGTTTTTTATTCAAATTATCTTTCAAATTAAGTATTTTAATACATTTATTATTAATCTTATATTTATTTATATTACATATTTACTTTATTTTATTAAATTAATTAATTTTAATCATTTATTTTTAAATAAAATATATTAAATTATTACAATTAATTTTATAAATTTAGTGTATAATATTAAATTTAATTTTCATTTTAATCTATATTTTAGATAAATATATTAAAATATTTATTTAAAATATTATCATTCAATAAATATGTAATTATTTAAATATTATCTGTTTTTTTTAAATAAGTATTATCATTAAGTGTATTTTTAAATATTTTATCACTCAATATTAAATATTAATATAACATTTAATATTATTAATAATTATCACATATATAATTATATTTTTAAATACACAATTCATCATTATCATATTGTAATTATTTTTTAAATTATATAAATTAAGTATTTTAAATATCATCTTTATTAATTTTCGTATATGTTTAATAATCTTATGTAAATTATAATAAAATTATCAATTATTAATTATTATCAAATTATAATGTTGATAGTAATAATTTTATTTTATAATATAATTAATGAAATGAAAAATTTAAACATTAATTTTAATTTTATATATAATTATTTATTTATTATATTATATATTATTCAAATTATTATTCTTAAACAGTTGTATCAATTTGATAATTATTTATAAAATTATTTATTTTTTCATCAATTTATAATATATTTTAATTTTATTCATTTACTTATTAATGATTTAAATTTTATATAAAATTATATAAAATAATATAAAATTTATAAAACTAAGTATTTTATTTTTATTAATATATTATTTAATTTCTAAATATATTAAATACTTATTATATATCATTTAAATAATAATTATATGTATCTTTAAATTATATAGCTGTAACAATTAAATTATTTAATATTTCATTTTATTATTTAAATATTAATTTATCATAATCATTAATATTTTAAAATTTTGATTAATTTATTTAAAATAATTCATTTAAATTTTAGTAATTATACACATTTATTTTATATTATAATATATTTTATTATATAAATAATATATTAATACTTTTTTGTTATAATAAACAATATAAATACTAATCAAATTAATTACTTTTTTCATATTTTATTTATTTATATGTATTATATTCTATATTGAATTATTAAATAATATGTTTTAATATATTATTATAAAAATTATCACAATATAATTTTTATACTTTTATATTTTTTAATATATATAATTATTAAGTATAACATTATTATTAATATAAATATTAACAATATACGTTTTATATTATATATTCTTTATAAAATGTAATAAATTAATCATCATTAATATTAAAATTATTATCTTATTTATCTAATTAAAATAAATACAATGCTTATATAAAATTTAAATCATAATAATTTATATCATTTAACATATAAATATCTTATATAATATTACATTTATTATAATATTTATTGTATATGATATATAATACTAATTAATTTCTTTATTTAAAATCTGTTATATTATAAAACATTAAATTCAAATAATTTTATTATGTTATTGTATTATTTTTTTAATTAATATCAATTAAATATTTTTTATATATAATATTTAATTATGTAATATAATATAATAATTTATTATTATTTATTTTTAAATCAATTTATTATTATAAATCATATAATTTTTAAAAATAATTATTTTATTATTTATATTATATGTTTACATCAATTTATATTGTTTATTATTATAATGTAATAATAATATTATTTTCAAATTATTATTTAATATTAATTAAATCTTATATATATTATTATTGAATATTTAAATTAATAGATTATTATATTAATTAAGTGTTTTAATTTTTAAATTATTATATTATTTATTATTTTAATAAAGTGAAATCTGATTATTAGTAACTATTATCAAAAAATATATAACTTTAATTATTATCAATACAAATACAATTTAATAATTTTTTATATTCTATATCAAATGTTAATTATAATTAATAATAATATTTTTATTATTAAAATAATATTTTTTTATGTTATATTAATTATTTATTATCATTAATTTATGGTATTTAATCTTATAATTATTATATTATTTCATAATTTTATTTTTAATATTAATAAATATTATTTATTTTATATTTATCAATTGGTTTAAATCTTTATTCAATTATATTATATTATTAAAATAATTAATCAAATGTATTATTTTTAATATTAAAATATAAACATTATAATTGTATGTTATGTTTAATTTAATTTATATTTTTATCAAATTTATATTTAATTTATTAACTAAATTATTATTTAAACTAATTTAAGTTATATAATTATATTTTTTAATAAATGTGTTACAATAAATCATATATGTATTAATTATTTAATTCAATATTAATATTATATATATAATTACATTTATATTGATGTTATTATTTATAATTTTTATAATTAATATTAATATATAAATAATTAGTATTAATATAATTATTATAAATATTAGTTACATTATTAATATTTTATTGGTAATTTGAACTATCATTTTATTGTTATAATATTACAATTTTAAATAAATTATCATTTTATAACAACATATCATATATATTATTATCATTTTAAATCAATTATAATATATATTTTATTTTAAAATCACCAAAATATTCATTTATTAATTTAATATTTTAAGAATAAAATTGTAATTATTATAATGATTAATTATTTAAACACTTTTATTGTAATATTTAAATATATTCATAATAAACTGAATCAACTGTTCTTATAAAATCATTAAATTATTTAATCGTATAATTTTATACTATTAAATAATAATCATAATTATATTAATATATTTAATATATATACATAAATAACATTTAAAATGATTGATAAAATATGTTATTTTAAATATATAATTTAAATTAATTATTATCATTTAATTGTTATTATTAAAATATTTAAGATGTTTATATATCAAATAAAGTATAAATCATTGTCATTTAATTAATTAAAACAGTAAATGTAAATAAATCTAATAATTTTTTTACTTTTATTTCTTTATAATAAATAATTAATTGTTAATTTTACTAAATAAGTTTTAAAATTTCATTATCATTAACATTATATACTTATTTATATAAAAATATAATTAAATCATTTAAATTATTTTATTATACATTATCTATTGTTTAATTTTATTGATATTATATTTCATATTATAATACATAAAGTTCTTCATTAAAATTAAATTATTATAATAATATGTTATAAATTTTATTATAATCTTAATTATCTTATTATTATAATTTATTAAATAATGATATATAATTAACAACTTGAGTATCATTAATATCTTTTATTTTAATATATTCTTTTGATTTATATATTTATAATATTTGATTATCAACAAAATTAATATAAATATCTTTATGAATAATATTTATTTAATTTAAAAAATTATCAAACATTATATAATTCTTTTAAAACTTATCTATTTAAATTAATTTTTATTTAATTTTTTAATATCTTGATTATAATAATTATATTGTAACTAAATCATCATTTTCTAACAAATAATATTTTTATAAACCTTATATTTCATCAATATATAATAATTAATTATATTATTATTATATTTATAATTATTCAATACTATAAAATATTATATTATTATCATAATATTAATAGTATAATTATAAATTACTAAAATAATATAAAATTTAATCAAATGTTGTAATTAATTATACATCTTTTTACTATTATTATGTTAATTAAATTTATATTTATTATATTTATTATTATATAATCTATTTATCTTATTCACTTATTAAATCTATTTATGTTTATTATAATATAATATTTTCTATGAATTTAGTATTTTATATAATATTTTAACTAACCAATTTATTAAACATTTCTTAATTTATATTTATTTTATACAATTTTATTTATTAATTTAAATATTATTAAAATAAATTATATATTTATATATTTTTATTATTAACTTATATATATTATATTTATTTATCATTTAATAATTCATTTTATTTAAATTAATCATATTAATAACCAAAATATTTTAAATATATAGGTAAATAAGTAACTTAATCACTTTATAAATATAAATCTATTTTGTATTATTTTAAATTTAAATTATTAATAAATTAAATATTATATTCAATATTAAACAATATTTAATTAAAACCATCTTATATTTTTTATATTTTTTATTGTTATTATTTAACTGTATTAAATTAATTAATCATATATATTTAATCATTACTATCTTTATTATAAATTTATCTTTATATTTAAACATATTATAATAAAAACTAAGTTTGTTTATTATAATTTACATTTTATATTAAAAAATCATATAATTTATTACTAATATTATATTATTATAATATAATTAATATAAATATTTATTAATATAACTATTAATTTAACTCTATAAAATAGTTGTAAATATTTTATACAATATTATTGTTTTATTTATTATTATAGTTAATTAATATTAAATATAAATAAAATTATGTTAAATGATTTAATTATGAAGTATTAATTTGATAATAAATATTGTTTTCTTATAAATATATATATAATTATTAAAATTATATAATATAATTTTAATTATAATTAATATTGATATCAAATATATTATTATTTTCAACAAATTACATTATATCAATAAATTATTATTTATAATTTTATAATAAATTATTTTATTCTATTAATAATTATTAATATTATTAATATATTTCATTTTATTGCAAATTAAATTATTGTTATAATAAAATTAATTATTTATTATAATTTTATTGAAAATCTATTAATGTATTTTTATATTATTATAATTAAACATTTTATTATTTTTATATATTTTATTTAAATTATATTAAATTATCTTTATATAATTATTATTCAATAAATTATATTTATTATTTATCAATTTATTGAAATATATCATATTATATCTATAAATAATAATTTTAATTTTATTAATTATTATATACATATTAAACATATTTTTATATATTTAATAGATCATTTTATATATTTTATTATAAATTATTATTTTATTAAATATCGTTGTTTAACTTATTTAATTCATATTATAATTGATTATTTTATAAAAGTATTTATAAATTTTATTTATTTTATTATATTAATTATAATTAATATTATTTATCTTGATATTTTACTTATAATTAATCATATTATTAATATTATTAATTAGTATAATTTATTAATATATTATTTAAATATAATATAAACGTTGATAGATATTTTTATTCATTATCAAAATATTCTTAATTATTTATTAATTTTAAATATTTATTGCTAAAATATAATTTATTATTTATAATTAAAATTATATTATTTATATTTGATTATGTAACATTATTTTGTTCAAATTCTTCATTTAATATTTTAATTTAATCATTTTAATTTAATATAAAACTGATATAATATATATATAATAATTATTATATTTAATTTGATATTTTTAATACATAAATATTATAATAATTATATAATATTGAATAAATTATATTATCGATACTATATATATATTTAGAAATTTCATTACTTAATTTAAATTGTTATATACAATATACTAAAATATTTAATTTATATTAAACACTATTATAATTAATAATTTATATATTATATTATGTATCTTAATATAATAATAAATCTATTATTTATTTAATCAATTATTATTATTCATAATAAATTAACATATATTAATCTAATTTTTATTATTAAATTTAATTAATTAATAACTATAATTGTTATAATAAATATTATAAATAATCAATATATTTATATTAATCGTCATTTATAAATTCTAATTTTATATCACATATATCTTTAATTATATAATTATATATACAATTTATAATTTATTAATAATATTTTGTACTTATATTAAACTAATTATTTATATTATTATATATATATTATAAATCATTGTAAATTTAAGTTTTATTGAATATTTGTTATGTTAATAATAAATGATATAAATATTATTATTTTTAATTTTATTCTTCTATACCACTTTTACTTATTATATATTTATTTTTATATTTACACCTATTATATTTTATATATATAAGTATTATAAATAATATTATTATGAATATTATAATTTAAAATAACATTAGTATTTTTATTAATGATTAAAAAAAATATGATTTTTTATGTTTAAATATTAATTTATCTTTTTATTTATTAAAAACATTTAAATAATGAGTATTTAAAATAATTAATAAGTTTAAGATGATTTAATTTAATAAATTTAATAAGTTTAATAAAATTAATCATTAAATGATAAATAATAATTAAAAGATTTAAAATAATAATTAAAAGATATTAAATTTTAATAATAATAATTCAATTTATAACTTTAAGAAAATGTTAAATAAAATAAATAATTATAACTTAATTTAAAATCAAATAAAGAAAATGTTAAAAAAATATAAAATGATAAAAAAGAATTATTACTCAACTAAAAATAGTTAAAATAATTACCAAAAGAATAGTAATAAAACGATTATCAATAATAATTAACTAATATTAAAGATTAGTTAAATGAAAATAAATAATTAATGACTAATTTAAAATAAGATATTTAAAATTTAAAATAATCTAAATTATAATTAAATAATAAAGATGAAAAACTTAAAAATAAATAATAATAACAATAATATAAAGATTAATTGAAATTATTATAAGATTAAGTAAAATAATTAAAATCATTAAAAAAAGATTGATTATTTTATATATTTTTTTTATCATATTTATTATATAAATATGATTTATTTTGATGTAATTATATTTTATATATTTATTAAGTAAAAATATAATGTTATAGAATAAAAAAATGTTATTAAATCAAATGTTATTTGATTTAATATACTATATAATTTATTATTTATTTATGAAATAATCGTTTTATAGTATATGTTTACATTTTATTATTTAATTATTAATATCATTTTCATTATTAATATCATTTTTATTTATTTATAAATATGATAGATAAACAATGAAATAATTAAAAAACAATATATTTATATTAACATTTATTGACATTATTTTATTAAAAAAATGTTTTAGTTTTTCATATTATTAGATATTCAAAATATATTTAAGTAAATATTTAATAATTAAATCATAAAATTGATCATTAAATGCTTAAATTATATATTGAATATTATGTATTTAATTATATTTTTTTTTAATCATTTTTATTTTAAACACAAATTAAATATCTTTCATCTTAGTTTTATAAAAATACATTTAATGGTGTATAATATACATTATCTAAAATAAATTAAATTATTAAATATTATTTATGTTATTAAATACCTAAAAATGTTATTTAATTAATTATATAAACATGATCATATTTATATATAAATTATTTATAAATTTAATTATTTTCAATATTTATTATTGTATTATTAATAAATTTATAAAAATAATAATCATCTTATTATTAATTTTTTACAATTTAAATATATTCGTTATCAAATTATTTATTAATATTTTTAAGTTAAATTATCGTATCTATTTAATAATCATTATCTTTTTTAATTATATATTTTATATAATTATCATTATATTATTATATAGATTTTATAAAATGATTTGTTAATATACTATCTATTTTAATACATTATTTTTAAAACATATCTTATAATTATTAATTAAATTATTGTAATATTTTATGTATTTATTATAATAACTATTATCTTTTATCTTCTTTTTGTTTTAAATATACATTATTATCTTCATAAAATCTTTGTAAATTTTATTCATTTATATTTTAAATATCAAAATAAAATTATTATATTTATTAAATATTTTATTAAATATTATATTATTTATTCAATTAATTATATTATTATTATAATTATTATATCTATTCTTATATTAAAAATTATGTATTTTTTATATTATCTAATAAATTTAAACAATTTTTATAATTAAATTTATTTTAAATTTATTAAATCAAACAACTTGGTGTTATAAATTAATGATTTATATGACTTTTATTAATATCTATAATTTATACAAATTTATTACAATTTTGACAAAATAAATAATCTTAACTATTTTAATATATATGTTAATTTGGTTTTAAACATTCTTATTCAAATATAACAGATTCTCTATCATTTAATTCTTCATCTTCTGTATCTAAATGATATTGTTACATTATTATTTTTAGTAATATAAAAAAAAAATAATTATTATTATATTAAATATTTTTAATTATTAGTATTTTAATAAAAAAATATATTAAATCAATTCTTTGATTTCTTTTTTGATTCTTTAGTTTATTTAACTTCTTATTATGGTTATTATTATTTAACTTATTTAACTTCTTATTATAATTATTTCTTTTATGTTTATAATTATTTAATATCATTAACTAATTTTTATAATTATTCTTTATATTATTATTTTTTATCTTTATTTGTTAAATCTTATGATTTTTATAAATTAAGTTGTTTTTATACTTTTAATTATTATAATTATAATTTTAAATCTTTTTATTTATCTTTTTATTATTTTAATTCATTTTTATCAACATCTTTATTATCTTTTAATAATTTTAAATGTTAATCTAATTCTTTTTTATCTTATTATAATTATTTAAGTTTTTACATGATTTCTTTATTTTACTCTTTTAATTGTTTACTTTCTTTAACTTAATTAATATAATTTAACATCAATTATTTTTTATTATTGTTTAATTCTTAAATTTATAAGTTTAATTATTTCAATTATTACTTATTTTATTACATCTTTTTTAAATAAAATCTTATTTTCTTAATAAAAAAAAATATAATAAATTCAATATTATATAACAGGTTATTAAATCAAAATATTTATAGGTATTTACTATATTTTTTATTGTTATGAAAACGATATTATCAATTAATTATATTATAAATTAGTGTTATCATATTATATATTATTATAATTAATAAAATGTTTTAAAACTAATTAATTTTATAATAATATATTAAATTCAACTTATTAATTTTCTAAATATTTTAATATTTATTATATTTATTCATATACATTTTATTCATATAATTAAAATATTTATTCAAAAGAATTATTATAAATATTTAATTTTGTATATTAATATTAATCATATTATTGTAAAAAATAATAATTATTTACCTATTTAAAATATTAATCACTATTTTTAATTTATTAAATATTTATATTTTTTTTAATAAATATAGCTGTTTAAATTATATGTTTTGATTTAATCATATTATATTATTAACATAATTATTCTTCAATAATTTAATTATATTCATATTAATATAAACATATTATATTTGAATTGATATAATTAATAATTTATAAAAATTATTATATATTATCTTATTTATTTATATTAACAAAATGAAATTAATTAACATTCCATTATAAAATATTTACATTTTAATATTATTTGATATTAAAATCATTATTAATATAATACATTAATTAATCATAATATCTATATTTTAACATATAATTATTATTAAAATTATATTTTTATTATAATTATATCAATTAATCGATTTATTTTTAATATGGTTAATATCTAATATCATTATTTTAAATTAATTCAATTTTAGATAATTAATCATCAATAACTAATTCTGATTAATATTTACCATTTTATTAATAAATTGTATATTAATTATATGAAAGTGTGCAATCTAATTTATATATTCTACATATAAATAATAAATAATATTAAAATATTCTATCAAATCGACCTTTACCATATTAATATGGTTATTATTCTATATCTTTAATATTAAAATATTATTTAAAATCTTACATTAAATTTGTTTTATTTTAAATATCTGGTATATATAATTAACTAATATCAAAATTATTATCATATTTTTTAATTAAATATATTTATTACATAATGTTTTTATTAATATTTTACTTTATTTGAATATTATCTAATAATATTTATTTTAATTGTTATTTATATGGTAATATTTTAAACTTTTTATCATATTTACTATATTATTTTATAAAAATATCAAATTATTATAAAACATCTCTTTATGTTTATTATTGTTAATTTTATTCTATTTTTTATTTATAATATATTATAAAATTAACATAATCATTTATATGTTTTTTATACAAATAATGATTATTTATATCATTAACAATTAAACATTTTAAATCTTTTAATGTTTTATATTAATTTAATTAACCTTTATATATATTAGCATAATATAATCCTAAATCTTATTATATAGCATACCAAATAGGTTATAATTTATTTTATTATAAATATTATATTTCTTAATCTTTTGTTAAATAATTAACAAATCCTTTATATAAAATTTAATCTTTTTTAATAATTCCTATTTTAATATCATTATATGTTATTAATTATACATCAATTTAATTATTATAATTTTATATATTACTATAATAATCATATAATATCCATTCATTATTTAATTATTATTATATTGATGTTTATTATAATATATTTTATATTTATTATATTGATTTATTGAATATTGATTTAAGTAAATTATCTAATTCATCGTATAAATGTTTATTGTTTTAAATAAATTATTAATTTTAATTATACATTTACATAAAATTTGATTATATATATTTTATTTAAATATCATTTTATTATAAAAATTACTATTCTTTTTAACTAAAATAATCACACATTTTTTATATTATTAAAAAAAAATATATATTTCAATACATATATATAACATCTTCAATTATTTAAAATTATTATAATATTGATTCATATTTTTATTTTTAATATTAAATATTTGTTAATAATGATTATTATTGTTAATATATTTATATTAATTATTAATGTTAATGTAATTAATATTTTGATATTTTAAATTAATTATTATTTTCAATATATTCATTATTATAAATATTAATTATTTAATCATTTAATTATATTGTAACATATTATTTTTATTATTACATTATTTTAACATTATATTATTTATATATTATTATAAAATCATACATATTTTAATATTTATATTTACTTTTTTTAATTTATTACAATAATATATCATTACATTAAAATAATATAAATATATCAATTTTTTAATATAATTTATCAATAATATCATTTAATTTAATAATATCATCATTTTAATTGATAAATTTAAGTTTATTATTATATTATATTAACATAATTGGTTTTTAATATTAATTATTTATAAATTCATTATATTTTTATATTTTTATCATATATTTATATAAATTATTAATAGTGTCAATATTTTAAATATAATTGTATTACAATGATAACTATATTATTTAATCAATTTATTGTTAATATTTAATATAATCATTATCATTATTTTAAATTAATTTTAATTTTTAACACTAAAATAATATAATATCATCATTTAATTTACATTATTATTAATAAATAGTATTATTTTAAACAATATAACCATCATAATTATATAATTCACAAATAAATCTCATATAATATTGAAATAAAGGTAAATATTTATTATAAAAATTAAATTATTTTAACAACTTTATATTATTTTTATCAATAAATATATGTTTTACTTCATCATAATAATGATATTTTTATAATAATTTAATTTAATAAACAGTGTTATTATTAATATTACATTACATTTATAAAACATCTTCTATTATTTATTATTTTGTTATTTTCTATTTTTTATCATAAAAACTATTTACTCTATCAATATATTATTAAAAACAAATAATTATTTAACTTTATTTTGATAATTTATCAACATATTATATAAAATATTAAATATTATCTTTTAATAATTATAATGTTTATTCTTAATTATCTATTTAAAATAAATTAATTTATTCAATTACTTGATATTAATTAACTATTTATTTATTAATATTAGCATGTTAAATAGATGTTTTTATATTAAAATTATATATTTAAACAAAATCATTTGTATTAAAAAAACAATCTGATTTATATATAATTTAATCTTTTTATAATTTTTATGTTATTAATGTTATATTATTATATTATTTATTTATATAATAATCATATAATAACCAATTATTATTGAAAATATTAAATTATTTATAACTTAAATAATAATTTTTAACATATTGTTAATATGTTAAATTAAATTATTATAAATATATAGTATCAATAATTTATAAATATTATTAATTATCTTTATTTTAAATAAATTTATCATTTAACTCATAATATATTTACTATATATATTAATCACACTAATATATATTTATATTATTTTTTTATAAGAATTATAAAGTTTTATAATCAATTTATTATGACATTATATTTTTAATATACATAAAAAAAATAAAAATAAATCATTGTAATTATAATTAATTTGTTTGATTTAATTATTGATTAAATAACTTTTATTAATCTAATATTTTATCATAATTAGTTATTAATATATTTTTATTTTTAAATTTAAACAATAATGTTTTAATACCATCTTATTTAAATTAATTAATTGTTTTAATTAAATCTTCAATTGTTTTAACAGGTATATTATTAACATATTCTAATATTTAAAATTTATATTAATTTTATAATTAAAACGCATATGAATCTTATAATTAATCAATAACAATAATACATTTTTCATTAACATCGATTAAATATTCGCTAATTAATTTATATTAATCATATAATTATAGATTTAAATTATTGTTTTATAATATTAAACCACAAACATTAATATATTTACATTGTTAAATATATGATTGTGAATAATAATCGATAGTGTCAATTTTATCATAAACATTCATATTTAATTAAATTGATAATTATAATTCTTTTTTTAATTTATCCATTTTTTTGTAAGTTATTTTTAATTCATTGTCATGTTTAAAATATTAAATATAATTATTTATATTCATTCTTACATTATTATTTATATTAATATAATTGTTTTCAATTTAATAATCATCAATTTATATAATTATATCTGAATTTTATAATTTATTATATAATATTGAATTTTTATTGATATCTGAAATTACAACACCATGTTATTAAAACATATTGTAATCAATATTACATGTTTTAATCATTAAATCTTATAAATACATTATTTTAAATTTATATTGTTTTTCATTAAAAATTGATTATAAATATTAATTATTATAAAATATTTATTCTTATAAATTTTACATATTACTTAAAAATTTAATTAATATTTACACAGGTACCGCACAAATAATTTTATTAAATCTATCAACAATACCTGAAAATAAAATACCAACAACTTTATTTGTTTTTAAATCTAAAACACAACCACCTGAATCACCTTAATTTGATAAAACATCTAATTATAATGAAGCATCTTCAAACCCTTATATTTTACCATACTTATTTTTTGAAAATTAAACACCTAATTAATAACCAATTTAAACAATATTTTAACCAATATATTACATTTTATCATATAATTACAATTCAACTTCATTTATATATAATTATAATTTTTTATTATTTTCATCATATTAATAAGCTTACAATATAGCTAAATCAGATTCAGGTGATAAAGCTATTATTTTACAAATATATTTTTATTATTTATAATTTTACATATAAATAGTATCAGCATTATGAATAACATGATAACATGTAATAATATATTATTTTTTATCTGAATGTTTATAAAACCAACCACTACCAACACCTTATAATTTTTAAATATTTTATGAATGTGGTTTAAATAAACTAAAATTAGAACAAATTGTTGTAATTCTACATACATATTTTTAATAATCAATATCTTATTGTGTTTATTTTTAAACATTTTCTGATTATGAATTAAATTATTACATTTCATTTATAGCGTTATTCATATTTCTAATATAGAAATTATTTTTATCTATTTACATTTTTTTATATAATAAACAAAAATTATTTATTTTTATAAAATATGATTTTTTATGTTTAATAAATTATTATTTCTTTTGTTATTTAAAAAAAAATGAATAGTTATTAAGTTGAAACATTAACAGAAAAATAAAGAATATTAAGAAACCCAGCTATTTATATAGGTGTTAATGATATATTTAATGAAAATTTATATGTTTATGATAATGAAATGATTATATAAAAAAATATATAATTTAACCCAGCTTTGTATAAAATTATTGATGAAATAATGGTTAATAGTATGGATAATTATTATAGATATGTAAATGATAAATAGTTACAAACATAAAATATATTAATTGATATTCAAAAATATGATAATAGTTATTAAATTACAATTATTAATGATGGTAAACCTATTTCAACTAAATTTAATGAAAAATTATAAGATTATGATGCTAATATATTATTTTCACATTTAGGTAGTTCAACTAATTATAGTAATGATTAAATTAATAAAAATATTGATAAATCAAAATAAAAAATTACATTATCAGGTTAAAATGGTTTAGGTGGTAAATTAACAAATTTATTTTCAAAATCATTTAAAATTGAAATAAAAGAAAATTAAACAATATTATAATCAAAATGGTAAAATAATATGTAAAAATAAAGTGATACATTAATATTATAAAATAAAGATAAAAAAATATTAGATTAGTATAAATATAAAAAGTATTTTTAAAATGATTATGTTTTAATATAATTTGTACCAGATAATAATATTTTTAAATAAGATTCATTTAATGATGATTTTTATAAACATTTAATTAAACATATATATGATTTAAAAGCTATTGAACCACATATTAATATTTATTTCAATGATTAATAAATTAAATTAAAATAGTTTACAGATTATATAAAATTACATGATAATATTGATAAATTATTATGTTATTAATAATAATAAAATTATTAATTATACGTATATGTTTAAAAATAATAAAGTGGTTTTTAATAAATATCATTTGTAAATACAACATTAATGAAATTAGGTGGTACACATATTGATATTGTTAAAAATGAAATTAGTGAATATATAGTTGATAAATTAAAAAAATTAGATTTAAACAAATCTAAAATTAAATTTATTTATGAAAGAATTATTATATTTATGAAATGTTATATAACTGACCCATAATTTGAATCATAATCAAAAAATTAATTAAAAACAAATGAAAAAATAGTTAAATAATAATTAGGTAATTAACTATTAGAAGATAAACAATTAAAAAATATTTTATAACAATTTAAAGAATTAATCAGTGAATAAAATGAATAAAATGATTTATCAAAAGCTGTTAAATAATAAAAACAAAGTATAAAAAAAAATAAGAATGTTAATATTATTGAAGCTAATTTAGTTGGTAAAAAAAATGATTTAACATTATGTTTATGTGAAGGATTATCAGCTATGTCAATGGTAATTTAAGGTTTATCAAATAATAATTTAAGAGATTATTATGGTGTTATGCCGTTAAAAGGTAAATTAATAAATGCTAGATAATCAAGTATGAAAGATTTAATTGAAAATGATGAAGTTGTTACATTATTATAATTATTAGGTTTCGTTATAAAATAAAATAAATTTGTATTATAATCAAAATTAAGATATAATAATATATTAATAATTACAGATTAAGATTTAGATGGTTTTCATATAAAAGGTTTAATTATAAATTTATTTGAATACATATAACCTGAATTAATATATGAACATAAAAATTTTATTTAAGTTTTTATTACACCTTTAATAAAAGTATTTAAAAATAATTAGTTAATTAATCAATTTTTTAATTAAAATGAATATGAATAATGGATAGAAAAATAAGACAATTAACACTTATTTCACATAAAATATTATAAAGGAATTGGTACAAATTCATAAAAAGAAGCTGAATAATATTTTAAATATATTGAAAAATATAGATTATTTTATTATTCTAAAGATTAAAATAAAACAAACTGTTATATATAATTAGCTTTTGGTGATAGTAAAACATATGCTGATATTAGAAAATAATGGATTTAAAATAATAAATTTTAATATTTAGATTACAATATTAAAGATGTTGATATTGTTGATTTTATAAATAAAGAATTAATTTATTTTTCAACATATGATTGTGAACGATCAATCACAAATATGATGGATGGTTTAAAAATATCATAAAGAAAAATATTATATGCTGAGTTTTTAAGAAATTCAAATTAAGAAATAAAAGTAGCTTAATTGAGCGGTTTTATAGCTGACAAATCTCAATATCATCATGGTGAAACATCATTATAAATGGCAATTATTTAATTAGCTTAAAGTTTTATTGGTTCAAATAATATTTAATTATTTTAAGATATTGGTTAATTTGGAACAAGATTTTAATTTACAGATTTTGCTTCACCAAGGTATATATTTACTAAATTATAAGATTTAGTTTAATATTTATTCATAAAAGATGATTAACATGTTATTGAATATAATGTTGAAGAAAACTAATAAATTGAACCTAAATTTTATGTTTCAATTATACCTAATTTATATAATAATTAAATTGGTGTTGCTACAGGTTATAGTTAAAAAATATATAGTTGTGATATAAAATAATTAATTTAAATAACAAAATATGTTTTAAATAATATTAAAAATGAAGATTAATTTCAATAATAATTATTAAAACTAAAAGATTATGTTTTATAATAAAACATTAAACCTTATACTAATTTTAACTAATGTGAAGTTATTTAAAATGAAGATAATTATGAAATAATAGGTAAAATGTAACCATGTTAAAAAGAATAATATAATTATGTTATCACAGATTGTTTTTATGAAAAATCAATATAAAAGGTTAAATAATAATTAATTGATAAAAATATTGATATTTATGATAATTCAACTACATAATAATTTTGTATTTATGTTAAAATAGATGATGATAAATAAATGAAAATAGTATAAAAAATAATAAATGGTGTTGTTAATTATAGTAATATACATACATTTAATAATGAATAAAAATTGGTTAAATATTAAACTGTTAATCATGTTTTATTTGATTTTATATAATTTAGATTTAAATATTATTAGTTAAGAAAAGAATATTTATAAAGTAAATTATAAAGATAAATATAAATTATTAAAAATAAAATTAAGTTTATATAAGAAATTAATGATAAAAAAATAAATATCAATTAAGATGAAAGTGTATTATATGATTATTTATATAAACATAAATATGATAAATATAATGATATTATATAAATTAAATCAACTAAATTAAAAAAAGATATTGTATTAGAACATAATAATTTTAATTATTTATTAGATATGAATATAAGATAATTAACATTAACAAAATAAAATGTATTGATATAATAATTAAAAGATTTATAACAATAATTATTATAAATAAATAATATATAATGTATAACAATGTGGTTAAATGATATTGATTAATTTGAATAATAATATGATAAATATATAATTAATTTAAAACATTAATTAGATATAAAAGATGATATATTAAATGATTAATAAGATATTAAAATCAATTAGGTTAAATAAAAGAAATCAAAAACAGTTAAAAAATGATTTAATATATATATTTTTTTTTTATATTCATTATTATTATAATAATTGTTGTTAATTATATTATTAATTACATGATTATTGTTAATTATTTATAAATATTGTAAACATATTATTGATTTAATAATCTTTTTAAGATAATTATTGTGTTAATAAATCAATTTATTATTATAATTTATTAATAATATCTTATTAAAACTATTATTTTATTTATAATTCTCTATTAATTTATATAAGTTGTTAGCCCTTTCTATGTACATTAATAATTTTATTGTTTTTTACATCAAATATTTAATAATATTTATTTAAATTAACTTCATTATTATCTTTATATTTATCTATAAATTTATTTAATTTATCATAAATATAATTATCTTAAACATCTAAATATTTCTCTAAATCTTTTAAATTTAACCAACAATTATCTTTATTTCTTTATCCATAAATATCAACATTTTTAAATATTTCATTGTTTTAATTAAATTCTTATTCATTTAAAATCAATTTATCATAAATATTTGATAAATTTATATAATCTTATATTTATTTAATTAATTTATCTAAACATTATTGATTTATATATATTTATGATAATTTATTATTATTATCAATTTATTATTTTTAATTCAATAAAATATAATCAGTTTCATTTAATTTAAATTTATTTATCAATCTTTATTTTTTTATTTCTTCATAATTTTAATCATTTATTAAATATTTACTTATTTATTTTAAATTATAATAAACATTATTATCATAAATAATCTTATATTTTTAACAATCTTATTTTAATATGTTAATATAATTATCATCATTTATATTATAATACATTTTTATAATACAATAATTATATTTTAATAAAAAATATCATTCAATAATCATTTATTTTACATAATTATTGTAAACATATTATTGATTTAATAATCTTTTTAAGATAATTATTGTGTTAATAAATCAATTTATTATTATAATTTATTAATAATATCTTATTAAAACTATTATTTTATTTATAATTCTTTATATGTTTTTATAACTTTTATGTTAACAGTTGTTATCATCAAAAATAAATAAAACAAATAATAATATAAATAATAAGAAAATATATTTGAATTAAAATATAATAAATTATTATAATTTATTTTTATTTTTTTTATTATAAAAATGAATTAACTTGCTCTGTAATAATCAATATATTATAAATAATAACATAGTATATAACAAAATATATAATAAAATAAAATAAATAAAATATAAAATAATATTGTAATTAAAAAAATAGATAAACATAAAAAATTATTTAATTTAGATTTTATTAATTAAATAATGAATAAAAATATATTAATATATGATA
>Ga0194115_10000764_pt1 | contig 44758 bp, 62 predicted proteins | sample TA2MahsurfametaG_3_FD_148656 | JGI IMG/M metagenome (GOLD analysis project Ga0194115, IMG submission 148656) | Freshwater microbial communities from Lake Tanganyika, Tanzania - TA2015002 Mahale S4 surface | ecosystem: Environmental > Aquatic > Freshwater > Lake | place: Tanzania: Lake... | reverse complement strand
CAAAAAACCGATTCCGGAGGTCCGAAAGTTTCTGAAAGAAAAGGGGATAGATGCATTTGATCACTATTCCCTACTGCTTCGCGATAAAGAAAGTTCTCGCGAGCTGATCCGTTCGCTTTACAAGCATGAGGTGGGGGAATAGTTAGCAATTAAAAGGAGTCAAACATGAACACAGAACAGGATTTAAGAGAACGTATAAGAAGTCAGATTCGAATCGATATTTTTTTGGCGAAGGAAAAAGAGGATCGCCTAAAAAAGCTTAGGCCGACGAGAGAAAACGAAGAAATCAGAAATCTATTGCGAGGACAGCTTTCACGAAATTATGCCCGGATTGAGGTTCTTGAACAGGTGCTTTATTTAAGGCCGTCCAAACCATCCAAACCAAAAGGAGTGTTTCATGAAGAAGCTTTTGATCATTGATGACGATATCGCAATTACAAAATCGATTTTGTACTTGATGAAAAAGGAAATGCCAGAGGTTGAAGCTATTGCCGAAAATTCACCAAAAAATGGAATACAGCAGGCTATCAAAAATGAGTTTGAACTAATTTTGATGGACTTCATGATGCCAAAAATAAATGGTGTAGATGCGGCTAAACAAATTTTGGTTAAGAAACCAAATCAAAAAATTCTCTTGTTTTCTTCAGTTTCGGGAGCCCCAAATATTGGTGATTTTTTACATGGGTTCGTTGGGGTTTTAGACAAGCCCGAATCGGTTGATACCATGTTGAAAAAGATAAGATTTTTTTTGGGTAAGTAGTCAATGATTTTTCTAAGTGTTAAAATTGACAAAAAAATAGTAGCTGACCAAACGGAAGTCAAAAGACAAACCAGCAGGAGGCGAGTTAGTGCAGAAATTGCACCGACTCGCCTTTTTTTCTTTAAGGCGGTTTCAATGAGCTCAAAGATTATAAGCCGATGCGCGATTCATGCCCCTGTTTGCAAATGTTGTGGATTACCACCTAAATTTTTTAGTTTTTTTGGAGTGATTTTGTTTTTTTGTAAACGCTGTTTTAGGTTTGTCGATGTGAAGTCTAAACCATTTTGGCGTCCCAAAGAGTTTAGAGGAGGTTAGCTTTGAAAGAAAAGTTTTCTTTAGGACTCGTTTCTGCATGCTGTTTTGGATTGGTAAAAAGAACGCCACCGTTTGTGTTGAAAAACAATCAATACGAACACGCCTGTAAAAGTTGTGGGGGGGCTTGCAAAACGATAAACGATTGGAGTGGGTATGAAAAAGCAAAAAGAAACACAAAAAAATAGAATCAAAGAGCATGTTTGGGTTAAAATTAGTGATCTAAAATTTGCAGAATACAATCCTCGGAAACTTTCTGAAAAACAACACGAGGATATCCAAAAATCCCTAACGGAATTTGGGTTTGTTGACCCCATTATTGTGAACAAAAATAAAGATCGTGAAAACGTCATTATCGGTGGGCATCAACGCGTAAAGGTTTGGGGGGCTATGGGGGAATCTGAGGTTCCAGTTATTTATCTGGATTTGATTCTGGATAAAGAGCGAGAGTTAAACATCCGTCTCAACAAGAACACGGGTGAATGGGATTGGGAGATTCTTCAAGCTGAGTTTGAGATCCCTGAACTTCTTGACTGGGGATTTGAAGAGGTTGATTTTAAGCTCGATGACTCTGAAGGCGGAGAATCCGAAGGTGAGGACGATATTCCAGACCCACTGGCGTTAAAATCCTCAGAAACAGTCAGAGGAGATTTGTATGAATTGGGTGAGCATCGTCTTTTCTGTGGGGATAGCACTGTCTCAACTGATGTTGATAAGTTGATGGGGAGTGATAATCCACTCCTCATGGTCACAGATCCTCCGTATGGTGTGGAGTATGATCCAGAATGGCGGGAAGAATTTGGTATAGTGTTTGACAAGAGATCAAATGGAAAAGTAAAGAATGACGATAAAGTTGATTGGTCTGAGGCATATAGCCTTTTTAAAGGAAATGTAGCGTATGTTTGGCATGCGGGACGCCTTACTTATACCATCGCGCAAAATTTGATCGATTGTGGCTTTGAAATCATAAGCCAAATAATCTGGGTAAAACAACACTTTGCAATGAGTCGTGGAGACTACCATTGGCAGCATGAACCTTGCTGGTATGCAGTCAAAAAAGGTGAAAAGCACAACTGGCAAGGAAGAAGGGATCAGGCAACAACCTGGCAGATAAAAAATAACAACAGCTTTGGAAACTCGGACAAAGAGGAAACCTATGGTCACGGTACACAGAAACCGCTTAAGTGTATGGAGATTCCTATTTTGAACAACACTGAACGCGGGGATACGGTCTATGACCCATTTGCAGGGTCCGGAACCACGTTAATTGCCTGCCAAAAACACAAACGTGTCTGTAGAACTATTGAGCTTGATGAACGCTATTGTGATGCCATTGTTTTGCGGTATGTCGATTATTGCAAAAAGAACAATATTCAGCCGACGGTTAAGAGAAATGGGGAGACGATCACTGATTTTACAAAGTATGGCTTAGTTGAGGCAGAAAAAAAGTGATTTTCACAGCCATATATTTAACAGTTTTGATTTTGGTATCCGCAGCCTTTTTGGCGTGGCTTCAATTTATTGAGATTTATACCCTAAAATCACAAAACGCATCGTTAAAAAACACAGTTCAAAATCTCAAAAAAATAAATGGAAAAGAGATTGTGGAACACCAAAAGTTTGATTTCATTTTTCGTCTTCAAAACAAGGAAACAGGCGAGAATTATTTTCAGTATCTCTTTGCTGATAAGCTTCTTGAAATACACAACATGGATTATAAAAATGACGATGGTAAATTTATTGAATTAACCCACTTTAAAAAGAGAAAAAATTATGATGATTATTAACGCATCAGATGTTCGTAAAATGGGGGGGTATGAAGAGCTAATTAAGAAAAATTCCGAAAAACAGACAAAATATCGGAATAAAAAGCCCGTTTGGGTAGGTGTTTGGCGGGGAAGAGCGCAAAAAATAAAGTTTGATTCTTTGTCCGAAATGATGGAGTTTCAGTTCATAAAAATCGACCCAGATGTGCGTGAACTAAGGTTGCAGGAGCCGTTTGTTTTGCAAGAAGGCACAAAAAGTGAAAAGCCTATCATTTATGTGGCTGACTTTTTTTACTATTCAATCAGTAAAAGGTCATGGGTTGTGCGTGAAAAAAAGGGTATGTGGACTCAGGTAGCTATCACAAAAAGAAAGCTTTTTAAGGCAAAGTTTCCAGACATTATTTTTGAGGAGATTAGAGCTTAATGTTGGACAGACTCATGCTTTATCTATTCATGGAAGATTTTTTACAGCACTCAAACGAAATAGAGGGTGTCAAAGACCGTAATTCTCGTATAAATGCACTTGAGGCCTGGTCATTTTTGTGGCATGAACAGTTGCTTAATGTTTCAAGCATACTAGAGTGTCACCGTATTTTGATGACAGGGCACTTAAAAAAAGAAGAGCTTGGCGTTTTTAGATCGGGAAATGTGTTTATTGGCGGAAGAAAAGCGCCATTACCCATTACAATTCAGAACTTGATGGACGATTTTTTAAGACCACATTCTGACAAAAGTTTTTCAAATAAAAAATTTCAAGACAAATTTTCTCAAATAGATGCCTTAAAACGGCATCGCGAATTTGAAATGATTCACCCGTTTTGGGATGGGAATGGCCGTATTGGGCGTATTTTATATGCCTGGGAGTGTTTCCATTGCGGATTTTCGCCAATTGCTTTTAATGCATCAAATCGGCAGGGTTATTACGGAATTTTTAGGCCATAAAGCATGATTGGAAATTACCCGATTAATTCAACGATTCATGGAAATGCGCTCGAAGTGCTTAGAACACTTCCAGATGAAAGCATAGATTGTTGTGTGACTTCACCACCATATTGGGGACTTAGGGACTACGAAATCACGCCTGTTAAGTGGCCGGATGATTCCATTTATTGCTTGGGAATGGAAAAAACACCTTATCTTTTTGTTGAGCATTTAAAAATTACTTTTGATCAAATACAAAGAGTTTTGAAAAAAAATGGAACCCTTTGGCTTAATCTCGGAGATTCCTATTTGAATAAAGAGCTAGTTGGAATTCCTTGGCGTGTTGCTTTTTCATTACAAGATTCAGGATGGCATCTGCGACAAGACATTATTTGGGCTAAGCCAAACCCCATGCCAGAAAGTGTAAAAGATCGTTGTACAAAAGCGCATGAGTATATCTTTTTGTTGAGCAAAAGTTCTAACTATTATTTTGATCATGAATCTATTCGAGAAGCATCAACTGAAAAAAATTGGAGATCACGTCTTGACCGTGTTTCCGTAAAAAGCCATCCTACCGAATCGGTAAATGGAAGACGAAAACGATGTGTTCCAACTGGATGGGACGTTGAAAAAGGATCTCATGGAACGATACATAGAAAAGGTAGAGGACATTCGAGAACTCATGAAGGACTTTCAAAATTAGATCAAGTTTCTAAATTTGAACAACAAGAAAATGGTCGGCATAAAAGGTCCGTCTGGAATGTTGCTACCCAGCCTTTCCCGGAAGCTCATTTTGCCACGTTTCCAGAAAAATTGATTGAGCCCTGTATTTTGGCTGGATGTCCAGAGGGAGGCATTGTTTTAGACCCTTTCATGGGTTCAGGAACAACCGGACGAGTAGCTTTTCGTCTTCGGAGAAATTATTTGGGAATTGAGTCAAACGATCAGTATATCGAAATTGAAAAAAAATACCGAAAGAGAGAATGCTGTTTGTATGAGTTTTAGAAAGTGCTGCCCACCTCGTGATTTAAGGAGTTTTTAGGATGCATAAGATTCCGACATGGCTATTCCCATCAGTGCTCTGTTTTCTTGATTTATGTGCAGCGGTAGTGTGGATAGGTAATGCCCGTACCTTTGGGGCAGACGCCTATTTAAAGGCTGTTTATTGGCTTTCCGCAGCCGTATTAACTGTTAGCGTAACTGTTAATGCTCGTCAGCTGGACCACTGCAAAAAAATTTTACAATCAACGTTGTCCGAAGTTGTCAAAATAAAAAAAAGTGAGCTTGATGATTTATGAAAGTGACTGAAGAAAACTTGGCGTTTGTTTTGAAGAAAAATCGTGGGCTTATTGGTCCCTCGATCGATATGCTTCGTGATAAATTCCAGCTCACGATCAGCAGACAGGCTATCTACAAGCGCATTCAGGCGAATAACGATTTAAAACAAATCATTCACAGTGCAAGCGAAGATCTTCTCGATGTTGCAGAAAGCAAACTATCTATTGCCATTAACCGTGGGGATATGCGCGCAATTACGTTTTATTTAAGCCGAAAGGGGAAGAGTAGGGGATACATTGAGAAAATTGAAAACGAACAAGTTAATCCGGTCGAAATCCACACCAAGGAAACAGTTGATTTATCGGGTCTTTCTAAGTCTGATTTAAAGTCATTGCAAGGAGTCATGGCCAAGGCATATGCGAAGCAGCAACTTAAAAAAAATAGCGGGATTGACAAAGATTCCAACGCTCGAAGAGGTTAATCGAGAACTGGCAAGGCGATCAATCCTTGACTTTACTCTCTACACAAAGCCTGATTACGAGATTAACTGGCACCACCAGGTACTCTGCGACCACCTAGATCGCTTTGTGAAGGGTGAGATCACAAGGTTGATCGTATCTATGCCACCACGGCACGGAAAATCCGAGCTTGTCTCAAGACGCCTTCCAGCCTTTATTTTTGGTCGGAATCCGGATTCCCAGATCATGTGCCTAACCTACTCGGACAGCCTTTCACAGCGAATGAATAGAGACGTTCAGCGTATCATGGACACCAAAGCTTATATGTCTATATTTCCGGATGTTTTGCTGCCACAATCCAAGATTCACAACCTCAAGTCTGCATACGGTGAAACAAGAAACACAGGACTATTGGAGATACTTGGCCCTCGCGGTAGTTTACGAACGACAGGGATTGGTGGCGCGGTCACAGGTATGGGCGCGCACTTCATTATCATTGATGACCCAATCAAGGGCCGGGAGCAGGCTTTGTCAGTAACCACTCGTGAAAACGTTTGGGACAGCTATGTGGCAGATATTCTTACTCGTTTGGAGTCGCTGAAAGGACATCCTGGGGGTATTTTGGTCACACAAACCAGATGGCACGAGGATGATCTTGCCGGTCGGCTTTTGGCTAATGAGCCTGGGGTGTGGACTCAGCTCACATTGCCCGCAATTCGGGAAACATTGGACGATGGAAACGACTGTGATCCCAGACTTGTTGGCGATGCGTTGTGGCCAAATAAAATGGATCTTGAGCGCTTAGACAGCATTCGCAAAAACTCCTCTTTTTGGTTCTCTGCCCTTTTTCAGCAACGGCCTACCCCTCCAGAGGGAAATATGTTCAAGAGAGGTTGGTTTCAGAATTATTACCGGCAGCTTCCTGATTCCTTCGACATTATTATTCAGAGCTGGGATATGGCGTTCAAGAAAAAAGAGGACCCGAAAAAAAAGAAATCAGACTATGTTACTTGCGCGGTTATCGGGAAAAAGGCAGGCCGTTTTTATTTAATCGACATGCTAAGGGAAAGGATGAACTTCCCGGAGACAAAGGCCGCCGTTCGTATGATGCATCGCCGCCATCCGAACGCATACAAAAAAGTTGTGGAAGACAAAGCAAATGGCCCGGCCATCATATCGGAGCTGAAGGACGAGCTACCGGGCTTGATAGAGTACAACCCCGGGAAGGACTCTAAGGAAAGCCGAGCAAATGCAGCAAGTGCCTATTTTGAAGCGGGGAATGTGTATCTACCAGAGCCGGGTATGTTTAACTGGGTGGATCCGTTTGTTGAGGAAATGGTCTCGTTTCCTAATGGCACAAACGATGACCAGGTAGATGCGGTCTGTCAGGGCATCAATTATCTCGTGGGAGGTTCTAAAAACTCCACTTTACTGATGATGGGTGGATAATAGTTTTTTTGCTATGATAAAATCTAAGATAAATAAACGCTAACTAACAGGAACGCGTAAGCGTGACCTAAAAGAGGCGAGTTTTCCAGAACGGAGAGCTCGCCTTTTTTGCTTTCTGGAGGAAAACATGTCACAAAAGGCAACGATCATACAGTCCGCGATTCAAAGAAATGATGGCCTTGAAAATTTTGTAACGGGACTCGGCCAACGAGGCAGAGATAAACGTGTGAGCGTTAAGGCAAACGCTGTACGACTTACGCATTGGGAAGCAGAAAACCTTTTTGCAGCAAGTCCAGAGGCGCGGAAGATCGTCACCAAAGTGGTCAAGGATGCGACAAGAAAGTGGATTCAGTTTTCAGCAATAAACAACGCACATAAAATAGCAGTTTCAGAATATTTTAAGAAACTTAGGGTTAAAAAATACTTTTCAAATGCATGGACCACAGCACGTGTTTATGGTGGGGCCGCAGTTTATGTTCATTTAGACGATGGCTTAAATTCAGATCAGCCAGTTATTGAGTCCAAAATTAGAGGTATTAAGTCGCTTGTCGTTTTAAATCGTTATGAGCTCGTTGCCAATGTCTCTGACATTGAATCGCGTCTTGAAAGCCCGCTGTTTAATCTTCCACGAACCTATACAATTTATGGAAGAAACGGAAATTTCACAGGGGTTAATGTTCATGCTAGCAGACTAATTCGTTTTGACGGATCTGAGCTTCCTATGAACCTATTCATTCTAAACAATTACTGGCACGATTCTGTTATGTCCGGGCTTTGGAATGCCATCATCAATTTTTCTCAAGCCCACGACAGTATGGCTACAATGATCATGGAGTTCTACCAAAGAATTTTAAAAATTAAGGGTTTAGCAGAAATGATCGGCAGTGGTGGAGAGGATACCATTAAGAGAAGAATGGAGCTCCAGGATCTTATTCGGTCAACACTTAAAACGGATGTGATTGATGCAGAGGATGAGCTAACTCTACTCCAAACATCCTTTCAAAATATCGACAAAGTAATCGAGAAAATAAACGTTCGTCTTGCAGGTGCAGCAAACATGCCACACACAGTCCTTTTTGGGGAAGCTCCAAGTGGGCTTGGCGCAACCGGAAAATCAGAAGACGACGACTGGACAGATTATGTTTCGGCAGAGCAATCAGAAGTGCTTGAGCCAGCCATTAGTAGATTGCTTGAGCTTGTTTTAGCGGCACAAGATGGTCCTACAAATGGCCATTTTTCTAAGGACATATCATTTCACTTTTACCCTCTTAAAGAGATGGATGAAAAGGAAAAAGCGGATGTTCGTAAATCCGTTGCTGAAACTGACAAGATTTATGTTGAGATGCAAGTCGCAATGCCAGAAGAAATTGCGATGGCCAGGTTTGGCGGTCAAGAGTATTCGATGGAGACAAGGATCAATTGCGAGAGATTAAAACCAATTATCGAAAATGACCCCGAATCGGACGATGAAGACGAAGTTGAGGAGTAGCGTTTGCCTATCAACACAAAGTTTTCATTGCCTTTATTGGCCAAAAAAAAGCATTCAAAGAGGGTTTTAACTCCTCGGTTTCCGATGAATATCGAAAGAAGATATAAAGCCCTATTGGCTTCAAAGGTTGGTATCTTAAACGGTATTGTGAAAAAGAATGTTGTGCAGAACCTATCAGAGCTTCTTTTACTTGCAAATGAAGATAAGCCAAGAACAGATACTATTCGAAATGATGATGGTTTTGCTAGAAAAGTTGCTGAATATCTTCTCAAATCCCAGATCGAGTTTGACGATCAATTTGCAAATTGGGAAATGGAAGATCTTGCAATGCAAATTGGGCAGCAAGTATCCGAATTTAATCGAAAAGACGTGACGCGAATTTTATCAGCGTTCACAGCTGTGGATGTGATTCTGCATGAGCCCTACCTTCAATCGATCATGGAGGCCTTTGTTGCAAGCAATGTAGGGTTAATTAAATCGATTCCTCAACAGTACTTTCAAAAGCTTGAATCGATGGTCTATGGCGGTGCTAGACAGGGATTTAGAAGCACTGAGCTGGCAAAGCAAATACAAAATCTTTATGAGGTTACCTCAAGACGAGCCCGCTTGATCGCAAGGGACCAGGTTTCTAAATTCAATGGTCAGTTGAGCCAAGTTCGACAGCAAAGTGTCGGCGTTCAAAATTATGTATGGGTTACTGTTGGAGATGAAAGAGTGAGAGGTCGTCCTGATGGCCGATACCCAAAAGCAAAGCCTTCTCATTGGGAGCGAGAGGGTAAAGTTTTTAGTTGGGCAAAGCCCCCAAAAGGAGGACATCCTGGGGAGGCGATTCAGTGTCGTTGTGTGGCAAAACCAAAGCTGTCAGAGGTATTGTGAAATGTGTCAATTTTTGGTACCATACTTAATACCATACAATACATCATACATTGTACCGTTTTTTTGAGATAAAGAGGGAAAAATGAGAGAGGATCATCTTCAGCTAATTGTAGAGGGGCTTAAACAGATTCGTGATGAACAGTATTGTCGTTTGGAAATTGTGATTACAGAGCATCCACAGAAAATTGATATTGTTCCTTTGCGGGGTAAAGTAACCAAGGTTTTGTTGCCAAAGTTGAAAAGTGCGCAGTTGGTGCGCTAAAATCTAGAGTGTCTTTGAAAATTTAAACCACGCTAACTAAAAACGGAGGCGCAAGCCAACCATAAAGAGGCGTTCAACCATCGGGAAACCGAAAAGTTGAACGCCTTTTTTTTTGCGAAAAAAACAAAAATGGCAGTACGAATTGACTCACAAAAAATTGATACCTCAAGTACAAAAACCGACGATAAAGGTTTTTTAACGGTACCGGCCACGCTGACTCGCGTAGGCGTTTTTGTTTATAGATTGCCAGACGGGACTATTCGAAACGAGTTTCGGCCCCCTGAAGAGGTTTTCAATGCAGATACTCTTAAATCCATGTTGGGATTGCCTGTCACAAATGACCACCCTACCGTTTCCGTTAATTCACAGAACGCCAAGGATCTGACGATCGGATGGACAGGCGATAGCGTCGAAAAACAGGCTGATCACGTTGGTTCTATGGTGACCATAATGGATGACTCGACCATCAAGGACATCCAAAAAGGGAAGCAGGAGCTTAGCTGTGGATATACAACTGACTTAGATTTTAAACCCGGAATCTACAACGGCGAAAAATATGACGCGGTTCAGCGTAATATCCGCTACAACCACGTTGCCGTTGTTATGAGAGGTCGAGCCGGGCGTGGAGCACGTTTAAAGCTCGATGCAGAAGATGGAATTTTAATTGAAACAGAAAACAAAGAAATTAAGGAGGACAATATGAAGAAGATTACGTTAAACGGTAAGGAGTTCGAGGTTACTCAAGAGCTTTTTGACGCTTTAGAAGTAGAGCTCGAAAAGGTAAAAGCAGATTCTGAACAAAAGAACGGGGAAATTAAAACCGTAAAGGCGGATTTGGATGACACTGAGAAACGTTTGGATCGCAAAGAAGGGGAAGTTAAAGGACTTCGGGCTGAAGTTGAAAACCTACAAAAAAAGCTTGATGGATTCAATTCTGCTGTTTCGGATGCCGCAAAAGAACGTGCCGTTCTTTTGGAAGACGCTAAAAAAGTTCTCTCCGAAGAAAAACGGAAAACGCTTGATTCTTTGTCAAATACGGATATCAAGAAAGCAATCGTTGAAGAGACAACAGATCTGAAGTTGGATGGCCAAAGTGAAGCTCATATTGATGCTTGCTACTCCTCAATCAACGCCCTCAGCAAAAAACAAGGTTCAGATCTTGGTAAAGCACTAACTGAAGGCAGAAAAGCTAAGGCTGATGCGGAAGAAGTAACGTCTGATGAGTCTTTTAAAAAGCAAAACGATGATTTGAAAAATGCTTGGAAAGCAAAGGAGTAAAAAATGTCACAATTAAGTTATAGCAATGAGATGGAACTTGGGGTTGAAGGCCAAAAAGCAGATCTGTCTAACGTCGACGTTTTGAGCCGTGCGGCAGAAGGATCTGTCCCAGTTGGTCGTGTTGTTGTTATTGGTACTGACAAAGATGTTCAGTGTAAATTGCCTACAGTCTCTACAGACATCACAGCTCAAGGCAAGGCACTGGGCGTCGCAATGTTGGATTCGAGGGCTTTAAATGGTCAGACAAGCTACGCTAACAAAGAAGCGGTCTCTGTGGCACATAAAGGTCGCGTTTTTGTTAAACCTGAAGAGGTCATGGACCCCACTTCCACACCCTACGTACGTTTTAAAGGGAAGAAGCAGGTTCAAACAATCGTTTGGGACGCCGATTTCGTTGCTTCAAATACGATCAACGGTAAAGTTGGTGGTGTTGCAATATCTCAAGTTACCTATGCTACAAGTCATGCGGCTACAATTGCGGCTGTGGCTACTGCAATCGCGGCGGCTAACACTAAGGTATTGAGCGCTACGGCAAGCAGCAGAACGATCACTGTTGTAAGCGACTGGGATCAAGAGCTTGAATTGAGCGATTGGGTTGTTGCGGCGGGATCTTCGCAAGCAGATGAAACAATCACCCAAACACAGGCCAGGGTTTTGACGACCGATGTTGGCAAAATTCGTGCAACTGTAGACAACGACGAAGGATCCGCAGCAACTGCGGCTGCCTTGCCAAAATCTCGAATTTTGAAGTCAAACGAGAGCGTTGGCGATCTTGCAGTTTTAGAAATCGACCTATAAGGAGCATTAACACATGAAAAACGAACTTGAATTTATTTTTGCACCTAGCCAGTTTGTGGCCAACGTTAAGTATAAAACACAACAGATGACTCGTTTGGATGGGGATGAAACCATTTTCTTTCAACGAGAGCTTGAAACTGTAAAAGCCAGAACTTACGATACCAAATACCCCAACCTTCAATTTGCATCCGGGCAGCTAATTCCTATTTCTAACGAAGCAGGTCCTGGAACTCGTGAGATTGTCTACCAACAATACACAGAGCTTGGTATGGCAAAAATTATTTCGAACTACGCTTCAGATTTGCCACGAGCATCTGTAAAAGCGGAAGAAACTCGCGTCAAAGTTAGAGATTTGGGCGTTGGTTTTGATTATTCGGTAATGGATATCAAAGCGGCCGCAAAAAGCGGGAAACCACTTAATGCCCGTTTAGCGAGTGCTGCTAAGCGAGCAATGATGATGGCATTGGATGAGATTGCTGTAAAAGGTGACTCTTCTTTTGGGCTCGTAGGGTTGCTTTCACATCCAAATATCCCTGAGGTTACTATCCCTGCTGATGGCACAGGATCTTCGAAAACATGGACGTCAAAAACCCCTGCTCAAATTTTGAGAGACTTGAACCTGATGGTATCTAGCATCATTGACGTTACAAAAGGTATTGAAAATCCAGACACCCTTTTAATGCCAATTGCTCAGTATGAACTTATTTCAAACACTCCAAGATCTGATCATAGCGATAAAACCATCAAGAATTTCTTTCTCGAAAACAACGGATGGATCAAAAATATAATCCCTGTGAACAAACTTAAGGATGCAGTTGATGGGGATGATGTCATCATCGCTTACAATCGCAACCCTGAAAATCTAACATTGGAAATTCCTGATTCATTCCAAATGTTGGAAGTTCAACAGCAAAATCTAGCCTTTAAGGTGCCTTGCTTGCTAACCACTGGCGGCGTGATTGTTTACTATCCGCTAACCGTTGCAAAAGGCATGGGTATCTAATTTAAAAAAGGAGTTCCAGCGATGTTAAAAATCGACAACAAAACAAAATCTATCCTTTCAGTTCCTGTTCTTGAAAAAAAGAGCGACGGAACTTATCCAAAAGGATTGACCGAGGTTCAAAAACCCCGCCTGGTTGTTTTTAAACCAGGCGTGAATGATGTGGAAGATTCGGATTGGGAAATAATCAAGAAAGACCCATCAATTCAGCGAAAATTGGAGCGCGACTTTTTGAAAGTTGTTTCTTCAGTAACTGAAAATAAAAGTGGCTCAGATCTCAAGTCTGCCAACAAACAAGTTGAGCAAAACCTGAAAGACGGGGCCTCAGATGCTTTATCTGGATTCAATGCAAGGGAAGCTGTTGATGTCATTAAGCGGACGTTCGACCTTTCAAAACTTGAAGCTTACTCAAAAACAGAGAAACGAGCGACTGTTATTTCTGCAATTGAATCTCAGATCAAAGCAATCGAAGAACAGTCTGGCTCAGATGAGGTAGAAGAGTAGCAATGTCTGTCACGCGGTCCCAAGTAATTACGAGATATCCTGAATTTTCTGATATTGCCGACGGCGAGTATTTTGACTCTGCCATCGCTCAAGCAGAGAATGAGATTAGCAGGCTCGCCCTTGGAAACCGCGCAAAAGATGCTATTTTGGCCTTAACGGCGCATTACCTATCAATGGGTAGGTCAAGCAGGGGGGGGAACCCTGGAGCCGTTGTATCCGAAAGGGTTGGAGATATGCAGAGATCCTATGCTGCTCCAATGATGGCAGAAGGAAACGACCTTTTCAGTACCAGTTACGGGACTCAGTATCGCAGAATTATTCGGACACGGGCTGAACGGCCCTTGATGATCTGATGCCTACAGTAGTTAAAGATACTGACATGGGATTCAAGAAGATTTTGCGACAGATCAACCTGTTGGCAAAGAAGCCATACGTGAAGTCAGGCTTAATGGGAAGCACTCCCAAAAAAACGAGTTCGGGTAAAGGGAATTCTTTAACGGTTGTTGAGGTCGGAATTTTTCATGAATTCGGAACTGTTAGAACGCCTGAGAGGTCTTGGTTAAGAACAACCTACGATCGTCGACATACGAGGTGGGCGGCTATCGTAACACTGTTGAAAAGAAAAATAATCACGGGGGACATTTCCATTGATAAAGCCTTGGATATTTTGGGACAAGCGATTGAATCCGATATCAAAAACACAATTTTGAAGCAAATACCCGACTGGCCACCACTTTCTGCACAAACGATTGCCAAAAAAGGAAGTACAAAAATTTTAATCGACACGGCACAGATGGTGCAATCAATTCGGTCTGTAAAGGTAATGAGCTCATGGCAAGCATAGTGCAGTCATTCAAAAATGCGACAATTACATTTAAACGAAAATCTGCAGGTTCGTATGTAAATGGAATTTGGGAGGCCGGTTCTGAAACGACATCTCAAATGGATGCCGTGATTCAGTTTCTTAGCGGACAAAAGCTATTGAGTCTGCCAGAAGAGTTTCGAACCCAAGAAAACATCAGACTTTACACAGAACAGCAGTTAAAAACGCTAGACGAGTCTGCAGGTACTTTAGGAGATATTGTTGTATGGAACGATGTGGAGTATGAGGTATTTCAAGTCCAAAACCGTCTAGCTAGTAGCTTGCCACACTTTGTTTCTTTTGCAAGTAAACGGCCCGTTAGCGCAAACCAGAGGGTTGTTCAATGAATTTGTCACAAATCAAGCTCGATATCTATGACTGGTTTAAAAACAACAGTGAATTTGATGCATCCTCGATAATTTGGGCAAACCAAAGTGCCCCACAGCCAAGCCCTCCATATTTGACAATGAACATCATCTCCGGTCCAGACGAAGTAGGAACCGATGAGGTTGTTTATGATGTGGACTCTGAGTCAACGAAGGTTAGAGGTTTGCGAACGTTCACTTTGAGCCTCAATTCTTTTGGCCGTGATTCAAACCAGTACCTGTCAGACATTAAAACACTGCTGAATCTTCCAGAAACGGATGAGTATTTTAGGTTAAAGGGGCTGTCTGTCAGAGAGTCTTCCGGAGTTATAGATCTTTCAGGCGTTGTAGAAACTCTGATCGAGGAGCGCGCAAATATGGATGTCTTTTTTAATGCCGCAGAGGAGGTCGAATCTGTGGCAAGCACAATTGAAAATTACGAATTCGAACAAGAATAAAGGAGGAAAACATGTCACAAATTAGCGATGTCGTACAGGTCAACATTACAAGAGAAACGGCTTCCGTTACTCAAAAAGGGTTTGGTGTTCCGCTTGTTTTAGGGCAACACACCAGGTTTTCAGAAAAAATAAAAGAGTATGCCTCTCTTGATGAGGTTGCTCTCGATTTTCAAACTTCAGATTTGGAGTATAAAAAAGCACAGGCCTTATTTTCACAACAAGTTAAGCCTGAGAAAATTAAAATAGGAAAACGTCTGGCTAACCAAAAGCAGGCTGTAACGCTTAGCATTAGCCAGGTTCAGAACTCAACAGATTACACCGTAACAATCAATGGAACGGTTTTCACGGCAACTTCTGGTGGAAGTGCCACAGCTGCCAACATCGTAGATGCAATCAAGGCGGCCGTTGATGCGGGGGATGAGCCCGTTACCACAACGGACAATAGTAATGAGTTGGATATTGAGGCTAATACTGCCGGTGTAGGGTTCTCAATAAGCGTATCGTCAAACTTGATTGTTTCAACCGAGCAAGTCAATGTCAGTGTTGTTACTGAGTTGCAAGACATCACTCAAGTCGATAATGACTGGTACTTTTTAATTTTGACCTCGTCAACTCTACTTGATATCAAGCAGGTGGCGGAGTATATCCAAACAAAGCAAAAGCTTTTTTCAGCACTTTCACACGACTCAAACGTAAAAACGCTCGTTAAACATGCCCAAACGATTACATTGTCAGCAGATTTTGTGAGCAGCAATGTGTTGTCTGCAAACGTTGGTGGGGAAACGATAAGCGTAACCTATGCAACAAGCCACGCGGCTACAATTTTGGCTTTAGCAGAAGCAATTGCAGAGCTCGATGATGTGGAAAGCGCGACAGTGACTGGGGCCCGAGTAATCACAGTAGTTGCAGCTATTGGTGGGGTTGCGCTTCCCATTACGGATATCGGGATCACAGGTGGAGGAAGCCAGGCTACAGTAACGGTGGCAACAACCGCAGACCCAGTTTCCGATATTGCGAGCATTCTAAAACTCAACAGCTATGACAGAACTTTTTTGGTTTACACAGCAAGTTCAAGCAACCATGTAGAAGCGGCATGGGTAGGTCTTAATGCTCCAGAGGCTGCCGGAAGTATTACATGGAACTTCAAAAGTCTTTCTGGTGTAACGCCTGAGAGCCTAACATCGACAGAGAAAGCTGTTTTGGCCTCTAAAAACTGCAATTTCTTTATCGAAAAAGCAGGGATTAACATCATGCAAAATGGCGTTACTTCTGAAGGTGAGTTCATCGACATTATGCAAGGCACGGACTACATTCAAGCTCGACTAGAAGAGAATGTGTTTGGCACACTTGCAAGCGAAAAGAAAGTTTCATTCACAAACCAAGGAATTGATGTGGTGAAGTCTTTGGTTAAACAGGTTTTGTTACAAGCCGTTGATCAAAGAATTTTGGCCAGTTCGCCAGCGCCAACTGTTACTGCACCGGACATCTCCGCAATTTCAAGTGGCGATAAATCCGACAGAATTTTAAGGAATGTCAAATTTAGCGCAACCTATGCAGGAGCGATTCACAAAACGATCCTGAATGGGAATCTTTCAGTCTAGGAGGCTTAAAAAATGGCAAAATTATTTTCAGCAAAAGCGCATTCGATTATTTTTGGTGGTCGTCAACTTACTGGATTTGGTGAAAACGATTTCATCGAAGTAAAGTTCAATGGCGATGGCTATAACCACTCTGTTGGCGTCGACGGCGAAACAATTTTGAACGAGGACGCAAATCAATCCGGGATGATCACCCTTAACATCCGACAAGGCGCAGAAGCAAATGAGTATCTCAGCACCATCTACAACGCAGCACGTGTTGGCGGTCAAAAAGAATTCAACTTTTTGATGCGCGACCAGAACGGCACAACCCTCTATGAGTCCGCAGATTGCGCCATTAAACGCATTCCTGATACCACAAGAGGAAGACAGGCCGGAGAGAACAAGTGGGAGCTAACCTGCGGCCATTTGATCGGCTTTGAAGGCAAGAACGTTTAGGAAGGGCTCTAAAAAATGCATGGATTTACAAAGTTTACGGTTAAGGACGCAAATTTCCAGATGCAGTGCCTTCCGACTACAAAAGCAATCAAAACCCTGACACGCCTTACCAAGATCGCTAGCGGTCCAATTGGTAACGCTGTCGGGGCTTTAAACGCCGGTTCTGGATCTGTTATGGATAAAGAAATAAACATGGAGGTCATCGGAGAGGCAGTAAAATGCCTTGGTGATCGTCTTGAAGAGCAGGTCGTCGTTGATATCTTGAACGACCTACTTAGCACGGTTGAAATTCAAACAGAATCAGGAAAGTTCATCTCGGTGAATCTGGACCTAACTTTCCAGGGGAAAATAGGTCTTTTGTTTGGCGTCGTTACGAAAGCTTTAGAGGTGAACTATGCCGATTTTTTAGGTCCAATCCTCTCCGCTATAAAAGGCCTTCAAGTGGAGAGGGTGGCTGGGCTCCAGAAAAGCATTTCGTAGATTGGTATCTTTGGCGACCAGTGGTTGAAGGCCTCGCCACAAGATCAGAAATCGAAGAAAAATGGACGCTTGTGGATTTGGCCGATGCTCATGAAATTTTAGATATCAGGGAACAAGCTCAATATATCGCCGACAGGAAATCACAAAATGAATCTAATTTATGTAGTAGGTAAAAAAACAAATCAACATGTTCCAGAATCCGATAATTGGATTGATGGCTGGTCGTTTGTTGGTGTCTTTCAAAACTACAAAGACGCCTTGAGGAATTGTGTGACGGAAGATCATTTTATTGGGCCTGCAAAAGCAAATACGAGCTATGAACAGAACACCTTTTGGCAAGGGCTTCATTACCCTAAGAGGTCGCACTGATGGCTGGAAGCACTACCGTTCGCGAGCTTGTAACAAGGTTTGGTTTTGATGTGGATTCGGCACCATTGGACAAAATGGAAGCCAAAATCAAAAACGCCAAAACCGAGCTTCAAAAAACGACTAGAGGTTTGCAGACAGGGGGTCTTATACTCGGTGGCGTTATTGCGGCGGCGGCCGTAAAAATTGGGTTTATGCTCAACGAAGCATCAAAAATGGAGCAAATTAAGATCTCTTTTCAAACGTTGATAGGGGATTCTAAGCTTGCAAAGAAAACGCTTAATGATTTGTTCTCATTTGCAAGAAAAACACCGTTTACCGTACCAGGAATACTGGAAGAAGCGAAAAAATTACTTGCCTTTGGGTTTAGTGCTGAAGAACTTGTGCCCACTTTGAACATGATCGGAAATATTGCTGCCGGTGTCGGTAAAGATAAGCTCCCATTTTTGGTAAAAGCTCTTGCAGATGTTCGTGGGCTTGGTCGATTGATGCAACGAGAAGTTCTCCAATTTGCAAATTCAGGAGTTGCAATTATTCCTGAGCTTTCTAAAAAGTATGGGAAAAGCTCAGAGCAAATCATGAAAATGATTGAGGGGGGACAGATATCATACCAGGACGTTCTTTCATTACTGAAAGGAATGACCACAGGGAATGGGCGGTTTGCAAACTTAATGATTAAGCAATCCAAGACATTGTCAGGGCTTTTATCAAACGCTTATGATTTTGCTGTCCTTTTTTCTTCAGAAGTTGGGGAAGCTTTACTTCCCGCAGCTAAAGCGTTTGTGAGTGAGGTCCTTAATTGGGTAGAGGCAAACAGGGAATTGATTTTGGAAAAAAGCGTTCATTTTATGAGAATGCTTGCCAGATTTTTAAAAGAAGTTTGGATCACAACTAAATTTTTGGTAATGGGTCTTTATGATCTAGCACAAATTTTTGGAGGCGTTGAAAAATCCGTCAAACTCTTAACTTTGGCTCTAATTTCGTTTTTGGCTTTGAGTTTGGTCTCTCGAATCGGGGTAATTGGGATTGCAATTTGGGAATTGGTAACAGCAATTCGAGCAGTGGGAGTTGCAGCATTATTTGCAGAAGGCGTAATTCTAGGGATTCCAGCCCTGATAGGAGCTCTTATAATTGCAGCTCTGTTGTTAGCAGAAGATGTTTTGTCTTTTTTCCAAGGTCGAAATTCCTTTACGGAAATTTTTGTGGGCTGGATCAAAGATGGATTCCAAAAACTGAAAGATTTTGTATCTATGGTCGAAAATTTCGTGTCTTCAATCATCGACAAAATCAAAACAAAAATTAAAGACGTTTTCAATTTCAAAAAAATAGCTGGGTTTGGTTTGGAATTTTTTTCTGGAATGCCGATAGGAACAATTCAGAACATCCAGTCACCACCAACTTTTTCACCAACAACAAACAGCAGCCAAACAAGCGTTGTTGTTAGCTCGCCTGTTACAGTTAATGTACCCGCAGGCACACCATCAGGAGACGTTGGGCACGCTGTAAAATCAGGGATTCACGAAGCTCTCGGTGATGTCTTTAGAGCAACTATGAGAAACTCTATTCCATCGGTTTCTTATTAAGGAAAAAATTCGCTTCTGAGTGGACGTTGCAAAATTGGCTGGGCTATAATCATCCTTTACCAGTTTTAAAGCAGGCGGAGTGATGAAAATCTTGAATACATCATTAACAGTTTTTGAGAGCACAAAGTTTGGTAACATTCGTGTTGTCGAAAAAGACAACCTTCCCTGGTTTGTTGCTAGCGATATTTGCAAGGCGCTCGGACTAAAAAATATCAGCGAAACACTTAAGCGGTTAGACAGAGATGACTTAAGTAGTACTGAAGTCATCGATTCTGTGGGAAGAAAGCAACAAAGCTATATTGTAAACGAGCCGGGACTTTACATTTTAGTTTTTCTAAGTAGAAAAAAGGAAGCCCAAAACTTCAGAAAGTGGGTAACAACTGAAGTTTTGCCTTCCATAAGAAAACACGGATACTACCTACCAAATCCAATAAAAAAAGTGTTTCATGATCACATCCAAGCCCTAGAAAAAAAGGCCAAAAAAGAACTTCGACACAAAGACGAGCTTATGGACATGATTTTTGATGCGCTCAAAAAAATCCCTTTGCAATTACCAGAAAGCGCTGAATAAACCGCGTCGTCACCTACGCCTGAATAAAAAAATCGCCCAAAACTAAGTTCAAAATTATCCCAAATCCCCAAATTACAGAAAATATTAGTGTTCCTACAGAAAAAATGTAATTTGCTTGAAATTAGATGAGCATTCAGTTGTCAAGGAATCCTTGATAACTGCAAAGGGCTACACCCTTGGCGGGTAACTTTTACCACACTTTTTCATTTGTACTGCAACATAATCGTCAATATATTTAACGCTGTTTGAAAATATGAGATGAAGCCCGACCTCTATATCTTCTGGTACACCACAAATATCGTGTAAGTGCACCTTAAGGCTCTCTTTCAAGGCACCTATCATATGCGGAACACTCCGAAGCTCGTCTTTAATTTCCAAATACCAATCGTCAATGATCTGAGCGCATTGAAGCTCTAAGTCCTCACTCGATGCGTCTTTATGGTCTGCCCACCATTTAGTTACGGGCTGAAGAGATTCTTGTAGTGTTTTCATGGTCTCGTCCAATCCACATCGAACCCCAAATGATTTGCTATGGCGCGCTCTTCAGTAGACCTCATGGTTCCCATGCGGAGCTTTTTGGATATGGATTTGGGCGGTAGGCGCATTTCGCGCTCTATATCTGAAAATGTTCTACCTGAGGCAGACAGCTTCGCTTTAAACCATCTTGAAAAATTAGTTTTATTCATGGTCTATGATAATAAGCGCGAAACATTTTTGTGTCAAATAGTCTAAAAACAACTATTGACATATTAGCCTAAAAAGGCTAAAGTAATATTAATATCGGCGAATAAAAAAACTGTAGATAGGAGAAAAAACGATGCAAAAATTTCAAGCTTGGGCAAAATCATGGGGTGGGGAATGGGCTGAGTTAGTGGGGTGTCCATCGGACTATAGATGGCACTTTGGCGGGATGCATGACTCAACCCTTTTTGAAACAAAAGAAGAGGCAGAGGAAGCCGCTAAATCAATTATGGACGAAAACATGGCGGAATTTAAAATTAAGGAAGTTGAGATAGAGGAATAAACAGAATGGGAAATTATTGCCGGAGGGGGCTGTGGTGGCTCACAGCGGGCTTTTTCACCATACCCTACCCATCCATCCCCCGTAGCCACGAGTTGCGCAATCCGGCTTTAAGTAACACACAGTAGCGCGGTGTTTACGCTAGTGCCTGAGCACCTTTCTTAATTTTACCCCCATTTTGGTTGTTTTGAAACTTTTGGCGGAGAGAGTAGGATTTGAACCCACGGAACCTTTCGGTTCAACGGTTTTCAAGACCGCCGCATTAAACCGCTCTGCCATCTCTCCGTATCTACCTATAATCGGCTGTCGCCTCTAAACCTATCGTATTCATCCTCATCCTTAAAAACACTTTCGATTTTGCCTTGAACTATTTCTATTTTATAGCCTTCTTTTCTCAATATTTCTAAAACCCTTTTGTAAGGAATATATTTATTACTCTCAAGAAAGAACCTTACTGACTTGTTTTTCTCTTCGAATTCCCTATTCAAAACAGCCTTTATTTGTTGTTTTTGATATCCCATTTGGGAAAGGCAGCTAACCAATATCGAAATGCTAGACCATCTATCTATCAACAAATGGCCACAGTAATAATAATCAACAACTTTTTCATCATCCTCAATCCTATCTGAGGTATATTCATACCCAACAATCTTATCTAATGGCGCGCCTAGGACTTTACACCGATAAACTTGCTCTTTATTACATAATTTTTTTTCCCATGGCATACTCGCATTTAAATCTTCACAAGCAACAAAGTCTTCGAAAGTTAGTCCGTATGCTATAAATTTGCCAATTTTCAGTGACTCCTCCAATTTTTCAAATGAAAAATAATTTGGGATGTTGTCTTTATTCATTTTTTTATCTAGCTCAGAAAACAGACTTTCAATTTGAATGTCTGATAGCCCAGCGTATTTTAAGGAACGAACAGCGTTCCATCTTAATTCCTTGGGATCTGAAGATGGTGTAAGTGTGACCAAATCACCATTCGCATTATTACCCAACATTTTCTTTGATTCAATTGAGCAAAAAACAGAGTTCACAATAACCAATTGCAGTAAAATGGCAATAAAAACTTTATTCATTGAAGCACCTTCCTTTATGGTAAAATTGTAGCATCAAGCTGACCAATTAGTGGAGGCGTAAGCCAATCACACAACGGAGGCGGGTGTACTTAACGTATTGCCCGCCTCTTTTTTTTCGAGGTATTTATGGCCAATTTAGACTTACTGAAACCCGCTAAAAAAGTGCAAATTATCGCCTACTCTAGGGAGGGTAATTTGGAAATATTGGAAATAGATGTCACTTCACAAATAATGCATGAAAAAAGCGCTACGGTTACATCCTCGCCAGTCGAAGATGGAAGTATTTTTACCAATCATGTCAACCTGGAAAATCCAAAAATAACGATCGAGGGACGAATATCAGATTCGCCAACAACCTTTTTAAGTGTTGCCTATTCCACAGCGATTATTGCGGGCTTTCAGCAAATAGTAAGCAATGATCCGGCACTGGCGGCACTATCCGGATCGATCAGCGGGTTGCTGTTGCAACCTAAAGACAAAGTTCAAAAAGCCTATACTTTTTTAAAAGATACTTTTGAAAACAGAATCCCATTTTCAATTGTTGCTGGGATTACAAATTACGAAAATGTTTTGTTCACAAATATTTCGATTATTGAAACATCAAAAACAAAGAACACCTTATCTTTTACCGCCACCATGGAACAAATCAAAATCGCGCACACATCCCAAGTGAGTGTACAGGCAAAAAACGCCGTTGAAAGCATAAAACATACAGCTACTCCAACAGTTGATCTTGGGCAAAAGAGTACTGAACAGCCGAGGTCTGTCAAAAAAGCATCTTCGATTCTAATGAATCTCACCGAGTCCGTTAAGGGTATTTTGAAATGAGCATTATTCAAATTCCAATTAACAGAAGGCTTCGATCATTTGAGGAGACCGTTTCACTCGACAATCAATTTTATGTGTTGCAATTTTTATTCAATAAACGCCTTAGCTTGTGGGTTATGAATATTTTGAATTTAGACCGTAAACCTATTCTTTCCGGGCTTTTGTTGCAAACAAACGTGCATCTAAGCTTTCAATATCCACACCTAAATTTGCCAAAAGGGACATTCCTCGTTCACGACACACAAGGAAAAGATAAAGACCCTGACGACACAGACTTTGGCGATAGAGTTGTACTCCTTTACGAGGAAAGCACTTTATGAGCAAGCTTTTTTTGCGAAAAGCATCCGCCGTTTTTTTATTTAAAAATGGAAGCGCTCCACTGATAATTTCAGAAAACCGCATCGGATTTAGAATCGAAAAAACAGATGATAGCACCGTAAACTCGGCCGTAATCAGCATCTACAACTTAAGCGAAAAAACAAGAGACAAGCTCCTAAAAGCAACAGGGGTATCTCTTGAGGTTGGCTATGCTCCTGTTACAGAAGAAGAAGTATTGGGCCAAATATTTGTGGGCGACATTAACTTCGTAAGTAGTTCAAAAAGTGGTACTGAAATCATCACGAAAATCTCGTGTGGGGAGGGTCAAGAGGCGATCACAGACACCCAGGTTTCGCAAAGCTTCGCGGCCGGAACTTCCACAGTTGATGTTTTGAAATACCTTTTCAAACAGCTTAAGAGTGGAAAGTTAGATGATGCTATTTTTTCAAAAGTAAGCAATTCAAAATACCAGCATGGCGTAACCCTATCCGGTCACATTAAGCACTTTCTGGATGCAATCGTCCACAAAGAAGGTTTGCTTTGGAGTATCCAAAACGACAAAATTGTTCTTTCAAGCCCAAATCAAATAGATAAAAAGATGAAGGAAGTCTTATCCGCTGAAACTGGGCTTATATCGGTAGAGGTAGGCAAAAATAAAAAAACACAGGATGAAAACAGCCCAAATACAGTTACTTTTGAGTGCTTTATTAACCCCAAAATTGAGCCAACAAAAACCGTTAAAATTGAGAGTCCATTTATCCCAAAGAAAAAATCCTTTTATCTTGTGAAAAAATGCAGCTACACCGGAGATACACAAGAGGGTAGTTGGACAATAAAGGGGGAGGCTATTTTGACATGAGCAATCCTAAGAATTTGCCTGACACACCAACACTCGATCAGGTTATTTCGACTATGGTCGAAAGAAAGCTTTTGGATATCCACACCTCAATTCCTGGCATTGTTGAGTCCTATAACGCAGAAAAAAAAACATGCACAGTGAAGCCCGCTCTCAAAAAAACACTCCTGGATGGAACCGAGCTAGATCATGCTTTACTGACTGATGTTCCGGTCGGTTTTTATCAAACAGACAGCTTCATTTTTAGCTTTCCCCTAAAAAAGGGCGATACCGTCAACTTAATAGTCAGTGAGCGTTCTTTGGATATCTGGAAGGTTCAGGGCGGGGTAGTAAACCCAAAAGATCCTCGCAAGTTTAATTTAAGCGATGCTATTGCCTACCCGTCCATCAAGCCTGTTGGTAAAGGCATGCCCGTAGATACCCAACATGCGCTTATCCAACATGGTAGTGCCTTTATAAAGTTATCGCAGGATGGCAAGTTTGCAATTGGAAATGGTTCAAACGAGGTTTTATCCATCCTACAAGAGCTCGCCACTGCCTGTGCCAATATCATCACAAACACTCAAATTGGACCGCAACCGCCAATAAACGCGGCATCATTTTCAGTAATAGCAAACAAAATAGGAGGAATGAAACTATGACAATGAACGCATCCCAGTTGGCAGCAGACATGGCAGACGCAATGCAGGCCGTGATTGCGACATTGCCTACCAATAGCCCAATGACTTCAGAGCATGTTCGCGCATTAGCTGGAGCAAGTGCGGGTGCAATCATTGATCACATAAAAAACAATGCGACAATCACAACCCCGGCGGGACCAGGAAGCATTGCATAATGGACATAAAACTAAACGACGATCACGACATAGATCTCACCAACAATGTTGTCAGCATGGTTACTGGTGTGGAAGAAATACGGCAGCTCTTAAAGCAAAGATTGCAACTTTTTTATGGAGAATGGTTTCTGGATCAAAGCAAAGGAGTCCCTTATTTTCAGACGATCATGCAGAAAAACGTATCGCGGGATACCATTTCAGCGATTTTCAAGAAAACAATCACAGAAACGCCGGGTGTTTTGAACATTACAAAGTTTGATTTTTCCTACGATAACCTAAATCGAAGGATGACTATCAATTTTGGTGTTACAACCCAAAGCGGAAACATAGACGCTTTAGTGGTTCAGCTTTCGTAAACGGCCTGCTATAATCGAAGCAACCTCCGAAAAGAGGCCACAACGGATTGGCTCATTGAGCCACCTGCCTACAAATTATTTATTTTGTAGAGGTAGGTGATGCAAATGGCTAAAGTTATTAAGATGATAATACTCTTTTTAGAGCTTGTCCTCGCTATAACAAAAGTCTTGGCTGGAAGGTACTAACTCTGCCAAGACTTTTTAAACTAAAATCTCCGTCTTCCGTTGGGCGGAGAACACTGAGTGCGGTAATCCTAAACTAACACTATTCGAAATATCGACTAATATTGTAGCTTATGATAGTACACACCTCGGTAATCCTAAACTAAGCCTATTCGACGTGTCAAGTTTCAACGCTCAAACTTTTGCACAAGCCTACAATATATGTTGTGCCCCATTTCCAAAAATTTGAAACATAGACGCTCTAGTGGAAACCTATTCGATGCGTCAAGTTTCAACGCGCAGACTTTTGCGCAAACATACGATATATCCGGAAATTTTAGAACAACTTCTTCAAACTCAAATTCAGCTCGCGATGTATGCTCTGTCGCTCATCCAACATTTTCAAGATTACTTGAGTATTAATTTCCTTCTTATCTGCAAGAACAGTTTCTTTAATTGCATCTCTACAAGCGTTGTCAATTTCAGCGTGGCTAAGGCCCTCGCTTTTAGCAAGAACATCTTTCCAGACAAACCTGTTTGGAAGAAACGCTGCCAGCAGATTTTCCATCAGTCGCCTTCTATCCATTTCTTGTGGCAACTCGTAATACAATAAATCATCAAAACGACGAAAAAGTGCTCGATCTAAGAGTTTCGGGCTATTGGTTGCGGCAACAATGATGCTGTCTGATGAATCCTGCTCAATAAATTGAAGAAATGAATTTAAGACTCTTCGCATTTCCCCAATATCATTTTCGAGAGTTCTTTCGCCACCAATAGCATCAAATTCATCAAAAAAATAAATTCCAGGCTCCTCCTGAATTAAGTCAAATATCTGCCGTAGTTTTGCGCTTGTTTCACCCATAAACTTTGTGACTAGCTTATCTACCTGAACCGTATAAAAATTCAAACCCAGTTCGTGTCCCAAAACCCTTGTAGTCATCGTTTTGCCAGTTCCTGGAGGCCCAACCAATAAAATCTTTCGTCTCGGAGAAAGACCATGACTTTTTAACTTACCCCCTTGTCGATGCTCATAGATGATCCTTTCAATCCGGCCTATGAGACCCGTTGGAGCAACAAGAGAGGCTTTTGGAATTTCGGGCTTCTCTAGAAGAACTAGTCCTTGCAATTCCTTAGGAAATTTAAGTAACTTTGGGCTTTTTTCTCTTCTAGCCTTGTCAATAATGTCGCGTATATCATGGGCCAATGCACCATGCCCTTGTTGTGCTTCATGCGCGGCCACCTGAAGAGCAAGAGTGAAAAACCTCTCTGGATCATCTCCAAAGTGGGATCGAATCAACGATTTTAATTGTTCTGCTGTGGCCATTACATTACCCTCTTGATAGCGCTCAATAAGAGCGAGGTTCTTTTTCGGTGAATTCATAGTAGATGTTTTGGTAGGAATTTGTCATGTGTTATAATTTGGCTAAAATATTTGTCGCTGACTGACACTGGCAAAAAAACCAACAACAGAGGCGAGTCGTTCTAAAAAGAATGGCTCGCTTTTTTTTTGCCTAAACGAGGATTAAATGGGCTACGGAGTTACAGAAACTGGTTTTAACTTAAAACGTTTAACAGATATCAGCGCAGAAACAGATTCTGAGTTGCGTGCTTCCCTTGGGGACGGCATCAACCTTAGCGAAACGTCTCCACTTGGCCAAATTAAGGCCATTATGGACGAACGTTTAAGTCTGCTATGGGAACTCGCCCAATCTGTTTATAACTCTCAGTATCCGAACACAGCTTCAGATACCTCATTGGATAACGTTGTGTCTATTACCGGCGTGGTAAGGCTACCAGCAACAAAATCAAGTGTGACTGCACGAGTATTCGGCGATCTGAATACGATTGTACCAGCAGGTTTTCAAGCTGCGGTCGCTGGAAATGAAACAGCCATATTTGAGTCCTCAGAAGATAAAACGATTCATGCCGGTATCAACGAAGTACAGACTATAAGCTTCAGCGCTACACCATCTTCCGGATCTTTTAAATTGAGATACGATGAAATTGAAACCTCGGCTATCAGCCATACAGCGAATGCCGCCGCCCTTCAAACAGCACTTAGAGCAATAAGTGGACTTGGAGATGTGACGGTAACCGGATCTTTTTCAAGCGGTTTTGTTGTTACTTTTGCAGGGGGTGCAGGGGAAATTGATCAGCCGCTTTTAAGCGTAACGAGTAATTCGCTTAGTAACAGCGGAGCCGTTAGCGTGACTGTAACAGAGACTACTAAAGGCTACTCCTCTTTTGTGGACATCCCACTTCTTTGCACTCTCTCAGGTTCAACCGTTGCGAATGCTGCATCACTAACAGTGATCAAAACCCCGACCTCAGGTGTGGAGTCGGTAACCAACTTATTGGATGCTGCTGTTGGGCGGGATGTTGAAACCGATTCCGCATTAAAATTGAGACGATTGAACTTACTACAGCGTGCCGGTACGGCAACCTTAGAAGGCATAAAAAACAAAATTTTAGCCGTAACGGACGTGATTCAAGCAATCCTGATTGAGAATGTAGGCGATGAGCCAGACGAAGACGACAGGCCCGCAAAATCGTTTCAGGCATACGTCCTTGGTGGCTCAAGCGCGAACATCGCAAAGGCCATTTGGGATTCAAAACCAGCCGGAATAGAGGCCTATGGCGATATTTCACAGGATGTGGTGGATTCTCAAGGTCTTACGCAAACCATAAAGTTTTCAAGGCCAAATTCTCTGAACATTTACATGGTGGTAAATGTTGTAGCCAATTCTGATGAAAACGAGGGGGAAATCTATCCAGAAAACGGCGATCAACAAATAAAAGATGCCATCATTGATTTTGTACAGGGCTTTAAAATTGGACAAGATGTAATTGTTAATCGGCTTTACACCCCCGTAAACACTGTTCCTGGCGTCATTGGCCTTGAAATTTTGATCGGGACTTCAGCATCACCAACAGAATCTGACAACATTCCCGTTTCTGTTACAGAAATAGCGGTTTTTGATAGCTCCAGAATCACCGTGAGTAGCACATGAGCATAACTCAAATAAACACACACGCAACAGATGCGTTTAATCGGCTCATCACACAATATCGAGACAAAAAAAATATCTCGGGAATTTTAAACGTTTACGCTTCCAAAATTCAAGAAATTGAAAACATTCTATTTCCGATGCTCAGCAACAGAAATTTGGTTAATTCTGAGGGCATTCAACTCGACAATCTCGGAACAATTTTAAACTTAAAAAGAAACGGTGTGGAGGATTCGACATATCGAATTAAGCTTGGATCAAAAATATCTGAGCACATATCAGAAGGCACGCAGGAAGATGTTATCCAAATTTTCAAAATCTTAACCGGATGTGACTCGGTTCAGTATGGAGAAGTATATCCAGCCGAACTTCAAATGATTGCCATTAACGCTGATCCTATTGGTTCTGTTTCTGAAATAAGAAAAGCGATCAAATCAGCGAAGCCAGCAGGGGTCGCGTTTCCACTTCTTTCAATAACCAATTCCACACCTTTTGTATTTGAAAGTGATCCACAATCAAACGGGATGGGGTTTGGAGATTATTCAGATTTAGAAATAGGCGGCAATCTTGCCGACATAATTTAGGAGAAAGTCATGCCCGCACCCATAAAACCAACAACAAAATACGAATTCGCAAAAACAGCAACTGGCGATGATCAAATCATCGAACCTTCTACTGGCAAAAAAAACAGTGGGTGGGAAAAGTTAGGGGGCATTCCAGAAAAACCCTCTATGCAAATTTTTAACTGGCTCCATAAAATGGCTTCACAATGGTTTAAATATCTTGAAGACGCAACAGACTATCTGCTTGGCGATAATTCAATATCAACAAACCAACTTCAAGACAATTCTGTTACCCTAGCAAAGTTTGTCGACGCAAGTGAACAATACAAACTACTTGGAAGATCTAGTGCTGGGGTCGGTAATTTTGAGGAATTGGCGTCATCTGCAAATGTTTTTTCACTTCTCGGCGCTGCTGATTATGAAGCCGTTCGATCCCTTTTAAATCTCCCCTTTAAAGTTAAATTTGAACCGATTGGTGAATGGAACATGTTCACAACGGCCACCGTTTCATTTCCGCACGGACTGAATCATGTCAACATACGAGCGGTACAGGCAGTGGTGCGCCGTGATGATAACATGGTTTACACACCACTTTACTATTCAGCAAACAAAGCGAATCTTGGGGGCGCGGAATATTGGGACTCAACACATGTTTATCTCGAAAGACTTTCCGGGGGGGAGTATGCCAATTCAAGCTACGACTCAACGTCTTTCAATCGCGGATTTGTCATTCTGTTTTATGTTTAGAAAGTACAAAAATAATGAGAGTAAGGTCTTAAGAAAGGAATTTTATGCAGTTGGAATCAGCGCCTAGTTTTTTACTCGAAGAATTTGTGCCAAAGGAAATTTATGCTAGCTTTGGGTACACATCCGTTAAGTTTTTGAGCCCAAAGCTGCCCATTATTGCGCAAGGGGTGAGGGATCGATTTGGTAAAAAAGTGACAATCAATGACTGGATTTTTGGGGGCACAAAATATAACTACTCAGGCTATCGGCCACCAAACTGTAAAGAAGGGTCTTTTTTTAGTCGACACAAACTTGGATTAGCCGAAGATCTTAAAATTGATGGTGTTTCTTCAAAGGAGTTCCAAGATGATGTGAAAAAAAATTACGAGGCCGTTTACAAACCTCTTGGTGTTACAGCAATGGAAGAAGGTACAAATGGTTGGACGCACTTATCCTGCGAGTGGACTCTGAAAGAGGGATTACTTTTAATACCGTTTTATTCACCTAAGAAAGGAGACATGAAAAATGTCAGCTAAATTTGATGACCAAAAAGAATATACTGTGGGAGATTCTGAAAATGTAATGCTTGTGGATAACGATCCAAAGAGGACATCTCTTTTAATTCAAAACAGAGGATCTTCGACCCTATATTTCAAATTTGATTCGAACGCAAGTGCTAATGATGGGTTTGAGATTAGACCCGGTGGCAGTTATTCACCACAGGAGGCCCCTACAAACAAAATCATGGCTATCTCGGCGGAGGGGAACATAAAAATTGTTGTTGCTCAGGGCCAAAATGCTTCTTACTAATCAATGAGTATCGGTAGAAGATCTTTCAAGGATGGATTAAACGCGCTACCCAAAAATGGATATTTTTAAGTTAAAAAATTGAAATTTTTACTCTATTAGTATAGACTATTGATAGTCAAAATAAAGCTAACTAAATGCGGAGGCAAAGGCTCACCGCAAAGAGGCACTTAAAAGTCGGGTAACCGAAAATTAAGTGCCTTTTTTTTTGCAAAAAAGGACCTGTATGAAAGAAGTTTTGTACTGTAACGAAATACGCATTACAACAGTCTCAGATCGTAGTCTCTGTGTAATGGGGAGTATATAAATGGCATTAGCAAATCCACCAATTTTGGATTCGGACTTAACGGACATCGGAGGACTAGTACCTGTTGCAAACCATATTATGGTGGGAGATGGTAGCCATTGGCAATTAAAATCACCTTCTCAGGCAAGAACTTCATTAGGGTTAGCTATTGGTTCTGATATACAAGCCTATGATCCGAACTTTGTTAAAAACACAGGATTATCTAGTAGCAATGCGATTCCACGCTTCGATAGTACTTCTGGAAAGTTTGTAAAGAATTCGGGCATATTTATTGACGACTCAAACAACATTACAGGGATTACTGGCTTATCCGCAGACGTATCAGTCGCGATTGGTAAAGTGGGTGCCTCCTCAGGAGTTCTTGAGCTTATTGGGGAAACATCTGGGAAGGTGTCTGTAAAGTCACAACCAGCGGCGGGAACCTATAACTTTAATCTGCCAATCACAGCTGGGATTGCTGGTCAGCCGCTAGTGTCTTCTGGCGGTGGTGCTAACGCAATGGCTTGGGGGAACACTATAGGAGTTACTTCTACAACAACATCAGGAGGAACCACTACACTTACCTCAGACTCAACCAAAACCCAAATATTTACAGGATCAAGCAATCACACCGTTGTACTTCCAGATGCAACAACTATGATGGTGGGTGAAGAGTTTGAAATTGTGAGAGCCACTACAGGTGGCCTCCTGACAGTTAATAATGCAGCTTCTGGGCTATTAGTTTCTATGAACATCTCTTTATATTACGTAAGGCTTGTTTTGACAAACAACAGCACGCCGGCAGGTACTTGGAATTCTTCAATTCGTGCGGTTTCGACGAATACACCAAACACAACGGTCGCTAGAGACTCGGCGGGAAATTTTTCAGCGAATGCTATTTTTTGCGCCGCCTATCTTTCTGGGGCTTCAAATCCACCAAAGGCTGGGCTTTATCGGCTTTCTAATGCTGAGGTCATTACCTGGAGGAATAACGCAAACACAGCTGACTTAAATTTATCCAAAAACACCAGTGACGTTCTGAATTGGGTTAGAACCATGACCCTCGGCGCAGCAGGAAGTACCACAGGAGCTTTAGGACTTATTGGGTCAACTTCAGGCAATGTAACCATCCAACCTCAGGCAGCGGCTGGTACTTACAATTTTAATCTGCCCACAAGCGCTGGCAGTTCTGGCGATGTATTAGTCTCTGGCGGCGGTGGTTCTAACCCAATGACCTGGAGTAGTTCCCCTACATTTGCGAATGGTGCGGCTTTGGGGACAGGAAACGCCACGATTAAATGTAAGATTGTTCAGATCAACAATTGGAACATGTTCACAACGGCCAGCGTTGCGGTTCCACACGGACTTACACATAGCACCATACGATCGGTACATGTTGTAGTGCGCCGTGATGACGACACCATTTACTCACCCTTATATTACTCTGCTAGCAAGACTGATCTTGGTGGGGCTGCATATTGGGACTCTACAAATATTTATCTCGAAAGACTTGCCGGGGGGGAGTATGCCAATTCAAACTACGACTCAACGTCTTTCAATCGCGGTTTTGTCATAATTTTTTATGTTTAGAAAGGACAAAATAATGAGAAGTTTAATGATGTTTAAAAAAAATCAAAAAGGAGTTTTTTATGGATTTTAGATACGCGCCAATTCAAATGATCAGAGATCACCTAGCCGCTGTTGAGCAAGGTGCAGTTCACTCTCAAGAGATTGTCAATTTGCATGATGCTACCGGGGAATCTCAACAGCCTTGTCTAAAGGTTGGCTACAAAAAATTCTCACCTGTAACGGGACAGTTGATTCCTGATGAAGTTCGAGAAGAAATCATACCGATAAACGAACTCCTTGCCGTTCGTGACAAAGCATTGCAAGATGCAAAAGAAATTGATGCCTTTTTGAAAAAAGAGGTATTTGAATCATGAAACAATACATTATTTGTGAAAACCAGTTGCAAGAATTGCGAAATTTTATGGCAAATGGTTCGTATCCAAATTTCACAGTTAATCAAATCAATTCCGTTTTTCTTATGCTTCAAGGTTTGCAAGAAATAGAGAACGCAGATTCTTTGAAAAAAACTGAAGAAAAAAAGAAAAATGGCAAGTGAAATGTTAGAAACAAAGATAGAGTCTGTTAGAAAAGGAAAATAGAATGTCTGAGGAGCAAAAAAAACTGTTTAAAGAAGCGATTCAAGAGCTTATCCGGGAAGGTAAACTTGAAAACCTTAGTCGCGATGAACGGGTATCCATTCAAAAAGAGGTTATGGCTAACTGGCTCGATGATATTTTCAAAACCTTTGGGAAATGGTCTCTCCAAGCACTGGGTGCAGCAGGAGTTGTCGCGTTTGCCTATTTTCTACTCAAGATGAATGGATGGAACCACTCATGATCAATGTACTCGATACGAATACGGATTATCTTAGCTTAATATGGACCGTCTCTTTTTTGATTTTATTTTTATCTTTCGTCGAATACCTCTTGTCCACACCAAAGCCATTCAAGCTTAAAAACATGGACCTGTCAGATGACATACCTCCATTTCCAATTAGCGAATCCTACAATGGCGGTGCAAGAGATTTGTTAGGATATCCATTTATCAAGCACTTAAAGTTAAACAAATGGTTTTTTGACTATGATAAGTTTGAACTTGATTCTGAATTTAAATTTATTGAATACAAGCAAAAACCATCTTTTTTGTTCAAATTTCGCGCTAAAATTCAATCGATTTTTAGGACATAAAATGAAAGTGGCTTTTCTATCCATAATCGAAAAAATCGAGAAATACTCCAAATCAAAAGTTTTGGCCTATTTGATATTCTTTGTTTGTTCATTCTACGCGTTTAAATTTAAGGATGTTAGCGCCCTTTTTAAGGGTGTGGAAATAAGTGCTGGGCTTGTGGTTTTTAAAACTGGAGCAGTCGCAACTGTAGATTCTTTTAAAAGTTGGGTTAGCAAAGCTGCTTCATGACAAAATGGCTGCTTGGGTTTTTAAGTATCAGCATTGCTGTCAATGTGTACTTCACGATAAATTATTTTCAAGATCCACCCCAAACAAGCACGATTAAATCTGATAGCTCATACACACCGCAAGTGGTGACACAGGTTCAGACCAGGTTCGATGTCATGAATGGTGGAAAGCCTACATTAACGATCACCTCAAACCCGATCGAGCTGGTGAAAACAACCGATGGTCGAGTATTGGTGTCAGATCGAGTTACGGGAAACGCGACTGTATCCGGACAAAGCTATCCTTTCGACCTCAAGCTTAATCCAAAAACCATCTATCAAAAGCGCGTGTCGATGTGGACCATCGGTTACGGGATTAACTCCCGCCTAACTCCAAATGTTGGGGTTATCTTCGACATCCCGTTCACAGGTAGCCTTGATTTCATGGTCGGAGTTGCTGGCCTCAATCTTGGTTTTTATTGGCCGTTAGGCGATAATTCTAGGGTTAGAATTGGGGTTGAAAAAGAGTGGGCACAAAATGGCGCGAGTTTTTCAGTTGGATTAGGTACTCGCTTTTAGCTTGGTATGAATTTGCAGATTAAAATCATACAAACACATGTGGTTAGTATGAATTGCATTGGCCTTTTTTTAAAAAGCAAAAGACTATCAACCTTTCTATTTCTTTATCTAGATTTAAATCTAGAAAACACCGTTTTAAATCTAGAAAATACCATGTTTTGAACTCAAATTGGTCTAATCTATAACTAATTTAGATCTAATCTATAACTAAACTTTATCTAAAAGTCTAAACTGATCATTTGCATTTCACGCTTGAATCTTGTTAAGATCGTCACATGCTTGTTTTAAAACCTGATAGCCCGTTAGCTGAAAAATACCGACGGCTATACGAAAAACGACAGTTAGAAGTCGAATCGATAAACACAATTCTTTCGCATTTTCTGCAAAACAGGAACGAGGCGGACTCCGTTTTTATGGAGCTGGACGTTAAAAGCGAAACAAGGTCGGACTACTCTTATAGAGTTAGGCACTTTTTTGACTTTTGCGAAAACGAAACACTCGACCTTAATATCTTCTTGAGGTACAAAGAGGCTGTTTCTGGCTTGGATTGGTCAGTGTCTTCGAAATCAAAGTACATTGCAGGAACGCGCGTGTTTTTAAAGGAACTTGCAAGACACGGTTTTATACCGGATATCACCATAAATATAAGGGGTTTTGGGCAGGGAAAGCTTCACAAGCGTGATGGTGTTTCCGCCGAAGAAGTTTCAAAAATGTCCGCTTTCCTTTTAAATGCTCCAAACACCCCTCAGATCGCTAGGCTTAACGCCGTATTTCACTTGCTTGCCCTGGAGGGATTCCGACAAGTTGAAATTGCGCGTTTATCGAAAAAAGACATCCTGTTTTCACGTGGGATTGCGATGGTTCTTGGAAAAGGTCATGATGATCGACAGCCCGTTAAGCTTCACAAAAAAACCTTGTCGGCCATCGAAAACCACATTGCCATAAACAAAGTGAGTGATGGGCCCCTGTTTTTAAGTCTCGGAAACAAAAACAAAGACGGCCGGCTAACCACGCGCCACATTCGGAGAATTGTAAAACAACTCCTAGGCTTTCTTGGTGTGGACAACTCAACCCATGGCTTCAGGCACTTTTTTGCTACCGAAACCTTGAAAGTGTTACCTGCTCACCGTGCACAAAAGTTCACCCGACACAAAAGCATCGATATGCTTCAAGTCTACAATGACGAAATTCAACGGGATGAGGATGTTGAATTGCTTCACAAAAAGCTTGAGCAAGTCGCCTACGCTTCTTGAAGTTTCGGGCACCTTTCAATAAATGAATTTAAATTGCCTATGTCCGATAACCAGAATTACAGGACATAGAAAAATGGCGGGTCATTAACGACTCCAGAAATGCGCGAGACAACCCCATTAGATATGGACGTTAGGGCTGGATGAAGAAAGTGGCTAGAATTGTCATAAAACCGCTTGTTTTTAAAAAACGATCTTTTTTAGGACCTCTTTTGGCTTTCGCTAGCTGATAGACGCTATCGCCATTTTTAAAAGGCTCAAAATAAACGAATCCACATCAAAAACAGAATCCTTTCAAAAAATTTTGAACAGATTGAAAGTTAGGTAAAAATAGTACCATACCATATACCACACCTTGAATAATACATTGTATATGGTACGATACTTATTCCAGTATTACTTTAAAAAGGAGCTCCCTTTATGCGCATCCAAAAAGTCAAAGTTAGCAAGGATGGGAAAATCACTATTGAGCACGAAATTAAAAACCGCAAAAACGAGTGGGATCAGTACACCATGGTGTGCGCTGATGAAGCCAAGCCGACTTTTTACTCTGCGCTTCAGGCACTTAGAGAGCATGTGGACCAGATGTGCGAGCTCAACTGTCCTCTTGATCGCATAAAGGTTACCGGGGTTTCTTTCAGCTATGGAGGGCCAGACGAGGTAATGGGTGCGACTATGATTGCCCAAAAAATATTGCTTCGATCAAATGCCCCATTAAACATCGTCACTCCTCACAAAGCATCCGAACCATTCGCTGACTTTGCGGATGAAAATCAACTTCTATCAGACCAATGCATTGGGGATCTGCAAACCGTTCTCTCAGAAGTTGAAGATTACATCAAAGGTGACCGTGCCCAAATGAACCTATTTAGCTCATCAAATAGTGACAAAAAACAACAAGAAAAAACACCACCTAAAGTTCTTTCTGTTGCTTAATCAGTGGCTTTTGTTGGTTTGCTCCAAAAATGAACATTGATAAAATGCACATCACAAAGGCAAACGTACAGCAAAGCAAAACCCATCCATAGTCTTTTCGTATAGCCCCCACCCCACAACAAATTGCCTGTGAAAAAACGACTATCGTCAAAAATCGATATCTTGCCCTACTGTTTACAAGCTGAACGTGTGAATGATACGGCATTCCAAAGGTACTAATATCCATCAATTGTAAAGCCAGTTTGTGTTCGCCTGCCTCAATAGCTATTTGAATCGGTTTTTGAAATGAAGAATTCATGCTTTCAACTCCCTTTGTTTAGACTCAAATCTTGAAACGTCTCTACGGTAAATGAGATCTATTTTACCGGTGCGACCATTTCTGTTTTTTTGAATGAGCAGCTCTGTCTCACTAATGTTCAAGCCCTCTTCCAGATCCGGTTTAAAGTAATCATCGCGATGCAGAAACATGACCACATCGGCTGTTTGCTCAATCTCCCCTGTTTCGCGCAAGTCCGATAACATTGGCCTTTTGTCTTGCCGGCTTTCGAGGTTTCGGCTGAGTTGAGAAAGAGCGACAATTGGAACATCCAATGTCTTTGCCAGAGCTTTAAGATCTCTGACGTTCTCCGAGACTTCTTGAAACCTGGTTTCAATACGAGAACCCTTCATGAGCTGTAGATAATCCACAATAATCAAGTCAATGGGTTGCTTAAACTGAATCTGTCTTGCAATAGACTTCATTTCCAAAACAGTGATGCCTCCAGTGTCGTCTATGAAAATAGGTAGCTCCGAGAGTCGCCCTATAGATTTTAAAATGGTAGGGAATTCTTTTCTGGATGAAACCTTTGGATCCTGCATGACATCTGAATTGACTCTTGAATCTCCGGAAGCAAGTCGAATACTAAGCTCCGATGTGGACATCTCCAAACTGAAAATCAGAACAGTTTTTTTGGTTTCGGCTACTTTCATAGCAAAGTTCAGAGCCAAAGTCGTTTTACCAACGGAAGGACGTGCCGCCAAAATGGTGAGGGTGCCTCTTTTAAAACCACCCGTAATTGAATCTAGGTCTACGTATCCAGTTGGGATGGCGGTATTCAGCTTCGGATCGGACAGTTCATCAAACAAATCGTGAAATGCCTCTTTTGCGCTTTTGTACCGATTTGAAATTTGCTTGTTTGATAGCGCAACTAAGTTAGTCTCTGCCTCGTCTAAAATTTTTGAAAAATCAACGCCCTCATCCACAGCCTTTTGTAGCAACGAATTCGCAATATCCATCATGTGACGACGATAAGCCATATCTTGAACAATCTTTATATGCTCAGACACGTTTGAATAACTTGGTACGGCATTTGAAATTTCGGCTAGATAGACATTGCCCCCTACCCTATCCAATTTGCCAATACCTTTTAACTTGTTTGAAAGCGTAATCAAATCAATGCCAATATTTGATTGAAACAAGCTCAACATTGCCGAAAAAATAGTAGCGTTTTGGTCGTTGTAGAAATGTTCAGGTCTGAGTTTCTCGAATATTTTTGCGGCTGAAATTTTTGATCCAAGCGCGGCACAAAGTATGGCTACTTCAGCCTCATCATTTTTTGGAATATCCATATCGATTGAGGATTCCCTTCTGTGGGATTTTTTTAGCATACTACCCTCACCTCCCTTTCTGTTTCAAGCTCAAGAGTTTTGCTCAAAATCATGGCTTCAATGACAGGGGTGCAGGCCTCACCGCTTCGTTTCCATTCTCGGAACTTTTGACCAATTATGGTGTGGTCGTCAAGAAGAGTGTTTATTGCCCTAAGCCTATTTTCTGGAGTTACTACGGAAGATGAATCGTCAATGGGCTCAAATTCCAAAATCAATTTTTTGCGTTTATCCACAGTCTTTTTCGATTCAATTTGGGTGTTTAAGGCTTCAATTTGGTCTGGCAATTTATCCCAAGTCCCCATGCGATCATTTGCTTGTACCACTGTTTCCAAATACCTTGGAAAATTGCGTATTACTACCCCATTTTCTTGTAAAAGCTCTATGTACTTTTTTGCAAGCCCCACCTTTTGGGCATCAAATGAAAAACCACGACTACTTTGTTGTGGTTGTTTCTCTCTATGTGTATATTCTATAGAGCCTTTTTCTTTTCTAGGTAAAGAGGACAAAGGTGACCTTTTTCCTAAGTCGCATTCTCGGTAACCCTTATAGACACCCAACAGGAACTCCAATCGCATTGGGACACCATTCCTTTTGGCTAGTCGAACAAGACCAGCCTGTGACAGGTTGGATAAAATGGCATTAACGCGTTTGTATCCGCATCGCAAAACTTTTTGAAGTTGCGCTGTTGTCAATTCCGTAAAATTGGCGGTGTGGATCAAGCTGGCAAGCCTAATATAGGCCAATTGCAAATCATCCCCTACCCCTCTCTCATCGAGTAAGCGAAATAAATTTTCATCCACCTTGACGTATGAATTTAAAGCCATAAAAGCATCGTATGGGCATACGAAACCTATCTATTGCTTGACAATTTTTTTTGTCATTACTATAGTTAGGGTATATTACGAATAATTTTTTTTTGAAAACCGTTGACTGCAATCAGCGGTTTTTGTTTTTTATACGCATGTTCCCATCGATAGCCTCCTTTCGTATTTGATACCACCACCGTAATTATTTTGGTGATAAAAGTCAACGTTTTTTTGAAAAATACCTGTTTTTGAGTTCAATTATGGTACTATGTATAGCACCATGGTGTGGTGCTATATACGGTACATCTGTATGGTGTGTATTGTTGTGTGGTACTAGAAAACTGGTATGGTGTTTATTTCCGTTGATTCTTGAGTTTGAAAGTGGTATGGTACTTATTAAGTGGTACCATACCACAATTTAAAACAGGAGGCATTAGCATGTCAGTTGTGTTGATTGGGGGATCCAAGGGGGGGACCGGAAAAACGACAATGGTCGTTAATTTGGCCGTTGAGTCGATAAATCGCGGCAAGAAAACGGTTATCATAGATACGGATAGACAGGGGAGTGCGACAGATTGGCAAGCGCTTCGGCAATCAAAAATAGAGCGTGGCGATAATCTAAAGTCGATTCCGTTGTTCCAAAAATACGGATCTTCAATCAGAGATGAGGTTCAATATTTGCGCCAATTATTTGATCACATCATAATTGATGCTGGCGGATATGACAGTCCAGAGTTGAGATCTTCTTTACTCATTGCGGATAAATTTTACACCCCAGTTCCAACGGGAGCTCCTGACATCTGGGGCTTATCGCGTTTACTAGATATTTTGGAGCAAGCAAGAGCTATTCGACCTGATATTGTTGCGTTTCCATTCATCAACATGGCAGAAACGAATTATAGAATAAAGGACGACGAAGAAGTCAGGGATGCCATTCTTGAAGATAAGACGGGTCTTTTACAGTTGTCTAAGGCTGTAATTCACCGTCGCGTCAGCATCAAGAACTCAATTTATAAGGGTAGGGGTGTTAGCGAAGCGGAAAAGAAAGAAAGTAAGGCTATTCAAGAAATGGAAGTATTGTATCAAGAAATTTTCGGAGGTGAAAAATAGTGGACAAGGAAAAGATGAGTTTGGGAAGGCCCTCAAAATTAGGGCCGTCTGTTAGTCCGGAAGAATTTATCAACTCTGCGGGTAAAGATAGGCCTGAAGTGGAGGCGGACCGTAGAATCAATGAGCCTCTACCTTGGAAAAAGCCAGGCGTTCGCCAGGATGTGATTCGCGGTTTCAATTTGAGACTTCGCGAAGAATACATGATAAAGCTGGACTGGATTCACGAACAATCGAAGTTGGATGTGAACGGTAACCTGATTTCAAGGAACGGAAAAAGTAAATCCAAGTTTTTAATCGAGGCTGCTTGCGCAGGTATTGATAAGAACGTCCGGGCTAGATTAAAAGAGCTTGGTCGGGAGCATGAATTCTAAATTTTAGTACCAGGTACCGTACAATGGTATGGTACCTGGTACGGTACTTGATTTACTCATTCCCTGCTATTTTTTGAATATATTTCCACACGCCGATTGATTTCAAGTATCGGATATCTTCTACCGCAATCCGCTCTGCAACAGCTGTGGCTTCGAGTCTTTTCATCTCTTCTTGTGAGAGCTCAAGAATTTCTCCAATTTGCCTATTTATTTCGTACATAGGGGGTTGCTGATTGTTGTCTTTGAAGATGTTGTTTATGTGGCTTTTTGATCGGTTCAAAGATCTTGCAATTTCTGCTTTCGTGACTTTAGTTTTACGGTTCTTGTTGTACCGATCCCTAAAAAATTTTAACAATTCAACATAGCGCATTTGGTGTCCTTAAACATCATACTTTTGTAGGGTTTCGTATCGTAACATGTAGATATAATACACAATCAAAACCGTTTGTATAAGCGGAAAATATAAATGTGTTTGAAAATTGAAAATAAAGGGTATATAGTGTGAGTGTGGGGCTACGAAGTGCCATACTTTAACAAAGAAAGAGGTGAAGTTTTGAAGAAAGATAACGTAAGGAAATCAGTTTTAAAAGCAATTTGAGACTTCGTGTCGATGAAAAATTAGTGTGGCGTTTTGAGGTGCCATACTTTAAGGAAAAAAGAGGTGAAATATTTGAAAACAGACAACTTGAAAAAAGCGCTTTCAAAAGTAATTTTGGACTTCATGGCGAAAAAGAAAATGGCCAAGTTTATGGAGCTGAGTAACCAAATTTTTGTCGCAACGGGCGCATCAATTGATCATCGGGTTTTAGCAAAAATAGCCAACAGAAAATTGAAGAAGTACGACTTCTTTGTCTGTTGCGCAATTATTGTTTCCTGTGGAGTAGACGCAAACAACTTAATTAAGGAGGTAGGTCATCATGCAAACACAAGCAATTAGAGAGGGAAGAGCGGTGGGACCACACACGGTTTTTAAAGGTCTCGGCGACCTGAGTAAGATATCCGAGACCAGAGAATTAACTCCGGGTAGAAGCCTATCACGTTTTCGACTCATACCACAATATCGTTTTTCATCTATGTTGAAGCAGGTTCAAGAGTCTCTTGAATCAGAGTCAGAGCAAGAGCGTTACAACATGCTCTTAGAAAATAATGAGTACTACCTTAATCAGAAAGGCTATCTGGTAAATTTTGGGAGCCAGATGACAAATAGGTGGGTAAAGGAAATGGTAAAGGCCGGGCAGTGTCGCGTTGTCTGGAACATTCTTGTTTCTGCTAGGTCTGAAGAGCCCATTATTTCAGGCACGATAGTCTCTGGAATTGTAGCAAAAAAATTAGGAATTATTAGCCATCTTTTTAGCATTTTCAAAGCAGTTTTGAAAGGAAACTAATATGCAATTTACAAAAGCAACACGGGCAAAAAGCAAACTTAGACTGGCACTAGAGGGGCCTAGTGGTTCCGGTAAAACCTGGGGAGCGCTGACCCTTGCAAAGGGCATTGGAGGAAAAGTGGCGGTTATAGATACAGAACGAGGATCTGCATCTCTTTATTCGCATCTCTTGGAGTTTGACACACTTGAACTTAATCCTCCATTTTCTCCGGAGCGATTCAAGCAGGCCATAAAAACTGCGGAAACAGCCGGCTATGAAGTCCTCATTATAGATAGCATAACGCACGAGTGGCATGGGAGTGGAGGCTGTTTAGAGATCAATGATCAGATTGCTCAGACAAAGTTCAGAGGCAATACATGGTCAGCTTGGAGTGAGACGAAACCGCGACACAGGGCTTTTTTAGACGCGCTCATTCAGTCACCGCTTCACATCATTGCCACCATGCGCTCAAAAACTGAGACGGCCATGAATGACGATAAAAAAATTGTCAGGCTTGGTATGAAGGCCCAGCAGGAAGAGGGTGCAGAATACGAGTTTACGACTGTTTTGACTTTGAGCCATAGCAACCATCTGGTGATGGCAACAAAAGACCGGACAGGGCTATTTAAGGGAGACCCAAAGCCATTAACCGTTGAAACTGGCACCATGCTTTTGGATTGGCTAAATTCTGGTGTGGATCGACCAGTTACAGCAATTCAACAGGAGACACATCAGCAGAAGCCTGAATTTTCAACTCAGTCACAGCCACTTACCAAGGAAAAAATAGATGAATACATGGCTCAAATTGATTTATGTGATGACACCAAATGGCTTGCAAAAATCTTTAACGAATACAACAAAACTATTCCTGATCTAGCAGATAAGGCAAAGGCTAGACTTAAATTAGTAAACGACAAAGCAAAGGGGGTGGCCTGATGCGAAAAATACGGACAAAAAATTGTGAGCAATGCGGTCGTCCAATTGCTGATAAATACCGTTACTGCATCAACCACAAATGGCGTCTTGGTTTTGAAATTAAACTCAAGCAGACTGATGAACAAAAAAGCTTGGTTTCTTACCGCGATTTGCAGTTTAAGGATAACTGATGGGTGGCGGAAGGGATTTAGACATTTCAATTGATCCTGCGGAAGAGTATTTTCGCGGAATCGCTGAATCGAAACTTGAAGAAAAAATCAAAAAAGGAATGGAGTTTCAAAATGATAGTGATATTCGATATCGAGACCGGAGGAACGAACCTGCAAATTCATCCGCTTATCCAGATTGCGGCAGTTTCGGTTACCCCATCTTTTGAGATAAGGTCTGAGTTTGAGCGAAAAATCTTGTTTGATGTTTCAACGGCAGATCCGGAAGCTTTGCGTATGAACACATACTCAAAAACAGAACACTGGGATATGGAGGCGGTTCCGGAGAAAAAAGCGCTTGAAGATTTCCAAAAGTTTTTAAGTTTGAGCGCAAGTTTTTCGAGGGTTTCAAAGAAGGGAAACACTTTCAAGGTATCGAAACTAGCAGGGTATAACTCTACTGGTTTCGACGTTCCATGGATTCAATCCTACTTCAGAAAGCACAACCTTTTTCTACCAGCAGATAACAGAAGCCTGGATGTGCTGCATTTGGCAATATCAAAACTTTTTCTTTTTGAAGAAACATTGCCCAACATGCAGCTTTCGACTGTTGCGAAGCATTTTGGAGTAGAAACCCCAGATGCTCATGATGCGCTTGGTGATGTTAGAACGACCGCCAAAGTGCTTCAAAAACTGCTTTAGGAGTATTTGGTGAGCGAAAATCAAAAGCAGTTTCGCGGTTTGTGGGTTAAGCTGTATCACGCTTTTTTGGATGACGAAAAAATTTGCGCAATTGAAATGCTGCCAAATGGATTTTTTCATATCCTTGCGTTTGTGAAGCTTTTAATATTGGCCCACAAGTTACATCGCTTCGGCCGGATTGCGCTCACCGACTATCAGCCAATGACCGTACCGCAAATAGCTCGCCGGTTTCGCTTTGACGCACACACTTTTGAAAGCTCTTTAAATGTACTGCAAGAGTACGAACTTCTTTTTGTTGATTCCGATGAATGCTTGTGTATTTCAAACTACGACCGATATCAGGAAGTTGATCTTGGCGAGAGGGTGAAATACGAAACACGTTTGAGACAATGGCGCGTGAGAAATAAAAGAGTAGCCACTGACTTATCAACAGGTTATCCACATAACTTTCAGCAAACGCTTTTTGAACATGAAATTGTGCCAGATGGGAACTTGGTTTCAGCTTCATGTCACAAAAATGTCACAGAGATGTCACAAAAATGTCACACGAATGTCACAGCTATAGATAAAGATATAGATAAAGAGTCGTCGTTGTTGAATTTTAGTGAGCAAGAAGAAAAGATAATCCAGGAGTATGTGAAGTGCAAAGAGGAGGCTGGCGAAATTGATTCGACACCGGAATCCTACACCCAAGGGGTTATTGATAAGGCACTGGCGGATAAGAAGAGCTTTAAGGGGATGATCTCTTACATCAAGAAGCAAAATTCCAAAAAGGTGAAATCCAAGCAGCAGGATATTTCAGTGGATTTATTGGAAGCTGAAAAGTTTGTTAGAGAAAAATACCTGGAGCTTATCCATACACTCCCAAAGCCTGAGAGGCTTAAAATTCGCCAAATGGCCGAAGAATTAGCCAGCGAAAGTGTTCCGGTAGGCAAGGTGCCGCCAGAAGGCCTTATAGAGGCGAAGATGATTCAGGCGCTAAAAGATAGCTTAAGGGATAAGCTTTTTAAAAGCCTCCGAGACCCAAATTTCACAGTTGAAATGTCGCCATTGCGACATATTGATCGCTTCGAATTTGAGATAGACCTGGCGGAGCATAGCAAAAAACCGATTCCGGAGGTCCGAAAGTTTCTGAAAGAAAAGGGGATAGATGCATTTGATCACTATTCCCTACTGCTTCGCGATAAAGAAAGTTCTCGCGAGCTGATCCGTTCGCTTTACAAGCAT
>Ga0194115_10000756_pt1 | contig 45074 bp, 70 predicted proteins | sample TA2MahsurfametaG_3_FD_148656 | JGI IMG/M metagenome (GOLD analysis project Ga0194115, IMG submission 148656) | Freshwater microbial communities from Lake Tanganyika, Tanzania - TA2015002 Mahale S4 surface | ecosystem: Environmental > Aquatic > Freshwater > Lake | place: Tanzania: Lake... | reverse complement strand
TCCATTCTGCGCCGTGATATTCCCAAGACGGCCAAAGACTGAAGTGATTAAATTTTGCGCTGGAATTTTAGACCAAACTCCTGAGTCATTTATGACCATGTCACCAGTGCCAAAGCTGATAGATCCACCTCCTAAATCTTGAGAACCAGAAGTTGAGACGAAGAAGTAATCGCCATTGCTACCAGATCCGTTTTGAATGCTCGGAGAATTAGTTGAGGCGTTCCAAAAGCCCCTAAAAGACCCGACTGTCGCAGTAGATGTTAAGTCTTGCCAGTTAGCGGCATTGATGGTTGAATCCACGCAAATAAAGACTCTGACGCTCGAAGTGTTGAACCAAAATGAGCCTACTTTGTAACCTTTGCTTGAGTCATCAGTAAGTGAGGGATTACTCGGCGCAAGTTTTGTTTTCGCCTGGCCGAACTTTTGAGCGATGTTGATCGCATCTTTCTTCGAGACTGGTGATTTTAAGAATTGAAAATCTTTCTCATCCATGTTAAGCCTCGTTGATGATTAGTGGAATGTTTGTAACGCCAGGGTTATTTTCGTGAAGTGAGATTCGCGCAGGATACTGGAAATGAAGCTCCTGGTTATTAATCGAAAGATAATCGCCTTCTCCAGTCTCGTCAAATAAAGACTCCACGCCGTTTTCGCCGGTGCCGGCAACATTCAGTAATTTTGCCGAAATTTTTGATGTTGAAAAATTAGAATTTTCAGAATCGAGAAGTAAAAAATTGTAAACGCCAGCCGGAAGGTCAAAAAAATCGTTCCCGACAGTTGCCTCAATATCATTGCCATCGTTATCTAAAACGACAAAATCTTCTGTTTGATCTACGCCTGAGTTGATAATTTCGCTGTATTCAAGGGTATCTTCGCTGGTTCTGACAAATTTAAAGGTGTTGTTGAAATAATTTTCGGCCAACGACCCGTCGTTCTTGTAAATATTGATGTTTTTTACATTCTCTAACCCAATTTTGACTTCGCCATAAAGTTTATGTGAACCGACTGTTGTCAGCTTTATGGTCAGCCTCTTACTAGCATCAAATCTGTATTCTGCATTCTCTAGGTTTAACTGTCCTGTGCGTAAGGTTGTGATCATAAAATTAATCGTTGTTTAAGTATTTAACGTCCCAAGAAATCGCCTCAACCTCTTCGGTTTTAACAGCCTTGTTGACCGCTTCGATTATTTTCTCAGCAAGTTTGAAGTTGTTTTCGTTTCGTTTTTTCAAGTGAGCAAGAAGTGATCGAGCGATTTGTTCGTTGATTTGGACGCAGATTTTTTCGCCATCTGAATTCTTGGTAAAGTAGTTGGTAGATCCGATTAAAGCTGCGCTTAAGAGAATAGAGCCTGGATCGGCCGCTGGATTGGTCGGGTGTCTGTCTGTTTTAAAAACAAAATGAACCTCTTCGCCTAACTCACCTTCAGAATCAACAATCGGCGCGGCGTGGCAGGTGATTGATTCGATGTTTTTTTGATCGCAGATTTGTTTGATTTCTACGATTTTTGAATTTTTTAGATCCTCTAAGAGTTCTTTTTCGGTTTTTTCTTTCTCAGTGGCTGGTTGGACAATTTCTTTGTTGATCCATTGGCCATTCTCAAAATAAGAAATTTTTCCGGGTTCAAAAAGTGGATGTTGCTCAGTTGCAAAGGCTGGAATCAAATAAACATCTTTTTCGAGGGGACTTTTCGCCGCTTCTGTTTGCTCCAAAAACTCTTTAGTTTTTGGGTGATAGTGATAAATTATTTTTGTCATTTTAGTATTTAATGCAATACATTAGGGCAACGTTTACAGGACGCGTTTCGCTGTCAATTCTAGGTGTGCCGTTTACACCGTTTGTAATTGTAGTTTGGGCTTGCCACGCAGTTGTCGCCGACCCTGCGTCAGATCTCATGCAGTTGTTTGCCGATCCGGACTGGACGGATGCGTTTCCTCCGAATAGAGTGTGATAGTGTCCTTGAAAAGCATCCTGTTGAGTGGAGCCAAAAGCTCGTCCGCTATCTACACTACCAGCGTTAGCCCAGCCTCTGACAAAATAACCTCTCAAATCAGGAATGTTGAAAGTTGTTGTGCCATCACCTACACCAAAAGTTGTTCCGATGGTGGCGAATAGTGCCGAATAAGTTGTTCTCGATATAGCCGCACCGTTACATTCTAAGTATCCGCTTGGGGCTGTGTTAGTAGCCCAAATAATTAAACTTCCGGTCTTGACCAACTGGTCTTCATTAACTGGATTAACTTTTAATAAAACCGCCTTTTTAGTGCTGTCAGTGCCGGTAAGAACTATCTCACAAAACTTGTTTGCGATTATTTCGCCACCAACTAACTCATCTCCATCTTCATCTACAAGATCAATAGCTCCGCTCATTCCAGCCAATCCAGTAATTTGGATTTGAGTGGCGGCAGTATTGGTAGCTAAAGCGCGGAAACTGAATCTTAGGTTGTCTCTGTAAGCAAAAGGAAGAGAAGTCGCTTTTGCATAATTATTGCCGTTTGGTGAGTTGATGTCAGCTATTTTTCTTGGTTCTAAAATAATAGAGTTAGCTGTTGAAGAACTATTTACCTGCAAATAAGAATTATTCGCTACGAAGGTTTGAATTAATTTTGAAATAGAGTCGTCGTAGTCTGAAATATTTGACTCTGTAATAATACTTAAATTTTCATCTATGGCAGATTCAGCCCCTTCGTTGCCAGAAAGTGAATATCCTTGGGCTTGTTCGTAGGCATGTTGGAATGTTTGCGCAATTTGACGTACGTCCAATTTTGGCAACACCTTTTTTTTATCAACTGCGAGTAGATCATATTTATCTGATCCATCCCTTCCTGAGACGAGTAGTTGAGACATTTTATGGGTTTATTTTATTAGGCGCAACGGGTGAATTACAAACCTAAAGCTATTTTGGTGTCTAGCGAAATGTATCTAATTATTATGTCATACGGTTTGATGTAGTCAAGAATTTTTTTTGCAAAACTTATATCGGATGGAGAAGTCACGAAATGAATATCAAAAGCATCTCCGATTCCCCTATATTCAAAATCAACGGCACTGTCAGGAATGTAGCATAGCCAGGTTAGTTTGTCTTTAGTTGATAAACTTTCTGTAAAGCACACAGGAAAACTATAATCAAATCCAAAGTGATTAATGGCTAGACTTTGGTGATAAAGATTAACTTCATAACCAAATAAAGCCATGAAGTTAATGTAATCCTCTTTCGAGTGTAGAGTAGAGGCTAATTTCATCGTTGAAATAGCAAACAGCTTCTCATTAATCGTGTTTAGATCAGTGAATATTTCGTTAGGCAGTGAATATTTAGCTAATTCATCGTCTAGGAAATAGCTGTTTTCAGTCAAATCTAATTTGTCTTTAAACCCTTTATCTATAACCTTAATCGTCTCACAAACTTCATACAAAAAACCTTTAATGAATGGTTTTAGTGATTGGTTGTAGAGGTATCCACGAGGCAACGAACTAATGAAGATATTGGCTGCGGTGTCAATGTCCTTTAGATGATCAAGCATTATTAGTAAGTGATGTTTCCTAAAACGGGTTTTTTAGTATTTGTATCGAGGTTATTAAGCCCCGTGACATTTACACTCCCAAAAGATGGAATCCTTCCAGTGGAATCTCTTACCGTGGATAGAAGTGATCTAATTTTATCTACACTTAATTGAGAGTTCTTTAGGAAGAATTTAATTGGTAATAAAGCAATGTAAGCCTTCATTTTTGCGCTAATAGCGGCTCTCATCGCTACAGAATCCGGAGATAAATCAGCTATTGAAATGTTTATGTTGCTAAAAGTAGGGTTTACTACCTGGAACTGCAGCGCGTCCACCCCGCTTAAGCTGAATCTATTTGCAGCGATTATTTGGCTTCTTATCGCAGAAAGTTCCTCAAGTGTAAAATTGGTAAAGTTATATTCATCATCTAGCTTAGAAACTACCGAGGTCAAATAAAGGTATAAGGAGTCTTCGGAGTTAAAGTTGTAGCAATAATTGGCGTTGGTATTCTGTTTGATCCAGAAATTCAGATAGTAGATATTTCCCAAATTTTCAGGAAAAGCAAAGTATTCGTTTAACCTAGTTTTCCAAGAAGCCAGAGTCTCTGTATCTGCGCCACCAATTATGCCATTAAAAGTAACGAAGGTTGCTGTTATTTCTGGCAAGTTAGAGGAAAGATCGATGGTTGTGTTGAAATCTTTTGCGGTATTTTCTCCATCAAGGACGCTTTGCACAGTTACTCTTGTTCCTAAGAAAGCGGCGCTAATTGTGCCTGTAGCGGACTCGTCAGATCCCTCATTTACCCATTTTATGGTGTCTTTATCAACAATTTGAATTTCAAAATTTCCGTTAAATTCTACTTCGTTAGCTCCAGATATTGTAAGATTCATCAAGTTGCCCAGGTTGTGACTTGGTATGGTCGCAATGGCATAATTATTCACTCTCTGAAGAGAGCTAACGGGAATTGTTTGCTCTACGCATGTTCTGAATACAATCGATTGATAAATATTACCATCCTGCGTGATGAATTGTGTCCCCACTGGGATGTCCACCGATTCTGATGCTATGGCCAAGATTTCACCAGAGGAAAATTTTGCCGGCTTTCTCTGAACGCGGTTATTAGTGTCCTTCAATGAAATTAGCGACAGTGCCTCTTCTGACACTGCCGTTTGCGGGAATGTCTCGTAAAAAGAGTCTCTGATGGACGTATCTACAGAGTTTAATGTCTTTGCCAGGGATTCCGTTACCGCATTGTAAAAAGGGTCTTGCGACGGGTCTATTTCTCCAGAAGTGCTAGAAAAAACATCGCTGCGTATTTTATTTTTTAAATCTTTGATTGTTCTAATTGGGGTAGGCACGGTTATATCGAAATTTTGATGGTTTGTGATTGTCCATTTATGTCAATCTTGAATACTAAAGTGTTTTTGTCAATTCGAGTTACTTCTTTTAGGAATATTTTTCTATTAAAAAGTCCGGCTCTTAAATCCCTATCGCAGGCTTTATTGAACTCCCTGATCACTCCCGACACGTTCTCGGGGGTGATTGATCCCTCCAAGAAGTAAATCCAGGCTTTAGAAAAATAGGATTGTTTATCGTTAAATTCCATAGTGCAGCCGTTTCTATTTGTGCTCTCAGCGATGGAATAATTATCTGCTCTGCCAAAACACAAAAGATTATGCTTTATGTAGCTCAACTCGGCAGGCTCAGTTTTTAGCTTACCATTTTCGGCAACCACTGTAAACTCGCCATTTTTTTTCTCGAAGTAAACGCAATTTTTCATAATTACTGACCACTGGTTATTATTTTTCCTGTCGTGGTATCGGCAGTCCCGCCAACAACCACGACTTCTTTTAATTCTGAACCAACTTTAATTTTTAATTTTCCAGCCTCAACAAAAAGCTCAATTCCGTTAAAGACTATCTTGTTGGCGGTTATGTTGATTTGATTGGCAATAACGGATATTTCTGTGGATTTTATTAATTGATCTCCGGCGCGAAAAAGAATGTAATTGCGCTCCCTACCAACTAACACATCGCCATCCGTAAGTCCGTGAGTATCAATTAATCTCGAATTTTTATCAACTATCAAGGCATATCTGGTTGCGTCTGATTTTCCAGTTAGCACGCTGGCGTTGGAATTAATACCGACTAATCCATCAATAAAGTATATGTCCGATGATAGATCTACCGAGTCGTTACCTATTTGGTAGGTAGAAAAATATGCCCTAGCCAAATTAGTCACAACTAGCTTCTTTATTTTTCTAATAAAATTCATATTACCTCATTAAAGCAATTTTCTGTCTCAAAGTAGCGTTGTCCTCAAATGATGATTCTGTCGAGACGTTTAGAACCAATTCCGTTCCTTGCTGAGCTGAAATATTCATGCCCATTTGTAAAATGACCATATCTTCATCAATTCCCAACTCAGGCACGAAAACATTAATTCTACGGTTTGGCTGAAAAAATTCTCTGCTAGAAGTTAGAGATACGCCATTTATTTTTATCAAAAACGAATCTTGTTTAGCCTTGATGCCAGCGAAATTGTAATCTAACATACTGGCAATCTGTTTATGGGTTGCGCTAAATGAAACATTGCTGATCTTGATGATATTTGGCAATCCTCTTGCTGTTTTAGCTATTACAGCAGTGTTGTTATCTGAAGCAGATGTCTCGTTACCCCTTGAATTAAGTATAATGACTGTAGAGGGCGTTATTGCCTCTTCCGAGTTCTTTTCTCCTACTTTCCCAAAATAAACAATATTGCTATCGGCTTTGGAATCAACATGCCCAATGATAAATCGATTGGCGTTAGGCCTTTCTATCGTTAAGGTATCGTAACCATTTGAAATCAACATGACTCCACACAGGGACAATGAGTCCCCCACTAAGTCCCGCCCAGAATCAGAAATAAATTCTTCTTTGGAGAAAGTTTTTAAAAAAGTCTCTTGTTCGACCCCCACGCCGTTTTTTATTAGTTCATGCGCTTTTGTTATTTTTCTCTGGTATGTATCTATAAACTCCTCAGAAGTGAATCCTAGCTCGAACAGAATATTCCCAATAAACTGCCTCAAATAAGTGTTTGCCGCTGGTTTTGTTTTGATTATGTCACTTACTTTTAGCGGCAAGAAGCGGTCAAAGATAGAAAACTCAACGATTACGCCATTAGATTTATCTAAGTAATAATTTATCATGCCTTGAGTTAGCCAGCTCCTAACAAAGAGCACCCCGCCAATAAATACATTCGTCATTATGCGTTTGCGATCACTCAATTCGACTATTAAATCCTTAAATATTGCATTACCAATGGCTTCAACGCTAACTTTTTTTAATGCAAATCCGTTGTCTATCATCCACGTTGCATTGCAAGTTATCGGATTTACGAACTCAACTTTTTGCGAATCTATTTCAAATAGTATCTTCACTTCGCTTTCCAGCGGACGTCCGTTGATATTTTCTAGGGGCAAGCTAAGCATTTGAGATAATTTTTACTTTACCTTCGACGACTCCGCCAACAACATCGTTGAGTTTTTTTGTGTCTAAATAGTAATCGTAATTACCATTAACCTCGTAGACTACATCAAGTAAGAATCTTGGAACGTTCAAGGTTAAATCAACTGTTTTTATTGCTTTGGCGGCGAGTATTTTAAATAACTTAAAGAAATCCGATCTGGCTAAATCCATTTCAAACTTAACCTCGTAAGGAATGTCTTGCGAGGATAGGTAATTGTAAATTAATTCGGTTTTATCTCGTAGATTATTCAGGCTAGTAGTATTCCATCTACCTATTTGCTGGGTGTTTCTATACATTGAAATTAAAACAGACGACAACATTAAAACTCCAACTCCTGTTGTGTTATTTTTAGTAATAAAATATTCGGGTCTAAACTCAATCTCTAAAACGCCATCCTCATTAAAAACTTGAGTAGAAATATCGGGAGACGCGTTATTTGTCGCCGTTGATACCTCAATCAAAGCCTCTCCAACACTTCCCAAGAAATCACAAGATTGTTTTAACTGGTCGTCCTTTGTTCCCGATCCAAATAAATCATTAATTTGATCGCCGAGCAAAAGAAATTGATCAATTATTCCATCCACAACCTCAGGAACCGATAAGATCGCGCTAACTGCATTCTGCATACCGGTAATAATAGCCCCGATGCCGCCAATAATGGAGCTGGCAGAGCTTCTGACCGAGTTGATCGGATTAGTCACAATCGAACTCATGTCACCTACGCCATTACCAATATTTTCTATCGCGTATGAATATTGAGCAATGGCGTTAGTAAACCCGCCGATTGACTCGTTTGTGTTTGATGTAAAATCGAATACTCGAGTCCCATAATTTCGTAACTTCTTTAGCCAGCTAGGCACGGATGAGGTATTTTCTATCTTGTAACCATCGGGAAATCCGAAAGGGACATCTTCTTTGCCTTGGGCAGTGGTGAATACCAGGGTCATCTCTCCAACCCCATCTCCGAAGAAATCCTGCTTAATATTTCCAACTAAATTTAATTGGTCGGATATTTCGCCGCGATAAGATAAGATAAAAGGGCGAGTATCTCTAAAAAACTCGACGATCTCGTTGTAATTGGTTGTGTTTTCGACAAACAAAGGAATGGTTATTTGAGTGTCGCCAATTCCGACTCTTTCGTAAGAATTATCGTCCCCTATGCCTCTATGAATAACTGATTTAATCTCGGTTTCTCTAAATAGTGGCGAGTTGCCGATTATATTTAAAGTGAGTCGTTGAAGTCCTCTGTAAACAAATGATTCTTCTGTAGGAAGTATTCCGACCATATTAATTCCAAACCTCTTTTGTTATTGGGTTTCCAAAGGGATTTCTGACAGTTGTTTTGGACTTTGTATTTGGCTGTATCACGCCATCAACAATAGTTTTGTTTTCAACATTCAGAATTATTGGAGTGTCTTTGTAATTACCTTTGATGGCTGCTACGTTTTTAGCAGTTAAATCGGTATCAATTATTGACGCCCTATATCTTTCAGCGGCTTTAGAATCTCCTTGCCTTTCAGCTATACTTGCTCTGTCTAAATAATATTTATTCTGCAAAGTATCCAAAAAGCGATCTTTGACCGTGTATTCTCCTGGCTGGCTTCCAGATGAGAAGAAGCCTGTATCATATAAAACCTTCAATACTGCGGCTAATCGACCCATTGGAGTCGTTAATGCAATAGCGGCCATCGCGACCTCTTGGAAATTAGTCGCCAATCCCCTTACTGGGTCTTTTATTATGTCCTCAAGCACTTTCCCATAATCTGAAAATACTACGCCGGCAGTCGCAACCATTTTTGTTGATTTCCCCAATTCCGGCATCTCACCTACTGTTTTCATTAGCCTTCCTAATTTTGGCAAGAGCCACGCGCCACCTAAAATACCTATACCAGTCAATGCACCTTTGATAATATTCTGCCCAATTATACTGTATTCCTTAACCTCATTACCTTGCTTGTCGATTGATCTGCTAATTAAGAACCTGTCTATGGATCCGACGCCCTTGGAAAACGCACCTAATTTCTTGCCAAGACCAAGTGAAACATCTATTGTCTCCCCCAATGAAGCCGAGGTAAATTTAAGTGTTTCGGTAAAAGTATCCCAACTTTGGGTGAATGATTCAGACCTCATTCGCATGGCCGCTACCATCTCGGGCTTTGCCGCGTAATACTCCATGGTTTGGGCAATCAATTTTGCTGGAAGCATATCTCCGTATGCCGCAAATATATCTCTCATGTCCATTCTTTTCCCTTCCTTTGCGCTTGCGAACTCGGTTATCATTTGTCTTATTGGGAGCCCGCGCCCTTCCATCACCCTTAAATCCATTCTTGTATCGGCAACTCCCTTTGAAAAGACTTGCGTTAACTGGTTGACTACTTCCTCCCTATCTTCTGCCTTTCCTACATAGCCCAAAATTGAAACGGAGATTTTTTTCATAAAATCAACCATGTCCGCAGTTTTATCCACTCCTAAAGACTCAGCACCCAGCTTTACGCCTTGAAGCAATCTAGCTGCGTCTGGCAATGAGAAAGCAGTATTCGCGGCAAAGTCTTTGAGTTGATTAATAACTTGCGTTCCAGAATCTTTTCCAAACATTAACCGCATTCTCATTGTCATCTGTTCCATCTCCATGTAATTCTTCAATGAGAACGCTCCAGCTAACCCACCAATGGCCGTTCCTGATGCGGCAACTCTACCATACATCTGTTCCCTTGCCATATCTCTGCGCTCTTTATCTCTGGCTTCACGACGAGCGTCAGATGCCGCTCTTCTGGACTCAGCTTTGGCACTATTTGTAAGGAATGTTTCAGTTCTAATTTCGGTTGACCTTGTTCTAGCTTCAACATTAGCGATATCAGCTAGGCTTTTCTTATCCTTTCTCAGTTGATCTTTCAAAGAAGTAGACTCTTTGAGTTGGGTTTCTTTATCTACTTTTCTTCTTTTTGTATCGACCAAGTCCGCGTCACTTTGGACTTTTCTATTTTGAGATCTTATTAGGCTGGTTTGCTCCTCACTTTTTTTTAACTCTGCTGCATTTTTTTTATTTTTGCGCAATTCTTCTTTTTTGAAAGCAAGAGACTTGTTGATAGTATTTGCTTCAATCTCTTTTGCCTTAGCTTCAGCCAAAGCTCTATCCGCGTCAATTTTCCTGTTTCTAGCTATCTCTTTAGAAGATAAATGGCCTTGCATACTCTTTTCTTGAGCTTTTGCCCACTTATTGATTTTATCCTCGACAGCTTTTAACTGTCCTGGCGTTTTATCAATAACATTAAGTATTATATCAACCTGGTTCTTAGTCGCCATTTTTAGGTTATTTTGAGTGTGATGCAGAGAAGTTTGCTACGTAATCTCTGATTTTGCAAGCATCTTTGTAGCCGATTCTGTTTAATTCTGATAGGGTTATCCCCCCAGCAAACATTTTAAGAATTTCGGCTTTGACTTCGTCGATTTCCTCAAAAATTATTTTTCTTTTTCCTACGCTTCGAGATTCAGTAAAACTTGGGAAAGAAAATGAAAGAAAAAAAAACCTACATATTCAGAAATAATTGCATTTTTAATCAAAAAAGAAAACCCGCCATATCTGTCAAGAAGATCTAACGGGGTGTTTAGCATCATTGTTCCGTGCAATCTTCGGCACTTTGAACTAATCAATGAAACGAACTTATCTACCTCTCTAAAATAATCAGAATCGGCGGTTGAAAAATCGTTAGAATCTTCCAGTAAGGAGGCTATGAAAGACCTGTGTGCAAGGTTGGAGCTTAGTGTCTTTTTATCTTCTTCGGCGGTAATCTCTCTTGCTGCGGCTTCGTGTTCAAGTTCTTTGTTAATCCTTTTTTCCATCTCTTCATCAACTTTGCGCTGCATCATTGCGACCATTATGTCGGCTGGTATGTCTTTTATAGCGGTTAGGGCTTGAGTTTGCGTAGTGTATTTGAAGAGTTTGTTTATTGCCACGGAACAGTTTTTCAACATAAGCAAATCGCTGGCATTCGGCTCCTCGAAATACATCTCGAAGTAATCTTGATTGACAGAACCTTCTTTTATTGTGTAAGGGTATTTTTCAGATAAAAAAACTCTTAAAAAATTTTTTTCTTGATGATTTACTACTTCAGATGAGGTCAAATACATTGGTGATTGCATTGTTCTAGCGGGACAAGGAATCCCGCTAGATTGAGATTATTGTTTATTAAATTTAAGACTGATGGTAGAGAATCCGCCGCCATTTCCGACTTGAACCATAGGTTTTTCTCCTACGAAAAGTTGGTAAGTAACAGTAGTTCTGCCTCGATTGAGGACAGCCTTTCCTAAAGCGAATCCAGCCTTTTGAAGAGCGGCGAAGAGTCTAGAATTATCTCTTGCAAGATCGGCAGCTTGGATATTGAAAGAAGTATCGGGGACGACTTGTTTAAAAGTCCTTGCTTTGTAAGTTCCGTCCTGAGTAACTATGAATTGAGCCGCCTCAGTCGCGTCTTCAATGGTAAGATCGGCAATCTGAGCTGAGTCAGCTTTGCTGAATAGATCATAGTTGCCATAGTTTTCTAGAAGTAATTGAGCATTATTATTAGTGGACATTGTTTTTATCTAAAAGAGTTAATGATAAAGATAGAGCGAATTGGGTCAAGAAGCTCGTTAGCAAAGTTAAGGGCAACCATTTTTGCCGATTTGTCGAAGAACGTTGAGGCTCGTAAAATTTCATCTCTTCTTGCTCTTGCTTCTGATCCACTGACAACAAGTCCCGCGTAATCAGATCCAAAATCAGTAGAAACGTTTGATCCGTCAAGAATTAAGCCTACGTAATTAAAAAAGCCTATGATACCCTCTTTATTAACCATTGAGGCATCGATTGCGTCTTCTTCAGTGTAAGCTATCTCTCCGAAGAAAGTAGGTATCATCTTTTCCACGGTAAATCTGCGGATAGCCAGGGCAGCGATTACCGCTTCGATATTCTTAAATCTAATTGAGCTAGAAAGAGAAGAGCAAGCACCAACATAATAAATACCTGTATCTGATTCGTATTTAATAGCGGTAAATTGCTTAGCTTCCAAGGCATCTGCTTCAGCGACATTGGAAACTCCTTTAATTTTTAGTCCCACTAGCTTCAATACTGAAAGAGATTTAACTATTCCATCGACCTCGACTGGCTGAGATGAAGCTAAGGAGTTAATTACTGAGCTGCTTGATGTATCAATGGCTGTTGCTCTAAAGATTTGATAGGCTCTTGATTTGTTTTGATAGTTTGTTACATTATCAAACTTAGCTTTAGCATCAGTGATAACCGCCGAAATCGAATAAGAAATCGGAGCCACGAAGAAGTTAAAATTTAGATCTGCTAAACTTGTATCATTTTCATCCTGGAGGCTTAGGATGCCGGACACATCAACAACATCTGACCCCTCAGTGTCTTCAGTAATTGAGATTTGAAGTCCAGATGGCATAGTTCCAGGGACGACTTCGATAGAAAAGAAATTACTTAGCGATCCTTTGTGCTTAGCAGTTAGTGTTAGGGTTGCTGTATCTACAGTTGATCCGTAAATAGCTTCTGCTTTAGCGTTAATCGCGGTGTTGATTAAAGTCGCAGCAGCGGCGGCGGTAGTTGATTTAGGGATAGTTACTCCAACAATTACATCATTAGTTGTGGCTTTTACTAATTTAGGAGTAAAAGTGTTTTTAGCATTCCTTGGCATACCAAACTGGACTGAGTTTTGCGAATACTCGGCGCAATAAGCTCCTTTAGTATTTCTAGCGGCAAGGATAGCAACTTCTTGGGCAATAATTCTGTCTGGATTGAGTGAGTTTAATCTAATTTTAAGCTCTCTTTCTTCTGTTGACGTTCCAGAAACAACAGCCTCAAGAATCCTTGCGACAGCATCGGATTTGTCTTGATAAGAAGCCGCCCAAAGTTTTGGTTTGATTAAAGAGTTTTCCCAGATAGTCTGAACATCTCTCAGCATGGCCGCAAGATGAGAAGATGCGCCAAATTTAGTATTAATTTCCTCTTTTGTGAGCAACTCTAAGTCTTTATACAGACCTGCTGTAGCTGTGTTTGATTGTCCAGTTAATACTACGGTCTGGATGTATGATGTGTCTACTGACGCATCGACTATTGGTGCAGATAGCTTTGGATCTAGCATTGGGTTTAGGTGTTGGTTTATCTGTGGCGGAGCTCAATCTTTGGTGTTTGGGTTCTCCCAATTTGGGAATTTCCCATTTCGAGAAATAGAAGTCAAATATTTTTTTTAAAAAACCAATAAATCTTTATTAATCTTAAGTTTTTCGATAGGGTAGGACTTTATGTTGGTTTTAATCATAATATCATCACGATAGCAAGCGACCAGTCCTAGCTCATAGCTAATTACAACCCTACCACCAGAGACTCTATCCTCTACGAAGTCTCTCTGAATTGTTATGGCGGAAAATCTTGTAGTATCATCTCCATCCAGTGGCGACCTAAGTATTGATGTTAGGGCTTTGTGCATGTCCATCTGTTTAGCAGCAATATCCGATCCAGAAGATGTTTGCTCTCCTTCCTCGTCAGTAACTCTTTGTAAAAGATATTTTACGTTAATGATAAAATTTTTCTCAAAAGCACCGTTTCTATTCATCAAAAAATAATCTGAATCGAATTTTTGAGAAGACCTTCTTGCTGGGCTGCCGCTTAGACTTGATGAATCAACAATCAAGTAACTAGTATTGCCATCGGCCGACTCGAGGTTTTCTTGAAACACTTTAGCATCAATTACTTTTACGGTATTAAGGTAATCAAAGATTTTTACTTGATCTAATAGATCCAATTTATCAACAGAATCTACGTAATAGTAGGAATCTGCATCTACGATAAAACTAAATTGGTTAGAACCTTCATCAGTAAGGCTTACTACATCATTAAAGCCCTCTGTGTATTGAATTGGAACATATCCCAACCCAACAGTGACGTTCTCAATATCTACATCTTCGGATGCGTAAAGAATAAACTTGTTTGATGATAATTTTCTGATAGCCTTGTAGGGAATATTATATTGGGCATCAGTAAAGCCCTTTAAGGTTATTTCTTCATTTATCTTAAACCCAGGAGCTCTATCAAAAGTAGCCTCAAATGCGAAGCTATCCCCCACTCCCGCATTATATGTAGTAAATGAAGTTATGTTGCATCTGGTATAAAAACCATTTACCGTGAATGAGGAGTTGTTGTTATCTGTCATCCGACTTTGAACCGCTGCGTAATCCTCCGAACTTAATGTCAATGTAACTTTATCTCCATCTATCGCTACGTCAGATACTGGGAATTGATAGCCCATACTCGCCGCTGCTGTATATGGAAGATATTTGATTAGTAGATTCCCTATTTGGTTGGCTATGTCAATCATTCTGTAAAATTTTTACCTCTAAAAATTGAGTCTATTTTATCCATGCTCTTCGCTAAAGCGTTAGCAATAGTAGGTCTATCTTTTTCTTCCCAATAAGCAACGTAATTGTCACGAAATTTTTTAATACCGACCACCACTTTTTTTGCCGAAATCTCGTAATTAACATTAGATAGTGCGGCTCCAGAATCTTTTGCTAGCGACTGTCCTGAGGCAGATCTTCTGCCGGCATATTGGTTTCTTTTATTTAAAACACCGATTTTATCTTTAGACTTAAATTCTGACCTTATGGCGGATTGCAATTCCCTTGCACATTGCCTCATTGCCGCACTTTTTGCTGAGTTAATTGACTTGGTGACATTAGATAAATCCAGGAGTCTCATAGCGTTTTTAACCCAATGTATATTCTGATGAATGGCCTACCTTCCGCAGCCGTGTATCTTTTAAAATTCTCAGTAAAGGTTTTTATCTTTTCCGAGCCGGTAATATCATATTTAGATCCCTCCCATTCCACATAATTAACATTCATCGAAGCTATGTCAAAATTATCAAAAATGACTTCTTTTAGGTTGGCGGGGTCTCTTACTTGCGAAATTATTCCAACATCAACTGAGGCGTTTGTTCTGTCTCTTATCAGACATCTTTTTTTGGCTACTAGCTGGGGATTGTAAGTGTTTATCTGCTTTTCAGACTGCGTCTTTGTTTTTATGTTTTTGAAATACAGGTTGACATACGCATTAAATGAATCCTTCACATTTAAAGTTTCCTTGCAGCATTTAGGGATGATCACGACTCCTCCTAAATAATCATTGTTACTAATTGCTCTCTTAGAGTGTATTCTGAGTAAACTTGTTCGATAAATGGCGCATATTCTGAACCACATGACAGCCCTTCTTTTGAATCAACCTGCATGGCAACCTGCATGGCAATAGTGCTGATTATTTCTGAAGGAATGTTCTCAAAATTGTTGCCTTGAAATCCGCATGAATAATTGATCTCTAAATTTAGCGTTTTTGGATAAAGCCTAAAAGGTAAATACTGCGCTTTTATGTTAAGATTGATGGGGATATTGTAAACTTCATCTGAGAGTAGGTATTTTGATGTCTCTAGTGTCGTTTTTGGATCTGATTGATTCCAAGATTCAGGATAGAATTTTACTGAAGAAACTTCTCTTACGTTGAGATTCTTTAGACTTATGTTAGAGGCAACCCCACTAATTGTCCCAATATCTGGAACGAATGCCTGAACAGTGGTATCTAGTAATAAAAAATTAGTTGTTCTCTCCCAGTCTTTCACGAATATTGGGATCCAATAATTTTCAATCATTGAGTTATATTCCTCAGTGTCCGGGTTGTTTTTGTAAAATTGAGAAAACTTTTTTACATCATCTAAGGACACGGGGAATAAAGACTCATTCCTAGAAATTAATTTTTTTGTAGAGAAAGAGAATTGAAACACTAAACAACCTTAATTTCCAAAAGTTTTCCTTCGTTAAGAAGCTCTTGAATATCAAGATCCTCTAGCTCTTCCTCGGTTACTTTATCACCTTCTTTAAAAAGAATTTTTCTACCTTTCTTTATGTTTTCTTGAACTAAGAATTTCAACGCGACTTCTTCAGACGCTTCGCCAGAGACTACTTCAATTACTTCTTCTACTTTTTTAATGATTTTTTCCTTAAGAGCAACCTCTTCTCCAGCGACTTCCTCGACTGCATCTTTTAAACTAGTGCATTTCAAGCAGAAATTGAGAGAATTTTCTGAGCCGTAAAGACTAACTAGTTCTTCTTTAGTGTATTCCCGAGCCTCAAGCAAGACTCCGTTACCGCTGTATGGTCTTAATACTCTAAACATAATTATTTTTTCTTTTTGGTTGAGGAATCGGATTCTTCCGTTACCGGAGATAGCTTTGCGCCTAGCTTTGTGTATTTAATGCAAAAATCAAGAGAATCGTGCTCGTGCGCTTTCTTGAGCTCTTCTAACGTATAAACACCAGCTTTTAACACTGTGTTGCTTAAGCGAACTCGGTGATCTTCTGATAATTTATATTTCATAAGACTTTGTTATGTTGAATTTTTTTAGCTCTCCTCTCTAACTAAAGAGAGGAGAGCTTTAAGTTATGCTTGGACTTGTGGTTTGTCAGCGTAACTTACAAGGGTTTGAACCTCAAAAGTTACATCTGGAGAACCGGATGAAGCTAAGGTTCTTACTCTGAAATATTTTTGAGATTCAAGAGCTAGATTTGCCAAAGATAGCGAGCGAGAGCCAGCCGCGGTCAAATTTGTTTGGTCGATAGCAGATGTAGGGCTTGAGCGATTATCCTTTCTCAAATAATCATCACTTGTAAAAGTGGTAACATTGGCAGTAAAAGATGAATCGTCTGCGAACTGGACATCTTGGATTTTTACTGAGCCGGCAGCAACTGCACTCGCGCTAATCACGTTTACAATTTCCTCGACTCCGGTAATGTCAATCGCAGCACCAGCAACAACTTGCGCTGATGTGGTGCGTTGAGCTAGAGGAATTGATCTTTTAAGAACAACCCCAGATAAATAGTCTTTGCTTTCCATATAGAAAACTCCTTTTTAAATTATTTAGAATATAAAACCTTAATGGCTTCTCTTGCTACAACGCCTTGTGCTGCAAAAGATATTTTACCAGCAGGAACCGCACCATCAAAGATGTTAGAGATGCTGGCATCATAACCTACTGTCCCCATAGTGCTTGGAATTACTTTGTAAGCATAATTCAAATCACCCACGATAGCCAATAGTTTACCGGTATTAGTGCCTCCAGAAACGTAATCTGCTGTAATTGAAGTTGAACCATCATCCAGAGATTTGTAATCTCCAATTTGATTATGCTCAAATACTTTTACTGGTATTGCCTTCTCAGGGGTCACATAAAGCGTGATGCCACTGTCAGTAAACACAAACTGTTCAGTAGCAAGATGTCCGTCAGCAGTTTCTTTTGAAAAAAGAGCATTTAAAAAGGCTCTGCTTACATACATGACAGAGCCGCTAACATAATCAACTTTTAGCTTACTTGGGAACAATCTCAAGTCCACACGACCTTGTTCATCTGCAGGAGTATTTGTAGTAGTGGTTATTTGCTTGAAAATTTTACCACCATTAGCAAAACCAATAATATCTTGGAATACTTTAGTAGCTAACTTTCTTCTGTAGCGACTTTCCAGAGCAGTAAGATTGCGGTTTAAAGTAGCAACTTGATTTCCACCAGCTAGAGCATTCTGGATAACTCTTGAAGATAGGATCATTTTTGATTTAACTTCATTCATAGAGAGTTTAATCAAAGATTGTCTAACTGCTTCACTTAATTTGGCAGCATCCATTTCATTGGCATCATACATATCTACCAACGATTCGTCAAATCCGTCCCAAACCACAGAACCTTCATTCGAATTAACCGCAGGCATTACATCAACATCCTCTAGGATTGTCGCTAAAGGCTGTTTGTTAATGTCAATAGTCCCCATTTTTCTTGAAGAATCAATAAATCCACCAGTTGTAGAAGCATCGGTGAAGCGGATTGATTTATATTCTTCTGAATTAAGTGCAACTCTATCCTTAGACACGAGCTTTGAAGCTAGAGCCTGAATTGATTTAACTTCTTCTTCCGAAATATCTCCGGGAATAGAACCTTGACCAGCATCAGCTAGTTTTAGTTTTTCTTTCAAGTTGTTAGCTTCGGCAGATTTTCGTTCCAATTCGGACTTAAGAGACTTCATTTCTTCAGTTTCTTTAATTTCTTTCATTGAAGCAAAACCTTCTTTTAAGTTTTCGGCTAGAGCTTTAACGCCTTCACCAAGAGATTTTACCTCTTCCGCCGCTGCTGCGGCATTTTCTTTTGCTTCTGCAATATTCTGTGCTACTGCTTCTGCGCCTGTTTTTTCTGGCATAATATAATTATTTTTTGGTTAAAAATTTACCTACCTCACTAAAGTAGTCAGATAGTTCGTTTGTTTTAACCTCAGACACAGAGGTTGGTTGAGTCACAGAGGTCCAATCGCCAACCTCTAATTCTTTTTGAGATTTAACTTCATTTTTGGTAACCGAAATAACCTTGTTAATGAAATTCTCGATATTGGTATTTGATAATGATCCTTGGTTGCTCTTAAGGAACCTTTTTGCACTTACTTCGCCGTCAATGGTTTCGATTAACTCGTTGAAGTTAATATCAGCTTTTACCTCGACTTCTGGAAGTGGCTTTAGCCCCTCTTCCTTGCGCAATCTATTAATTTTGGTGTAAAGTTTAGAGATGATGTCTAGGGCAGTGATTTTTTGCTCGGCATTTAGGATTTTAACGCCGTTTCTCGCGCCTTTTATATAGCGATGAGCAGTTACTACGGCCGCTGAATTAATCATTGGCTCACCATCGATAATATCTACTAAATTAAAGTGGTAGGCTGCAAACAAATCTTCTTTTCCATCCTCGAAATAAAGAAATCCGTTTTTGTAAGAATCAGATGGGCTATCCTTAGATTTAGAAAATTCTCTCCAGTTTTTCATTGCTTCTTGTTCATCCCAAGTTTCTGATAGATGAATTGGGAATTTCGGCATCTTGAAGCCCTTAACCTCCAACATTCTAGCCGATGGATCGACTGGATCGCCTGTAATGGCGACGTGGTTTAAAGATAGATTGTAGATCGTGTCTGGTTCGGCAAATTTCTTTTTTAGAGTATATCTTTTGTCTCCTAAGGCTGATCTGATAAAGGTATAGCCAATAGACATAAATAGCGTGTTATTTTTAGCTTTCGAGACAGCCCACCGGTAAATGTCTGGATAGTTATTTTTTGCTTCTTCTGAAAATTGGAATCTGACTAAAGCTCCGTATTGATCTGCGAAAAACTCGATTAAATTAGGGGCGAGTTCAATTTTTTTGTCATGTTCAAAATTAACGCTAATAGCTTTTCCTTCCTTCCATTGATTAATCGAGTAATCAAAGGCTCCATAAGCTACAGTATCATTTACCTTGTCAATTTTATTGAAGGCTGAAGCATATCCTGTAAAAATACCTTTGATCTCATCGAAGCTATTTACAGCAAACTCTGCCGACTTAAATTCAATTATTTTGTGCATTGCGCATGGGTTTGTTGAGCGTGTGTGGTTTCGCTTGCAAATTAAACTAGCTTAATAGAAGCTCTATTTTTAAATGCAACACTAAAATTTAAACACATTACAAGTGAAACTTTTTTCTAAGAAAAAACTGGAAACCAAATCAGTGGCTTCGATAAGCAACATGTCTGAGACCATGGTGTTTGATATCTCAGGAAACTTGATAGGACAATTTTCTGGCTGCGATCGCTCTCATATTTTAGATAATATCAGCACCCAAACGATCATTAACAAACAATTTGCCATCATAAGCCAACCAGATTTTGTGGTTAAAAAGAAAGCTGCTGGAGGCGACGTAGTTGTAAACGAGAAGGTTTTTAATGATTTTTTGGATTGGATCTACAACCCAAACACATATCCAAGCCCAAACAATAAAGATCATATCTTAAAATACCTACTCCAAGCACAAAATGTAGATGGTATTTATGGCGTGATTTTTGTGTTTGATAGGAAAATGAATTTCAAGAGGATTATACTGCCTCAGTCGATAGGATTGATAAATAATATCTCAAATACGCAATATCAAGTAAGCTACCAATCTAATACGATGACATTCAATTTATCTACTAGATACGGAATGTTTTCTTATGAGCAAGGTAACGAGGTTTATTTGTTGCAAGTAGATGGCAACTACAGCAACCTTTCTGCCACATATAAATCAGAATTTTCTCCAGCGATTAATTACATCAAACTACAGAATCTTGTAGCAAAATTTGCTACTTCGTTTTATGCTAATTCGTGTTTTCCATCCCAGATTGTCACAGTTTCATATAACACTGTCCAGGGGATGCCAATGACCGCGAAAGAAAGGGAAGATTTTACTAAAGCTGTCGAAGACATTAAAAATCAAATGAAGTCAGGAAAGGGATCGAGTGGCGGAACTATCATGGCCTCTAGCCCCAACATTAGTATTGACATTAAAGCACTTAATATTGCGGCGAACTCTTCTGAGGTAGTAAATTTCGATAAATTAGCTGCAGAAAAAATATTTTCTTACGTTGATCAAGGTTCTTATTCTGTATTCATGGGAATAGACGAATATTCTAACAATACCATCGTCCGCTTAAAAAGTTTGTATGATGCGACATTTAGAACCTTCAACTACATGTGCTTGAAGCCAATGACCAAGGCTATGCGCAGCATCATTTCTAACATTGATAGCGGAATAAACGTAAATGACTATTACCTTAGTTTGGACACGGCTGGAATTAGGATATTTCAGGAAGCGTTCTTGCAGTTAGCAATTCAATTAAATCAAAATAACCTTTACACAATTAACGAGTTGAGGAAAATGATTTCTCAGGTAGCCCCTGAATTTAAGCAATTTGGAACTAAAGCCGGACTTGATATTGTTAATGCGGAGTTGTCCGGCAATAAAACAAAGCCAGCTCCAAATATTTCTTAACGGATTCTTAAAATCCCCCTTGCTTTCTCAAAAAGACACACTAAAAATATCTGCGGCTAGGCTAGTAGCACAATGACCGTTTAGGAAGTTGTGTAGTGGTGTGCTAGTCTAGCTATTCTAACCTATGGTATCAACTTTGATCTCGCTATCTCCATAGGCTCTGGTATTAATATGATTGATTGCGTCCACTAGACAATCCACCATGTCGTCATGCTTATGGCTATCATCGTCGGAAAATTGTTCTGCCTCTCCCAATAACGGCTCCACAATATCATTTATTACATCGGAAACCCCATTAATTTTTACATCGTGGCTCGGAAGAAATACTTTGCCTGACTGTATGTAGCCTAAACTCTGTCTGGCTCTTACTCCTTTATTGACACTTCTCACTAATTCCTTAATGTGGCAATCCAAAAAAACCAATTTGCCACCTTCTTCGGTGTAGAAACCGTTTCTTAAGGTGTTGATAAATACCTGGTTTGAGCCACCGGCAGTTTCAACAATAACAGTCGAGCAGCCACAAGTATTTCTACCATAACGCCATTTTTGGAAAAAGTTGTAAAGAGATTGGTAGAGCAAAACGCCGTCGACTTTCTCCCTAAACATATCAACTAAATAAAGATTGCCTTGATCATCAACCATCCAAAACATAAAAACGGTGAAGTCGGACTTTAGTGTTCTTTTAAACGCTAAGTCAGTGGTGATGAATCCATCAATAAAGTTTATCGTCTCAAAAGTGTCGGCTTGATAAAATCTAAAAAACACTCTACTAAATATTCTTCCTCTATCCTGGACGGGGTCTTGTAAATACTGCGTTCTATACGTCTCTTCCGAAGTAGATGCAATAATATTTCTTCTCTCTCTGTCATTGAATCTCTCGGTAAGATATTCTCCTTTTTTGAAAGGGACACAAATTCCCTTGGGTAGTTTCAAGGTATAATCATCTTGGAACTGGTAAGGCAAAGTTATCCTAGAAACTTTTTCTCCCTGTCTCTCGGCTCCTTGAAAAACTTTCCAAGATAAATCATAGAATCCCAACCGCTGGTTATCAATTATTACCTTCGTTGGTGGGTTATTTTGCTTCCTGGTCATAAAACCTTCCCAGTTTGAAAAGGCGGTTGTCATCGTTGACGGCGAGTTAATCCAACTTGCAGAAATGTAGTCAGACGTAACGATAAAGTGAAAACCAGAACCTGTTGGCACAGTTGAAAGCGCGGTTGTGAATAAAATGTAAAATCCGTTTCCTAAATCAAATCTTTCTGCGCTAAATTTTGATTTACCCATCCACGGGAATACCTTTTGGTAAAATTCGCTCTTCAATATCCTTTCTAATAGCCTATTTAGTGCCTCCCTAGTAGCTTTTGTTGAGGTGATTACCATCATTCTCTTACCTGGATTATTCCCAATGATAAATGGCAGCACAACACTGAATAGAAATTCGGTCTTACCTGATCTAGGGGGAGCCTCTAAAAGATAAGTTCTTTGATTCGCGTCAGATAAATAATCATTTATCGACAAGCAAAGCGGCAAAAATAATTTGTTTGTGTAGTTATATTGCGGCTCAACTTCAACATTGAGCATTGTCATAAAGGGGAATAAGTGGGATGCGCAATAGTCGTATGTTGTGGCTCTTGACAAAGAGTTACTTGGTGAGCTCTTCATTGATATCCTCAAATTCTTCGTCAGCAATAATTTCTTCGCTATTTTCTATTTCCTTGGTTTGCTCTTCAGAATAAGCCCCAATATTTTGAAGGTTTTGTATTAGTAACTCATCAATGGCTATGTAGCCCTTTTCTTTAATCGCATTTCTGACTCTAGCGGTATCGGTTACTACCTTTTCGTCTTGGGCAATTTTGACATTTCCATAATCAATCATCATTCGGTCATTGGTAATCGCCCCTGTCAATTCCTTTTGCCTGTTTGCTCCTGTCTCGTGAATCAAATTCATCGTGTAAAGTGGCTGCATCTCCATTTTTTTAACAGTATCAGCAACTTTTGCGAATCGCATTACTTGACTCATTTTTTTTTGAACCGCTGCCGCTTCTTCTGCATCGGAACCATCTAGCAAAGCCTCCATTCCATCGAGAATGTCTAGGGCGAGTTCTTTAACCTTTGCGGCCATATCCAAGTGAATAAACTGGTGTTTTTTTGTTTGTTTACCTTGAACTTTAAGCATCAAGTCCTCAAAAAACTCTGAAGTAGCCTTTTGGGTCTGGTTAGCTATGTTTACGGCATCGACAGTTGTTGGAGAAGCAAACTCAATACGCTCAATTTTCATTTTACGCACCTCTTGGGTTTTTGTTCTTACCAACTCACTCCCATCATCGTTAAAAACAACTTCCTCTTTAGTGTCCGTGACTAAAATCTGATTAACCGGCTCTAATAGATTTTCTCCAGCCTCTCTCTTTAGTTTTAACTCATCCAATCTAGCTCTTAAAACCGGACTTGTGTAGGCCGAGCGTGTTTTTCTCATAAAAATTTTATGAGCTAATTCTTTTACCCCGTGATCACTGAGATCTTCAAAAGTGAATTTACCAGTGATCGAACAGAATGTGCTCCAAAAATCCTTATACTCGTTACGTTGCAGCCAAAGAGTTTCAAATTTCAAACCTTTTTCAAAGTAAAGGTGGAAAATTTTCTCTAAAATTATACTTTTTAGCTTATTAGTCCCTTTTCTTTTCATGTGTTTTTGTGATGTGGGGATTTTTGCCTTAATTGATGTATGAAAAATCGAAAAAAGAACATTTTAACTCTAAAAAGAGCATCGAGGCCACTTTAGTCTTAAAATCCCATAAAGAACCCATGCAAGGATTTTAGAGATAACCAATAAGTCAAGTAAAATCCCTCAACTTGTAGTTAGTGTTAAGAAAAGCGCAGAGTTCATCATAGGCTTTGTCTCTGGCTTCTTGTGATTTATATTGAAACACAGCAAATTTGCCATTTGTTTCTACCTTAAAATAAAATCCAATCCCATTGCAGGCTTTAAAGTTAGAATCAAAATCCTCTTTTTTGACAAAGCCAATCGTATCTAAAGCAATGAGGCAGTCGTTGATAGCTGTGGAACTTCTAATAAACACCCTTTCTCTTCTGTTTTGTTGTTGCTTTTAACCTCTTATCATACTCCAAAGACACGCGAATATACATGTCTTGAAGAAAATCCAATTGCTGGATAAAACTAAGTTTAGAGAAATCGCTAGAAAACTCTGTTTTAGTTTGATCGGTCTGAACGTTGTAAGTAAATGTTATTCTTGGCTTCATAATAGATTAATTAAAGACAGCACAGTTAAACAAACCGACATACCAAATAGTAACCAATAAACTTTCTTGATATGAGCCAAAGCTATAACTGTTTTTTTGGTCGCCATGTTTAATTTTTTATCAAGGTATTCAGAAAGAATTTTGTGATCAATTTCATCGGCAAAGTGGATAATCTCCTCTTTACTTATTGTTACTATCTCGCCATCTGACTCACAAAGATATGCTAGTGGTTCGCTATATTTCTCAGATAATGAAATATCCAAAACCTTAAATACTCTAATCCCATATTTAAAACAGTAAATTTCATCGCCGATTTTTACTTTCCTAAAGGCTTGGGCGGGCTTTTTAACTTTATTTTGTTTTTTCATGTAACTCCCTTCTTAGACTAAGTCTTCAGTAACCTAAAACCCAATCCAAGATAATCAACAAAAAAATAATCTTGACTTTTCGCAACCTTTTCCCATTTTGAAACAAGTTATTGATATGCGGCCAACAAAAAAACGAAATGCATGTATGGTTCTAGTGGGAGGGAGACTCCGAGAAACTTGCCAGGATCAATAACTAAGGGCAGGATTCAATCACCACATAAGCCCGTCAGAATCCTCTCTGTTGGTAAAAATAGACCATAGCATAAACGCGCCTATGGCTTGGGTGATGTTGTTAGTAAGCTACACCCAAGAAGAGATAGAGATCGACGCTCGTTGCCGAAGGGCAAAATTACAGGAATTCAATGGGGTTAACATAGAGAGCCTTCCCACTGTTGAAAAACTACAGTTTCCTTTACTAGCTACACCTCTCCTAGAGAGGCACATAATCCTAAAGAGTAATATTCTGAAGAAATTCGGGGTATTACTCTTTTTTTTAATCAATTCTTGGGCAAGGGATTACTACGTCCAAACTAAGCCCGTAAAGCAGGTGATGATTTTTAAAAAAATTTTGTGGGGGTATGTGGGGGGTTACAATGTTCTGCGTCTTACTCTCTCAATACTTTAACCCACCCCCTTTTTCCGCCATTTTTCCAACCAACATAAGACAGATTATGTAAAGTAACTCCAACTTTTTCGACTCGATCAGCTGATTGCAGAATTTACGATTCAACGATTGACGCTTTGAAATTTTGCGAAGCCTCCAACTTTTTTTGAAATAAAATTGGTGATTGATTATTTTTTTTCTCAAACCCAACCAAACACATCATCACTCCTCACATCATCAAATCACATCATCACTCCTCACATCAATCCGCTTCATCTGTTCGCACCCGAAGCCGCTTCGCGGCTTTCCCAATCTGATACAACTTTTCCCTCCTGCATTTTTTTTTCATTTTTTTATTGACATCATTTTTCGACAATCAGCTCGACTCAACTGCGCAACTCATTCGCAGCAACGTCATATTGCCGCGCCAATTCTTTTTTCATCTTTTTTTTGGTTTTCATTTTTTCGAAGTCCGCCAGCCTTACTCGCTCAACGTTTCCCGCGTCTCAGTCTCTCAAATACCAAGTCTCCGTTGGCCTCCCGCCGTCTCACACCCTCTCGAGCCGCGCCGTTGCTGGTTCCATCACTCTTAATAAATGTTGCATTAAATGTTAAAATAATTGTTGCATCTTTATTTTCGTGTGTGTTATAGTGACTTCATCGAAACGCACTCAAGCGCTCGAGTAAATCAAAAGCAAATAAGGAAACAAAATGAAAAAGACTATCGCTCAACAATTCCAATCAAGAATCAACAAAGCTGATGACATTGATGCCAAAATTTTCTTAGCTCATCAAGCGCGTGAAGCGGCTAAGCTAAGATTTGGTTGCATAGTTGATAGATTGAAATTTGAAGACAATTCACAGTTAGAAATTAACACTAAACTTAAAGCGAAAATCATAAAAAACTAAAAAAAGGGGAAACAAAATGAAGCATTTCAGAATTCAAATCATCAAACAAAAAACTGGCGAACGTTACGCTTCAAATTCTCATGACTTCTTCGAATTTTGCGCAAAAAAAGAAGCATTCGCAGCAGCTCGCGAAGAGTTGATCAGAATCGCGAATTGCGATCAGAATCGCGGGCTTAGCGATTCGAGCGAAGCTGACGTTGCCGCAGAAATCGAAGCGATCAAAAACGGCGCGAACTCCTACTATTTTGATCGAATGACTTATTCGTTCAAAATTTTCAGCAAAAAAACAAAACAATAAAAACGAGGTAAAAATGGAAAACAATAAAACTAAGATAAACTTGGCGGAATCCCTTAACAAAAAATCAATCTCTCCAAAAATCAAAAAAGTTTGTGTTGAAATTGGTTTGAAAATCGAGGACGCTTCAACGTGGGAGTGGCGCCGGGGCTACTCACGCAAAACGGCGACTATTTACTTAGTTGATGCGTCTCGAATCGAAGAGCTAAAAGCCGCGCTAAAAGCCGCGCCAACCGATCCGGCAGCTAAGGCGCGAGCAGAAGAATCAGCGAAAAAACGAGCTGAGAGGAAAGCAGAAGATGCAAAGATAAGGGAAGAGAACTCACAGAATCCGCACGTGAACCATCGCTACTTTTGCGTTTTAGCTCGTAATTTATCAAACATTGCCGAAGCTAATCACAACTGGTTGGGTAGGGCACTGAGTGCCTACGCTTTCTCTTTCGAGAATGGAGGCATTATGGCGCAATACATGCGCGGCGGCGATGCAAATGAACATCTAGAAGAGCTTGGCTTTTATGAATGTCTCCGCCGCGCGATGCGCGCAAAGTATCGACATGAAGAGACGGATTATGATGCGCTTCTTCGCGCTGGTTGTGATCGCGATATCGCTAGGGATGCTTGTGGGGCGTAAAATTAAAAGAAGCTAATTTACAACTAAAAATTTAAAAACTTAAACAATGACAATGAAATATCAAAAATTTGATTATGCTCAGCAAAAACATTTTCCCGCTGAGTGTTTGGCAGTTAAAAAGATTTTTACGGACATGGACAATAAGTTGGAAGTTGCGTTGATTAAAACGCAAACAAAAAAATTCGTCGTTATCGAGAAAAGAACCGGACATGCCATGTCAGAATCTTTCACGAGAATGAAAGAAGCCTTGGCTGATTTTGAAGCTAAAATTTTAGGGGTTATCAGAAAAAGACGAGTTGATGAGCTACTTGCGAAAATCGCAACTTTTGAATCAATTAATTAAAAAAACAAAACGTAGCACATGCAATTAAACCAGCCAAAAAAGTTGCTTAACGGCACTATCGAACTAATCGCTAAGGGTAAATACCTGGCACGTAATCACCTAAACAACCAAAGCCGCGTTTTTGACAATTACACTGACGCGAAGCCGGAAAAGTCGAGTCTCTTTTGATTCACTTAGAACGTAACAACATAACTAAAATCAACTTATGAAGGACAACTTAATCAACCTACATGACAAACGCAAAGAGATCAACGCCTTAGAGGTAATTTCGCTTGCGAGCGTGATCGATAAAAGAATGCGCGAACGATGGCTAATCGAAGAAGATTTGGCGACAGCTTCAGCAATCTTAATCGAGGAGCTTTCTAAGCGCTTAAACGTTGTTCATGATAAAAATGGCAAAACCTTAAAAATTCGAATTTTGCGCAAAAAAAGAACTCTAAAATTATGAGACAAAAAATAGAAAAAGTTTATTTATCGCAAAGCGCAGACTTGCAAAAATGGCTTTACAAAACTTTCAGCGTTGTAGAAAGCCCAAGCCTAGATAAATTGGCCTATTGTCTAGTGAAAGGTTTAGAAGATTGCGGAGTAACTTTGAGAAATTCTGATCTCAGAGTCGGACAAATAATAAAACCTGAGTTAATACCTCCTGTGCAGCAACGCGAACACTGTGACTTTTTTGGCTTAACTGGCTCTTTTAAGAATGAAACTTTTTTTGCTGTTTTCGAAAACGTAAGGTTTTCAAATGGAAAGAGTCTTATCACAAACGGCAACTACATCTTGGCAATAATTTTTTCAGGAAGCCCTTACGCTTCGTTTTACGCATTTTAAAAACTAACAATCAAAAAAAATTATGATCTATCACTTTAAAACAAAGAGTAAAGACAACGGTAAAATCGCAACTTTTGAATCAATTAATTAAAAAAATAAAACTATGAAAAAAACAATGTTAGCTAAATTTTTATTAATTTGGATCGCGACGACTTCAGCCGAGCGCGAAAAGTGGGCGCGCGAAAATTGCGAAGGTTTGAAAATTTACACGAAAAGTTGCGTCGTCGAGCAAATCGAATACGCGCCAAAATTTAAACAACAATCAACAAAATGAAAATCAAATATCAACTAACAGCGCGCGCGGGCACTCAATCTTTAAGCGATTCTTTCTTTTTTAGATTTCTAGCGAAAAGAACAGCGAAGAAACTGATTGAAATTTGCGGCTTTGACTCGGTCGAAATCAAAAAAGGCGATAAAATTATCCGCGCTCACCGGTCTTTTGCAGGCAAGATTTTGTGGCTTTGAGATTTTTTGACGGAAATGTCCAAAAATCGGCAAATGTTGATTTCTGGATCAAAAACGCGAGTAAATATTGGCCGACTCGCGAAGCTCTTGAAAGTGCGGCGCTTACTGCAAAAGCTGAGTTAAAACGAGGCAAAGGCAATCGCGCGACTGTCGCAGCGAAACTTGAAGCAATTCAACAACTTTTAAAAAAATGAAATTAAAAAAAACAAAAAAGCTAAAAAACAAAACTAAAAAATTTATTTTACAGCAATATTATCTAGTCGATTTAATTTTTTGCGCTTTAATAATTTTGCTACTTTGGGCGCTATCTTGTTTGATGGTTTTGTCAATTCTTAATTATCTTTAGTATGAAACTAATTTCAAAAATTCTTTTCGAGCTTAGAGCGCGTAAGCGTTTCGAGCAAATTCAACAACAAATTTTGGATTATCTTGAAAACTAAAAACTTGGCGGCTTTCACAAAATTTGCGGGATTTATGACCGATGAAGAGTTGGCTCATCACTACAAAGTTAGCCGGCATACAATTCTTCGCTATCGAAAGTCGCTTGGAATTTCTGCAAAACGCGGGAGACCAAAAAATTCAACTAAACTTAAATTCAAATGAAAATGAAAACTTTAGAAAAATTTTTAAAAGAAAACAATGCCGGCTCTGAAGGCTTTGAATTCGCGAAAGATTTAACGCTTGAACAATTTCTTAACACTTGTGAAAAAGGAGGCTGGATTTTATGGCTTTTCGCTAGAACTAATTCTGATGACTTGACGAAATTAACAGAAGCAAAAGCACTTTGCGCAAATACAGTTAGACATTTGATGAAAGATGAGCGCAGCACGAACGCAATAGACGTTGCTTTAAAATTCGCAAAGAATGAAGCGACAAAAGAGGAGTTAAATTGTGCAGCTCGAGCTGCTTATCATGCTGCCGCTGCTTATTATGATGATGCTGCTTTTGCTGCTGCTTTTGCTGCTCGTGCTGCTTATGCTGCTGCTTACGCTGCTGCCGATGCCGTTAATGCAGCTCGAGCTGCTAATGCTGCTGCTGATCATGCTGCCGCTGCTAATGCTGCTGATCATGCTGATGATGCGAGGAAGCGCAATAGAAAACTAACAGCCGATATTTGTCGCCAAGCACTGCCCCTTGAAATCTGGAATCAATCACAACTTTAACTTTTATGAAAAACGAAACATGCAAAAAAATCATCAAACTCTTGGAAAAAAAGCACAAACTAACCGCGTCAATAAACAAGCAACGCAAAAGAGCTTACAAGCTAGAGAAAGATTTGAGGTCTCTCCTGGATTTGCTCAAATCTCGCTAGTGCTGCTCGCTGTAGTGCTTTCGGGATTATTGGGTTACCGTCTTTGCGAGTTAAAATGGCAAACAAAAAGAGAATGGAACTTTTTAAAATGTATTGAAGTGTCCCAATTTGACAACATCGAAGAAATTTTAACAAATCAAATTTATGTCGCGCCAAGTTTTGAATGACTTTAGAGAGTTAAACGAGCAGATTTTAGGCTTTTACGACAAGCTGGGATTTGCTCCGAACTACTCGAAAGAAACGCGAGAAATGCTGACTGAAACGCAGGTTGACGAAAGAGACATCGAGCTTGCGAAAGTTGAGCTTGAAAGTTTGAAAGAATATGCGTTGACTTCGAGAAATTGGAAAGTAATTTCTTCGGCGTAAGTGATTTTTATGGGAATAGTTTTCACTTACTCCTCCGGCCAGGAAGTTTTTTCATTCTTCCTGGCTAGTCGGCTTTGTGTTAGTGATGGTCGACTAATCACTAACGCTGAGTCGATTAGCAAAGTTGAATTGCAATTTTGACGACATCTAGTAGTGTTCTGCTAGTCGGCTCAAATGCGCGCCGCCGTAGGCTCGGACTTCTTCTCTTCTGAAAATGAATGTAGGGGCTGAGTGGCGGCGCAAATAACTAGATTGGGGAAGAATCTAGCCAAAGTTTTTTATGCCTTTGCGGCACAACGGCAAGGTTGGACTTCCCCCCAGCCTTGCTACCAACTACAGGGGAAGAGTATGGAAAAAGATATTTTTAGATCGATTGAAACGTATTTAGAAGCAATCGGGATCGACAAGATTGAGGTTTCAAATAATGCTTATGAGGTCGCTCGTTTTATTGCGAACGATGAAATTTGCGTAATTTACGAAGGGAAGAAAGGATGCAAAGGAAACAATCCATTAGCGAAAAAGATAGTCGAAAGTTTCTATCAAAAGAAAATGATAAACATTCAAGATAGCAAGAGAAAGCCTTTGAAAAATCAATTTTACGAAAAACTTTTAAAAAGAGACGGCAACAAGTGTTTCTACACCGAAAAAGAATTATCATTTGAAGAGGCCTCTATTGAACACCTGATCCCTTTATCAAAGGGTGGAAAGAATAATTTAGACAATTTGGTTTTGTGCTTAAAAGAAGAAAATGCTAAAATGGCGAATTTACCATTGGTTGAGAAAATTAAATATAAAATCTCGAATCTCTCTATTGACTAATTACTTTTAACTATTAACTTAACTCTAATGAAAATCAATAAACTAACCAAGCAAGAATTGGAAAATCTTTACTACTCAAACACTAACAAAAAGGTGTGCGAAATATTAGAAATTTCTCAACCAACTTTGAGTAAATATTTAGACCAATTTTTTATCAAAAGGAAGCCTATCGGCAACAAAGATAATTCTGATAAGAGAAAGATTATCTTAGAAACTGTAAGCTCCAATTAGATGATGCAAGTGCATAGCGAATGCAATTCAAATGTATTAAATTTGCATATGCTAAACATTGTTTATTGTTTAATGTTTATTGTTTATGTTTTTAGGTATTAAAAAGTGAAAGAGAAAATTTACTACTTCCAAGAAAAATCAAACGACATTCTGGATTTGCAGGATGATTTCACTGCCGAGGAAATCGGGATGTTATTTATCTTGAAAGCAGCTTACTTCAAATATTCTGGAGAGCTTAAAGAAGAAAATCTTTGCCAGAGATGCAAGTTTTTTGGGGATAAAGAGAAGCTCGTAGCCTTGACTAAAAAAATCTTTGTGTTGACTGACGGGGTATTGATTAATCAGAAGTGGCTAGAAGAAATTGAGGGCATTAAAGAACGTTCAGAAAAAAGAGCTGATGCTGCAAACGTAAGATGGAATAAGCGGAATAAAAAACCTAAAAAACCAAAAATAACCCAATTAGAACCAAAAGAAACCCAATCGGTTTTGCCTGATTTTGTAAGTAGAGAGCTTTGGGAATCTTATGCTGAAATGAGAGCCGCAAAGAAAAAACCTCTCACTGAAAGGGCGATAAAATTAACCTTGCGCGATTTAGAAAAATTCGAGACTAGGCAAAAAGGATTTGCAAACCTTGCTTTAGAAAATGCAATAAAAGGCTCTTGGCAAGGAGTATTCGAGCCTAAAGATTACCAACCAAGCCAACAACAAAAACCAACCGACTCACTCGCAACCCAAATCAATCAACTAATCGGCCAAGACTTGATCGAGAAAGTTTACGAAACAACACGCGACGACGAGAAAGTGACTGAAGTAAAATTCATAACAATGCACGACAGAGACAAGTGGCTTAAGTTGTCTGATGAGACTAAACAACAAGCAAAAGCGATAATTTTGGCTAAGTTTGGCAATCAAAAAATGAGGATGGCATGATTACACAATTTACAAATCAACAAGCAGAGATGGCGATTCTCGGCACTTGCATTGCAAGCAACATTCATATTCTGAAAGTTGCGGATATTCTGGAAAGTAAACACTTTTATTTCGAGGAACACAAAGCAATTTGGAATAGATTTATTGAAGTGGCAAACCAAGACACTATTGATTCAATAACGCTAAAGGGGTTTTTTGAGGCAAATGAACATCTTAAAGCTATCGGTGGATATTCTTATCTTTCCGTGCTTTTAACTCACGCTAACGCGATTTTTGACATAAGAAACTACGCTTTTGAGTTAATCGAGTTGTGGAAGAAAAGAGAGTTGGAATCGAAGTTAAATGAGAGTCTTGCAAAACTTGCTGACAAAAAAGCTGATTATGTTTCTTCAGAGATCGAAAATCACATCGCTGGACTCTCGCTTTTTTCTGACAAAAGAAGAACTGACCACATTTCTAAGATTGTGAAAGAGATTAAACACAAACGCGAGATGAAGATTGAGACTAGAGTTTTTTCAACTGGATTCAAAGAGCTGGACAAGAGACTTCAAGGGGGGATTTATTCAAAACAGTTGGTTGTAATTGGCGCAAGACCCGCGGTCGGCAAAACTACACTTCTACAGGATTTGATTGTCAGAATTAGTCGAGCCGGAAAGAGCTGTTTGTTCATCTCGCTTGAGATCGACTCCGAGAGAGTGACCTACAAGTTTCTCTCAAATATGTCTAGCGTTGCGGCTTGGAAAATCAGAAGAAATTTAGTAAACGCAGTTCAATTTGAAAGTATTCAAAGAGCTGAAAATGAGCTAGAGAAAATCGGTATTTATCTTAACGATTCCGAGGAGTTAAAATCGATTGATATTGAAAGAATCATCAAGAGACAACTCGACCTAAAGCCTGTTGATGTTGTCGCGGTCGATTACATTCAGCACATTCGCTATGAAAACGAGAGAAACATGAGCGCGACAATGGAAATCAGCAAGAACGTAGTGGCATTAAAATCGATGGCAAAAAAGTTTGACGTTGCACTTGTTGCGGCCGCACAAATAAACAGAGCTGGATCAGATAAACCGACTTTAGCACATTTTGAAGGTTCCTCAGCTATCGAGAAAAACGCTGACGTTGCGATCATAATTCATCGCGAAGAACTTGAAGACCAGCAAAGAAAAGAAAGTTACTATTCCGAAACTGGCTCTTGGATCATTGCGAAGAACCGTGATGGGAAAACTGGCGAAATAGCTTTTAGACTCGATGGTGAGTTTGGAAGATTTAACGAAATCGAGGGATTATGAAATTAGAAAGAAGGCCGAACCGTCGTTTAACCGGTTCGGCCAAGCTAAAATCATTTCTGAAATTAACCTTGAAGGAGGATGGATTATGTTTTAGGGATTGGTTTTATTGTCAAGAAATTTTGATGGGGAGTTCGGAATATTCACCGAGCAAAACATCAAAAAACAATTTTAATCAGGAGAAAAATGTTAAGATTTATTTTAAAAAGAAAAATGAAGTGTGGGATAAGTGGTTACGAAGGAGAAAGTTTTTATACAATTGATGGAGACATCTTAAAATTAGAACAAAATCTAAAAAAGGGAGGGCTTGGAGATGGTTACTACGAATCTCATGAATTAGTAGGAGTCGAAATAATTCATAAAGAATCTGAAAAATAAATGACAGCTAAATTCTGGATCAACAACAAAGACCACTTCCTTCAATATTTCGACGAGAGAGGTAATTTATCGGCAAGCGCTAATTACGATGAGATGATAAACAATGGCAAGTTTGAAGAAATGGAGAGAGTCGTGAAAGAGAATACCGAGTTTAATTGCACTGAGTATTTGGTGAAGTTAGAGGAGGATTTTATTAACAAAAAGGAGTAAATTATGTTAAGTGTAGTAATTGGAAGATTCCAGACGCCTTATCTTCACGAGGGGCATTTGGAATTGTTAAGGCAAGCAAGAAATTATTCGGAAAATCTTTTGGTTTTAATTGGTTGCACCGTAGCAACTGGAACAGATAAAAATCCGATGGATTTTGAAACAAGAAGAAAACTAATCAAATACAACTGCGAGGTAAAGCCTCTTTACGACATGTTGTCAGATAAAGATTGGTCAGATCAAATTGACGAAATTATTGCTGACCTTGGCTTTAGTGAAGCAACAATCTTTGGTGGTAAAGACAACTCAATCGAAAATTATTATTCTGGAAAACATCAAGTGAAAATTATTCGAGACATTGGTGTTCATTCGGCAACTGCGTTAAGAAAAGCGGTCGGAATGTCAGACCCAAGAGATTCGCAAGACTTTAGGGCTGGGATTATTTACGCTACTGAAAGACGTTATCCGATCGTTTATTCAACTGTTGACGTAGTAATAGAAAAAGATGATAAATATTTGGTTGGTAAAAAAGGTGATAAATATTGTTTTATTGGTGGTTTTATCGACCCATCTGATGAAAACTTATTTATTGCAGCACATCGCGAAGCTGAGGAAGAAACTGGAATAGCCAAACTTTATTCAGTCAGATATGTTGGCAGTTTGAAAATAGAAGATGAAAGATACAAAGGAACGAAAGATTGCATAATGACGCATTTAATTCACTTTGAAACTGACGAAGAGGTGAATTACAAAAAAATTAAAGACAAAGAATTTAAAGACTTTGTTTGGGCGACTAAAGAAGAGCTTGAAGAATTACTACACGATTTTCACAAACCTTTATTAACTTTTATCGAGTAAAAATATGAAAAACATTTTGAACTTAACTGACAGCTACAAATTCAGCCATTTTAATCAATATCCAAAAGGAACAGAGATGATCCATTCTTACCTTGCCCCTCGTGGCGGTGAATATGATAAAGTGGTTTTTTTTGGCTTAACTTACTACATAAAAGAATTTTTGGAAAAACCAATCACGCTTGAGAATATCAACGAGACCGAACAGCTAGCAAAAGAACACGGCGTTCCTTTTAACAGGGAAGGTTGGCTTTACATTCTAAAAGCTCATGATGGCTTTCTGCCTGTCGAAATTAAAGCTCTGCCAGAATGTTCCATTGTTGGCAACAAAGAGCCTTTAATGACAATCGAAAACACTGATCCAAATTGCGCTTGGCTCGTCGGTTATCTTGAAACATTATTGCTAAAAGTTTGGTATCCAACAACTGTTGCGACAAAATCTTATCATACTCGTCAAATTCTCGAAAAACATTGGGAAAAAACCGCCGATTCTTTAGATGGCGTTGATTTTGCCTTCCATAACTTCGGAGATAGAGGTTCTACTTCTGTTGAAGCTGCTGCACTTGGTGGATTGGCTCACTTAACACAATTCAAAGGAACTGATAATTTCAATACGCTTACTTTTTCTAAGAAGTATTATGATGGTAAATTTGTTGGTTTTTCAATTCCAGCCACAGAACACTCAACAGTCACTTCTTGGGGTCGCGAAAACGAGTTTGCGATGATTGAGAATTATTTAGAAACTTACAAAAACTCGCCAATTATTGCCTGCGTGCTTGATTCTTACAATATTTTTGAAGCGGTTAATTTCGTAACTTCCGGCGCTATGAAGGAAAAAATTGAGAGTAAAGACTATCCGATTTTTGTGATAAGACCTGATAGCGGAGAACCTGAGAAAATTATCGAAGAAATTATCGAGATTATGGAAGCAAATGGCGTGGCTCGTTCTTTTAACTCAAAAGGTTACAAAGTATTTGATAAATACAGAATAATCTGGGGCGATGGAATTTCTCCAGAAACAATCGACCAAATTCTTAGCGCGACTGAGAAATATGGGATTTCAGCGCAAAATTTCGCTTTTGGTTCGGGTGGTGATTTAATGCAAAAAATAAACCGTGACACGCTCAAATTCGCTTTTAAGTGTTCAGCGATCAAGGTAAATGGTGAGTGGCACGATGTTTTTAAAGACCCAATCACTGATTGGGGAAAGAAATCACTGCGTGGAAGAGTAGAAGACTCAAGATTCCAAGTTGTTTTTAAAAAATAAAATTTCTTACCTGACCACGTCAAAATCAGCGTGGTTAGGTGCAACAATGTCTAAAGTTTATCTTAGTCTTAGCCCAAAAGCGGCGGAGTTTCTGAGGTCAATAATTAACAAAAAGGAGTAAATATGAAAATTAAAAAAATAGAAATAAGCCTTAAAGAGAAATATTTTTTAGAATACAATGGGTTGAGCAATCAAACTTACAAATCTAGTCTTGATAAGGAAAAAACTAAATTCCTGGAAGAAAATAAAAACATTGAACTTATTGAGAATCGAGAAGTATCAGGCGTTGATATTAATGGGAAAGTTGGAGGTATCTCAGATCAATACAGTGGATACTATCTTAAATATTATGAGGGTATTTTGTTGATAGAGGGTATCCAAGAGGCCACTAAAACCTCGATGAATATTAAACTTACTAAATCAGTCATGGATTTAGTATTGAAAGAAGCTGGCGGAGAAATAAAGGAACTAGTCAAAAAAGAATACGAGGAATTTGAGAGGCAATTACTAGAGCTTATCGAAAGAACAGAAAAGAAAAATCCTTTTGGGAATTTCGTTATCAGCAAATTCAAAAAAATAAAAGAGGTACTTTTAAATAACACAAAGAATGTCTAAACAATATCTAAAACTGCACCCAATAGCAGAACAAAACAAATTGGAAAACCACCGTAAAATCTTCAAGCGTGAACTAAAAGACGCGGCTAAACTAATCGCAGATAATAACTTCCGGCGCATGGATTATCTGAAGATGTTTAACTCTCAGGCAGCCGAGAAACTATCGAGGTTGATCTAATGTTTTTCTGGTGTAGCGGTTGCGAACAACATGTTGACGAAGACTTCGACGGTTGTGTCGAAATGGAAAAAGCGTGGTATTGTTTGGAATGCTACAAAGAAATAGTATTAGGAGAAAGCGCGCGGTGATTGGGTTGGTAACGTGTCAAGTAATTTATTTGCATAAAAGTAAAATAATTTATTTGCATAATTAAATTCATCGAGGATAACGCTAACACTTAAATTTTTTGGAGGAAAAATGGAAATACTAAAAAAGATTAAACAGTATCTTTGCAATCATATTGGAGCAAGATACTTGAGTTATTACGACGATCAAGGTTTTTACCGAGAAGTTACAAGATGCGATGGTTGTGGATTTGGATCTGAGAGTTACAAAGCCGCGGAAGATTATCTTTTAGACACAGACAAAACTAAATAAGGAGGAAAAATGAAAAACTATACATACGAACTTTACTTTGACGAGAAAGGCTTAAGCAACTTCCAAGCTAACAGCTTAGAAGAAATCAAACAGAAATACATCGACCATTGCGTCGAACAAGAGGAGTTTATTGAGGCTGAGTTGGTCGAAATGATTGATGACGAAGGCGAAGTCGCTGGTTATGAAGATTTGGAAGAATTAGTTGACGAGTGCAGAGATGAGTTCCAAAGAATACTTGGCATCGAGCAAGCCGAGCGCGAAGGAATGGAAGACGTAATCAGCGAATTGGGGGCAATGAGATGAAAACCTATAAAATCGAAGTAGTCCGAGTAATGCGAGATTTCGACACAATCGAAGTCAAAGCACAATGTCCACAAGAAGCTAAAGAATTGGCTAAGAAGATTGCCAAGGAAAAGGGTTCTTGGGATCAATATCAGAAACCAAGCTATCAAACGGAGATTATCAATGATTAAAGAAAACAGTTTACAACTTATCAAAGAATCAATTCTTGGATCACCAGTTTTGCAATCAATTCTTGGTGAGGATTTGCAAAGATATGGCACGGAAATCATTGCTGAAATTGGCAAAACTAAAGGAAGTGATGCTGATCTAACGATTTGCAATCCATCTTCGATTGTCGCCGCAATCAAAAAAGCCTGCGATCTAAAACTAACGATTGATGGTCGCCAACATTGTTACCTCATCAAATACGGTAAAGATGTCAATCTCCAAATTGGTTATCGCGGTTTTGTTTACGCAATTAAGAAGGCTTATCAGGACGCAAACATTGATGTCCAATTAGTTTACAAAGGCGACGAATTTAAACTGATTAAAGAAGGCGACACAACGACCTATTCATTGATTAGATCAAATCCTTTTGCAAGTGAACAAGACATTGTCGGCGGTTTTTGTTACATCTCTTACACCCTAGGGGATCGCCTGGTTTCTTTCTGCGAGACAATTTCTATTGCAGAGATTAACAAAATAAAAGGCTGCGCCAAACAAGACTTTATTTGGAAAAAATGGTTTGAGGAGAAGGCAAAGGTCGCAATTATCAAAAGAGCCTGCAAAATTCACTTTTCGGGAATCAATGACGAAATCCAAAAAATTAGTCAATTTGACAACCAAGATTATGATTTAGAAAAAGAGGTAATTATTGACAGTGACACTATTGATTCAGAAAAAGCCTTTGAGCTTCAAGAGTTAATCAAGGCTAAAGGTAAATCTGAGCAAGAAGTTTGTAAACTTTACAAAATCGATTCAATCATTCAGTTGCCCCTTGCTAAATACGAAACTTTGAAGGGGGCTTTGTGCAAATAATCAAGGGAATAGATCAAGGTTCAGAGGAGTGGTTGAAATTAAGACTTGGCGTTGCAACTGCGTCTAATTTTGATAAAATAATCACGCCGACAGGTAAAGAATCGACTCAGTTTGAGAAATACGCTTTAGAATTAGCAACCCAAACTTTAGTAAGCGAACCAGATTCTTCTTACAAGAACGAAGCGATGCAAAGAGGCAACGCGTTGGAACCTCTTGCTCGTCAACTTTACCAAGAAAACACTCTTAATTTTGTCGAAGAAATCACGATGTTTAAAAGCGATCGTGGTGACTTTGGTTACAGTCCGGACGGATTAATCGGAGAAGATGGGCTTTTAGAGATCAAATGCCCGCTGGCAACGACTCACTTGAAATATTTAATAGACAACAAGCTGCCTTCGGAATACATCCCGCAGGTTCAAGGTGGTTTGCTAGTAAGTGGTCGCAAATGGTGCGATTTTGTTTCTTATCATCCGAATTTCAAAGAAAGAAACATGCTTATCATCCGAGTTGAAAGAGACGAAGACTTTATTTCAAAACTCAAAGAAGGTATCGACAAAACAATTAAATTAAGGGATCAAATTCTGGCTAAGCTAGCGGTTGATCCGGAATATAAGGGGGAATAGCCAGAGCTTTTTAAGCAAAAAATACTTGCACTTAAACAATAACTTAATTTGATATGGAATTTTTAGAAAAAAAACTTACTCCAGACTCTGAAGAGAAATATTGGGAACTTCAAGCAAACGTTACAAAAAAACCTAAAATATACGAGATCAAAACCAAAGACGCAGAAATATTTTATCTTACAGAAGACGCGGATTATGAAAGATGGTATTTTAAAAACTTGAAAAAAGCCAAAACATTTTTGATCGAGAAATATTCCAAAAAATGAAATTTAAACTCTTCAACTTCGATCCGAAAGACAAATCAAACTGGGGCAATTATCAGGTTGAGATCGCTAACCTATTCAACAAATGCAGGGAACTTTTGGTTGATGGTTTAGGACTGAAAGAGGGTTTTATCATTCTCTTTGTTAGAAAAAAGACCGAGTTAGCAGAAAGGATTCTGGCAATGGTTCAGCAGCCTAGTGATGACCAGAGAGGTTATTACTTCGGAACTGTCCTTCCAACAATCCAGGATCACTTTAAGAACGAAGGAAATTTCATCAAAGAACAAGATTTGCACGAAGCGATAAAACATATTCTAGCGCGGGACGAAGGACTGACGGTTGAGAAAGTAAACTCAATCACAGGCGAGGTTTACAAAAACCCGATTACTTTGTCTAACGCAGGGAATAAGAAAGAGGTTTCACGATACATTGAAGCAGTTTGTCGATGGGCAGCTACGGAATATGGGATTGTGATTCCTGAGGCTAATAATAAAAAGGAGTAAATATGGATAATAAGGGCAAATTTTTTTGGGATTTATTTTGGGTATCATTCTTGTGAGTGTAGTCTTTGTGGATATTGCTCTTCTCGCAATGCGCACGCGATCTGCTGAAAAACAAGTCAAATGCCTTGAGCTTGAGATTAATAAAGAAAAGTGTGACTTAATTTTTAAAAACAAACAAGGAGGAGTAAAAAATGGATAAAGTTTTAAAAGAGTGCGCCGAAATGATAATAGAAATGTTGGCTACGGAATTAGGGGGTAAGCTAGATGATGTTATCGAAGAGAATTTGCCGGGATTGAACGAGGTAACTCCGAAAGAAAAAAAGCAGATATTAGGCTCTATTGCCAGATATTGGTTAAAACAAGAAAAGGAGGTTTAAATGTGGTTAGGATTATATTTGATAGGTCTAGGTATGGCTTTGATAGGTATTATTAAAGGGCTTTGGGAAACGCGCTACATTAGAAAAAATAGTATTATTTATCCCGCAAATCATTGTCCCAAAGATAGTTCGGTAATTCTTTATATTGCTGGAACCCTTCTCTGCGCTTTAATCGCCATCGCTTTTTAATTAATTATCCCATCATGATTGAAGGCATTAAAACAATCTTAGGGCTAGACATTCCTGACCACGCGAAAGAACGCTTAATTTTAAGCGCCATTGCAAAGAACAGATTGGCTATCCCAACTATTATGAGAATGTTAGACGAGGAAAGAACGATAAAAGACGAGATGATTTCTGACATGAATCAAGAGCTTTCTAGGACTCACCTATTTGCAGCAATGAATGCACCGAAACCAAAAGCTAAGGAAACGTTTACAATAAAATTTATCAATGAAGAGATCAAAAAATTCTACGATAAATACAGCGACTACGCAACGCATCTTTTTTATGATACAAAAAGCGGCAAAAAACTTCTCAACAACTAACTAAAAACAAAATGAACTATTTTACAGTTATCGCCTGCATCTTAACATTATTGACTCTTGGGTTCTGCCGCCCAGTTGTTGTAATTGAAAAACCAACTGAAACATCAACAGAAATCTTTATCAAATTTAAAAATAAATAAAATGAGTATTAATAAATTTATCGGAATCGGGAATTGCGGACAGGATCCACAAATTAACCACACTAATGACGGCAAAGCTATCGCGAGCTTTTCTCTAGGGATGAGTGAATCTTGGAAAGACAAAAACACCGGAGAGAAAAAACAAAAAACAGAATGGATAAAAGTCGTTGTTTTCGGTGGGCTGACTAATGTAGTCCAGAATTACGTTAAGAAAGGCAGCAAAGTTTACGTTGAGGGTTCTTTACAAACCAGAAAATGGACTGATAAAGACGGCGTTGAGAAATACACAACCGAGGTTGTTCTGCAAGGTTTTAATTCAGCTTTAGAGATTCTTGATTCGAAAGGCAAAGAAAAAGAAAGCGTTGATGCGCACAATCAAGCTAAAGCTAACGCCTATCAGCCTGAACCGGACGACTCAGAAGACTGTCCCTTTTAGTGATTAAGAAATACCAAACCCCCGAAGGCATAATCGAAGCCGAGCCTGTAGGATCAAATATCCAATACGGGCTTAAGGGGTCTAAGATAAAGGAGCTTGTGGCAAAGGCTAAGTTTCTGAAGTTAGTTAAAATAAAAAAATGGAAAGAGTTAAATGACACTAGATCAAGCAATTAAAAAAATAGAGCACGCAATAAAAGTGGCCAAATACCGCCAGGAGCAAGCTATCATGAGCGAGGAAAAGAACGTGAGGGAGATGCTATTTGCTATTGAGTATGCGCTTAATCCTCCGGCTAAAACAGAGAGGAAAGCATAATGTTAGTTGAATTTAAAGTTGATAGACTTGGTTTAAAGGCAGAGTTCGCAATGACTAAAGCTAGTAAGACATGGGAACATAAAGGTCACATTGTAGATATTTCTGTTCCAATTCAGCTTTTGAAATATGCCCTGATCGTCGGAGATAATTCAGAATTTGTTGATGAGCTTGAGAATTTTCTAATTGGAGCGAATAACTTAGATAATAACGGACTTTGGGAGTTTTCCTTTTTAGATTCAGGGAAGATTTATGAATACAAAATCAAAAAACGTAAAGGAGAAATAATTTTAGAGGAATTATGGGCGCACGGCACGGGGTTAAAAACAAAAACCCAATTAATTTTTAGCTATGCTAATTGGAAACTAGATTTGAATAAGAAGTTGTTTTCCGTGTTAAAAAATATTCCTGAGGAAAGCGCAAACAAATTATTTGAAAAAATATTACCTTATCAGAAATCTGCTTTTGATTTTTTAGCAACATCTTTGTTGGGATTGCGTTTTCCGCATGTAAATTTTGTAAGACTAGCGGGGCATCCAATAAATAATGCGAAAGCCGCGTCAAAGGAACTAAGCAGCTCTCATTCTAATGTTGTATTTTTTACTTCTGACCCCCTTCTGCTTGATAAGGATTTTTTTAGAAATGACGAGGTTTGGTTTTTTGACAAAAAAAATAGTAACAACATTTACTCTCTGGCTGAGTTTAAAGATGTTAGAAAAGATTTAGTTTGGTCTAAGGCTTATCTTTTAGGTAGATTTGGAAGTTTACCGGAATGAATTTTCTTAAGCCGGATCCAATCTCAACAAACAAAATACTAAAACATGAAAGAGCTCAAGGCATACTACAAAGCAATCGAGGATCTAGCCAATATTTTCTGCAAGAAATACTTTGGCGAAGATTGCTACGATCCCGAAGATTGGGTTGGAGGAGACATTGGTGGAATTCTTAACGTTGGAGATTATTTTTTTAACATGTCCGATATTGAAGAGGCCTTAAAATTCAAAGCCAGCAGGAAAGAGCTTTTTGGTTTTTACGATTATCGTCTCGAAATTGCCCTTGGCGAGAAAGAAACTCCAGCGGTAAATTTCAAGAATTATCTGAAATACTACAGGGGGTTTAGAGGTGCATAACATCTTCTTCATATCAGACACACATTTCGGGCACGGAAATATCCTTAATTTTAAGGATAAAGAAGATAAACCAGTGCGCCCTTTTTCTTGCGTTGAAGAAATGGACAATGCCTTGATTGAAAACTGGAATAAAGTTGTGCGCCCTCAAGATAAAATTTATCACTTAGGGGATGTTGCAATTCCAAGAAGAGGTTTAGATTGTCTTGCTAAATGTAACGGAGATAAAATCTTGGTTAGAGGCAATCACGATATTTTTAAGCTCAAGGATTACACTCGATATTTTCGGGATGTCCGTGGGTATGTTGTTTTAGAAAATTATTTAGCAAGCCATATTCCGATTCATCCAGAATCAAAAGGAAGATTTAAAAAAAATATTCATGGTCACTTGCATACCAACAAACTTGATGATGACTTTTATGTTAATGTTTCGGTCGAGCAAATTAATTTTACACCAATTTCTTTTGAGGAGATAAAATCTAAACATGCAGGAAATTAGACTCGAAAATATCATCAAACAATCTGCCAACCATATCTATGCTGGCATTCATTGGAATAAAAGAAAAAAAATAAAAGACGCATATCTTTGGTTGACTAAAGCACCATTCTCCAGGCTTCAACCTGTCAAGGAAAAAGTTGATTTGCAGTTTGATTTCTTTTGGGGAAGTCGTGCCCTCGATAGTAGTAATTGCTTTTTTTTAGCAAAAATGATTGAGGATTGTTTGGTTGAGTATGGAATCTTGCAAAATGATACCATTGAGTTTGTTGGTAAAATCATCATCGAAAGCCACAAATCAAAGCTCAAAGACGTGGATTACTGCGTGATAAAAATATTTTAAAATAGGCTATTGACATTAATTTTTTTATGCAAAAGAATAGAGGAAGACCAAGAACAGGATGGAATCACAAACGCAAAACGATAAGTTATCCGAAGGGGTTTGAGATTATCCTGAGACAGGTTAAAGAATGGGATCCAGAAGTTAGCTTCTCAAAGGAATTCGTGAAGGCGATTCGGTCTTTACACGAAGACTTAAAAAATGATCAAACCTTGAGATTAAGGCAAAGATTAGATCGCTTAAAAGAACTTCGGGAAAAATAAAAAACTAGCACGGCAAAGATAGTGCAAAGAATACTAGACGTGCATTGGGTTTACCTGGTGCATAAGCTGGTCAAACCTCGAAAGGGGTGATGCAACCCAGAGGGGAAGCTGACGAGGGAAAGACCTTATCCTGCCAATGGGATTAAGTAAAAATTGGTAGTGCGGAAGTTAGCGATATTATTGCACTTAAAAGTAAGGGCCAACATGAAGCTAAAGATAAATCGTCTTAGCAAGCAAGAATCGCACCAGCTTATCTTTATTGGATAGGAACGAACTCTTGCTTCGGGAGGGGTAAGATACAGCGGTTGGCTTCATGTCAGTCGTGATAGCTTAAAGAGGAAACTCTTCGTAGGGGGCTGTATCTAGCAAAGGAGTTAGTGCGTTATGAGGAATGCCCAGCATCTTGCGTTCGGAAATTGCTCCATAGATGCCAGTTAGCCTTTCTGTAAAAAAGGCAACTTAATAACAAAAAAAGGAGTAAAAATGGAAATCGACAATTTAACTATTAAGCAAGCTAGAGAATTGGCTAGCATGTTTGCCAAAGACTCGGTTCAATCGAGTAAACCAAATCCCTATAAAGTAGGCAAACCTTATTTTATCAGAACCGTTACTATGAGTATTGTTGGAAAACTTGAGGCGGTTTATGATAATGAATTGGTTTTATCTGAAGCCTCTTGGATTGCATCAACTAATCGTTTTTCCAATGCTTTAAAAGATGGTGAAGAAGGTCTTGATGAAGTAGAGCCTTTTCTCGATGAAGTAATTATTGGTCGAGGATCAATTGTTGATGCTACGCCTTGGGCACACACTACAAATCTGAAGCAAAAATAGCTTATGAGTCAAGCAATTTTAAGAATTGGCTT
>Ga0194115_10000755_pt1 | contig 45126 bp, 63 predicted proteins | sample TA2MahsurfametaG_3_FD_148656 | JGI IMG/M metagenome (GOLD analysis project Ga0194115, IMG submission 148656) | Freshwater microbial communities from Lake Tanganyika, Tanzania - TA2015002 Mahale S4 surface | ecosystem: Environmental > Aquatic > Freshwater > Lake | place: Tanzania: Lake... | reverse complement strand
AAGGCAGCAGGCCATGGCCAAGCTGCGGGCGGCTGTCTCTTTTGCTACAGCAGGTGAGTTGCACCGTGCAGCAGAGTTCCTCGATTTTGCACGCGAAGTTCGCTCCGGTAAGCGAAGACTCAGAGCGGCCACACGCACCGACAGCAGGCGGAAGGCGGTGGATCGTTACGGCTACCACGGCACTGAGAGCTGAGACGCACGGGACTCGACAAAAGCGCTAGAAAAGGGTTGACCCTTACGTAAGTGCTTCATACTATCTGACCGACCGTAGCTGCTGCTTCTAATGCCGCCCGTAAGCCCAGAGCAGGTTCAAACCCTGCACCACCTCATCAATGAGGCAACCAACGCGGCCACCGGCATTGCTGAGACCCTACCCACTTTTGGGGATGTGGACGAGGAGGACCCTGACGCAGACATGATGGTGAGGGTCAACACGACGAAAGCACTACGGATCAGGGACGCACTCGTATCCATCCTTGACTCGTTACTCAATGACCCTTCTTGAGCTTTGGGAAGCCTTCAAGTCTGAGCGAGCCCTCTCGGTCGCACCAACCAGCACCACCTCCACTTGGACGCAGGTGACCAACTACTTGGAGCGCTGTCCGTTTCAGGACCCCGAGCAGGCTCGTCTTGCCATGGTCTGGATCCTCAAGCAACAGCCGCCCAAGTCCGCCAAAGCGGTGGCCCAGTACGTCAAAACGCTGTTCCGCTGGGCAGCCAGCGAGGACGTAGCGCTGGTTAGCCGCAACCCAGTGGCCACCTTCCGCCTACCCAAGGAAGACCAGAAACCTGAGCCCATCGTCATCCCCAAGCCGATTCAGGACGACGTGATGGCCTCGCTGCGACTGACTTCCATCCATGAGGCCAAGTGGCATCTGGTGGCCAACTTCCAGCTACAGCTTGGCCTCCGTACTGCGGAGGTGTTTGGCCTGCAGTGGGAAGACGTGGACTGGGAGAACCGGCGCTGCCGGATCCACCAGAACATGACCCTCACACACGGGCTGCAGACCCGCACCAAGACGGGGAAAGAACGGTGGGTGCCTCTAAACGAGATCGCCTACGGGATCCTCAGAGATATGCAAAAGGCGCATAACGAGCCTTTTGTCTTTCCTTGGCCGCGGCAGACGTACCAAACATCGTTCCGCAGCGCTATGCAGCGTCTTTACAACAAAGGTGTGATCAAGCACCGCTACCGGCCTTACGACCTTCGGCACACCTTCATCAGTTCCTTGCTGGAGCAGGGCATCCCTGTGACGCAGGTGGCCAAGTGGGCCGGCAACACTCCCCAAACCTGCTGGGAGCACTACGCCGGCATCACCAACAACTACGAGATGCCCCTTGTCTAGCGGGAATCTCGATGGGGGCTACGGCCCCCAATCTTCCAACTCTTTTTACGGCAGATGCCAACTCAACCCAGTTACATGGCCGAGTGCAACCCAGTAGAGCAGCAGGCCAGGCAAGATCTGATGGAAGACCTCTACCGCAGGTCCAATCGAGCTGATCTCCCTTATGGGCATCCGCTTCGCAGCACTTACACCGGCCTCTGGATCGAGTACACACAGACCCCACAACCCAGACATGAGCTTTAACGCAGAGCAGATCGCGGACCTCTTTGACGCTTGGTGGAAAGAGTCCTTTCCCTTTGCGCCGGCCAATAAGCAGACCCGCGAGAACTTCATCGCCTTTGGCAAGCACCTCCTCGACAGCTCACCTGGTGGTGGGGCGGATGCCTCAGACTGATTGCTGGGAACAGCGAGCCCTCGCAGCATTTTGGGCACCGGAGTTCAAAGACGAAACCTTGGAATCCCACGCCCGTATCCGTGCGGCTGTTTCTGCAGCCGCCCTTTTCTTCATCCGCTCCTACACCGACACCCATAGCAGCGATGCAACCAGACAAACCCCGGAGGAACCACAACACCAGCGCGATGGATGCCTTCATGGACAACATCGGCAAGATCCCGCTGATGACGCCCGAGGAGGAGATTCACCTGGGCAAACAGGTGCGGCGGATGATGGAGCTGCGTGACTCCAGCCGTGAGTTGACACGCCAAGAGAAGCGGGAGGTGGTCAAAGGCGAGCGTGCCAAGAACCGCTTTGTCCAAGCCAACCTGCGCCTTGTCGTTTACATCGTCAAACGCAGCAACCGCAAGACCTCCTTCTTGGAGATGATTGATCTGGTGCAGGAGTGCAGCATCGGTCTGATCCGCGCTGTCGAGCTGTTTGATCCCAAGCGCGGCTACAAGTTCTCCACCTATGCCTACTGGTGGTGTCGTCAGGCGATCAACCGCAGCTACACCACCCAAGAGCGTGCCATCCGTAGACCTGTCAACGTTGCGGAGAACGCGAGCAAGGTCACCAAGATCATGCACCAAGAAACCTCCCGCTTGGGTCGCACACCAACGCTTGACGAACTCGCGGCTGCAACGGGCATCAAGCGCTCAGAGCTAGAGCTGATGGCAACCCGAGGTTCGCACTGCGTCTCCTTGGACAAGCTTGCTGGTGAAAAAGAGACCAGCACCTTCTTGGAGATGCTTAGGGACGATGCACTTCCAACGCAGGATGAACTGCTGGACTCCTTCGACGACCAAGATAATCTGCAGCTGCTCCAATCAGCGCTGCCTCAGCTCAGCAAAGAGGAGCAGGTCTACATCATCAGACGCTTTGGCCTTGACGGGAAAGAGCCCGCTAGCTGGAAAGAGATGGGGCAAGAGGTCCATCTCAGTCGGGAGCGGGTGCGTCAACTCACTTTGGTTGCGTTGAACAAGCTGCGTTACCACATGACGCACAAGCCGGAAGCCATCGAGCCAGAACCCATTGAAGAAGTCGTGGAAGAGCCTGTAGTCCACAAGGCTGCTCCGATTGATTTGGAGGTGTTGCAGGTGGCGACAGAAGCATGGTCATCTCCAGTTCTGCAATCCGCTTAGTTGCTTTCCGCGTGATCGACTGATACATAAAAGCCTGCTCCATTGCGGAACAGGCCAGCTCGACGATCTTGTCAGGGTGGTTTGCTGCGTGGCTTTTTATAATCCGTTTACTATTCTCCAACTCGACTGCAGCGCTGACACTTAACTCGGGCACCATCCAGTCGGAGAACGTCATGAATACACCGAGCAACCTAGCGCTATGCCAAGGTTGCCCCCTCGCAATGTCTGCCCCGACTTTTGAGCAGTACAAGACCTCGTGCGGGTTGGTGTATTCGGTCACCTACGCGGGTATGACCCGTTATTTCAGGCGGGATTGGCAGGCGTTGTGGGTTTACGAGCTGGCCCGGATGATGTACTGCGCTCACCTAACGATCCGCCAAAATCGCCCAACCTGATTTGGGGCCTTCGACCAGCCACCTGGGTCCCCAGTTTTTGCGGCTGTACGCCTGACGGGCGCCTTTGCTGCTCAGGTAGGTGCCCCTCACCACGTCCATCTCACCGAAGGGATCGTGAACAATGGCCGCTGCAGGCGTGTAACCGATCACGGTGAGCCAGTGCCCATCACCAGATGGTGCGCTGCTAGTTCCGTGATGGAGGAACCCGCAAGGTGTAGGAACACCGTTGTCGATCTGACGCTGCAGGTCGTCCCAGCCGATGTTTTGCACAAAGCGGGCACGGATGCCGTAATACTCCAGGGCCTTCAGTTGGGCCGAAGCGTCGGTGGTGTCGCCGTACTGCAGCACACGCTTGAGGTACACGTCATCTGCTGCTGGGCCTCGCAACTCGTTGGGCCGTAGGTAGGCGGCCAGCATGGTGCAGCTGGAACTGAAGCACATCCGCATCGCCTGGCCCGCAATCGTCGAGTCGCGCTGGCTGAAGTACGGCACCTTCTCGATCAACGCACCGTCTTGCTTCACTGCAGGTACTTTGGGTAGCGGGGCCTGCTGATTCATTAGATGAATCAGCTTCTCGGCGTACTTGGGGTCCGTGGCGTAGCCCTGCTTTACAAGTTCCCTAGCCGCATCATCGCGGTTGGGGGCGTTATTAACACCCTTATGTTGCTTCCAATCGCGGTGCCAGCGATCTACCAAGTAGGTGATGCACTCCTCGATGCTGCTGAAATTGAGAAACTCAGCGGTGATCGTGATGGTCTTGCCGTTGACGACCTCTTGGGTCTTAACGCTGGTGCCAGGACCCTTCAAACCGAAGTAATTGTTAGTGCCGCTGGTGTGCTGAGCCCATCCGCTCTCGAGTGCCCACTGCGCACCAACAAGTTCTGGGTAGCGAGCGCCTGCGCGACGGGCGCACTCAACTACGCCGTTCCAAGTGTTTTCAACCACTGAGGGCTTTGGTTTGGGGGTGGCCCTGTAGGTCACCACCCAGTCAGCGTCACTCCTAAGCAGCGACTGCGGCATCTGGCTTTGCAGCAGGTCAATCGCCGCAGCCTGATGGGGTTCGCCGTTGTAGTGCTTGAAGAAATCGCGCAGCTTGATGGTGCTCATTGCTTTGTCCAAGGTGCTCTGATGCGCAGTTCACCGCCGAGCAGGTCCTGCGCTTTGCTTCCATCGGGTGGAGCTTCGGTGATCACAGGGGCGATGGCCGCGGCGTGCTCTTCGTCCCATTGGTGGTGCATCTCGGTGATCCACTCATCCACTTCACGCATCGCTACCGCCGTCTTCCACTGCACCCAGTCAGGGCGTGTGTTCTCCAGCAGTGCCTTGACGATGGTGTTGTGCCTGAGCGAGGGGCGCCGATCACACCAAAGCCGCAGTACCTCATGGGTGACTGCGGCCCAAATGCGGTAGTCCCGCTGGCTCACTTCTTGACGCTATAGGGGAAGACCTTGCGGAGCACCTCCACAATTTCTTGGACAATGCCGTTGCCCTTCAGGGGGGTGTAGGGGAGCACTTCGCTGATAATCAGCAGCACAAGTGCCAGGATTGCGGTGGTTTCCATGCGGTACTCGCAGGTTACCTAAGTTGCCGGTGCTAACGGCTCTGCATTTCAAGCGCTCTAACGCGGCGGTCGATGTCGTTCAAGCGCTCCTTTGAGTCGTTCTTCAGCTCCCGCACGTCCTCCAGAACGGTGGTGAGCCCAGTTTCGATCTTGGTGACCTGGAGGAAGAGTCCGCACAGCCCAACAACCGCCGCCACCAGTAATGCTGGTACGGCCTGTGAGAGCCAAGTGCTCTCAGCGACTGGGGCTGGTGCTATGTACTCCTCGTCGCTCACCAGCCGGTGGGGGTTGTCACCCTCTAAGTTGCCGGCGCCGCTAAGCTAGCGATCTAGTTTTTCGAGAACTAGGCGATACCGTTGCGCCCGGCAGCGGTGAGTCTGGCACCGCGTGAGGACCAGCCACCGGGCATCCCTATTAGAAGGCTGAAGCGTGACCGGCCTCAGGGACCGGACAGAGGCTTGGGCTCTATCAGCCCGATGCCGAAGCAGAGCGGGAACAGCACGACGTTAATGCGCTGCTTTACGGTGCAAGGGGCTCAAGCTCAACAGCTACCCAAGACACTGAAGCTTCATCCCACTCGTAAGCAACAGTGTGATCCTCAGGCGGCTTGGGCACAGGCGCCTGCCATTGACAACTGCTCTCGTTTAACACCCAGCTAGGAAAAATCTGCGGCGGAATGAAGGCGTCACGTTCTGCGTCGTAGGTGTATCCGATACCAGCATAGTTTTTCCTAAATGGCTGCTTGCCTTGGTGATGCACCCCCGCAAACGTGTTGTAACTGGTGCGGCGACACGTCATTCCTAAGCGTTCTCCGTAGTACTGCTCCCAATTCACGCCATCGTCACCCTCATCGCGGCCGACGATGACGGCAACCACAAGGCTCTCTGCATCTAAAAAAGCGTAGTGTGCCATGTCACCAAGAGATAGTGTCACTGCCGGCTGTAAACTTATAGACCCGATAACCACTTCGCGTGGGCTGAGAGTAGCTAAGTCCGGCGCCAATAGATGCGATAGGCGCAAAGGAATCTGGATAAGCAATGATCACAATTCCAGAACCACCTTGGGTGGCTGTACCACCACCACCTTGATTGGCTCCACTGCCACCGCCTAAGCCAGTTGTTCCAGTCGTTCCGTAAGCATTTCCAGCCCCACCACCGGCGTAATAAGTCGCCGTACCTGTTATAGAACTCTGCGTGCCGTTCCCACCGTCCGCTCCTGAAGCCGCAGCGCCGGCGCCGCCTCCACCGCCAGCAAGTCTCGTAGATAAAGCTTTACTCGGAACACCATTTGCACCGTTGTGACCCTGTCCAGATGTACCAGTGCCGCCCGAGGTTTGTAGGCCCGAGGTGCCCGCTCCACCACCTCCGCCGGAACCACCAGAACCGCCATTTGCGTTGTTGCCCCCGCCACCGCCGCCTTTTGTTGAGGTGATTGAACTAAACACTGAATCTGAGCCTGGATCTCCGCTAGTAGATGACTTAATTGACCCACCGGCACCGATTGTTACCGTATAAGAGGTGCCGCTGTTTATTGACAGACTGCCTGAGCGGTAGCCGCCAGCACCGCCTCCAGAGTACATCGTTCCGCTGCCGGCGCCGCCGCCGCCTGCAACAACCAAGTAGTCAACGCTTGTTGGTGCAGTTGGCCCTGCAGACCCACCAAACAAGAGCATCATTGATGGCGTTGACATCAACTCAGCCCAGCTCCAGAAATAACAAAAGTATTGCTGGCAACACACAAGATTGTAGCTAGTCCGTATTGGGCCAGCGTGCGGTTACCAGTGTTTGCAGTTCCAGCTTGGCGCACCGTCGTGTTTGCTGCTTGCGTGATGGTTTGATTGCTACCGCTGTTATTGTAGATGCTAATAACGTCGCCTGCACTGAACACGCTTGCTGGAACAGTGACACCCCCGGTGGTGATGCTGATGTGCTTGCCAGTATCGCTTGCAATTAGGGTGTAAGAGCTAGTCTTGCTGTTTTGTGGAACGATGCGAAAGCTGCCAGAAGAGTCAGTAAAACCCTGAGACGCATCAAAATCAATAACACCCGTCATTGTGCCGCCCGACTTTGGCAATGCCGCGTTGGCCAAGTCGTAAGCAGACTTGACGCTATTCGGTGTTGCAGCTGTCGTTGTGCTGGTGCTGCTAGTTGAGTCAGTCAGCTGAACCGCGCCCGCATTACTGGTGCTAGCGGTTTGCAACTTGCTTCCACTGATTCCAGCATTGGATGCAACCTTGGCATCGGTGATTACACCATTGCCAATGGTCGCAGCAAAAGATCCAGCACCTGAGCCAGTGACGTCACCAGTTAGCGTGATTGTCTGGTCGCCAGTATTGGTGCCGCTGCTAGTGCCAGAAAATGTGCCGTTCTGCGTCGCAAGCGTGCCAAGGCCGAGGGTTGTGCGTTGTGCTGCAGCATCCGCATCATCCAGTAGCGCCTTGCCTGCGGTTGTTATGTCACCACCCAGCTTGCTGGTGCTGACAACGCCATTATCAATCGTCCAAGTTGATCCACTTCCGCTAACAGTAATATCACCCTTGTCACCGTCGCTGACGCTAGTGGCACTGCTAGGCCCAATTTCAACCATTGAGCCAGCAGCATTCTTTACATAAAGCTTTCCAGCTGTTTTATCCCATGCTGGTTCCGCAACATCGAAATCACCAGCGCTAGGCGTGGTGGTTCCTTGGCGGATCAGGATCTTGTTCTGCCTTGGCATCAGAACGTGCCTCCATCAATCGTGGCGCTAGGGCTCAGGTAGTCCGTGCCATCTACTGCGGCGCTATAGGTCGAGCCATTGCCCTTCAGCAAGCCGCTGACCGCAGCAGTCAGACCGGTGCCGCCATAACCCACTGCCACCGCCGTGCCCTGCCACACGCCGGTGCCAATGGTGCCGACGCTGGTGAGCGAGCTGTTGACGATGCCGCTGCCCAGCGTGTTGACATTCAGCACCGAAGTGCCATTGATGTAATACGCCTTGCCCGTGGCGACGTTGATGTCCTCGCTGCTGGTGAACGCATCGGTGGCGTCCACCCAGTTGAAGGTCTTGTCGCTGGTGCCCTTGATCGTCAGGCCCGCGCCGTCTGCCGTCACATCAGTTGGCGTTGTGACGTTGGCAAGAACGATGTTCTTGTCCGCCACCACCACTTCGGTGCTGGACAGCGTTGTGGTCGTACCGTTGACCGTCAGGTTTCCGGTGATAACGGCGTTGCCGCCGACGTTTAGGTTGCTGGTGATCTGAACGCTGTCCGGCAGCCCGAAGGTAAAGGTGCTGGTGCCGGAGTTGGTGCTGACTTCGATCTCGCCGGCGGTGCCCTGGAAGGTGACCGTGCCGCCCAGACCACCGCTAACAGTGGTGGTTGTGGTTGAGCCGCCTAGCGGAGTGGCAACACCGTTAATCGTGATGCTGCTGTTGGCAAGAGCACTATTGGGGATGCTGGCCAGCGCAACCACGCCGGTGCTGCTGTTGTAGCTCAGGCCGGTTGCTGTGTTAACGCTGATCGCGCTGCGGGCGCGGGCGTCGGTGTAATAGAGGTTGGTGCCCTCGCTGACAGAGGTGCTGCTTAGGCCGGTGACTGTTGCGCTGCCCAGCGCCACCGTGCCGCTAAAGGTCTTATTGCCGCTGATCGTCTGCTCGGTGTCCAGCGTGGTGTAGGCGCCGGGGCCACCGATGGCCAGAACGCTGGTGGCTGTGCCACCGGCACCCCCAGTACCTACGCCATAGAACAGCTTGGAACTCTGCTCCGAAAACGCAAGTTCCGCATTGGCGAGGGAGGTAGGCGCGGCAGTGCTGGTGCTGCGCTTGATGCGGATCGTGTTAGCCACTGAGCGCCAGGCGGTCTTTACACCTAGATTTCCCGGTTAAAACCCGCCGCCATCAGTGATTGTGATGATGGTGTTGATGTCGTCGCCCCTCCACATCTCGCTAACTGCGTCGTAGTACAGCACGCTGTTGGCGACAGCCCCGCTGGTGTCTACGTCTGGGATTTCGCCCAGGGTTCCGACAGGTGCGGTCGGGCCTTGCGGGCCTGCGGTGATGATCTCAACCGTGCTGGTGGTTGGAGATTCGACAACAACCGTCGCCGTGGTTTCGGTGATTTGCGTGCTCATGGTTTAGGCAGGCGCTGTGTAGCCCTCGCTCGGGCGGACGATCCCCTCCAAGTAATACTCACGGAGACCGCCAAGTCGCAGCACCATCACGTCGTAACGCGCCTCCGCCGGCAGGCTGGTGGTAATTGTGTACGGCAGCAACAGCTCAACTGCTCCCGTAGTGGGGTCGCTAACCGTCACCGTGAAGTCGCCGTACTTCGTTGTGCGCTTTTTGTCCCACACCTGTGCCAACACCTGGGCGCCGGTGAGGTTGATCACTACGCCGTCGTTGTCCTTCAGCACAATGCCGAGGGTGTAGTCAGCGCGGCGCTGGGGGCGGATGTTGTGGACCGCTGGCTTCATGCTGCTACCTCCTCAGGCTCGGGGTTGAACTGGAGCGTGATGCGCATCTGGTCCTGGGGGCCCAAGCCGGGCGGGACGCGCAGTGGGCGCAGCTCAGCGCTAACGGCGGTGGTGAAGTGGCGCACCACCATCTCCGCCACGGCGCTCAAATCCTTGGCATCCCAGCTCACGAGATAGATCGTGTAGCGCCGGAACGCGGGGCCGGGGGCGTACTGGCGGATCAGCGATAGCTGCGCCTGCTTCTCAATCACGCACTCCAACCCGCTGACGGTGGTTTGCGCGGGGGTTAGCTCACCGGCGGCGCGGACGCTGATGGCTGGGGTGGTGATGCCGTTCGCCAACGTGTAGACGCCCAGCTCATCCGCCAAAAGCGTCTCCAGCTCTTCTCGGAGGGTGAGCAAATCCATGTCTTAGGTTGCCCCCAGAAGCAAGTGCCCAGCTTCGATCCAGCCCGCTGCGGCGTTGTTGCGTTTGGGCAACACCACCTCGTAGCTCATCAGCCGGCGGTCGATGTCGCGGAGGCGCACAGGGCCGTGTACAAAGTCCGCCACGCAGACCAGTCCGCGCACGTTGCTGCCCTCCCACACCGGTGCCACAACCCAGACCCCGTTGTCCTGTGACACCAGCGCCCGCACCTCCGGCGTGGGTGCAGCACTGGGGTTGTTGATCGCGTCTGACCAACAGCTCAATAGCAGCGGGTGCAGCAAGCCCTCGGCTTGGAGCGCAATCAGCGCTGCGGCAGTAGCGGGGGTGACGCGGCTTTCGTCGGTGCTGCGCTGCTTGAAGACCGTGAAGTCCTCCGGCGCAAAGGGCTTGCTCTTGCTGTCGCGGTTGGCGTTGGCGAACAGCGATTGGAAGCAGGCGATGGGTAGCTCGGCGCGGCGGAGCTGCTCAAGCTCAATGCGCTGCTGGTGCTCCCAGCTGCACAGCACAGCGCGGCGCAGTTCTACGTGGAAGGTGCTTCGGTTGTACTGGCCGGGGTAGAAGTGGAAGAGGTCGTGGGCGATTTCTGCCCAGTTCGTTTTGGCCGGCGACCAGAGGCCGGCAGCGGCTTTCCCAGCTCCTCTTCAGTCACCGGCGCGGCGGGGTTGTTCTCGGCGTCCAGCTCGTCGAGGTACAGGTTGTAGATGTCGGTGCGCAGCCGGCGGTGAAGGGTGTGGGTGTCGTCCACGCTCCAGTCCGGGCGGTCCAGGCGCCAGCGGATCAGTGCAGTCACCGCGGCGTCGGTGGTGTGCTGGTTGCTGGTGCTAAAGACGCGGATGACGTGGTTGATCTGCTCGGCGTACTTCAGCCGCAGCGCCTGTGCCTCGGGCTCTAAGTCCTGGGTGCCAACGGCGCGTTCAATCACCGTGAACGCTTCGACTGCTGTGATGCTTTCGGCGGTGCTGATCGTGGTGGCGACCTTCGCGGCTTCGACGAAGGCGTTGGGGCGCTCGGCCAGCAGTTCGTCGATGGTAATGCTCTCTTGCACCGTCAATCCGCCCAGCACCGGGAAGCGCAAGATGCCGGATTCGCTGTTGCCGATGTCGCGGGTGCTCGGTGCAGCAGGTGGCTTGAGGAACGGAAGCGTTGCCACGCAGGTGAGCTACTTAGGTATGTATATGTTAGCGAGCGCTTTTGGCCGTGTTCTGCGCTTTTGCGGTGGCAACGGCACGGGCATCCGCTTGGCGCCGGGCGAGGGCAGCGCGGTTGGCGCTGGCGCGGAGCTGGTTGGCCTGCAGTAGGTCGCGGTTGATCGGGATAGAGGTGCTCATGGCTTGAAGGCGAAATACTGCTGGAGGGGGTTGAGGGTGTTTTGTGGAACAAGGCCCTCGGCTTTCCACCCTTTGTCAATAAAGTCCTGCTCGGTTGTAAGAAACTCGTTGTAGCCCGCAGGCAGATGAACAACTGGGATGGTGGAGAAGTAGTTGACGTTCTTGCCTATATCCTTTGAGAAGATGCGAGGGGCGTAAACGCCGTTCAGTCCGGTGACGATAGTTAGAAGCCCGGTTTGCTCGTTGTAGACCAGCCCAGGGGGCCACCGAAGCAAAAAACCATTCGGATTCGATAGGAAGTCCTCATACACAAAGTTGAACAGGGTTGAGTAGTTGTCTGAGTAGGCTTTCCAGAGTCGGCGCGACGGGTCACCTGGGTGCATACCGTCGAACCACAGCCCGACTATTTCAAGGGCGTCTGAGTACCGCGAAGGTATTATGTTGCCGCGAAAATCGCCATCTATACTGCCGAGTAAAGATGTAGAAGATGTGGTCTGTTTTGTGGATGCGTCAAAACGCCAATAAAGCGCTTGAAAGTTATACACGTTACTCCCAGTCCCAAGATTTTTTCCCCTGAACGAAGGCGGCAGTTCGTCTCGAACAGTGGACACCGACCGAGCGGTACTCTCAAAGCGGTAGGTTCCTGATGGTGTGGTGTATGGTTGCCCTGTACTTTCAAAGTCGTTCGGGTCATATATTGATCTTGCGGGGCTGCTCCCGTAGAAATAATCGGCTTTTGCTGTAGAGTAGACGATTAGCCTAGAATGGTAGATAAACTTTCCGTCGCTGCGTGTCAGGACTGTGCCATCTTCGCTCCACCAGGGCGAGTCTGCTCTAGCAGGGTAAGGGAAGGCGTTTTGATCGACAACAACCTTGTCTTCTAAGAGGAACGGCAGCGTTGGCGGAGTCGCAACGCTAGGCGTCGCTCCAGGAACGCCATTTACCTGCGATCGGTGAGAAAACGTCCAGTCAAGCCCCGTAAGATCGTTATCTATCGTATAGGCGCCACCCAAGTAGAACTTGCGGCTGTTCTTTAGTTCTTGGTTAAAGGCTGGGCGCCAGCGGGTCTGCTGAGTGCTATAAAAGTTTGTTAGTGGTACGGGTACTACATTGTAATACGCAAGCGTGTATGGTAGGCCGAAAACGGGTAGATTGATTACGCTGCTTTCGTTCCACTTCCAAGTTGCAGCATAACCATTAAATGATATTGAGTCTTCTTGTACTGTTCCGGCTACAGCAAAACTGTTTATGTTGTCTACGCCGTAAACCTCAACGCCCTTCTTCCGCCGCTGCGCTGCGGGGTCTTGGGGTTTGGGGCGTTTGGGAATGCCGCCGCGGGGCTCCTCGTTTTGGGTGGGTGCGCCGGTGCTAAACGCAGCGCCGGCAGCTTGGGCTTTCTGATCAGCGGTTTCTTTCGTGCGCTTGCGGTCCTCCAAGGCACCGCGGTTTGCCGCGGCGCGTTCCTTGTTCAGCCCCAGCAGGCGCTGAAGTGCTAGGTCAATGTCAAGGCCCAGCCGAGCCATCAGTCGTTGGTGTTTAGAACCACCCGGTAGGTAATGGAGCCGCCATCCACCAGCGTCACCGTTGGGTTCTCAACCACAATGCTGTGCAGGGTGCTGGTAGAGCCATCGGTGATCACGACGTAGAGAGTGTCGTAGATCCAGTTGCCGCCTGATGCTGTGAAGGTCACAGCGATCTGGGGCAGCTCGTAGCGGGCGGTAGTGGTGTTGTAGCTGCCTGCGGCGATGGTGCCGGTCGCACTTTCGTAGCCGTTGCCGTACAACTTAACGGCATCCCACTCGGCCACGGTGCTATTGGCCGTTAGCGTCGCCGTGTTTCTGTACGCCAAACATATGCGGTAAGTCTTGCCCTGATAGGCGGTGACCCCCACGCGAGCAAGCTCCGCTTGGCTGATGGTCGTGGTGATCGCCATGACGCTGCGCTATTGCACCTAAGTTGCCGGGGGTTATTCGACTGGGGTGACGCTGTAGGCGGGCAGGATGAACCACTCGGTGCCAGCGGTGTCTGCCCCTTCAAACACCCAGCTCTTGTTGGCGCCAGGGGTTGCGGTGTCGGTGCTGAGAACGGCGCTGGCGCTGTAGACGTTGAATAGCCCTGTTGTTTGGGGCATTACGCCCATGCGCACTTCAATTACGGGGTAGCCACCAAAAGCAGTTGCTTTGAAGAACGCGATCTCGTGGACGCGGTAATTGGTGCCGGTGCCACTGGTGGTGGTGTTGCCCTCCACCCGCACGCGAAATGTGTTGGCGGTGCTGCGCACGTAGACCTTCTGCATGGAATCATCCATGGCGTTGAGGAAGATCTTGGGTAGCGGGGGGTTGGTGTTACCAAGCCCGGTGTACTCGCTGGAGCCGGAGCCGAATGTGATGTAGCCGTTGGGGCTCACCCACAGGCTGGTGTAGCCGACGCCGTTGAACGTGAAGGTGAACGGCATACCCGTGACCTCAACGGGGGTGTCGTCCACGTTGCTGTTGTAAACCTGCGACCAGCCGCTTGGGGTGGAGGTGGTGATGCCGCTGCCTGCAACAGGGGTGGCATCGCCCGCTGCGAAGTCGAAGGTCAGCTCCACCTCGGCTGCGTTGCCGATCACAACGCTGGGGGCGGTGGTGCGCAGTTCGTAGACAATTTGCTCGGCAGTCATACCCACGCGCAATGTGGGGTCGCTGTCGCGGGCGGTGTAGACAAAGGACTCCGCAGCGTTGCCGAGCTTGACGCTGGGGGCCGCGTCGCGGTCGTCCAACGGCACGAAGATCAACGTGCGCGTCACATCCGCGTTCACAAAGGTGGTGAAGTTGTTGACCACCACCTCCTGATACGGCGGCACCAGCACCGTTGTTGTCACCTGCTTTTCATAGACCGGCGCAGTTGTGGTGGGCAGGGTGTTGAAGATCGTGCCGGGGGCGTTGGGGTCGAAGCCGCTCGGCGTCGTCACGCTGTTGGCTGGGGCGGGATCAGCGTTTGTTGTGACCGCAGGAGCTATAGGGAGTTGGGTGATGCCGTCTTGAACCGGTGCCCAAGGGCTGGGCGTGCGGTACGCCTCGGTCGTGGCGCCCACGCCGCCCAAATACACCATGTCCACGCTGGTGACGATGCCGTTGCTATCGAAGTTCCAACTCTGGGCGTTCACCATGTACTGGGCCAAGATTCCTCCCAGGCGCAACGTGGCAAGCGAGGCGCCGTAGGGCGGGAGCTTGTTGGGCACCGTTTGCACCGCAAAGCCCATCCGGTGGCCGTAGGTGAGTTGCTGCTGCACCCGCCCGAACTTGCGGGCGAGTTCTGGGGCAATGGACTCCTCCACCAGATACGGGTCTGCGCTGCCGGCTTGGTAGGCAATGCGGTCGTCCGGCGCCCAGGGCATCGAGTAGCTGGTGGTGATGCCTACGCCATCAGTGCCCTGGATGAACTCCGTGCGGCTGACGCTCTCGCGGGGGTCGCGGTAAAACTGCTGCTTCTTGCGGGCCGCCAAGCTGGGGCGTTTTTGCACGCCGTAATAGCGGTCGTAGTGGGTCTCGACGCTGACGCCGGTGTTCACCATCTGCGAGCCGATAGCCAACATCACTGCAGCGTCGTTCACGCTGTCGATGTCTTCCGCCATCTTCGCCAGGCCCTGCTGACCGGGCTGGGTCATCGCGTAGCAGGTCTGGCGGTAGGTCTTGGTTTTGGTGATGCCGTCAAATGATCCGTCCTGAAAGTAGCTGATGCCGCTACTCATGCCCAAGCGGTCGCGCTCCATTTGGCCCATGTAGTCACCGTCTTGCTCAAACTCCGTGCGGATCACCTCAATGGGGAAGTCAGCATTGCCGGGGTGGAGGGCGCCGTCTGGGTAGAAGTAGGTGGGGAGGTTGATGGAACCGACGACGGCAAGGTCGCTGGCGGTACGGGTCACCACCTGCGCAACAGGCTGGTTGTCGCGCTTTTCGTTGTATAGGGTTCCTGTGCCGATGTAGTACCAGTAAGTGCAGGGTGGTAGGTTTTCCGGTGGGACGACTAGCTGTTCTGCTGAGTAGCGGTAAATAAACTCGGTAACCGTCGTTTCCTCCGACACGCCAACATTCGGGCGTAGGGCGCCGGTCTCCTCCAAAAGCTCGCTCACATAGGCGGAGTTGATCTTGGCGCTGTGCGTTGTGGTGCGCTCCTCGCGCAGCAGCACGCGGTCCAACTTGTCGTAGGTGGTGCGGCTGGTGCTCAGCGGGTAGTGCGTGAACAGCTGTACGTCGTCGCCGTCGTTGTACGTCACAAAGACGTACTCAAGCTCGCCTTGGGTGATGTCCAGTTCCCAGTCGCGTTTCTGACGCTCCTCCTCGTTGTCCAGATAGTCGGGGTCTGGCTTCTTGAAGCGGTTGTAGCTGTACTCCACCAGCACCACGTCCGGCGGGATGTCGCCGCTGCGGATTGGCGATACGTCAATTACATCGTCCTCGTCAAAAACCGGTGTGGTGCCGGTGATCTTGCTCAAGTCCACAACCACCAGCTGCTCCTCGGCATCCAGATAGCCGACCTTGGACTGGCTGTAGAGGATGTCGCTCAGGATCTGGACGTAGCCGGCGCTGTAGTCGAAGCTCTCAATCGCCGCGGAGCCCACCAGCCCCCAGTTGCCACGCAACGTCAGCCCTAACGCTGCCAAGCAGGTGTTGGCGATGAAGGTAAAGGTGATGTTGATCGGTGTCTTGCCGAACTCCTCGCAGGGGATGCCGTCGTTCTCCTCATCCTCTGCAGCGAGCTGCTTTTTGTTCTCCCGCAGCGTCTCCAACATCGTCAGTTTGCAACCAACGCTCACCGTTGTCTGCCGGCGGAACGGATCGGCAAAGCTGCTCAACACCCGCAAGGCGCGGGGGATGCGGGTGGTGCGGCCGCGCCTCTCGTAGCCCAGGCGGATCTTGTCGCCTGGCCGCAGGTTCACCAGCCCGTTCAACACCACCTCACCGCGGGTGCGGATTAGGCCGGTGCCCTGGACGTGATCGTCGCTAAAGCCGCCGCTGATGACGGGGCCCTTGTCGCAGAAGACCTTGGCGCGGATGTCGAGCGTCATCAGAGTTGCGTCAGCTGCAGGGAGACGGCATAAACCGTGGTCTTGACGCCGCTTTGGATCTCAGCGGTCGCCGTTGCGGTTGGGGGACTGGTCGGATACCAAGTGCCCGTGCCGGGGGTGGCGATGACGATGGTTTCGTACCAGCTCTGCAGCGCAGTCCAATTAGCTTCATTGCAGGTGCCCTCCACGTCGCGCACGCGGGTGGCAGCGAGGGGGCCGCTGATATAAGGCTTGCCGGCTGCAGTCAGCTGCACGGTGGGGGTGTTGCTATACGACTCGGGTGGCTTTGTCAGCGTCAGCACCGCAGTGTGGCCGCCGTAGCTGATCGTGATCGTGCCCAGGTCGGGCTTCATCCCGTCGTCGCGCTGCTTGCTCTTCTCCTGCTGCGCAAGCAACGCCGCCAAATACTGCGCTGCATCAACAACGTCAAAGCGCACGCTGATATAAGCACCGGTCTGCTCACCGCTGGGGGCGGCGAGGAACCAGCAGGGGATGGCGCTCCAGCTCAGGCCAGCAGCGCTACCCGTAAACGACACCGTGGTGCCCAGCACCTTGCTTTTGAGCGTGTCCTCGTCGTTAATCCGGCTGTCGCGCCAAGTCGCGTAGGTGTCGGTGATCGAGGCCCACTGCGCTTGGGTGCAGAGACCTTGGACGCGCCAGGCGCGGGCGCTAAGGCCGCTATATGCCTCCAGCTCCTCGAAGCCGTAAGGCTGCGCCGTCAGCGTGTTGAAGGTGAACGAGCCGAGGGTGATAGCCATTAGAGGAGGGCGGCTTGCTGCTCGGTTTGGTCGTAGCCGAAGCTGCCGTCAGCGTTCACCGTCACGTTGATGCGGATGTTACGTTCGGCGTTGGTGTTTTCCTTAAGGGCATCCACCAGCGCTTGCTGTTGGGCGACTTGACCGCGTTGCTGCTCGACGTTGCGCACGAAGTCCGCAGCCGCAAAGATGCGGCGGCGACCGGCGGCCCCGAAGTTGGGGCGCAGGATCCCGCTTCGACGGCCACGCTCAATGTCGTCGCGGGCGCTGTCCAGTAGCCCCTGGCGCTGGTCGCGGGGCAGGAAGTTAAAGTTGCTCTGCAGCGTGCCGCGCAGGGTTTCTTGGGCGCTGCGTAGGGACTCAGCGGCGGATGCTGCCTTTTCTGCGAGGGCCGCACCGGCTTCCTCGCCGGCGAGGCGGAGTTCGTAAGAGGCGCTCGTTATTTGCTCGGCCAGCTGGGCGCGTTTTGTCGGGTCGCTCTCTTGGGCGTACTGGGCTTGGAGGAGTCGTTCGCTGGTAATCGCCTGCTCCACGCGCAGGCGGTTCTGCGCCAGGAACGAGAGGCCCTCCAGCTCACCGGCGCGGCCAGCAAGGGTGGTGTTGCCGGGGTTGGCAGCCGAGTCCGCTTGCGCAAGGGCAGCATCGCGGCGGGCGCGGGTGGCGCCGATCTGCTGGGCGATTTGGTTGCGCTTGATTGCTTCCTGCTGAACGGTTTGAGTCAGCTCCTTTTCACGCTGTTTTTGACGTTCGTTGATTCCAACGATGGTTTTCTCGTACTCCCTCCAAGCAGCCAAGGACTGTGTTGGGTCGGTGGCAATCGCTTCGTCACGACGCAGAGCAGCAGCTGTGCGCTCCGCGGCGTCAGCTGCATCCCGATTGCCTTGCGCTAGAGCAACGATCTGCTGTCGCTCTGCCTTAGCAAGATCAAGACTCTTTGCGCGGGCCTCAACCGCACGGTTCGTGGCCTCGACTAATGGCCTTAGGTCTTCGTCTGCAGGGTTACCACCCCCCTGTCCTGCAAGGCGACCAATGCCTGTCAACAGGCCGCCGATACCAAGGGTGGCCAAGCCGGGAAGCTGCAAGCCGGGTGTCAGAGCCGCTGCACCCCCGATACTGGCGACCCCCAAACCAACTTTGGTGAAGGTGTCAGCAACATTGCTGCGCTGCTGTTGCTGTAGCTCTCGTTCCTCGTTGTTCTGAGGCGTTCCGCCGATTGCAAGTCGGGTGCGCTTTATCAATTCAGTGAGCGGGCCGGCGACAAAGGCTGCTAGCTGCGTAGTGCCCTGTGCCCAAGCGCGATTTAACTGATCAACCTGATCACGGTAGCGTTCCGCAGTAGAGAGATCGCCAAATGTCGATGCGAGATCCGCTTGAATAACAGCATTGGCCTCGGCATAACGACCGGCAGCAATCAATCCCTCGACATTGCGCTCAAGCCCGCGGGAGCTTAGGAGAGCCGCTTCTTGAAGGGCGGAGAAATTCTTGACGGGAGTATTTATAGCAGCGCCGAGATCAGCAAACTGCTGTAAAGCGGTGTCCACAGCTTGTCCAAATGCCGTACCGACAAGGCTGAGACCGAATCCAAAGTTTCCTCCCAGCAGTCCTCCCAATCCACCACCAACGCCGCCGCCAATACTGGCTCCGATTCCTTGACCGAATAAAGCAGGAAACGCTCCGCCGATGATTGCGTTGCCAACGGCCTCGCCTACACGCTTGCGGCGATCTTGGGTGCGCTTGGTTTCTTGCCGTGCCAGACGGCGGGTATCGGCCTCGACCTTGCGGCGAGCTTCTCCCAGCTTTCGCTCTGCATCTGCAGCCGCCGCCGGTGAGCCAGCAATCGCACCCCCACCAGGGAGACGACCCGAGATGGGCAATGCGGGGCCGCGTGGTTTTGCTCCGCTACTTCCTGCTCGCTGCTGCAGATCAGCAGGTGAGCCTGGAACTACCTGCCCGTTGATCAGCCTGCCACTAACAGGCAGCGCTGGTCCCTTGAGTTGCGCTGATGCTTTGGCGCTTGCTTGGTCAATAGCCTCCTTAGTTTCAACCAACTGATCGAGGAACACCTTCCAGTTGTTTCTGATGTCCAGCTCACGTCCCTTAGCTGCGGGTGACCCTGGAATCCGCACACCGCCGGGAAGCATCCCGGAAACCGGGGAGGTGTTACCACGAGCGATCCGTAGTTCTTCTGCACGTTGCGCACGAAGCCGAGCAGCCTGTTCCCGCCGGCGGCGCTGTTCTTCTCGCTCCGCAGCAACCCTTGCTTTCTGCTCTGCCTGAATCGCAGCTGGTGAACCTGGAAGGTCTATTCGCCCTTTGATCGGCTCAGCTGGACCTCCAGCCCGCGCAGCCCGCGTGAGTTCACGCGCCTGCTGCTCGACAAAGCGCTTGTAAATGTCAGTGCTGCGCTTGACCTGCTCTCGGATAAATGCAGGTGAGCCCTCTAAGTCCTTGCGACCCCTGATCGGTTCACTGGGTCCACCGATTCGTGCGGCACGAGCAAGATCCCGTGCCTGTTGCTTCCGCTGTGCATCTAAAAACGCAGGGGAATCAGGGATCGAGCGGCTTCCTTGGATCGGAGAACGTGGTCCCCCAAGTCGTGCGCTACGTGCTGTCGCAGCCTGTTCAGCCTTTGTGCGGCGATCAATGGCCTGCTGCGCTTCGCGCTCCCGCCGAGCCCGTGCTTCAGTCAGCGTGACTTGCCGACCTAGTTCACGCGAAAGCTGCTTTGCCGTTCCGAACTGGCGGTTCGCGTAGGAGGTGGTGAGATTCCCGAGCTGTGTGCGCAGCTTGTCAACCTTGATGCCGCGCTCCTCAAGGCGGTTGATCCGTTGGCTCAGACGGAACCTACGATCCTGCGCGTCCTCTAGGGCGGTGATCGACTCACTTGCCCCGCCATTGCGAGCACCAATTCGTGCCTGCGCTTGAGCGGCACGCTGTTGACGACGCTGTGCCCCAACGCGGCGCTCCTCAAGCGTGACCTGCCGAGCAAGTTCTTGCCCGATCTGCCGGAACGTTCCGAACTGACGCTTGGACTGCGCCTCAGTCAGTTGACCTAGACGGTTGCGGAGCCGGGCTACGTCAGCGCCGCGCTCTTCAAGATCATCAATCCGGCGAGCGATTCGGAATCGCTTTTCCTGCGCAATCTCTAGAGCGCGGGTGTTCTCACGAGCACCGCCCTGCCGCGACCTTCGCGCTAACTCACGCTGCTCATCCCTTACACGACGCTCACGAGCACGTTGCGCCCTTGCTTCTGCTGCAGCTTCACTGGATCGCTGTGGGCTGGAGCGCCGACTCCCGCTGCCTCCGATACCTGCATCGCCAAGCTCGCTAGCGACAAGTCGCTTGGCGTTCCGTAGATCGTCGCGGAACTTGTCGAGGTTGACGGTCAGCGTTAATTGGGCCTGGCCCAGGTCCTCCGCCACCGTCTCACCTACTGCTGTGGAACTAGGTTGCCGGGGCAACCTCGGTTATGAGCACTTCCGCCCTGCTGCCGCTCGCCAACGCAACGATCTCATTTCGTGTTGCAGGTGAAGGTGTGCTCACCGACCCAGAAACCGGAAACGTCTACCCCTCTTGGGCTGAAGTCCAGCACACTGCGTTTCTCAAAGCAGTCAACGTCGATCCGACCGTCTACCCCGGTGTCGATGCCAACGGTCTTCTTTATGAGGGGTACGTCATTTCACCGCAGGCGCTCGATCCTCGGGTAGGCATTGGTAGCACTGGCACCCTGATCTTCGGCACCGCCCAAGCTGTGCCGTTTGAAGTCATTCGCTCTCGACTTGGTTACGGAGATCAAGGAGTTCTGGGAGCGCAGTTGTCCAGCATCCTTGGAACCAAAATCACACTCCTCGCTAAGGAGTAACCATGCCGGTCAGCTTTAGCCGTTGGAACGCCTCTCGGCTTGAGGCCAAGGTCGCCAGCACCTTGGGACGTGTGGCACCAACTTACGTCGAAGAAACAACACTACAAATCGCCAACCCTCTGTGGGATTGGAGTTGGGACACACTTAGGGAAGAAAGCCTCCTGATGGGCGGTGAAACTGAACCCGGCCTTCCGGGCGTGATTGTGCGGGCCGGGAAACGAGACATCGTGGATACCGGAACTCTGCTCGACTCCATCACGGCGCCACTGATCACACGGCGTGGCGACAAAGACACGCTGAGCATTGCGTGGAGAGCCCCCTACGCAAAGCGAGTTCTAGAAGGTGGTGTCTACGGCTCTTACGTCAACGTCCGCGGTGAGCTCGTCAACGTCGGCAACCGGCCAGGGCGCAACTGGATTAAAGCGGCTTTTGAGGCCAAGCCACCAGAAAAAATCTTCGCCAACGTATGGCGAGGTTTTAGAGGTACTTAAGGCCCAAAGCGTTAGACCTCGGGCCCTAACTGAATCAGTCAGCAGTTTGAGGAGTAAACGAATACGCCCCAAATCCGATCAAGTCGAAATTAACTTTTGCGATATTCCCTGCTTGGATATCCTCGGAGAACGAGCCAACCTGAGCAAGGCCGGCGTGTACTTCGGGATCATCTGTAGAACCATCGGTCACAGGAGTTTCACGATACCACTGGACAAGTGTGCCGCTAGCAGCTTCGCGGGCAGCTTCCTTCAAAATGAGATACCCGGGGTCCGAACACGATAGATTCATGGAGCAAGGAATCGTGTACGACTGCGAGGTAATTAGGGTTGCTTTGAAGCCCTGCTCCGAGTCGTAATCAATCACATCCTGGGTGTCGGACTGGGCTTGGATGCCGGTGTTGTCCAGCGAAAATATACGGGTCATGCCCGTGCTGCTGGTGGGAATGGCGCTGGCACTGGTGCCCAGCTTCAGAAAAAGCTTGTACCCGAGGGCGACGAAAAAAGCACCTGTAGCCATGACTGGTTGAGTCTTTCGCCTAAGTTGCCTTATCCAGCTTCTTCAGCTTCCAGCAGCTCCCAGGGGTTGGGTCTGGGACAGACGTGGAGGTCAAATCCTCGGATGTCGTGGTCGGTGGGGCTGGTGGCAGTGAGCGCTAACTTCAGCTGCTCATCCGTCAGACCCAGCTTCATCATCACCTCGCCAGAGCTGCACCCCTTCTCCATCAGCTTTCGTGCTAGCTGGCCGTTGCGACGCACGGCCCCAGGTGCTTTCAGTGTCCAGTTGTGGTCGCGGATGAAATGCAACACGTCCCCCTCCGCAAACACCGTCAACAGTGTTGAGAAGGTGCCCTTGGCCGGCTGCCATGCACGGCACGTCTTGATAAACGCCTGATCAATGCAGCTGAACACGTCCTCTGCACTGACAAAGGGGTACTTGCGGCAGAGCTTGCGCCCCATCAACCGCAATAACCCTTGGTGTTGTCGGTACATCCGCGCCACCATCCGCTGCTCGTCACGAGATAACGGCGTGGCCAAGTAGCCGGTACGGGGGCGATGCCGCGCCGGTGTAGATCTTGGCTGTGGGTCGGCAACCTGAGCCATTGGCCCAGTGTAGACGTACCTAACCCAGTTACGTCTTCTTCAGGAACTGACCTAGCTGCGCACCACTGCCACTGTCTGGCCGGGGGTGTTCAAGATCAGATCCTGCAACAGCTGCTGGAGTTGGGGCAGCGCTTTTAGGGGAGTTATGGCTGGCTGATAATCCGGCTTCCACTCCACCTCCATCACATCCAACTTGACCCGCTTTAAGCCGGTGTTGGGGATACCGGGAATCAGGGAGGTGCTGCCTGCCACTTGGCCGGCGACCACCATGTCCTTCACCAGTGCCTTGGCAAGCTCCCAAGTCGCCAACTTGATCTCACTGGGGATCTCATTGTCGGCGTAGGTCTTTTCGCTTGTTCTGAAGTCTTTGCGTGGCCAAGCCAGCGCCTGAGTAGTTGTGGTTCGTGTCCCGACGAAACCGACCAGATCCAAATTGCGGGTGGCGGTGATCAGCGCCCGCTTTTTCTGGTCGGTGGTCGAGCTATCCCACTCCGCAGCGCTGATGTCGCCATCGGCAAATGCCTGTGCCTCTACCAACGTGATGTAACTGTTGGCGTTAGCGGCACCAACCGTGGCAATGATCTCAGCGGCCATGACCTGAGGTGGTGCTCCCTAGATTTCCGGCCCAGCAAGCTCCTCAGGGGTAACCACCTCAGGAGCGTCAACCGGCTTCTGCTTAGGCCGCTGCTTGCGCTTCGGCTTGTCCTCTTCAGCAGCAGGTGCTGCTGCAACTGGTGCGGGGCAAGGAAGGGAGGCCGCAGTAGCAGCCTCCTCCTTACGCCGGGCCAGGTTGAACCCGGTCAGTCCCATCAGACGTTCAGGGTGCCCTTGATCATGCCGATGTTCTTGTCATTGAACACCTTCTGCCAGTTGGCGCCTGTAGCAAGGGTGGCGCGGTTGGGGTTTGCACCAGTGCCCACGTACTTCACACCAATGGGGTGGAAGACGTTGTGCCAGTCGAAGCTGATGTAGGACGCCTTGGCGAGGATGTCGCGGTCTTGCTCGGAGCGAAGACCGGCCTGCTCACCCGAAGCCACACTGCCAGGGGTGAAGAAATACACATCGTCGGCGCCGAGGTCATCGGACACGACAAGCCGACAATTCATGTAGGTCGGCACCCGCACGTCGCCAAAGCTGGGTACACGGCTACCACCAACAGGGTCGGTGGAGCCCATCTCAGCAGCGGAGATGTAATCCAGAGCCTTCAGTTCAACCAACTTGTAGTAGGCCGAGCTGTGAAGCGCCATCACGGACAGCTTCTCGCCTTGATCGCCCAGCTTGGCGCGGGCACCAGACACCATGGAGGCGGTGGGGTATGCCTCTTCAGTGCTGACGGTCAAGCCGTTAAGAGCAGTAGCGAAGGCACCAGACAGGCAAGCCAGCAGGTCCTTCTGTTGCTCATAGGCGATGTATGCAGCAACCTTGTTGCCGATGGCAGCCAAGGGGTCCGAGCCAGCAGCCAACGCCGCGAGGTCCCGAGATCCGAAGGCCCGCCCACGATGCAGCACCACAGCACGCTGCTTATCAGCGGTGATGTTGCCGGGGGTCAGAGAGGTCGAGTCGCTCAGTACCTCAGCGTCGCCGCTCAGGTTGGCAACCCAGTTCGGCAAATTGATGAAGTCACCGCCTTCGGTGGCGTTGAGTTCAGCCATCGGCTGCACCACGCCGCTGCCAATAAAGGCATTGCGGAGGGTGGTCTGTTCTTCGATATAAGGCTCAAAAATGTCGGGAACGATGACATTCGAGCGGACGGTTTCGGCCATTGCCTCTGTTCCTTAATGCAAGTGGTGGTTTTGTTCTCAGCCGCGAGTGGCTTCTGCTTTCAGGCGCTCGTACAGCGCGGGGTCCTCACGGAATAAACGGGCCTGCTCGGTCAGGTTTCGCGTCTCTGCTCGGAACGGATTTGTTCCGCCGTAGCTACTGGAGGTGGTGGCAGATGGCCTCATCCCTAGTCCCATCGCTCCATTGGGTGCAAAGTGATGCTCCCAACCAGACTCTGGGGCGCGTAACCGGGCAAGGTGATCGCGTAACGGAATCTCCATCCCACCTTCCAGAACCACTGGTGTGCCGTCTGCCTCACGGAGGTTTGGGGCAATCAGTGATAACAGCTGGTCGGGGCGCAGGGCCTTCGACTCACCGATTTCCTGTAGGGCTTTGGTACGGAGGGTCTCCGTCTTTCTCGCTTGGCGCTCGGCGTCAAGCTCGCTCTCTAGTTCCGTAATCCTGCGCTCCAAGGCTTTGTTGGTGTCCTTGGATTGCTCCCACAACTTTTGGTACTCACCCGAGCCCTCCAGTTGTTGCTGTTCGCCTGTCTTCAGTTGGGTCGTAAGACCTCTGACCGTCTCCTCTAACTCCTGGATTTTGCTGTTGAGCTTGGCGTTAGTTTCACCAGCTCTCAACTTGTCCTGCTGCACCAAGTCCAATTTGGCCTTGAGCCGCTGGAGTTCAGAGTTGTCGGTGGCTTCTGTCGCGGTTGAGGGCGGCACCGCCGCACTCGTGTCCTCCACAGGAGGAACACCACTTACGTTTTCGGACACGCAATAGGCTGAGAGAACGCCCTAGATTGCCGATCTAAGTATTCACGTAAGGGTCACTCCATCTCCGGGATCAATACACACCGGCATCTGGGGTGTATAGGAGGTGGGCCTTGAGGGAAGTCCGCAGGATCTGCTTCAAGCCTGCCGTGCAGTGGGCGGCACACCGGACACGTCTTTGGGTCCAACACCGCGTTCCACCGCCACCGCAAGAGCTGTGCGATTCGCGTTCGCTCGGCTGCCGCAGCTGCCCGGTCAATCGCCGGTTGCACCGTGCCCCATAACGCCGCGGCCACAATCGACTGCACACGTTCCCGCCAGTTGTTGGCCACTGTTCCCTTCGATGGGACAGGCACCTGACGACCGACACTGGTGCGTACCCCGATCACCTTGGCCGCCACTTCCGCTACAGGCGGATCAGTGAAGAACATCCCCACCACGCTCCTCTCCAGCAACTGCAACAGCTGCGTCACAAACGGCGAGAGCCCAGTACGTGGGTTGCGCACAAACAACTGCGACACCGGAACACCCACAACACGGGTGGTGTCCAACACCTCTGTTAGTTGTCGTGGTGGAACGGCCCCAACGGGGAGCTGGAAATAGCGTCGAGCTACGTCGCTTACCAACAGCTCCGTGGCCGCCAAGCGGTTGTAGAGCTGCTGGGCCAGCACGTCGTTGATCGCCAACAGCTCAAGCGTGATGCGGGTGCGTAGCTGGCGCCAGCGCAGTTGGCGCTCTAGCCGCTCCTCAGGTAGATCCCGCAGCAGCAGCGCGTAGATCCGCAGCGCCAACTCATACAGCACGTCACGCGCTTCCGAGTCGTTGAGGTCCTCCTGCTGCGTGATCGCCTGCGCTAACTCGCGCACGTACTCATCTGGGGTCATCAGTTGGCGTTACGGCCAGGGCGCAACGGCGTTGGCAGCGTCTGGCTGTCGAGCGATTCGCCTTGGCCGGCGTTCTGGAACGCCATGTCGGGACCGGCCATGGCGAGACGCTCCATAACCTGCTGCTCCTCCAATCGCTCAGCCGTCAAACTCATCTCGGCATCCAAGTCGATGGTGATTGGCAGCACCTCTCCGTCCTGCAGCACCTTCAGCAGTGTTTGCTGGCTGATCGCGTTCTGCATATAGAGCTGCAGCAACGCTGTCACCTCGTTGCCGGTCAGCATCCGGTTGTCGTAGTCCCGTGGAATCGTCACCGTTGGTGGCTCGATACCCACGTAGGAAGACGCCAGCTCAAACATCTGGGCCAGCGTGCGCTCCAGATCCAGCGAGATCATCGCCATGATCGAGTCGCTATCGACACGATCTAAGCGGCGTGCCTCAGCTGCAGCGTTGGTGAGGTTGGCTTGGCTCAACGTGTTGATGCCCAACCTGCTGATTTGATCCTCCAACTCCTTTAGCGTCCGCAGCTGCGCCTCAAATGCGTCGGTGGTGGGCTGGATCCACTCCGCCCCACCATCTACTGGCATTAGCAGCGCTGTGTTCGCTGAAATGCCAATCGGACTGTCGGTGTCCGGGTCAAACCCACGCATCACCAACATCGGGTTGGCGGTTACGTGGATGCTGTGGTGCAGATCGCAGAACCGCTGCGCATAGGCCAAGTTCAGCGCGGCCACCTCCATCAGCGGAGGTGTGCTCATCAAATTGCCGGTGCGGTTGGAATAAACCGTCACCATCGGCACCCGGCCCAGCGTCGTTGCACCTGACTCAACCAACTCCCACTGCAGGGGGAGCGGCTGCACCGCGTAGTTCGATAGCTGCCGGTAAGGCAACGGCGCGGAACGCCACACCTCATAGCCGCCAGGGGTCAACACCCGGATCTGATCGACGATTTCCTCTCCATACGCCCCCTTGGCGACCACGACCTGCTCGCGTATTCGGACCTGCGCCAAGTCGCTGCAGGCACTGTCGTTGGTGGTGCGCCATCCCAAGATCTGCCTCGGGTGGATCGGCACCAAGTAAGGACGACGCCCAGACTGCCGCTCCTCCGCCAGCGTCCGCGGTGAGCTGTCATTGGTGAAGTCCACCACGGTGCTGCTGTGCCCGTACAGCAACGCCGTCACCAGCTGACGACGGGCATACTCATCAAGGGTGGTGCCGTCACCGCAGACGTTCTGGATCCATGTCATCCAGTAGTCGTCACCCTCCACCTTTACGCCCTTGCGCAAAATGATCCCCGCTGCCTGGGATGCCAAACGGCTTAAAAAGGGTGGCAGCGTCGCGTGGAAAATCCGACGCTGGTAGGCGTCGTCGGACTCTGAGGGCTCTTGCGGGATCAGTACCCGACTTCGGGCACGCAATCCCCGCGTGCCATCCATACAAATATCAATCGACTCCCAGTTCCCTCGCATCGCCAACACTTGGCTCGACACGATGCTCGGATCGTCGGTGTTGGTGTTGGCCGGCATTACCCCAGCAGACCCAAGACTCTGTGGGGGGTAGCTGCTGTTGTTGACGACCACTTCAGATCCCTTGCGTCACCTAGATTTCCAGTGGCCCTTAGATAACCGTCTTCGTAGCGAAGTTCGGGTCGCTCTCTTCGATGGCGTGAACCTCAGGGCCAAAGCCCGTCGCCATTAGCTCCTCGCTGAGCCCCTCGTTTTTAGGGAGCTGTTCTCGCTTTATCGCTCTATCAGCGTCCATTGCCTCAAGTGAGGCAATCCAGCTGTCTAATGCCTCACGGGATGCAATGCCTTTGGGCAGCTTCAGCCACCTGCGTAGCTCAGCGACATCCCGAAACAGCATGGAAGCGCTGCTGCTGCAAGCGATATATGCCCTGCCGTTCCAATCCCTGTAAGTCTCGATGGATTGATAGCGGGAGAGATGTAGCCGGTCGCGTTTGGCCATTAGTAGGTGCGGAAGGAAGAGCCGCCCGTCGCGTAGCGACGTAGCGGTGCCAGGTAAGTAATGCCGTAGCCCAAGGCGTCCACAGGACCCGAAATGTCATCCAACCCCCCAATCCCCTTCGTCGGCTTGCCCGACTTGTCGTAGGTCTGCTGCTCCAACGACTTAATTAGGTACTTGCAACGGTTGTGAACCCTTAAGCGGTCGGCCAGTAGCAACACGTTCACCGCGTTTACCCGGTCCGCGATCTGAGGGTTGGCGCTCTGGGTCTTCACCGCAAAACCACCCTTACGCAGCAGCGAAAGGTCGGATTCCGCTGCGTTGGTGGTGGTGCGCTGCCTTGATGCCGCGTCAGGAATTACCACCAAGTCCCCTCGCTCTACAAAGTCCCCGTATCGCTCCTGCAACAACGCCACCACCGCAGGGGTGTCCTTCGGGTGGTGTTCATCAATGACGTGGAACTCGTCGCCGCGCCGCACCATCACCTCGCAGAAGCACGCACCCACGTTGAAGTCAACCGACACAAATACACGGTCCTCGGGGCGTATCTCCGTGTCGCACCAGTGACGGTCCCTGTCGAATGGGTGGTAAACAGTGGTGTTCGCTAAGTTCGTGAACTCACCGTTGATGTAACTGGCAACCAGCTGACTGTCGTAGTTTTGATATAACGAGTCAACGAAGCCAGCTGGGAGGTGGGGGTTGTCGGTGGTCTTGGCTTTGATCAAACGACGGTCGAGATTGTCGCCCTGCTCGACGAAGGTGCGGTAGAGATATTTATAGCCTTCTGGCGTAGAAGCCAGTGCCAGCTGGGGTTTTTGGCCGCCACGAAGACGGGCCAGCATCATCTCTGCTGCCTTTTGTGCTACCTCCATTGGTGAGGTGTCAATCTCGTCGGCTAAAACAAACGAGAGGTTCTGTCCACGAATCCGGTTAAATGTCTCTGTGGCCCGGCACAGCAGTGTGACGGGGCCATGGGGTAGGTGCAACACATATTCGGGCTGCGGGGACACGCGGAAGTCGTGCTGGATGTTGTATTCCTCTAAAAATTGGTCAAAAGAACGCATCCAAACGTCCCGCAACATGATGTTGGTGGGCTCAAATACTGCTGCGGTTGTGTTTGGGTTGTCCATACCCAAAAACACTGCTTTGGCGGCCAGAGCAAAAGTTTTGCCTGCCCCAAACCCGGCGCAATAACCGAGAATCTTGTGGTCGGTGTCGTCTACAAACTGCTTTTGGGGCTCCAGCAGATCCTTGTAGATGCGTTTTCGTAAGCCCTCGTAGCTCTCTGTGCAGCGCGTGGCCGTGCGTTGGGGCTTCTCCAGCACCTTCCCGCCCGCGATCACGCTCAGAATCGACATCCAGGGGGAGGTGGGCTACTTACCTAGGTTAACGGGCTCAACAAAAAGGGCCCCTGAGGGGCCCGCGTCCCTTAATCTCCCGGACGCCCCGTTCCACCGGAGCACCTCAAGCCTACCCGCCTATTTAGGTGATGCAGCTTTTCTCTAGGCCCTGGGGGTGGGGTAGGGGTAGGCGGGCTAAGGGCCTAGGGTTATGTGACGTAAGGGTATTAGGGGTAGGGAGAGGGTTACATAAGGGTCCCGTTTTAGGGGGTTCGATGAGGGACTCGCGGGGTCTGTCACCCCTGCCCTGCGCCCGTTTGGTAGGGGGCAGGGCTCGGCTACCGGTGGTAGGGGGACGCCGCCTTTACTCCCTGCAAATAATGTCGCGCCACGTTGGCTGCGGCGCCCGTTTGGTGGCCAGTGGGGGTGACGGGGGGTCGCGTTATGTGGGAGAGATCAGCGCAACCTGCAGCCGTTGTTTGTCACCATCGATCCCGCTACCTACCGCCGGCTCTGGTGGCTGTGGCCGGTGTTAGTTGCGCGGGGCATCCGCACCGATCACCCGGAGCTTGAGACCTACAGCACCAACGGCAGCCGATAGTTGGCCGGTCTGGATTGCACGGTCGCTGATGTGGTCAAGCTTGAGAAGCTCACCTGCTACGCATTCGTCCCGGTCTTGCTGATAAATCTCAACAAGCCGCTTTCTTGCGGCGCTTACATAATCCCAAGCCTGCCGCTCAGTCACCCCCGTCTCAGCTGAGATCGTCTGAACCACGCGGCTGCTGCTGGCGCCTTCGCTTAGCATTTTCACAGCAACGCAAATCCGGCGTTCTAGTTCTGCACCGCTGGATTTTCGTGCCAACTTATCTAAGGGTGTCTGCGCCTAGTTTGCCGGGCCTTGCCGTCGCGGTGCGGTGCTGGCCCTGGTGATCCTTACATAAGGAACACTGATCGAGTTTGCCCCCCTTTTGCGGGTGCTGCGCCTGTGCGCTGTAACTTACGTAAGTTACAATCAGAGGTAAGCCCGCGAGGGCTTTACCTCTTCACCTAACCCTATGGCTACCACATTTGTCGCCGTTCTACTGGCGGCCCTTTTGTTCCCCCTTTTGTTCCTGCTATGGGCGTCAGAATCCCGCGAGCAACGGATCCGCCGCTGGCGGTCCGCAGGGGCATCGCAGCAGCAAATCGCAGACCGCATTGGTTGCAGCCGTTCAACTGTGCGCCGTGTTCTAGCGGCAGGTTGCTGATGGTGCGCTACTCCTTCGGCGTTCTGGCGTGGGTTGCCGCTGCCCTGATCTGGGCGGATGCCCTGGCGCCCGGTTCTCCCATCCTCCGGCCTATGGCGCAAGCCGTTGCCGGTGTGGTGCGTCGCTAGTTCACTCAACCCCGTTACCCCTACCCCTTACCTGCCGTGGCCACACGTTCCGCAATCGCTCTCGAAACACCGCGCGGCCTGCGCGCTATCTACTGCCACTGGGATGGATACCCTTCCCACCACCTGCCGATTCTGCAGACCTGTTATGGGTCGGCGCGCAAGGCAGCGGCGCTGATCGCGCCGGGGGACATCTCATGCCTGCGCACGCGGTCGACGTGGCAAAGCGGCCCAACACTGCGCGACGCTAACGGCGACCCGCTCACAGACACAGAGGGCAACTGGCGCGCGCAAGACGACCGAGAAGCGCAGCCGCTCTATTTCGCCGAACGAGGCGAATCGGACGTTGCACCGCGCCGCTTTGCTTCCGTTGATGCTTTGGCGGATTGGGCCGACGGTTGCGGCTGTGAGCATGTTTACGTGTTCCGCCCGCGCGCCGGTTGGCTGCATTCAGCTTTGTCTTTAGGACCCGATGGTGCTGCTGTGGCTGCGCCAGTTGCGCCCGGCTGTGATCCCTCGCAGTGGTGACACGCTGCGCCGTAACAGTTACCCCTTACCCCCTGCAAATTATGCAAACGATCAACGTTCAAACGAGAGACGGACAGCCCCGCACTGTTCCGGCTGTGTGGCTTGGCAAATTTCTGGCGGTGCATCGGCCGCTTAGCAGCAAATCGCCGGACGGTTTAAGCCGGGAGCCGCGCCATTGGACAATCAGCCACCATGGCATTGGCTTGGGCGCCGCAGTGGGAATTGATGTGGCGCAGCGCGACGCAATCGCTCTGGCGCGCTTGTGGGATTGCGCCTTCTCTGAAATCACAGCCGAAGGCGCACGCAATTGGCCATTGGCCAGCCGGTGGGTCGACGATGTTAAGCGCGCACAATCCGGGCGACCCATCATCGGCCCGCGGGAATTAACGCCGCTTGAAGCCTTGGAGAGCGCCGGAACCTACGCGGAAGTGAGCGCCGCAGTTGCGCGCGCAATGGGTCATACCTTTGCAAGCGATAGCGAAGCGGCCGAACAATTCCCCGCCGCGGAGATCATTCCCGCCAATCAATTGCGCGACGGTGCAGACGGTGTGGAACTGCTGTGGCGCGGCCGGTGGTGGCTTGTGCCCACCTATGGGGAAGTGGAAGCGTGGGCGCTTGATTCTGTGGCCGAAACACCGGACGGCCGGACGGTCGAATCCGACCACCCGGAATCTTGGCCGCGGATTCTCGGCGTTTGCTGATCTCACCTAACGCCGTTACCCCTACCCCTTACCCCCTTTCAAACATGGCCACACCTAACGCAGCGGCCGGTCGTTTGCTTTTTCATCTGACGGCCCGCAGTGCTAACGCGAAAACCGGCCCAATCCCGGTTAGCACGTCAAGCGCCGAAACATGCCCGAGCTCGGCAGTTTGCCCTTTCAAGGGCAAAGGCTGCTACGCGGAATCAGGTCCTTTGGCGATTCACTGGCGCGCCGTAACCGAAGGGCGACGCGGTCTGCCGTGGCAGGAATTCCTAGAGGCAATCCGAAACCTGCCGAAGGGCCAGCTGTGGCGGCACAATCAGGCCGGGGACCTTTGGAAGCCCGGCACTCTTACCGGACGCACCGCATTAGGTCAGCTGGTGGAAGCGAATAGGGGTCGTCGCGGATTCACGTACAGCCACCACAAGCTGACGCCAGACACGGTGCAAGCATTCCGCGCGGCCACGGCCAACGGATTCACCGTCAACGCAAGCTGCCACAGCGAAACGGCCGCTGATTCCGCAATTGCGGACGGATTGCGGGCGGTGTTTGTCGTACCGGCCGCAGAATCGCGCGCGCAGTGGGTGACGGCTGGCGGCAATCGCGCCATCGTTTGCCCTGCGCAGCGTTTCGATGGAATGACGTGTGAGCGCTGTCAGTTGTGCGCCGCGCGCCCGTCACACGTGGCGATTGTATTTCGCGCCCATGGAGTGCAACGGCGCGCAGTGGAAGCGGCGCTAGGCGAATGACCGACCCCACTACCCCCCGAGCCACCAACGCGGAACTTAAGGAACGGGTCAGCATTGCGGCAATGCTGCGCCTGCAGGGTGCAACCCCCAGCGTGATCCTTTCACGGCTGGTGACTGACTACGGCGTGTCAGTCAGACAAGCCCGCCGGTATCTGGCCTTGGCCAATGATGAGATCCGAGAAGATGGCATTGGCCCGGCTGCAGACCCTTTTAGCGAGACTGCAGCTATGGCACTCCAACGGCTGCAACTGCAACTGTTGGAAGCTACCCCAAGCGAACTCCCCCGGTTGATCTCAGCCCTGGCAAAGCTCCGGGAGGTTATGGCGACGGGTCCGAGCCTCTCAGATGCTGAGCTGATCAACCGGGCCGCGTTTGAAGGTGGTGTATCAGCTCTAGGTGCCCGTGAGGGTCCCGAACCCCGTTAAGCGTTCCCCCCACCGATCCCGCTACCCCCGGCCCGTAAGGGTTCGGGGGTTTTTATGTCACACGGTCACAAACGACCCCAGTGGTGGCAGAGGTTCTCAGCCGTCCGGCGGTGTTTTTTATGTCACACGCCATACGGGCCGGTGATCAGCCACGCTAGGATGGCCCCGCTGATGGCGACATCAGCAGATCACACAATCGGACTCACACTATGGAACCCCTTACCCCTGCGGATCGGGTGAGACTTGCTCTGTCGGTGCTGGAGGGCCTGCCGGATTGGCCGGCCATCTCTGCCACTTATGGCCAGTTCACTGATCACCTAGAAGATCTGCTCGCTGATCTTGAGGGTGACCGAAGCCACCGGCTGACCTGACCGCTACCCCTACCGATCCCACCTAGAGGGCCACCGGCCCTCTTTTCTTTTGCCTATGGCTGAGAACGGTTCTCATTCTCAGCGCCTCTGGCCTTATCACCCCCAGGTCCCCCCAGGGGATCGCCAAGTGTAACGTAAGTACGGCGGTCGGCACTACCCGTAAGGCTGTGCGCGGTGTCACCAGTGTTGTGTGCTGGTGGCTGAAACCGTATCGGAGGCCGCCACCCCCTAGTGAATGCGATTTTTTGCCATGAATGGCCTAGTGAATGGCGTTTTGAGGCCCATTGAATGCGATTTTGAGTGAATGGCATTTCGTGTCTCATGAGTCTCACCCAATTCTGTAGTAACACCTCTATCCCCTTAAATGGCCTATCCCAACGTGGGGGTGCTGGTGAGGCTGTAGGCGAGCGCCATGGCATCCCCCAGGCTGCTGGCCCATAACGCCCCCACAGTCCCCGCTAGCAGCACTTTGTACTCCCCATTAGGGGTGCGGTAGATCGAGGCCATCAATCCCCCTTGAATGGCGTTTGGAGCCTCTATGAATGGCTCCATGAATGGCCTTGGGAGTGATAGTGGCTCAACCGCTGGTGAATGGCCTTCTGCTCCTGATGGTAGGTGGCTCCTACATGCACACCTGCTGCATACACCGCCACCAATACCCCCAGCTCAAGAGCGATTGTTATGGATAACCAGATTGATCTCCTCACCCCACTCTTTTTCACCGTCTTGCCAGAGGACCTCACAGATGGGGTCGAACTGTTCGTCGTAATACTCCTGGACGAGAGGTTCCAGCACTCCAAGCAGGGTTTCATTGACCCACAGACCTTGCAAATTGTGGATGATGGGGTCGTCGCTGTCATTGCGATGCAAAACGATGGTGGTTGACTTATGGGTGTAATGAGGGTTGGGGCGTGTGACTCGCTCAAGCCATGACATGACGGTGTGCCTCCTGATAAAGCTGGAGGCGATGAAAGAACTCCGCTTCACAGTCATCCAGCAGTTGCTGATCGAGACGAAACACATTGGCAGGACCAATTTGACGAGCAACAACCAACAAAGCGCTATCCACTTCAACTCCGTAGGTCCACCTGATTCCCGCACGATAAGCAGCCAGTTGAACAAAGTAACCATCTCTCATCATTTCTGAAGCCGGATCAATCGGAGCTGTACCCTTACGGGTTTTCCAGTCAATAAGTTGAATGTCGGTGGAGTCGTAGGTCCACCCAATGCAGTCAGCGGTGCCACTGAAGCCCGCCGGATGCCAGCAGGGGAACTCCACCCCCAAGGCTGAATGAAAGTTGGCTTGTAACCACCCCTCAAGCGACCTCCAGAACCCCCCGAACACCAAGTGGTTGGTGGTGGGCTCCCCGAGGATCCAGTTCTCCGCTTGCGTGTGTAGGTAGGTGCCTCGGGTACGGGCTGCCAGGGAGCGTTGTTCTGCTCCAGGGCGATCCAACCATGCTTGGAGAGCCTTCTTAGCGGCTTCTGATTTGGTCTCCCCAACGATGGTGGTGACGCTGGGGAGTTTCCCTACTGGGGTGATGTAACCGGTCTTGTCCTCACACCGCCTGGCGTAACCCCTAGCAGTGGGCAGTTGAACGGTGGAGGTGGGCTTGATCACGCGCTCACGTTGCTGTAGGTGTGCTGTATCCGTTGGCCATTGGGGGAGACCAGCACCTCGATGGGGAGCACGTCCTCACAGCGAAGTTGCCCGCAGACATATGCCGCGGCCTTAGCAGCGTCGAGGTCTACCCAGAGGTGAGCCTCGTGGAGGTGAGGGCTCCACTCCGTGGGTTTGAGATCGTGGGGGTGCTTGAACCACCGCCCATCTGCCCTCATCAGGGCGTAGCGGGTGTACATCGCTTCTAGGGGTAGGTGGTGAATGGGTTGGGAGGTGTTACGACCACCTCCCGTTTGTTGAGACCCCAGTTAGTACCTAGGGACTCAGGGGTGTCGGGATCGGACATAGGGCACCATTAACCCCCTCACGGTTTTTCCCTTGGACCCCAGCGCCAACTAGGGAGGGTGTTGTATGGCCGTGAGAATCCCGACGTGACTGGGGTAGGTGGTTTAACGGCCACCAGACCCCGCTACAAGCCCCTAGAAGGGCATCTTGGTGGGGTCACCGCCTGTCAGGAGGGCTTCAAGGTTGTAGCCCTCTGCAACACACTCCTCCCACGCTGCGTTGACCTGAGCAGCGACGGTGCCTTTCCGTTTGCCCGGCTTCAACACCACCGTGTAGCGGGTGTCCATCCCGGTGCCGGTGCGGTTCAGCTCAAAGTCCCAGCCAGCGGGATCGTTGGCCACGTCCTCATCGCTGAACAGGGCAGCAAGGGTGTCGAGGATCGACACTTGGCTGGCTTGGAACAGCTGCACACTGCTGGTGGTGTAGTTCCACACCCAGAACGCCAAGGCTTGCTTGAGGCGGGTGGGCTGTCCCTTCTGATCAATCAGTTGGACACCCTCATCCGCTGCGCGGTCGTTGAGTTCCTTGGTGGTGGGCTCCTCAGAAAAGCGCAGACACTTGGGACGACCCTCAGATGAGCGGGCCCAAATTTCCACGAAGTCAAGGGACTTATCCCCTACGGGAGAGAAGCGAACGCTGTCCCCATCACCAAGGGAACCGGGGTTGAGGAAGAGGTCGGTGCCACCAGAAGAGGACTTCTTCTCCTTGACGGCGGTTACGAAGCGATCAGAAACGAAAGGCATGTCGGTGGGCTGTGCCGTTGACCGACCTAGCTTAGTGCGTTACTTAGGTAAGTCAACCCCTAGAGGTGGTGGGCATCAGGTCGCTGAGCAACCCTGTCCGTAGGTGCAGCACATCCAGCTGACCCACACTCCTGGCCATCACCTCAAACAGCTCACTTCTGTTGACCCCTGCCTTCATCGCAGCAGCGGTCCACAGGTCCCACGCCTCGTCGGTGATGCTGATGGTGCGCTGCACCTTGCTGGACCCCCAAGGTGTGTGTGGAGTGCGACCTCCCATGGGGCGTGACAGTGCGGGCATCTTGGTGGGCATCACTTACTTGAGTCTAACGCAAATACCTAAGACAGTTACCCATTGGTGGTGGTGGTCAGCTGGTGGAGGTGCTCTTGGATCACGTCCCAGCACTCCCCCTCCTCAACACCCAGCTCTGCTGCGATCACAGGGAGATCCCTGATCAGCTCCTCACCTTTGACCGTCTTGCCAGCGAGGAGTCCCTTGAAGCTGGCCGCGGCCTTTACTAACCGTTGGTGGTCCTCCACCACGAAATCCACCCCCTTACTGGCGAGGGTGAGCCTCGCCCACTTCCCAAATACCGCTGACACGCTCTCCTCATGCTCCAAGGGGATCTCCTTGGCATTGCTCAGCCCCAGGTCCAGAGCCCCCACAAAGGCCAAGAACATCTCCCCAGGACCCATCACGGCACCACTGGGGGTGCGCATCACCTCACGGTCCTTCCAGAGGCCACTGAGGGTCTCTGGTAGCTCTCCCTTAGCCAGTGCCTCGTTGAACACTCCAAGGGCGTAGAGAACCTTGGGGGCTGGATCCTTGAGGGTGCCGGTGGCAAAACCACTGATCTGGCTTGAATGAACCACGTTGTCCTTCAGAGCTGCCGTAGCCAGCTTCATCAGCTGAGGCTGGCTCCACTGCCTAGAAAAAGCCTTGAACGCCTTGCGGAACTGCTCACGTCCCTGAAGGCAGCTGGTGGTGATCGGCCCTGGGGGGAACTGGCTTGGCTTACCCATAACACTTAAGTAACTACGTTAGTCATAGCACTGCGGGGAGGGGCCGTCACTCAGGTAGGGGATCTGCTTCACTGAGTGCGTTGGACTCGTGAGACGCGCTATGAGGTAGGTGAGTAAACCAACAGGGTGAGGGGGTGGGGGGATTTTTGTTTGTTTATTAAGCACCTCCCAGTCATGCCAAGGGCTTTGCCCAGTTTTCCACATGTTGGTTTATTCCAATAAACCAACCACCCCCTCCAGAAACCAACATGTTGGTTTATTGCCATGTTGGTTTCTAAATGTTGGTTTGTTCCCCTGTCATACCAAGGGATCTCAGCGAAATAGCCAATAAACCAACACTTTCCCTCCACACCCCCCACCCCTCACTCCACCCAATACACGTAGGTGGGCTTCCTAAGCCCAGGACGCTTCTGACCTAACCGCTGCAGACCGGGATGCTCAGCACTCACCAGTGCCTTCACCACCCGCTCCACTGAACCCCGATGGGCGTTCACAGCAGCACTGATCTCGTTCAGGTCCAACGCAGCCTCCTCACTCCTGCCACTCAGGCACTCCACAACCTTCGCCTTCAAGCCCCGCAGCTTCTCAGTCCCATCAGCCTCCCCGTTATGGGAGGTGATCGTCAGGCTCAGATCCTCGTTGCTCCCAATCAGCTCAAAGCGATCACCTGCCATCGTGATCCCGGTCCTGGGCTTCAACACCGTCAGCACAAACTTCGGCTCCTTGCTCTCGCTATCGCGCACAACAGCCCACACGTCGCTAGCCCCGTTGACGATGTAGCTGCTACCAAACAGATCCCCCAAATGCACCTCCTTCCTGGCACCCGCTTTGCTCTTGTCCATCTTCCGTAGGTGGTGGGTCAGCAAGATCGCTACCCCCTCCTCACTGGCGATCTGGTTCAGGCGGTACAGGTGCAACCCCACCTCCGCCTCTCCCATCCCCACAGCACCACCGAACAGCGAACCAAACGAGTCCATCACCACCACACGGGCTTGGTGATCGCGGATCCACTTCCGCAGCTCCGGGTACATCGCTGCGTTGAAGTTGAACTTGAAGATCACCGAGTCCCTTGGGACCTGCATCCCCATCAGCCGCAGCTTTTGCTTGGCATTGGCGGCGCTCTCGTCCTTCTGCACCACCAGCACGCTCCCTTTGACCGCTTGGAGGGTTCCTCCGAACTTCCCGCCGTTGGCTACCGCCTCAGCAATCCGGTAAATCAACACCGACTTGCCCACACCCCCGTCAGCCGCAACCATCGTCACTGCCCCCAGCGCCAGCAGGTTCTCAATGGCGGGCTCAATGTCAGCGGCTTGGCTGAGCACCTCTTCCAACGTCCCTTCTTGAAGGCCGGTGTCGCTCTCCTGTTGCATGAGCTGCACCAGCTGGGACATTTCACTCTCTTTGCACCCCACCATTTTCGTCAGCTCCTGATACGACGCCAGCCGGTCCACAGGCGAGTCCATTGCGTCGATCACCTCCAGAGCCTCACGCAACTTGCTCACCTTCTTGGCGGCATGGGTGGTGAAGTCATCAACGTCGATCTGCTTTGGTGGTAGCGCCCACTTCGGCCACACAAACCCGCCCGCCAAGGCAGCGGTGACAATCGAGCCCCACCCACACTTGCTATCGGTGTCGGTGGCACTGCGGCTCAGCGAATCCATCAACGCCTCAAACGAGCCCAAGTTCCCGTCATCCCAATCGTTGCGGCGGTCCCATTCCTGGCCGCCAAGCCATGCCATCGCTGTGTCCTTACCAAGCACGTTCAGCAGACCAGCAACCAGGGGCCGGAATGCCGACTGATAACTCGCTGCCAGTGGAGAGTCGGCAGGTGCTCCTCGGTACGGCCAGTGCTTTTGCATCAGCAGGAGCAATCGCCGCTGATCCTTTGGCAGCAGCAGGTCGCAGGGCTGCGGCTCCCCGGCTGCACGCTTCATCTCAAAGCTGTCCTCATCCGCCGCGGCCTTGGGAGCTAAGCCCCGCTGCACTTGGCGAATAAAGCCAGCCACTACCCATGCAGGTGCAGTCGCCACACCAACCATCGCGGGGTGAAGCCCGTCCACCCAGTGGTAACAAAGCGGGTGAGACTCACTGGACAAAGGATGATCCCCTGCAATCACGGCCTGCTTGGCGGTGCCTGTGCCGTTCAGCCACAGCGCCTCAAAGGCGTGCTTTTTGCCCTCCTCATACGGGCCGGCATCAAAGCTCCAGTTGCCTAGCTCTGGCCACCAGTCCTCCGGCACCCTCAGAAACACCTTGCGGCGCCCCCTTCTCCCGCTGGTGTTGGTGGCAGTCGTCGGCAACTCAGAGGAGGGCCGGCCAAAGACCTGCTGAAACGTCGCCTCCGATAAACCATCGAGCCCCGGATCCTCAGGCTCGTCAAAATCCAGCACCAGCAGGCCCTGGCTTGCAGGCCCGGTCAGAACGCCAGCGCCAATGCACTGCTGCACAAACGTCCCATTTCGCTGCAGCAACTGCAGGGCGGTGTAGCGCTTGTCGGGATCTGAGTTCCACCTGCTCTCAAAGCAGTCCTTGACCGACCCGCGATTGCCAGTGCCGCACAACCGCCAACTCAGGGGTAACCCCGCCAGCTGTGGGAGGTGAATGGCCGGGATACGGCTACCGATCTCACGGTGGGCCTCCTTTAGGCGCTCCAGCTCGTGGTCGTACTCCTGCCCGAACCCGCCCACCACCATGTGCCTTACCTAGGGAAATCCAACCTAGGGAGGGTCGCCCGTATCTCTTGACTTGGCAAGGTAATTACCTAAGTATTTTGAGACTGGTTCTGATACCCCTGTGCCGACCCCTCGACTTGACGCCGAGTTCAGCCGCTTCCATGCCGAAAACCCGCACGTCTACACAGCTTTGGAGCGCCTGGCCTTCAAGCTGCGCAACCGTGGAGTCCAGCGCTGGGGCGTAAAAGCCCTTTGGGAGGTGCTCCGCTACGAGCTAGCCCTGAACACCAGCGAGCCCGTGGGTAGCTTCAGGCTTAACAACAACTTCACGGCCTACTACGCCCGGCTTCTCATGGAGCGCAACCCCGAGGACCTGGCCGGCTTCTTTGAAACCCGCGAGCGCCATCGCCCGCTGGAGTCGGTTGACCTAGGGGCGTAGAGGCAGTAACTTATCTGAGTAAGGGTCTCGCATCAGGCCCGCTACCCCTAGCACCTATGGAAGGTCGTTCCAGGACCCTCTCGAAACCCACCGTCCCCTACATCGTCAGTCGCTACCTCGGTCGCACCGTCTACCTCGATGAGCTGGCTGAACTCAATGACCGCGAATTGGGCCTCCTTGAAACGGAGGTGCATGGTCTCCACTCCGAGTGCTCGCAGACGTTGGCCAAACGGCTCAGTCAGTCCTCAGACCTCGGCACCGTTGAAAAGCTGCTGCGTACCTCCGGTCGCTTTGCTCACGCCATCGAACGTGAAATGGGCCTGAGGCAGCGCAAGGTTTCAATCCTCGACATCCTTGATCAACTCAAGGCAGTTACGGCAGAACGGGACTCACTCCGCGCTCAACTCGATCACCTGTTGGCGCAATGAACCCCTCACCCTCCACTCCCTGGTTGACAGGGCGCCTCTACAGCAAGGACGACCTCCACGCCACAGCGCTGGTCTGCATGGATCGCCGGGAGGTGGTGCTCAAGGAGCTGCTCAACCAGTTCCGTCACCTCTCCGACGACGACATCAAAAGCGTCGTGCGTAACGCCGAGTTCCTCTACACCTGCAACGAGGCAATGTTCAACGAGTACCGCCAACGCCAGGGGGTTGCATGACACCCCTGAAACCCTTACCACTGCGCACCTACCGCGTCACTACATCCCTGCGATCCGTGGTGGTGATGGCCACCAGCTTGGCCGCGGCCATGTTGACCGCCAAGGAGCTGTACCCCGGTGAGACCGTCATCTCAGTCCTCAATTCGCCCGAGTGGCTGGAGGATTGATGAAGCACATTGTCTTCTTTTCTTCAGGCATTGCTTCATGGGTGGCGGCCAGACGAGTGGTAGAAAGATTTGGCGCGAACGACACGATTTTGGTGTTTGCCGATACAGGTATTGAGGATCAAGATAACTACCGTTTTTTGTACGAGGGTGCAAAAGATACTGGCGCTGAGCTTGTTTACCTTAAAGACGGTAGAACGCCTTGGGACGTGTTTAAGGACGACAGATTCTTAGGCAATACACGGCTAGCTACTTGTTCGAAACGATTAAAGCAAGAAGTTTGCAGGAGGTACATAGACGGCCTTGATTGCGAGTTCATTCTTTATTTGGGTATTGACGGCATGGAGTCCCACCGTATTCCTGCTATACGGAAGGGCTATGAGCCTTACGTAGTTGATTTTCCTCTTTGTTGGGATCCTTGGTTGACCAGAGACCAGTATTTCCAGCTTGCAGCTCAGCGTGGTTTGAAACCCCCGCGTCTTTATGAACTTGGCTTTTCGCACGCAAATTGCGGTGGCTTTTGCGTAAAAGCGGGTCACACTGCTTTCATAACCTTGCTAGCAAACTTTCCAGAGCGCTACGGGTTTCACGAAAAGAAAGAGCAGGAGATGCGTGAGTATCTAAACAAAGATATTTCCATTCTGAGGGACAGAAGGGGCGGCAAGACAAAACCTTTGACAATGAAGGTTTTCAGAGAAGCAAAAAGTGCTGCTGATTTGGGTTTGGATTTCGACGACTGGTCAACGTGTGGTTGTTTCTTGGGAGATGAGGACGAGGATTGATGGCACAACCAACCACATTCAAATCGCTGGGCAAAACCATTTGCCTCGACATGGAGACTGCCATGGCGCCGCTCTCCTTCAAGGGGCGCAACCACGTCCGCCTTCTGCAACTGCACTCCGACGCCGGTGAGCTTTGGTACGACTTAGCCACCTTCACTGAGCCCGATTGGATGGAGCTGACGGTGATGCTCCAGGACCCCACCATCACTTGGGTGGGCCAGAACATCGCCTACGACTACCGCTGCCTCCTCGGTTGCGGCATCCGTCTTGTGGGTCGGCTGGAAGACACCATGATTCAGTCGGCCTTGCTCAACAACGGGCTGGCCAACGTCTCCAACTCCCTTGAAGCCATTGCGCTGCGGGTGCTCAAGACCCAGCTCGATAAGACCCTGCAGAAGCAGGACTGGATGAGCGCTGAGCTGGACGAAGCCGACCTCGCCTACGCCATGGGTGACGTTCGCATCACTTGGCAGGCGTGGCGTGAGCAGCAGGCGGAGATCAAGAACGCTGGTCTGCAGCGCGTCTACGACTTGGAGTGCGCCCTCATTCCCGCCGTGGTGGAGATGGAGCACACCGGCATGTTGGTGGATCAGCAGCAAGCCCTCACCGCCATCACCCAGCTGGAGGAGGAGATTGGTCTCAGCAAAGGCGAGTTCCTGGAGCTGCTTGATTCCCAACTGCGGGAACTTCACGGCGATGGCCTACCCCGTGATGACGACGGCAGCTACAACCTTCGTGCGAAGAAGGAACCCAAACGGGATGGTGGCAGACCCGCAGGCTTCAACATCAACAGCCCCACGCAGGTGCTGGGTCATCTGGTCTCCATCGGTCTAGACCCGCGAGATCCCAAGACAAACAAGCTCACCACCGACAAGAAGATCCTCAGGCCCTTGGCCGACAACCCGGTGGTGTTCAGCCTCTTGGGTTACAAGCGAGCCGAGAAGCGTCGCTCGATGATTCAAACCATCTTGGACAAACACATTCAAGATGATGGACGTATTCATCCCCGATTTGCACCTTTACAAACTGGTACAGGCAGGTTTAGCAGCTCAAATCCTAATGCACAGCAATTTCCTAGGGAAGCATTTATTAGGGACATCATTGTTGCTGCCGATGCGTATGAACTGGTGGTGATGGATGTCAAAAACATGGAAATGGGTGTGGCGTGCTCGGAGCCCATCGCTAACGAGACCACAATGCAAAAAGCTTTGCGGGAGGGTACTGACCTTCATACCTTGACTGCTCACCTAATGTTCCACATTCCCATTGAGGAGGTCGATAAGGAGCAGCGGCAGAGGGCTAAGTCCACGAACTTTTCCGCGTTGTTTGGAAGTTCAGCTCAAGGCATTAAGGACTACTTCGCTTCATTCGGTAACTTCATTACAGAAGAGGAGGCCAAAGAGTTCCGAAGTGCTTGGCTTAACGCTTATCCCGGCATGGCCAAATGGCACGCCTGGGCCAAGCGTGAGGTTGAAAAGGGAGAGGTGCGAATGGTTGATGGACGCCGCAGGTGGTTGGTTGGTGATCAAGCCCGCCCCACCGTCTTGCTCAACAACATCGTTCAGGGCACCGCTGCTTCCATCGTCAAACAAGCCATGGTCGGCATCTGGCCGCGGCTACCTAAAGGAGCCCGGCTTGTCGCCCAGGTCCACGATGAATTGATCGTCGAGGCACCTGAAGGCAGCGGCGAGGAGGTGCTGCAAATGATGCAGCGTCAACTGCTACTGGCGGGTCGCCTCATCATTGGCGACTCGGTGGACATGGTTGGCGAAGGCTCCGTGGCGAAGTCATGGGGTCAAGCCAAGTAAACAAAAAAACCGCATTACTTCAATGATTCACCCGACAAGTTTTGAGTCGTTTCTTGACGAGCTGCATGACCGATTTGGCGATGCCTTGGCGTCGGACTTAGGGATAAGTGATGAAACTGCAGATTTTGGTCGTGTTGCCTTGTTTTCAGAAATGTTTCCAGAAACATTTAAAACGTTGCGGTGGTTGCAAGAGCTCCGGGAAGAGGTCAAACGCGATCACACTTATACCTGAGCATTTTATCCCTTTTACGACAGGCAGCTAAAACCCTCTCAACGCAATGCTGAAAAACGACATCTGGATCCGTGTTCGCGCTGCAGGCGGCATGATCCAACCCTTTGAGCCCTCACTGATTCGCCAAGTCGAAGATCGGAAGGTGCTCAGTTACGGCTGCAGCTCCTACGGCTACGACCTACGCCTGTCGCCATCGGAGTTCTTGGTGTTTCGCCACGTTCCCGGAACTGTGATGGATCCCAAGGCGTTCAACTCCGCCAACCTTGAGTCGGTCCCTCTCCACGCGGACGAGCGCGGCAGCTACTTCATCCTCCCTGGCCACAGCTACGGCCTGGGCGTTGCCCTTGAGCATCTCGCCATCCCCACCAACATCACCTGTCTGTTCATAGGTAAGTCCACTTACGCCCGCATGGGGGTGATCGCCAACACGACGCCGGGAGAGGCTGGCTGGAACGGCCACCTCACCTTGGAGTTCAGCAACTCCTCTGGTGCTGACTGCCGCATCTACGCCAACGAGGGCATCGTTCAGGCGCTCTTTATGGAAGGTGAGCCTTGTGCTGTCTCCTACGAAAACCGCTCGGGCAAATACCAAAACCAACCCGAGCGTGTCACCTTGGCAAGGGTTTAGGTCAGACCCACTAACCAACTCCAAATTACCGCCTAATTAGGACTTCCCATGACCGACCAAAACACCACTCCCGATCTAGTCAACCATCCGCCTCACTACACCGCAAATGCGGTTGAGTGCATTGATGCGATCCACTCTGCCTTAGGTGACGAGGGCTTTAAGGCGTACTGCCGAGGTGCCGTCATGAAGTACATCTGGCGCACCAACCTCAAGAACGGCCTTGAAGACCTGCGCAAGGCTCAGTGGTACTTGACTGAGTTGATCCGCCAAGAGGGCGCCTAGACTGGCGTTACTTACCTGAGTAACGAGTGGACGATGCTGCTCACCTAAGGCAGCAGGCGATGGCCAAGCTGCGGGCGGCTGTCTCATTTGCTACTGCAGGTGAGCTGCATCGTGCAGCAGAGTTCCTCGATTTTGCACGCGAAGTTCGCTCCGGTAAGCGAAGACTTAGAGCGACCACGCGCACTGACAGCAGGCGGAAGGCGGTTGATCGTTACGGCTACCACGGCACTGAGAGCTGAGACGCACGGGACTCGACAAAAGTGCTAGAAAAGGGGTTGACCCTTACGTAAGTGCTCCATACCATCTGACCGACCGTAGCTGCTGCTTCTAATGCCGCCCGTAAGCCCAGAGCAGGTTCAGACCCTGCACCACCTCATCAATGAGGCAACCAACGCGGCCACCGGCATTGCTGAGACCCTAGCCACTTTTGGGGATGTGGACGAGGAGGACCCTGACGCAGACATGATGGTGAGGGTCAACACGACGAAAGCACTACGGATCAGGGACGCACTCGTATCCATC
>Ga0194115_10000749_pt1 | contig 45382 bp, 32 predicted proteins | sample TA2MahsurfametaG_3_FD_148656 | JGI IMG/M metagenome (GOLD analysis project Ga0194115, IMG submission 148656) | Freshwater microbial communities from Lake Tanganyika, Tanzania - TA2015002 Mahale S4 surface | ecosystem: Environmental > Aquatic > Freshwater > Lake | place: Tanzania: Lake... | reverse complement strand
CATCCCCGCACCCCTGGCCGCGCCCGCCGCGGGCCGCCAGCCCAAACCCACGCGCGCGCTCGACTCGCCCCCGCGACTCCGCCAGCCTTACTCGCAGCCCGCCTCGGATGTCCCCTCGCCCCTCCAGTCCCGCTCTGCCCGCCGCCGCCCTCGCCGCGCTGCTGGCCGCCGCCCCCGCCGCTTCCGGTGCGCCGGTGGACTACGACCGCGACATCCGGCCGATCCTCTCCAGCCACTGCTTCCATTGCCACGGGCCCGATGACGCCTCGCGCAAGGGTGGTCTCCGCCTCGACCTCGCGGAGGGGGCCCGCGGCCCCACCAAGAGCGGCGCCCTCGCGGTCGTCCCCGGTGATCCCGCCCGCAGCGAGCTGCTGCAGCGCATCGTGTCCCCGCACGCCGACGAGGTGATGCCGCCGCCGGAGGCCAAGAAGCCGCTCGCTCCCGCCCAAGCGGACCTGCTCCGCCGCTGGATCGCCGAGGGCGCGCCGCAACCCACGCACTGGTCCTTCCAGGCGCCCGTCCGCCCCGCCCTGCCGGAGGTCGCGGGCGCCACCCACCCCGTGGACCGCCTGGTCCGCGCCCGCCTCGCGCGCGAAGGCCTCGCGCCGGCGCCCGCGGCCGACGCGCGCACGCTCGTCCGCCGCCTCCACCTCGATCTGCTCGGTCTGCCGCCCGCGCCCGCGGACGTGGAGGCGTTCGCCGCGGACCGCGCCCCCGGCGCCCTCGAGCGGCTCGTCGACCGGCTCCTCGCCTCGCCGCACTTTGGGGAACGCTGGGGCCGCCACTGGCTGGACCAAGCGCGCTTCGCCGACAGCGCGGGTTACCTCAACGACACCCTGCGGCCGAACGCCTACCTGTTCCGTGACTGGGTGATCGACGCGGTCAACCGCGACCTGCCATTCGACCGGTTCACGGTGGAGCAACTGGCCGGCGACCTCCTGCCGGAGCCGACCCTCGAGCAGCGGATCGCGACCGGCTTCCACCGCAATTCGCTCAAAAACGACGAGGCCGGGGCGGACCTCGAGCTCGACCGGGTGAAGAACGCCGTCGACCGCGCGGCGACCACCGGCGCGGTGTGGCTCGGGCTCACCGTCGGCTGCGCCGAGTGCCACACGCACAAGTACGATCCGGTCTCGATTCGCGAGTTCTACCAGCTTTACGCGTTCTTCAACCGCACCGCCGAACGCGACCTCCCCGCGCCGCGCCCGGATGAGCTCGCGGCCTACGAACGGAAGCTGACCGAGTGGGAGGCCGGGCGGGCGCGCCTCGAGGCGCCCGTCGCGGCGCACGTGGCCACGCTCGCTGCCACCCGGGTGCCAGCCTGGGAGCGCGCCCTCACCCTGCCCGCCGCCCGCTGGACCGTGCTCCGCCCGGAGGAGATCCACTTCATCACTGAGGACGAGGAACGCCTCCTCGCGTCCAACCCCGACCACTCGGTCACCACCGGGGAGCGCGACCCCGTCCGCACACGCTACGTGGTGCGCGCGCCGTTCGCGCGGCGGGGCGTCACCGGCTTCCGCCTCGAGGCGCTCGCGGGCCTCGGCGAGAAGCCGGGCCGCAGTCGCGGTGGCGACTTCCACCTCGCGGAAGTCTCGGTCACCGCCCGCGTGCCCGGGGGCGCCCAGGAACGGCTGGCGTTCGCCGCCGCCCGCGCGGACTTCGCCGCCACGGCCACCCCGGCGGCCCACGCCCTCGACGGTGACAACACCACGGGCTGGGGCGTGGCCGGCCAGACCGACCGCGCGCACGCCATTATCTTCGAGTTGAAGGAGCCGCGGGACTTCGCGCCCGGCACGGAGCTCTTCATCGAGCTCGAGCACCGCATCACGGGCGTCCTGACGCGGTTCCGCCTCGCCGCCACCACCGCCCCCGGACCCCTCGAGCCCAGCCCGCTCCCCGACGAGATCCTGGCCGTGCTCGACACCCCGGAGGACCGGCGCACGCTGGACGACCGCCTTGCTCTGGCGCGCCACCTGGCCCGCTTCGACGACGAGCGCGGCCGGGAACTGCACCGGCCCCTCGCGGCGCACTTCGCCAAGCGGCCCGAGTTCCCGCGGACCGCAGCGGCGGTGCTGGTGGCGCACGAGCGGAAGACGCGCGTGCACCTGCGCGGCGATTACCAGCGACCGGGCGAGGAGGTCCTGCCGGGCACGCCGGTCGTCCTCCCGCCGTTACGGAGCCGCGGCGCCGTCGCGGACCGACTCGACCTCGCGCGTTGGGTCACCGACCCCGCCCACCCGCTGACCGCGCGCGTGGCGGTCAACCAGGTCTGGCTCCAACTCTTCGGCCGCGGGCTCGTCGCGACGCCAGACAACTTTGGCGCACTCGGCGAGCGGCCGTCGCATCCGGAGCTGCTGGACTGGCTGGCGACCGAGTTCGTGCGCTTGGGCTGGAGTCGGAAGGCGCTGATCCGCCTGCTCGTGACCTCGGAGACCTACCGGCAGGCTTCGCGGCGCCGCGCGGACTTGGAGGAGCGGGACCCGTTGAACGTGCTGCTGGCGCGCCAGAGCCGGCACCGGCTCGAGGCGGAAATCGTGCGCGATGTGGCGCTGGCGAGCAGCGGCCTGCTGAACCCGCGGATCGGCGGTCCGAGCATCCACCCGCCGCTGCCGGAGTTCGTGCTGGCGTTCGGCCGCAACCGCGCGTGGCCCGAGACGAAGGGGCTGGAGGCGAATCGGCGCGGGATGTACATCCACCTCCGGCGCAACGTCCCCTACCCGATGCTCACGGCCTTCAACGCGCCCGACGCGAGCGTGGCCTGCCTGCAGCGGGAGCGCTCCAATTCGCCCCTGCAGGCGCTCACCCTCCTGAACGACCCCGTGTTCGTGGCCGCGGCGGAGGCCCTTGCGGGCCGATTGGCGGGGGCATCCGGTGACCTCGACGCACGGCTGCGCCACGGGTTCGCGCTCTGCCTTGGCCGCCCACCCGCCGCGGTGGAGCTCGCCGCGCTGCGGCGCCACCACGACGACCAGCTCGCCCTCGGCGACGCGCGCTCCGCCCTCCTCGCCACCGCCCGCCTGCTCCTCAACCTCGACGAGTTCATCACCCGCGAATGATCCCGCCCGCGCTCGACCGGAGACAGTTCCTCACCCGGGCCGGCGGCGGCCTCGGCGCCCTCGCCCTCTCCCACCTCCTCGGTGCCGACGGCCTGCTCGCGAACACCGCAACGGGCCCCGGCCGCGTGCCCACCCACCACGCACCGCGGGCGAAGAACTGCATCTACATCTACCTCGAGGGCGGGCCCAGCCAGATGGACCTGTACGACCCGAAGCCGAAGCTTAACGCGCTGGACGGCCAGCCGCTGCCGGAGTCGATGCTGGCCAATATGCGCTTCGCCTTCCTCGCAAAGGAGTCTGCGCGCCTGATGGGCTCGCCGCGGAAGTTCCGGCCGCACGGCCAGTGCGGGATGGAACTCTCGGACCTGCTGCCCCACATCGGCTCGATCGCGGACGACATCTGCCTGATCCGGTCGATGCACACCGACCAGTTCAACCACGTTCCCGGCCAGCTGCTGATGAACACGGGCTCGGCCATCTCCGGGCGGCCCAGCCTCGGCTCGTGGCTCTCGTACGGCCTCGGCAGCGTCAACCGCAACCTGCCCGAGTTCGTCGTGCTCGTGTGCGTCGGCCGCGGCGTGCCCGGCGGCTCCGCCAGCTGGTCCAGCGGCTTCCTCCCTTCGCACCACTCGGGGGTGATGTTCCGCAACGAGGGCACCCCCGTGCTCAACCTCGACCTCCCCGCCGGCGTGACCCCCGGGATGCAGCGCCGCACAATCAGCGGCGTCAACGAGCTCAACGCCCTCCGCCAGGCCGAGGCGGCCGACCCGGAGATCGAGAGCCGCATCGCCGCCTACGAGCTCGCCTTCCGGATGCAGACCGCCTCGCCCGAGCTGATGGACCTGTCCGGCGAGAGCCAGGAGACACTCGACCTCTACGGGGTGAACCGATCCGAGCCCAAAGCCCCCGGCGGCAACCCGCTCGGCGGGACCGGGCTCTTCGGCACCTTCGCCCGCAACTGCCTGATGGCCCGCCGCCTCGTGGAGCGGGGCGTCCGCGTAGTGCAGGTGATCCATGCCTCGTGGGACCACCACAGCAACCTCGACCGCGACCTCCCGCACAACTGCCTGATGGCCGACCAGCCGATCGCCGCGCTGGTCACAGACCTCAAGCGCCGCGGGCTCCTCAAGGACACGCTGGTGGTGTGCGGCTCCGAGTTCGGCCGCACCGCCCTCGGCGAGAACCGCCCCGGCTCCCGCTCCATTACCGGCCGCGACCACCACCCCAACGCCTTCAGCCTCTGGCTCGCCGGCGGCGGGGTGAGAGGCGGGCAGGTGATTGGTGAAACGGACGACATCGCGTGGAACGTCGCCCGCGACCCGGTGCACGTCCACGACCTTCACGCCACCCTGCTTCACCTCTTCGGCTACGACCACGCACGCCTCACCTACCGGTTCCAAGGGCGCGACTACCGGCTGACGGACGTCCACGGCCACCTCGTCCCGCGGATCCTCAGCTGAGCGGGCCCGCGGCGGCGCGCGGTCAGCGGCGCAGGACGCGGTCGGCGTGCTCGAGGTACCGCGCCCAGTCGCGCGGCGTGATGTCGTGCTTGCCCGTGCGCAGGTGGTACGTCAGCCCATCGCCGAGCACCGCCTCGTCGGGTCCGGGCATCGCCGCGCCCCGCAGACCGGCGCGGCCGAACAGGGCATACCCGGGGGTCGCGTGTACGACGGAGAGATACTCGCCCTTGGGGTCCGCCCACGCGTCCTCGGTGGCGCTGGCGACGTGCACCGGCCGCGGGGCCACCAACGCCACCAGCTGGTGCTGGTCCACCGGGAGCGCCGCCTCGCGGCCGTTGTACGCCCGGAAGTTGCGCGCGAACCAGAAGGGGAAGGACGTGTTGATCCGCGCCACGTTCTCGCCGAAGTCGCGCTTGCTCAGCGCCGCCCCGCCCGCGCCCGAGTTGTTGGCGATCACGAGCGCAAACCGCTCATCCTGCGCGCCCGCCCACAGCGCCGCCTTGCCCAGCCGCGAGTGGCCGTGCACCGCCACGCGGCGCGCGTCGACGTCCGCGTCGGCCTCGAGGTAGTCGAGCGCGCGGCTCAGGCCCCACGCCCACATCCCGATCGCCCCCCACTCGTCGGGCCGGCGCGCCTCCATCGCGGAGGTGCCGAACACCGCCCCCGCCCCGCCGGTCAGGCCCTCCGGCCGGTCCTCGCACACGTCCCCGTAGTAGGCCGTAACGGTTCCGTAGCCGCGGGCGACGACGGTCTCGACGTCCCAGCGCGCCGCGTGGACGCCGCGGGTGCGCTCGGTCGCCCGGCCGGCCACGATGCCGAAGTCCGCGTTCGCGCGCATCCACGCGGTGGAAAGGGAGATGCCCGGGTCCGGGTGCACGCAGGCGTTGCCGTAGTAATTGTAGCCGAGGAAGGCCGGCACTGGACCGCGCGCGCCAGCGGGGAGGTACATCAGCAGGTGCATCCGCGGGCCGTCGCGCCGGTCTGTGAACCAGAGTGTGATCTCCTTGCGCACCGCCTTGCCGCTGAGCGCCGCGCGGCCGACGCAGGTTACCTCCCAGTGCATCCCAGCCGGCCGGCCCCCGGGGGTACGACCGTAGACCTCGCGAGCGAAGAGCTCGAGCAGCTCTGGCCGCCGGCGCGCGCGCCAGTCGGCGCCGTCGCGGACGGCCGTGCCGTCGGCGGCCAAGAGCGGGTCGGGCAGAGTGTAGGGCGGGACCTTGGCCTCGTCGTAATTGATGGGGATGGCGGGCGCGGCGGCGTGGAGGCCGGGGGCGAACAGGAGGCAGGCGAGCCGGGAGAGGCGGGGCATCCCCGAGCGTTGCCCGCCCGCGGGCGCGGGGGCAAGCGGGACGCCACGCTGGGAATGCCCTTGCGGGCGCCGTGGTTCGGGTCTTCCGTCCGGATCAAACGCCCACCCTATGAGCGAACGGAAGCAAACCGCCACCGACGCGGGTCAGGCCGCCTTGAGCGCCGACCGCAAATCCAATTTCGGCAGCACGCCCGACCCCTGGGAGGCCTGCACCCGACTCGAGCACGGCGGCGACCGCAGCTTCGCCTGGAGCGTGCGCGAGCAGGTGATCGACGCCCTCCCCGAGGACCGCGAACGCATCGAGGGCCGCCTGCTCGACGCCCTCCGCCGTGCCGGCCTCTCCGAGGCCGGCCGCGCCTTCGTCTGCCAGATGCTCGCCCTCGTCGCCGGCCCGCGCAGCGTCCCCGTACTCGCCGCCCTCCTCAAGGACCCCAAGTCCGCCGACGACGCGCGCTACGCGCTCCAGCCGGTCCCCGGCCCCGAGGCGGACGCCGCCCTGCGCGACGCGCTCGGCTCCCTCTCCGGCCCGGCCAAGGCCGGCCTGATCGGGACGATCGCGCTGCGTGGGGACACCACCGTGCGCGCCGTCCTCGCCGGCATCCGCGCCAACCCCTCCGAGGCCCCCGTGGTCCGCGACGCCGCGGCCCGCGCCCTCGACCACCTCAAAGCCTGACCCGTATGACGCCCCCGCTTCCCCTAGCCCGCCGCGCGTTCCTCAAGCAGTCCGGACTCGCCGCCGCGACCGCCGCCGCGACCCTCATCCTCCCCTCCGGCCTCCGCGGGGCCAACGCCCCGAGCCGCAAGATCACCGTCGGCATCGTCGGCTCCGGCAACATCGCCCACAGCCACTACGGCAAACTTCTGGGGGAGCAGGAGAGCGTGCGCATTCTGGCCGTGTGCGACGTGGACCGCGAGCGCCGGGACGAGGGCGCCGCGCGCGTGAACCGCTCGTACGGCACCGCTGACTGCAAGGCGTACGCCGACTTCCGGGAGCTGAATCGCAGGTCGGACATCGACGCGGTCTTCATCTGCACGCCCGACCACTGGCACGCGCTGGTCGCGATCGACGCGATGCGCAACGGCAAGGACGTGTACATCGAGAAGCCGATGACCCTCACCATCGAGGAGGGCCGGGCCGTGGTCGCCGCTGCGCGCAAGCATCACCGCGTCGCCCAGCACGGCACCCAACACCGCTCGATGAAGCGGTTCCACGACGTCGCTGAGTACGTGCGCAACCAAGGCCTCGGGAAACTCGAGCGCATCGAGTGCTTCATCCCGCCCAACAACCGTCACGTCGGCGCCACTTGGAAAGCCGAGCCGGTGCCCGCGGGCCTCGACTGGGAGATGTGGCTCGGGCCCAGCCCGTGGCGCCCGTACTCGTCGCTGGGCTGCCACTACAACTTCCGCTTCATCTCCGACAGCGCCTACGGCCAGGTCACCAACTGGGGCGCGCACTACCTCGACATTGGCCAGTGGGCGATGGACGCGGACGCCGGCGGCCCGGTCGCGGTGGAGGGGCACGGGGAGTTCCCGAGCAGCGGCCTGTTCTCGAATGCGACCAAGGTGAACTTCACCGTGCGCTACGCCAACGGCGTGCCGATGACCTGCCGCACCCGCCACGAGGGCGGCGGCACCTCGCGGTTCATCGGCGAGCGCGGCTGGCTGGACATCTCGCGCAACCGGATGACCGCCTCGAACCCGGACCTGCTCCGCGAGATGCAGGCCTCCGGGAAGAAGATCCAGCTGGAGCTGAGCAACGACCACCACGAGAACTTCCTTGCCTGCGTGCGCTCGCGGAAGAAGCCGATCGCGGACGTCGAGATCGGCCACCGCACGACCACCGTTTGCAACCTCGGCCAGATCGCGATGGTGCTCGGCCGCTCCCTGAAGTGGGACCCGGCGAAGGAGGAGTTCGTCGGCGACGCGATGGCCAACCGCCTGCGCGGTCGCGCGATGCGCTCCCCCTGGTCGCTCGTCTGAACCCGGCTGGGCCCGCGGCCCCGCTCAGGCGGGGACCGGGGCCCAGCCGCCGACGGCGACGACTTTTTCTACCTCGGCCTTCTCGTCCGGCAGCTCGTTGAGCGGCGCGAAGCGCTCCGAGCTGAAGCCGAGCTCCTGCTCGCCCTGGTGGAAAGGATCCTTGGGATTCACCAGCTCCTCGAGGAGCAGGCCGACCGTCGCGCTGTCGCCGCCCTTGACGATCTTCTCCCGCCCGAGAAACACCTCGCGCACGGTGTAGATCGTGTCTTTCACGGGGAGCTGCTTGTAGAGGGAGCGCACTGTGGGGGAGAACACGTCGTTTACGCAGATGACCCTCTGACCTTTGACCATTTGCGCACGCTATGCCCGCCGCCCGCGCCGGCAACGGCAGAATCACGCCCGCCCTGCACCCGAACTCCGCGCTGGCGACGGCGGGCCCGGCCCGGTACACCCCCCCTATGCCGTCGTCCCGCGCTCTCGCCTTGCTGCTCGCGCTCTCCCCGCTGGCCGCCGCCGCCAACCCGGCCGCCCGCTTCCAGCAGCTAGAGCAGCTGCTCCCTACCCCCAACGCCCAGCGGAACGCCGCCGGCGCCCCCGGGCCCGCCTACTGGCAGAACCGGGCCGACCACGTGATCGAGGCCACCCTCGACGAGGCCACCCACCGCCTCACCGGCCAGGCCCGCATCACCTACCACAACGCCTCCCCCGACGCGCTTGACTACCTCTGGCTCCAGCTCGACCCGAACTTTTTCGCCCGCGGCGCCGCCGCCCGCGAGTTGCCCCGCACTCCTTTGGAAAGCGGCCGGATGTCCTACCGCACCCTCCAAGAGCTGCTGGTCGCCGAGACGTACCACAGCGACCTGCGCCTGCGCGACTTGCGCGGCGGCGAGGGGCGACCCCTCGCGCATGTCATCCACGGCACGATGCTGCGCGTCGACCTCCCGGCCCCGCTCCCGCCGGGCGGCCGATTCACCCTCACCATCGGCTGGGACTACCAGCTCAACCCCGCGACCGGCTCCGCCTCCCGCACCTGCTACGAGGTATTCCCCGACGGCAACGCGCTCTACGCCGTCGCCCAGTGGTTCCCCCGGCTCGCGGCCTACACCGACTACGCCGGCTGGCAGCACCAGCAGTACCTCGGCGGCGGGGAATTCACCCTCGAGTTCGGCGACTACGACGTGCGCCTCACCGTGCCCGCCGATCACGTCGTCACCGCCACCGGCGAGCTGCGGAACCCCGCGGCCGTCCTCTCGCCTGCGCAACGCGAGCGGCTGCGCGCCGCCGAGACCGCCTCGCGGCCCGTGTTCATCGTCACCCCGGAGGAGGCGGAGGCCGCCGCCGCCGGCCGCGCCGTCGGCACCCGCACCTGGCACTACACCGCGCGCAACGTGCGCGACTTCGCCTTCGCCAGCTCCCGCCGCTTCGTCTGGGACGCCCAGGGCGCACCCGGCCACCGCCACGAGGGCCGCCCCGTGCTCGCGATGTCTCTCTACCCGCGGGAGGCGATGCCCCTCTGGGATCGCTACTCGACCGCCGCGATCGTCCACACCCTCGACGTCTACGGGCGCCTCGCCTTCCCCTACCCCTACCCGGTCGCCATCTCCGTGAACGCCCCCGTCGGCGGCGGGATGGAGTACCCGATGATTTGCTTCAACCGCCCCCGCCCGGAGGCCGACGGCACCTACCCCAAACGCACCAAGTACGCCCTGATTGGCGTCGTGATCCACGAGGTGGGCCACAACTGGTTCCCGATGATCGTCAATTCCGACGAGCGCCAGTGGACCTGGATGGACGAGGGTCTGAACTCGTTCCTCCAGCTGGTCGCGCAGGAGGAATGGGCGCCGGACTACCCCCAGCGGCGCGACGCCCGGCTGCTGCGCGACTACCTGCGCCGCCCGGGCCGCGTGCCGGTGATGACCCAGTCCGACTCCATCGCGGACCTCAGCAACAACGCCTACCACCAGCCCGCCGTGGCCCTGAACGTCCTCCGCGACGTCGTGCTCGGTCGCGAGCGCTTCGACCACGCGTTCCGCACCTTCAGCCGGCGCTGGCAGTTCAAGCGCCCCACCCCGGCCGACTTCTTCCGCACGATGGAGGACGCGAGCGGCACGGACCTCGACTGGTTCTGGCGTGGCTGGTTCTACAGCACCGACCACGTGGACCTCGCGATCGAGCAGGTGCGCTGGCTGCAGCTCGACAGCCGCGACCCGGCGGTCGAGAAGCCGCGGGCGGAGGCGGAGCGCCGCGCGCGTCCCGTCACCACCACGCGCGAGCTCAACGCGAGCCTGCCGAAGCGGGTCGACCGCCACCCGGAGCTGCGGGACTTCTACGACGGCCACGACGACGCCACCGTGCTGCCGAGCGAGCGCGCGAGGCACGAGGCGCTGGTGAAGGAGCTCGCGGCGGAGAGGATCGACCCGGCGCTGCTCCGCACCCCGCGCAACTTCTACCTGCTGGAGTTCACCAACCGCGGCGGGATCGTAATGCCGCTGCCGCTGCGTCTCGAATACACCGACAGCACGGTCGAGGAGCGCCTGCTCGGCGCGGAGATCTGGCGCCACGACACCACCCGCTGCAGCAAGCTGATCCTCACGACCAAGGAGCTGCGCGCGGTAACCCTCGACCCGCGGGACGAGCTGGCGGACGGCGACCTGGAGAACAACTTCTGGCCGCGCCGGCTGGTGCGGACGCCCTTCCAGCTCTTCAAGGAGGACGCGGAGCGGAACCCGATGCGCGAGCTCCGGGCGCCTCCCGCCCCGACCACCGTGCCGTGATCCTCTGGCTGCGCGCGACGTTGCTCGCGGGGTTCCTGGCGGTGGCCCCGCGGCTCGCCGCCCACGCGATCCACACCTCCGTGGCAGAGGCCGACTTCAATGCCGCCACCCGCCGCCTCGAGGTCTCCCTGCGCGTCTTCATCGACGATTTTGAGGCCGCCCTCAGCGTCCCCGCGCGCCGCCGCCTCGCCCTCGCCACCACCCCGCCGGCCGAGTTCGACGCGGCCGCCCGCGCCTACCTCGCGGCGACCTTCACCGTGCGCACCCCCGACGGCCAGCTCGCCCCCCTCGTCTGGGTCGGGCGGGAGGTGCGCGACGCCGAGAACGAGCTCTGGTTCCACTTCGAGGTCTCGCTCCCCGGCGGGATCGAGGGCTGCCGCCTGCACCACCGGGCCCTAGGCGAGCAGTTCCCGACCCAGATCAACTCCGTGCGCGTGCGCGACGGCGAGCGGCGCGTGACCCTGGTTTTCCTCGCTCGCCAAACCGAGAAGACCGTGCGCTTCCGCCCCTAGCAAAAGTGGTCTTCCCCTCCGCTTCGCCGCTCCGCCGGGGAAATTTGAGTTTGCCAGCGTCGGACGGCACGGGCTTGCTGTTCCTTTGATCGGCTTCGCAACCTCCTCCCTCCACCTTCGTCATGGCTGAACTCGTAGGAAATGTCTTGGTAGGCCAGTCCGGCGGCCCCACCTCCGTCATCAACGCCAGCGTCGCCGGCATCGTCAACGAGGCCCTCAACCACGAGTGCATCGAGGAGATTTACGGCGCCCTCAACGGCGTTCTCGGCATCCTGCAGGAGGATCTGATCGACCTTGCCTCCGAGTCCCAGCAGCAAATCCGGGCCCTCCGCCACACGCCCGGCGCCGCGCTCGGCACCTGCCGCTACAAGCTCAAGTCTCAGGCCGACTTCGACCGCGTGCTCGAGGTTTTTAAGGTCCACAACATCCGCTACTTCTTCTACATCGGCGGCAACGACTCCCAAGACACCGCGGACAAAATCTCCAAGCTCGCTCAGCAGCAGGGCTACGAGCTCCGCGTGATTGGCGTGCCCAAGACGATCGACAACGACCTGCCGATCACCGACCACACCCCGGGCTACGCCAGCGCCGCGAAGTACATCGCCACCAGTGTCCGCGAGGTCGCCTGTGACAACGAGGCGATGGGCCAGGGCGATCTGGTCTCGATCATCGAGGTAATGGGCCGCAGCGCCGGCTGGCTCGCCGCCGGGGCCGCTCTCGCCAAGCGCAAGGACCACCCGCACGACCCACCCCACCTCATCCTCCTCCCCGAGATCGCCTTCAACCAAGAGAAGGTCCTCGAGGACGTCCGCCGCGTGCTTAAGCGCGAGCGGTACTGCCTGATCGTCGTCGCCGAGGGCCTCATCGACCAAGATGGCAACTACCTCGCCGCCAACGCCCAGACGGACGCCTTCGGCCACGCCCAGCTCGGCGGCGCCGGTGACGCCCTCGCCGAGATCCTTGGCCAGAACCTCCCCGGCGTGAAGGTCCGCGTGGCCAAACCCGGCATCCTCCAGCGCTGCGCCGCCCACGCCGGCTCCAAGACTGACGCCGACGAGGCCTTTCTCGCCGGCGAGGCCGCGGTCGAAGCCGCCGTCCGTGGCGAGACCGACAAGATGGTCACGCTCCTCCGCGGCGACGGCGAGCAGTACACCACCGAGACCGGGCTGGCCCCGCTCTCCGAGGTCGCGAACTCGGTCAAGAAGCTCCCCCGTGAGTGGATCAACGACGACGGCGTCTCGATGAACTTCCAGTTCCTACGGTACGCCCAGCCCCTCATCCAAGGCGAGACCGTGGTGCCGCACGACAGCGGCGTGCCGGTCTTCGCCCGCCTCGAGAAGGTCCGCGTCGAGAAGCTGCTCCCTGCCCGCGAGGGCTGAGCCCCGCCGGACCTCCCGGTCCCCCCGAAGGCGCCGCCCCCCGCGGCGCCTTTTTCACGCCCCGCAGGCGGCCAGCAGGCGCGGATGGACCTCCGTCGCCGCCAGCGGCGGATCGCCCGCGCCGCCCCCGGTGCCGATAAGCACCGGCCAGTCGGCGGAATCCGCCGGGCAAGCCCCGTGCGAGCCGCCCACCAGCGACGCGTCCAACGAGATCACGTCCAACAGGCCGCGGAAACCAAGCTTCCGCCGCAGGAGCTTGGCCGCCACGGTTAGGCGCGGCGCGCGCAGCGCAGGATCGAGGAACAGCTCGACGGGGTCATAACCGTACTTGCGGTGGATATCGACGCAGCGCGCAAAATCCGGAGCGCGGCGGTCATCCTCCCAGTAGTAATAAGAGAACCACGCCTCCTCGTCCGAGAACGCCACGAGGTCGCCGGAGCGGGGATGGTCGAGGCCCGCCGCCCGCAATTCCTCGCCGCCGAGCACCCGCGCCACGCCGGACGTCGCCTCCAGCCGCGCGCGCACCGCAGGGCGCAGGGCGGGCTCGCGGACGTACACGTGGGCCACCTGGTGGTCGGTGAGCGCGAAGGCGCGGCTCGCCCCACAATCGAGCAGTTCCCGGCCCAGCTCGTCCTTGAGCGTCAGCCACCCCTCGCCGCGCAGCACCCGGTTCAACGGGATGGCGCGCCGCACGCGGGTGATGCCGTACTCCGAGAGCAACAGCACCCGGACGCCGCGGGCGGCAAAGAAGTCGAGCAGCCTCCCGACCACGGCGTCGATCTGCCCGGCAGCGGCCGCCGCGCGCGAGTCATCCGGGCCGAAGCGCTGGAGGTCGTAGTCGAGGTGCGGCAGGTAGACCAGCGACAGGTCGGGCCGGTGGCGCTCCTCGATCCACTCGGCGCTGCGCGCGATCCACACCGAGGAGGCGATGCCAGCGGCGGGCCCCCAGAAGGCGGGGAACGGGAAGGGCCCGAGGTCGCCGCGGATGGCGTCGCGGATCGAAAGGGGGTGGCTGGTGACGTCGAAGACCTTCCCCCCGTCCGCCAAGTACATCGGGCGCGGCGTGATCGACCGGTCCGCCGACGAGTACATATTGTACCACCAGAAGAGCTTCGCGCAGGTAAACCCAGGGCGGGCGCGCCGCGCGGTCTCCCAGAGCTTCTCCCCGCCCACGAGGTGGTTGGACTGCCTCCAGAAGTGGTGCTCGGCGAGGGTGCGGTCGAACCAGCCGTTGGCCACCGCGCCGTGGCCCGCGGGGGGCAGCCCGGTGAGGTAGGTGGACTGCACGGTGCAAGTGACCGCGGGCAGGACCGGGCGCACGCGGCGCAACCCACCCTCCACGGCGGCGCGCGCGAGGCGGGGGGTGGCGTCCCCGAGGAGCCGTGGGGTGAGGCCGACGACGTTGAGAATCGCGAGGCGGTCAGCCATAACGCGCCCGCAGTTCGTCGAAGGCCGCCTTCACCACGGCGCCGTCCATCGCGTGGATCTCAAGGCGCTCGCCCGGGGCGCGGATCATCGGAATAGTGAGCCGGCCGCCGAGGTGTTCCCGGAATTCCTCGAGGCCCGCGAGGAAGTCCTGCCGGCCGTGATCGCCGCGGATCTCCCGCACGGGCGCGAAGAGCTCGAACCCGAGGCCCTGGATCACGGCGAGGATCTGCTCGGCCGTCGCCTCCGGGAGCAGCCCGGAGCGGCGCGCGTAGATCAGGTCCATCGCCATCCCGACGGCGACCGCCTCGCCGTGGCTGACGCGGAACTCGGACAGCTGCTCAAGCTTGTGCGCGGCCCAGTGTCCGAAATCGAGCGGGCGGGCGGAGCCCGCCTCAAACGGGTCGCCAGCGGTGGCGATGTGCCGGAGGTGCTGGCGCGCGCTCTCACAGATCACGGCCTCGAACGGTGCCGGCTCGAGCGCGCGGAGCGCCGCGACCTGCCCGGCGATGACGCGGAAGAATCCGGCATCTCGGATGAGGGCGACCTTCACCGCCTCGATCAGCCCGCAGCGACGCTCGCGCGGCGGCAGCCCCGCAAGGAAATCGAGGTCATTGACGATCGCGTGCGGCACGCTGAACGCGCCCAGCCAGTTCTTCTTCCCGAAGAAGTTGATCCCGTTTTTGACCCCGACGCCGCCGTCGCCCTGGCTCAGGCTGGTGGTGGGCAGGCGGACCAGCGGGATCCCGCGGTGCGCGGTGGAAGCGGCGAACCCGACGAGGTCCAACACCGCCCCGCCGCCGACCGCAACCACGTAAGAATGCCGGCACAGCCCGGCCTGATTGATCGCCGCCCAGACCGTCTCGAGGTGGCGCCGGTCGTTCTTCGCGGCCTCGCCCCCGGGCAGCCGGACCGGCGGGGTGGCGAGGCGTACCCGGTCCGCGTGCGCGGCGAACCACGCCTCGATCCGTCCCGCGAAACCGGGGAACGCGTTCTCCAGCCCGGCGTCCCAGCAGACCAGCGCGCGAGGCGTGAGGCCGGGATCGCGGGGGGCGAGGGCAGAGGCAAGCAGCGGATTGCCCGGCGCGAAGACCCTGCGGGTGAAGCACAGCCGGTGCTCGTGCTGCAGCTCGAGCGAGTGGGAGACGGCTTCGGGGAGTTCGGCCATAACCACGACGATGTCGGGCGGGGCGGCGGCCGCCGGCGAGCCTAAATCGGGCTCACTTCGACTCGTCGATCGCGAGGTAACGCGTCCGGCCGTTGCGGTAGACCAGCACAAGCACCTTGGGGCCCTTGATCTCCTCGCTGAGCTTCACGGCCTCGTCGGCGTTGGAGCAGGGGCGACGGTCAAGCTCCAGAATGAGGTCGCCCTCGCGCAGGCCCTGCCGGGCGCCGGGGCTCTCGGGGTCGATGCTGGTGATCAGGGCGCCCTTGATGCGGGCGGGGATCTGCAGGCGGCTGCGGGTCTCAGGGGTTATGTCTCCCACCCCGACGCCATTGAGCACCCCCTCGTCCTTCTTGCCGGGGCTCCCGCCCTCGCGCTCCGGGGCATCGTCCTCCCGGCGGGTGAGCTTCGCGCGGAGCGTCTCGCGCGCGTTGCCGCGGAGAATCTGTACCTCCACCTCGGTACCGGGCGCGATCTTGCTGATCGTCAGCAGCAAGTGACGGGCGTCACGGATCTCCGTGCGCTCGATGCGGAGGATGACGTCCCCGGACTTGATCCCGGCCTTTTCCGCCGGGCTGCCCTCGGTGACCTCGCTGATCAGAGCGCCCTTCTCGGTGCCGAAGGAGGCAGTGAGCTCGTCGGTGAGCTCTTGCGGGCGAACGCCGAGGAAGCCGCGCTCAACCTTGCCGTTGTTGTTGACCAACTGCTCCACCACGAAGCGGGTGAGGTTGGCGGGGATGGCGAAGCCGATACCCGCCGAGCTGCCGCTACGGGTCAGGATCGCGCTGTTGATGCCCACCACGCGGCCGTCGGTGTCGATCAGGGCACCGCCGGAGTTGCCAGGGTTGATTGCAGCATCGGTCTGGATGAAGTCCTCGAAGACCCCCATCCCCATCCCGCGGCTCAGGGCGCTGACGATGCCACGGCTGACTGACTGGCCGACCCCGAAGGGATTACCGATGGCGAGCACCATATCGCCCACCTCGACCAAGTCGCTCTCGGCGAAGGTCGCAGGGGAGAGGTTCTCCGCCTCGATCTTCAGCACCGCGAGATCGGTGCCCGGGTCGCGCCCGACGACCTTCGCGGCGTAGCGGCGATTGGACTCGCCGAGGGAGACACTGACACCGTCCGCCCCGTCGACCACATGATGGTTGGTGACGATGTAGCCATCCGCGGTGATGACGACCCCGGACCCGAGGCCCTGCTGGGTCTGGTCGGAGCCGCGGTTGCGGGGCGATCGATTATTGTTGCGGGGGGCGCGGTTGCCGGGCGCATCGTCCTCATCGCCGCCGCGGGGCTGCATCTCCTCGAAGAAGCGGCGCAGGCGCGGATCGTTCAGATAGGGGGGTAACTCAGGGGTGCGGGTGACCTTGCTGGAATAGACGTAGACCACGCTGCCGGCGGTGCGGCGAACCACCGCGGAGTAGCTGACCCGCTCCGTCGCGTCGCGGTTGATGGGCTTCGCGTCCACCTTGAGGCTCAGCTTGCCGGAGGCGGGCGCGGGTGCCACCGGCTGGGCCTTCGCCTTGGGGGCGGACTTCTCGGCCTTGCGGCCCGACTTGCCCTCGGCGGCCCAGAGGGTGAGGCCCGAGGTGCCGGCGAGGCCGAGGGCGAAGGCGAGCAGCGGGGCGAGCACGAGGCGGGAGCAGAGGGCGGAGGGCATGCGGGAGAGGTTTCGGGCGGGAATAAAACGCTGCTAACGTTGGGAGAGTCTCGCCGCCGCCGCAAGCGACCGCACGCAAAAGCGACGCCGGCGGGGGCCAAGGCCCGCCGCCGGCGAAAGGGTGGACCCCGGCCGCGGCCGAGACCGGCGGATACGGCTTAGAAGCCGGCTTGGATCGCGAAGGCGGCCCGGCTGGCGAGGCGCTCGCCGGGGCGAATGTCGCCGTTAAAGCTGAGTGAGGCGCTCCAGCGCTGGCTCAGGGCGAGGGTAGCCGCGGCGCCGAACTCCAGCCCGCCTCCGTCGCCGGCGGTGGTGTAGACCGTTGCCGGACGGGCGAAGTTGTCTGCCAGGCGGCCTGTGACTGAGCGCTTGCCGGGGCTGATCTCCTCGTGCCAGGCCCCGCGGAGGTCGAAGCGGAAGCCGCGGCCTTCAAGCTTGGTGGACCAGCTGGCGTCGAGGCCGACGGAGCCGGCGGTGCTGTTCGCCTCCTGGGCCTCGTAGGCCATCGGGAGGGCGGGAAGGTCCTTCTCCTGGTGGGCCTCAAGCGTCACGCGCTGCGCGCGCAGCCCGAGCCAGGGGCGGAGTTCGGTGCCGCTGGCCGCGAGGGCCAAGGAACCGCGGAGCCCAGCGCCCCAGCGGTCCCCGGCGGTGCGGGCGCGAGTGGCGAGGCCGCCGAAGGCGGTGGTGCGGCGGATGTCCTCCACCGCGAGCACCCCGTAATCGACGTCCGCCGTGAGCGTGACGCCGGCGAGCAGCCAGGCGCCGTAGGCGCGGGCGCTAGTGTCCTCGACCCGGTAGTTGCCACCGGCGTCATCCACGCGGGCGGAGAGGCGACCGGCAGAGAGAGCGCCGCCGAGGGTCAGGCCGGGGTTGAGGCGCTTGTCGGCGCCCGCGAGCACGACCTGACCGCGGTAGCCGAAGCCGGGGCGCCAGGCGTCGCGCGCGCGCTCGCCAGCGGCGTACTGGACCGCGGCGTAGGCTCCGCCGTTACTTTGCGGGCGGGCGAGGTGGGCGGTGCGGGCCTCGAAGGCGGCGCTGCCAAGGCCGGCGAGCGCGAGGGCCGCGCTGCCCTCGGTGGCGGTGAACCCGAGCGCCCGCTCGGGGTTCAGCTGCTCGTTGACCATCCCGGCAAGGATGGCGTGGGTGCGGGCGGTGGGGTGGATGTCATCCCAGAAGACGTAGCCGTTCGGATTGCCCTGCCCGCCTCCCTGGGCGGCCGGCGCGAGGAAGAACGAGGTCGTGTTGGTGAAGCCGAAGGCGGCGCCGGACTCGGCAATGCGGTCGACGATCCCCTGCAGGTCGACGAAGACCAAATTCAGGTCGGGGGCGGACGCGGCGACGAGGGAGAGGCGGGCGCGGAGTTCCTGATTGAAGGCGGTGGTGGCGCGGTTGCCGAAGGTGAACCCGGCGCCGGCCACCCCGCCGGCGGCAAGGGCGCGCGGAGTGCGGCCGAGGTTGGGCAGGCCGCCGACCACGAGGTTGCGGGCGCCCTGGGCGACGAGCGCCTGGACCTGCCCGGCGACCGCTCGGGCGGTCGCGATCCCAGCGGTGTCGAGCGAAGCCGGGTTGGTCGCGGTGGCCGGGGAGCCAAGGGCCGGGATCAGGTCATTCGCCCCGGCGAGGACGGTGAAAAGGTCCGTCGGGGCGGGCGTGATGCCGCGCTGGACGAACTGGGCAACCTGCACGCCGAGCGAGGGCGGCAACTGGGAGGAGCCGGCGGCGGTGGCGCCCCCGACCGCGAAGTTCAGGCTCGTGCGCGCGGAAGGCGGCGCGGTGGCCGCGAGCGCGGGCGCCGCGCCGAGGAGTTCCGTCCACACCGGCCCGTTGGCGAAACGGCCCTGAAAGTAAGGCGCGGGCGGATTCGGCGCGCCGAGGGCGCTGGTCGCGGCGAAGAGGTTGCCGGTGTCGCTGAGGCTATCACCGAACGAGTACTGGGCGGTGAAGGTCCGGTTGGCGGTCTGGGACCAGAGCACGGGAGCGGCCAAGAGGGTGAGCGCGGCCGCACGGAGCAGGGTAATGTTCATACAGGGAGGGGGAAGATGCTCCCGAAGAACGCGCCAGCGTCAAACCCAACCGCGAGGGATGGGCTTGCCGGCGACGGGCCCCGCGGGGAGAAACCCCCAGGCCCCCACCCCGAATGCCCCGATTCCTCGGCGCCCGTGCGGCCACCCTCCTTGCCCTGCTTACCCTCGTATCGGCCTTGGCCGCCGCCGCGGATCCCGCCGGCAGCCTGGCCGGCAACGTGAGCAACGCCGCCACCGGCGACCGGCTGGAGGGCGTGCGCGTGACCCTCCCCGCCCTCGGCCGCGCGACCCTCACCGACCAGGCGGGGCGCTACGAGTTCACCGGCCTGCCCGCGGGCAGCCTCGAGGTCGCCGCGGCCTACACCGGCCTCGACGCCCAGCGGCGCACGCTCACCGTGCCGGCCGGCGGCCGCGCCACCCTCGACTTCGCGCTCACCTCGGGCGCCTACCGGCTCGACGCCTTCACCGTGGCGGGCGAGCGCGAGGGCGGCGCGGCGGCCATCACCGCCCAGCGGAATGCCGCCAACGTCAAGAACGTGGTCGCGATGGATTCCTACGGAAACCTGCCGAATGTGAGCGCGAGCGAGCTGGCGATCCTCCTCCCCGGCGTCACCGGCGCCCTCAACCTCGAGAACGGCATCGACGGCTTCACCGTGCGCGGGATGGGCGCGAACCTGAACAACATCACCCTCGACGGCGGGATGCTCTCGACCCAGGGCGCGATGGCGCGCCAGGGCCGCATCAACAACCTCACCGGCGCGATGTTCGAGGGCCTCGAGCTGATCAAGGGCCACACCCCGGACCGCGGCGCCGACTCCCTCGGCGGCACGATCAACCTCCGCAGCCGCTCCCCGCTCGCGATGCAGGAACGGCGGCGCGTGACGTACAACTTCGCCGTCCGCTGGGCCCCGCCCTTCACCGACCAGATCCCGCTCCGCGAGGGCCACCGCTCGCACCCCCTGCTCAACGTCGGCTGGTGGGAGGTCCTCGATGTCGGCGGCGGCACGCGCAACCTCGGCCTCACGCTGAACACGTTCTACAGCGAGAACGTCGGCGCCTCCCACAGCACCACCCGCGATTTCCAGAATACCCTCACGGGGCCCGCCTTCCTCTGGGACTACAACACCTTCGACCAGTACAACAACCGCAAGCAGGCCAGCGTGAACCTCAAGACCGAGTACCGGCCGTCGCCCCGCACCAAGCTCACGTTCAACGCGATCTACAACGACGCGATCGAGATGGGGAAACTCCGCTTCACCACCCGCGCCTTCACCAACCAGGTCGTCGGCACCACCGGCACCGCCGGCATCCTCCCGGGCTACACCGACCGCATCACCCAGGTCCGCCCCTCCACCGCCTCCAACTTCGACGTCCTCACGCAGGGCCCCAACAATTTCTTCCTGCGCACGCGCACCGGCGACCTCGGCTGGGAGCACCGCGCCGGCCCCCTGCAGCTCGAGGCCGGGGTGATGTTCAGCGCCACCCACATCAACAACGGCTTCGGCAACGACGGCGGCCAGTTCACGATGCGCGTCAACGGCGCCGGCTGGATCCTCGACCGCACCCGCTCCGACCTCTACCCGCAGTTCCTCCAGAACGCCGGGCCCGACCTCACCCGGCCGGAGAACTACCGCCTCAACGGCTTCTTCCAGAACAACAACGTCGACAACGACCACGAGGTCCGCGAGGCCCGCGCCCACGCCCGCTACGAGCTGCCGACGCTCCGCACCTTCCTCAAGGCCGGCGTCCACTGGCGCGAGCAGTTCGTCCACGACTTCAACCGCCACCGGCGCTGGAGCTACCTCGGCACCACCCTGCCCGCCGACCCCTCGATCCGCACCGTCAACCGCCGCGAGACCGGCTTCGCCGTCCCCTTCTGGTACACGTCCCAGTTCTTCCGCGACCGCCAGCCGATCGAGCCCGCCCTCTGGCGCGAGGACCTCTACTGGGGCCAGATGCAGCGCTTCACCGGCACGCGGCGCGTCACCGAGACCGTCACCGCCGGCTACGGGATGGCCCAGGGTCGCGTGGGTAACACCGGGTTCCTCGCCGGCGTGCGCGTCGAGGAGACGGCGACCAACAGCTGGGGCTGGGTGCGCGCCCGCGTCCCGAGCACCGCGGCGCAGCAGGCGGCCGATCCGGTGGGCTCCGCGCTGCGGGACTACGCCGGGACGCGGCGCGAGCTCCGCGGCGGGTACACGCAGGCGTTCCCGAGCATCCACCTCACCCGCGACCTCGCCCCGAGCTGGAAGGCGCGCCTGAGCTGGTCGACCAGCTTCGGCCGGCCGCCGCTCAGCAGCCTCCTGCCCAACGAGACCATCAACGAGGCCGCCCAGACCCTCACGGTGAACAACCCCTCGCTGCTGCCCCAGACCGCGCGCAACTGGGACGCCACCCTCGAGTACTACTTCGAGCCGGTGGGCAACCTGACGATCGGCTGGTTCCACAAGACGATCCGCGACTTCATCGTCAGCGGCATCGCCTCCGGCACGATCGGCACGGGCACCGACAACGGGTACGCGGGGGAATTCGGGGGCTTCACGCGGCTCAGCAGCGCCAACGCCGGCACCGCCTACGTGCAGGGCTGGGAGCTGAGCTACCAGCAGCAGTTCACCTTTCTGCCCGGCCTCCTGCGCGGGCTCGGCGCCTCGCTCAACCTCACCGCGCTCGCCGCCCACGGCGACTACGGCGGCCGCGGGCGCCGCGAGGGCCGGGACGTCGAGGGCTTCGTCCCCCGCACCGGCAACGCCAGCCTGTTCTGGCGCCACCGCGGCTTCACCTCCCGCCTGATCGTGAACCACACCGGCGAGGCGATCACCGACTTCACCGAGGGCCAGCCCGGCCGCAGCCGCTACCTCGCCGCGCGCACCGTGCTCAGCGCCGGCGTCGGCTACCAGGTGCGCCCGTCGCTCAGTCTCTCCCTGGACGTCAACAACCTGACCAACGCCCCCCAATCGGCGTACCGCGGCCTCCCGGACCGGATGCAGTTCAAGCTCTTCGCCGGCACGTCCGTAACCGCCGGCCTCAACGGCCGGTTCTAGGCCGCGAGGGGCTTCCTCGCCCGACGGCTGCTCGCGGACGAGGAGGCCCCCGCCCGCTGAATCCCGCGGTTTACGCCAACAAACTTGTCGCCCATCTTCCCGCCGTGGTCCGCCAACTGAAACTCCGAAGGATCGGTCGCTCCCTGGGGGTAGTCCTGCCCCAAGCAGCGCTAGCCCGCCTCGTCGCGACGGAGGGAGACTTCCTCACCCTGACCGTGGCTCCGGACGGCGTCCGCCTGACCCGCGCGAACCGGGAATTCACCCCGTCGATGGCGACTTTCGCCGCCTTGGACCGCCGCTATCGCAACGCCTTGCGGGCCTTGGACCAGAAAACCCGGCAAGCCCGCGCCTGCCTCCCCGCCCGCCCCGACCCTTGACCCGCCTCGTGGCCGGCGGCTTACTGCCCCCTTTATGTCCGCCGCTCCCGCCTCCCCCGCCGTCTCGATGGACGCCATCGCCGCCCTCGCCAAACGGCGCGGCTTCATCTTCCAGTCGTCCGAGATCTACGGCGGCCTCAACGGCTTCTTCGACTACGGCCCCCTCGGCGTTGAACTGAAGAAAAACATCCGCGACTGCTGGTGGGCCGATATGGTCCGCCGCCGCGACGACGTCGTGGGCGTCGAGACGTCCATCATCATGCACCCCAAGGTCTGGGAGGCCTCCGGCCACGTCGCCGGCTTCACCGACCCGCTGGTCGACTGCAAGGTGAGCAAGCAGCGCTACCGCGCCGACCAGCTGTTCTTCTCCCCCGTGATCGTCGAGGGCGCGGTGATCGGGTACGTGAGCGCGCTGGAGAGCGAGCGCACCACCGAGGACCTGCAGGCGGCGGCCGAGACCCTCAAGCGCAAGAAGGCCGTGCAGGGCAAGCTGGAGCCGGTGGCGCCCCGCGACTTCACCGAGGCCAAGCCCGAGGAGGTCCCGCTCGTCCCCTCCCCCGCGACCGGCGAACCCGGCAGCCTGACGCCCCCGCGCGCGTTCAATATGATGTTCGAGACCTACGTCGGGGCGCTGCGCGACGCCTCCGCCGTGGCCTACCTGCGGCCCGAGACGGCGCAGGGGATGTTCGTCGACTTCCGCAACGTGGTCGACACCGGCCGCGTGAAGCTCCCCTTCGGCATCGCCCAGATCGGCAGGTCGTTCCGCAACGAGATCACCCCGCGCAACTTCATCTTCCGCTCCCGCGAGTTCGAGCAGATGGAGATGGAATACTTCATCCACCCCGACGCCGATTGGCTCGCCTGCCACGAGGGATGGCTCCGCTGGTGCCAGGACTGGCTCCAGAGCATCGGGCTCCCCGCCTCCCACCTCTCGCTCCACGAGCACCCCAAGGAGAAGCTCGCGTTCTACTCCCGCCGCACCGTCGACATCATGTTCCGCTACCCGTTCGGGGTGCAGGAACTCTGGGGCATCGCCGCCCGCAGCGACTACGACCTCAAGCAGCACCAGCAGCACAGCGGCGTCCCGCAGGTCTACTTCGACGAGGCCACCAAGCAGAAGGTCGTCCCGCACGTCATCGAGCCCGCCGTGGGCGTCGACCGCATTTTGCTCGCCGTGCTCTGCGCCGGTTACGCCGAGGAGGACGTCACCGACGACAAGGGCAACGTCGAGAAGCGCACCGTCCTCCGGCTCTCGCCCCGCATCGCGCCAGTGAAGGTCGCCGTGCTCCCGCTGCTCAAGAACAAGGAGGCCCTCGTCGCCCGCGCCCGTGAGCTGCACGCCAAGCTCAAGCGCAACTACGCGGTGTTCTACGACGAGGGCGGCGCCATCGGCCGCCGCTACCGCCGGCAGGACGAAATCGGCACGCCCTGGTGCGTGACCATCGACTTCGAGACGATCGAGAAGGACGGCACCTTCACGCTGCGCGAGCGCGACTCGATGCAGCAGCGGCGCATCACCGAGGCGGAGCTGTTCCAGCTGCTCGCCGAGCAGGTGTACTGATACCCGCCGCGCCCCGCCCCCGCTGCCGGGGACCGGGGAGACAGCCGTCCGCTTAGTAGCGGACCTCGTAGACCTCGAGCAGCGCGGGGCCGCCGCCGGCCGCGCTGACCTGCACCGTGTACACCCCGGCGGGGAGCGTCGCTAGGACGGCGGCGTCGCGGCTGCCCGGGACCAGCGCGAAGGCGCCTGACCGCACGGCCGCTTCGGCGACCTCCGGCACGCTCGCCACCCAATTGTCATTCGCGCCCAGCGCCACGCCGGCGCCGTCGTAGAGCGCGAGCGCGGGATCCTCCGCGGCCACGAGGCCACCGAGGCGCGTCAAGCCCGGGCCGACACCGCGCAGGAGCAGGCGCGCCGCCGCGCCACCCTCGAGCACGAAGCCGCTGATCAGAGCATCGAAACCGGTGCCGGCCCGCCCAAGGCTGGAGACGTTGACCAATCGGGAGCGCTCGCCCGCACCCGCGTCGTAGATTTCCGCGAGCGCGACCCCGCCCGCGCCGCGCGCGTCGGAGATCTGGATCGTGTAGGTGCCCGGCGCGAGCAAGACGACCGCGGCGCTGTCCGCGCTACCCGCCCGGAACGGGAAGGCGCCGGTCTCACCGGCCACGCGGGCGATGTCCGCCGCGGAGCCCCAGCCCTCGTTGCCCGTCACCCGCTGGCCGTCGGTGCGTTGCAGTTCGAGGCGAGGCGCCTGCAGGGCGCCGTTGACGCCGAAAGCCTCCAGCGCGGGACCGGCCCCGCGCACCAGTACGCGGCGGGGCTCGTCGCCGGCGATGGCGAAGCCGAGCACCAGCGGGAAACCGGGTTCCACGCGTCCGCGGGTCGAAAGGTTCGCCAGCCGGGCCGGACCTGCGCCGGCGGCGGCGGTGTCACCCTGGACGCGGATCTCCACGGTGCCCTCACCGGGCACCAGGCTGACCACGGAACGGGGGAGGATGCCCGTGGCGCCGTCGATCACGGCCTGCGCCGCCGCGGAGGAAGGCGCGGTGGTGATGCTGCCGGGGATGGCGAGGCCCGGGACCGGGCTGGCATAGTTGAATTCGCGGACACTTTCCTGGATGCCACCCGAGATGCCGGCCGAACCGGCCACGATCGCGCGGGCCCGCACGTAGAAGCTGCCGTTCGCGGGCAGGTTCAGCCCGGCAAGTTGCCAAGCGGCCGCACCCGCGGCGCGCACGCCGCTGCCTAGCACCGACCAGGTGACCAGGTCCACGGACTGCTCGAACACCACCGCCGAGGCCTCGCCGACCGGGCCGGTGCGGCTGAGCGTGACAGAGCCGCGGTTCGCGGCGACCCCGAGGGTCTGGCCGCCGACGCCGATGCTGGAGAGCCGGGCGAGCGCCGGACGGCCCACGCCGCCGATCACCCGGAAGCGGCCCGCGGCCATCAGGCGGCCATCGGCCTGTGCCGCGAGGGCGGTGACGGCGGCGTCGGGCGCCGGGTTGAACGCGGTCACGAGCTCCCCGCCAGGGGCGAGGAGGAGCAGGTGGGAGCGGGCGGCGCCGGTGGCGGGGGTGATCGCGCCGGCGCCGGCCACCACGATGCCGCCGTCAGCGAGGAGCGTGAAGGCGCGGAGGTCGCCAGTCGCGAGCGTGGCGCCGGCGGAGGCCCCAGCCGCGGTCAGGCGGACCAGCGTGCGACCCTGCAGCGCGAGGATGCGGCCGTCCGGCTGCACCGCGAGGCCCGTCACCGGGCCGGTCACCGCGGCGGAGAACGAGGCGTCGGCGGAGCCGTTGGCGTTGAGGCGCAGGAGCCCGGAGGCGTGGCCGGCGAGGATCCGGCCGTCGGGCTGGAGCGCGAGGGCGAAGACGGCCTGCGGAACCGCGGGGTCGAAGGCGGCGTCGAGGCCGCCGTCCGCGTTGAGGCGCACCAGGTTGGCGCGCGCGGCGCCGCCAATACTAGTGAAGGCGCCGCCCGCGAGGACGCGGCCGTCCGGGAGCGCGAGGAGCGCGCGCACCGGCGCATTGGGCCGGGGCTGGAACGAGGTGGCGACCGAGCCGTTGTCGTTGAGCATCGCGAGGTGGCGTGCGCCGACGCCGCCGATCACCGAGAAGTCGCCCCCGACGATCACGGATCCGCTGAGCTGCAGGTCGCTGAAGTTGCCGCCGACCAGGAGCGTGCCGTCGACGAGGGCCGAGACCACGTTGATCGAGCCGCGGATGTCGGGATTGAAATCGAGGTCCAGCGAGCCGTCGCGGGCGACGCGGGCGAGCCGGTTGCGGGTGACCGAGGCGCCGCCGCCCGGGCGCAGGGCGCTGAAGCTCCCGCCGAGGACGACCGCCCCGTCTGCCTGCACCGCGACCGCACGCACGCCTCCATTGGGCGAGGGGTTGAAGGCGCCGTCGACCGTGCCGTCGGCGTTCAGCCGCGCGAGGCCGGAGCGCTCGACCGTCGCACCGGCCGCGCCGGGCTGGAGGGACGAGAAGGCCCCGCCGACCACCAACTGGCTGCCGGCGGCGCCGAGGGCGTCGACCTGCGCGTTCGGGTTCGGGTTGTAGCCGGTGTCGAGCGAGCCGTCCGCGTTGAACCGGGCGAGGTGGTTGCGGGTGACCGGCGTGCCGGTCGCGTTGGGGATGACGCTCGTGAAGAGGCCGCCGGCCACGACCTTGCCGTCGGCCTGGAGGACGAGGGCGTTGACGTTAGAGTTGGGCGACGGGTTGTAGTTCGTGTCGATCGTCCCGTTCTCGTTCACGCGGGCCAGGTAGCTGCGGGGCACCGCGGTCGAGGTGAGGTTGGGCGTGAAGCTGGTGAACGCGCCGCCGACCACGGCCTTGCCGTCCGGCTGGAGCACGAGGGACGAGATCGCGGCGTTGGCGCTCGGGTCGTAGGTGACGTCGAGGGAGCCGTTGTCGTCGATGCGGGCGATGCGGTTGCGCGCGGTGTCGGACACCGTGGTGAAGCTGCCGACCACGAGGATACGGGTGTCGGGCTGGACGACGATGGCGGCGACGGCGCCGTTGGGGCGCGGGTTGAAGGAGGCATCGATCGTGCCGTTGGGCAGGAAGCGGACGAGGTTGCCGCCGGTGGTGCCGGAGAGGTTGGCGAACGTGCCGCCGAGGAGCAGGCGGCCGCGGGCGTCGACGGCGACGGCGGTGATCTCGCCGGAGAGACGAGTGGCGGTGGCGGCGGCGGCGAAGGCGGAGCGCAGCGTGCCATTGGCGGCGAGCCAGGCGAAGCCGCCGAGCTGGGTCGGGACCGGGGCGCCGGTGGTGCGCACGGCGACCGCGTGGACGGGGCCGTCGGTGGCGAGGGCGGGCGAGAAGTCGGGGTCGGGCGTGCCCTCGGCGCGGAAGCGGGCGAGGTTCGTGCCGCGCGAGCCGCCGAGATCGGAGAACTGCCCCACCGCGAGCACGCGGCCGTCGGGCTGCAGCGCGAGGGCGTTGACCACGGCGGTCGGCACGCCGCCGGCGGCCGCGTCGAAGGCGAGGTCCACGGCGCCGGTGGCGAGGAGGCGGGCGAAGTTGCGGCGGGCCACGGGGGCGGCCGTGCCCGCCGGCCGCAGCGAGGTGAAGGCGCCGCCGATGAAGAGCCGGCCGTCGGCCTGCAGGCGCAGGGAGTCGACCCGGTTGCCCGGGGACTCGCTCAGGTCGAGGTCGAAGGAGGCGTCCACCGTGCCGTCGGCGTTCAGGCGGGCGGCGTACTTGCGGAGCGTGAAGGTGGCGGCCCCGTTGGGCTGCAGCGTGGTGAAGGCGCCGCCGATCACGACCTTGCCGTCCGCTTGGCGCGCGGAGACCAGCACGTTGCCGTTCGCATTCGGGTTGTAAGTGGCGTCGAGGTTGCCGTTCGCCTCGAGGCGGGCGATCCGGTTGCGGACCGGCGCGGCGTCGACCGTCGAGTCGCCGTCGCGCTTCACCTTGTCGAGCTTGCCGTCGGAGCCGATCACGGTGGTGAACGCGCCGCCGATCACGACCTTGCCGTCCGCTTGAAGGGCAAGAGTGCTGACCTGCCCGTTGAGGGTGGGCTGGAAGGTGGTGTCGAGCGCGCCGGAGGACTCGAGGCGGGCGAGATAGCCACGGCTCACGAACGAGGCGTTGGTGTTGCTGCTGGCGCCCGGCCGCACCGCGCTGAACAGGCCGGCGATCAGCAGCTTGCCATCGGGCTGGAGCGCGACCGCGGAGACGGTGGAGTTCGGGTTCGGGTCGAAGGTCGTGTCGAGGGTGCCGTTGGCATTGAGGCGCACCAAGTTCGAGCGGAAGCCGGACTCGGTGGCGCCGTGGGGGGTGACCGAGTTAAAGGTGCCGCCGACCAGAATGCGACCGTCGGAGAGAACCAGCAGCGTGCCGACGGGGCCGTCGAACACGGGGAAGAAGTCGGGGTCGACCGCGCCGTTGGGGTTGATCCGCACCAGGCGCTCGCGGCGGGCGCCGGCCGCGGTGGTGAAGGCGCCGGCGGCTAGGATCTTGCCGTCCGCCTGCAGGGCCAGGGCGAACACGCGGTCGTTGAGCTCCGGCTTGAAATCGGGATCTAGCGCGCCGTCTGCGTTCAGCCGCGCGAGGTAGGTGCGGGCCGAACCCGCCACGCTGGTGAAGGAACCTCCGATCACGACCTTTCCGTCAGGCTGCGTCACCGAGGCGAGCGTCCGGCCGCCCGCGTCCAGCGCGAAGGTCGCGTCGAGCGAGCCGTTGCCGTTGACGCGCGCGACCCGGTTGCGCACCAGCGCGGTGGTCGCCCCCTCGGGCGTGGCGCGGGTGAAGACGCCGCCGAGGACTGCCTTGCCGTCCGCCTGCACCGCGACCGCGTTAACCGTCCCGTTGAGGCTGGGGGCGAAGGCGGTGTCGACGGAGCCATCGGGGAGGAAGCGCGCGACGAAGGCCCGGACCACGGAGGCCGCACCCTTGCCCCAAACCGAGGTAAAGGCGCCGGCGACCACGATCATCCCGTCGCCCTGCACGGTGACGAAGCCGGCCGGGCCGTTCACCCGCGGGTAGAAGTCACCGTCCACGGAGCCATCGACCTTAAGCCGAGCGAAGCGCTGGAGCGGCAGCGGGGATTCGGCCCCCGAGGGCTGCAAGGCGGTAAAGCCGCCCACCAGGAGCACCTTGCCGTCGCGCTGCACGGCCACGCCGTTGACCACGTTATTGGCATTAGGATTGAAGCCGCCGTCGAGGGAGCCGTCCGCGTTGAGGCGGGCGAGCCGGTTGCGGGTGACCGCGGCGCCGGCACCCCCGGGCGCAAAGGTGGTGAAGCCGCCGGCAACGACCAGGCGGTTGTCCACGTGCAGGGCCAGCCCGAGCACGATACCGTTGGGCGAGGGGTTGAAGGCGGCGTCGAGGGAGCCGTCCGCGTTGAAGCGGGCGAGGTAATTGCGGGTCACCGCGGCGGCCGCGCCGGGCGCCTGGACGGTGGTGAAGGTGCCGCCGGCGACGATCCGGCCATCCGGCTGCACGAGCACGGTGTGGACCTGGGGCTGGAGGGGGCCGGCAAGGCTGGGGGCGAAGCCCACGTCGGGGGTGCCGTCCGCGTTGAGGCGGGCGAGGCGGTTGCGTGTGACCGCGGCGCCCGTGACGCGCGGCTGGAGGCTGGTGAAGTCGCCACCGAGCACGATCCGGCCGTCGCGCTGCAGGGCGATCGCCCGCACCGGGCCGTTGCAGGCGGGGTCAAAGGAGGCGTCGACGGAGCCGTCCGGGTTGAGGCGCGCGACGTTCGCCCGGGGGAAGCCGTCGACCGAGGAAAACTGGCCGCCGAGGAGGACCTTGCCGTCGGGCTGGATCACCACCGCGTTAACCACGCCATCGACATCGGGCGCGAAGCCGTCCGCCGCGGACTGGGCCGCGGCCCCAGCGCAGCTGAAGGCGATGAGGCCGGCGAGGAACGTGGAGCGTAGGAGGCGGCGGAGAACCGGCCGGAGGAACGAGGCTAACAGCATAGAAAGGGAAGTGCGGCGGACCAAGGGGAGGACGGGGCTTCGAGAACGCGAAACGCGAGGTTGGGCGACCGTCAGGTGCAAGGCAAGCGAGGGCTCGGCCGACCGCCGGGGCGGCGCGGAGCCCCCGGCAAAGAGGGTTCCCTGCTTGCGCGCCCCCCGGGCCGGCCTACCGTTTCCACGTCATATGAAACTCCGACTCCTCGCCCTCATGACCCTCCTGTCCCTCCTCACCGGCGCGGCCCGCGCCGAGCCCCTCAAGGTTGGCGCCGCCGCCCCAGACGTCACCGCCACCGCCGACGACGGCAAGCCGCTGAACCTCGGCGACGTCTACAAGAGCCATGACTACACCCTCGTCTGGTTCTACCCGAAGGCCCTGACCGGCGGCTGCACCAAGCAGGGTTGCTCGCTGCGCGACGCGGCGGCGGACCTCAAAAAGCACGGCGTGGCGGTCGTCGGGGTGAGTAACGACACCGTTGAGCTGCAGAAGAAGTTCAAGGATACCAACAACTTCCCGTTTCCGCTGCTGGCCGACACCGATAAGAAAGTCGTGAAGGCCTTCGGCCAGAACGGCATCGCCTTTCCCAGCCGCGAGGCCTACCTGATCGACCGCTCGGGCAAGGTCGTCTACCGCGACGAGCGGCAGACCGACAAGCAGGCCGAGAAGGTCCTTGCCTTCCTCGCCTCCAAGAAGAGCTGACCCACGGCGCGGGCCCGGGGGGCGCCGCTCCCCGGCCTAGTCGCGGCCGAAGCTCATCAGCTCAATCTCGAAGACGAGCGTCGCGTTGCGCCCGATCTTCGGGGGCTGACCGCGCGTGCCGTAGCCCATCTCGGGCGGGATGATGACGAGGCGCTTCTCGCCCTTGCGCATCAGCTGGAGCACCTGTTCCCAGCCCTCGATGACCATTTCCCGGCGCACCCGGAAGCTGAAGGGCTTGTCCGGCTCGGTCGCCTGATCGAACACTGTGCCGTTGAGCAGGCGGCCGACGTAGAGCACGTTGACCTTGTCCCCGGGCTTGGGCGACTCCCCCGTGCCCTCGCGCAGGATCAAGTAGCGAATCCCGGTCTGCGTCTTGCGCGCCTCCGGCCACGTCTTCTCGACGAATTCCAGGTCGGCGGCCGGCAACTTCTCCCGCTGCGCCGGCAGGGCGGGGACGACGGCAAGGGCCACGAGCAGGGCAAGGCTGAGAGTGGGAAGGTTCACGTCCGGGCGGGATCTGGCTTTCCCGCAGGGGTGACAACCGCCTAGCCTGCGGTCAAAGTGATTTTCCAATGAGCCGCCCCTCGGTCGTGATCCTCTGCCCCAAGGAATTTAAGTTCACCGACCAAGAAGCCACCATCGAACGCCCCTTCCTCGCTGACGCCGCAGACCTCCGCACCGTATCGCTGGACTTCGGGGCGCCGTTCCCGGACGAGGTGCTCGGCGCCGACGCGATCATCGTCTGGCACGGCCCCCGGGTCGACGCCGACGTGATCGCGCGCCTGCGTCGCTGCCGCGCCGTGATCCGCAACGGGGTCGGGTTCGACAGCGTGGACACGGCCGCCGCCGCCCGGGCCGGAATCGCGGTGTGCAACGTCCCCGATTACGGCACCGAGGAGGTGGCGGACCACGCGCTCGCCCTGACGCTCGCGCTCTACCGGCAGCTGTTCCAGCTGGACGCAGAGGCCAAGCGCCTCGGCTGGAAGATCCACGTCGGACCGCGGATGCGGCGGCTTTCCACCCAGACCTTCGGCATCATCGGCCTCGGCCGCATCGGCACCGCCACCGCCCTGCGCGCGAAAGCCTTCGGGTTCCGCGTGGTGTTCTTCGACCCGCACGTGCCCCCGGGCGTCCAGAAGGCCCTCGGGATCGCGCGTGCCGCCTCCCTCGCCGAGCTGCTCGCCGCCGCCGACACGCTCTCGCTCCACTGCCCGCTCAACGCGGAGACGCGCGGGATGATCGGCGAACGCGAGCTCGCCGCCCTCCGGCCGGGCGCGTTCCTCGTCAACACCGCCCGCGGCGACCTCGCGCGCAAGGCGGCCGTGTTCGCGGCGCTGCGCTCCGGCCACCTCGGCGGCGCCGGGCTCGATGTGGTCGAGGACGAGCCGCTGCGCACCGCAGAGGAGGCCGCCACGCCCAACCTCATCGTGACCTGCCACGCCGCCTTCTGCAGCCCGGAGGGAATGGTCGAGATGCGCGGCACCTCCGCCCGGCTCGCGCGCGCCGCGGTCCTCGGCGAACCGCTCTGGAACCGCGTCAACTGAGCGCCCGCCGATGCCCGCCAACCCCCGCCCCTACTCGCTGACCGGGCAGATCGTCGACCTGCACGCGCGGCGCGTGTACCCCGGGCGCGTGACCTGGCGCGCGGGCCGCATCGTGGCGCTTACCCCGGATCCGCGCGGCCGTGGCGGGCCCCTGATCCTGCCGGGGCTCGTCGACGCGCACATCCATCTCGAGAGCTCCCTGCTCCCGCCCACCGAATTCGCCCGGCTCGCCGTGGTGCACGGCACCGTCGCCACGGTCTCGGACCCGCACGAGATCGCGAACGTCCTCGGCGCGGCGGGCGTCCGCTATATGCTCCGCGACGCGCGGCGCACGCCCCTGCGGGTGGCCTTCGGCGCGCCGTCCTGCGTGCCGGCGACCCCGTTCGAGACCGCCGGGGCCCGGCTCGGGCCGCGCGCGGTCGCCCGCCTGCTGGCGGATCCGGGCATTCATTACCTGAGCGAGGTGATGAACTTCCCCGGGCTGCTCGCCGGCGACCCCGCCCTGCGCGCGATGATCGCGGCCGCCCGCCGCCTCGGGAAGCCGGTCGACGGCCACGCCCCCGGCCTGCGGGGCGCCCAGGCCTCCGCCTACGCCGCCGCCGGGCCCAGCACGGACCACGAGTGCTGCACGCTCGCGGAAGCGCGGGACAAGCTAGCGGCCGGCCTGCGGATCCTGATTCGGGAGGGCTCGGCGGCCCGCAACTTCGCCGCCCTCGCGCCCCTGCTCCGCCGCCACGCGGACTGGGTGATGTTCTGCTGCGACGACCTCCACCCGGACCTCCTCGCCGGCGGCCACCTCGACCGCCACGTGCGGCGCGCCCTCGCCACTGGCGCCGACCGCCTCGACGTGCTCCGCTGCGCGTGCGTCAACCCAGTCGAGCACTACGGACTGGACGTCGGGCTGCTCCGGCCGGGGGACCGGGCGGACTTCATCGTGGTCGACGGCTGGCTCCGCTTCCGCGTGCTGCGCACCTACCTCGGCGGGGAGCTCGTCGCGGCCGGGGGCCGGACGCGACTGCCCCGGCAACGCAGCGCGACGCCCAACCACTTCCAAGCGGAGCCGCGGCGGCCGGAGGATTTCGCGGTCGCCGCGCCCCCGGGCCGCACGCCCCGGCTGCACGTGATCACGGCCCTGAACGGCCAGCTCGTCACCCGCCACACGCGGGCGCGGGCGCGGATCGAGGGCGGGCGGGTGGTGGCGGATCCCGCGCGCGACGTGCTGAAGCTGGTGGTGGTGAACCGCTACGCGCGGCGGGCGCCGGTCGCGGTCGCGTTCGTGCGGGGCTTCGGCCTGCGGGCCGGGGCCATCGCCTCCTCGGTCGCGCACGACTCGCACAACCTCGTCGCGGTGGGCGCGGACGACGCGGCGCTGACCGCCGCGGTGAACCGCGTGATCGCGCGGCGGGGCGGCCTCGCGGTGGTCGGAGGCGGCCGCACCGCGGATCTGCCGCTGCCGATCGCGGGCCTGATGTCGGACCGCCCCGGCGCCGAGGTCGCGCGGCGTTACGCGGAGCTCGATCGCCGCGCCAAGGCGCTCGGCTCCCGCCTCGACGCGCCCTTTATGACGCTCTCGTTTCTGGCGCTGCTGGTCATCCCCGACCTCAAGTTGAGCGACTGGGGGCTGTTTTCCGCGCAGCGCTGGGATTTCCTGCCGCCTTGGGATCCAGCGCCCGGTCCCGCCTGAGCGCGGGGTCCGGTGCAGCCCGTCTAGGCGCGGCCGCGCTCAACGCGTCGGCGGCAGCCCAGCCCGCAACGCGATGATCCGCGCGCGCGCCGTCGGGTCGTCCGCCACGCGCTCGGCCGCGTCGAGCAGCGACGCGCCCTCCTCCGCGTACCCGTGCTCGAGGTGCAGCTCCGCCGCGCGCAGGACCAGCGCGGTCTGGCGCGGAAACAGCCGCACGCCCTCCAGCAAGACGGCGAGGTGCCCGCGCGTGGGGCGCACCGCCGCGGTGGCCCACGCCTCGCCGATGCGTTCGTAGACCTCGACCAGCGGGGGCGCGAGGGCCCGCGCCGAGAACAGCGGCTCAAGGACGGTGGCGAGGCGGTCCGCGTCCAGCTTGCCGCCCTCGGCCTCCGCCCGCCGCGCCGCGAGCCGCACCCGGCCGAGTTCCGCCGCGGCGCGGGGTCGCAGGCGCCCGAGGGCCGCGGCCGATTCCAGCAGTTCGGCGCCCGCCTCCTCCGCGCCGGCGTCGAGCTCGCAGAGCGCCATCACCTCGAGCAGCCGCGCGTCGCGCACGCCCCGGTCGTAGGCCCTGCGCAGGGTGCGGCGCGCCTGCTCGAGGTAGCGGGGAGCGAGCGTCGGGGAGATCTCGCGGACGTAAGGGACCTCCAGGCGTTCCCAGTCGCCCTTGAGGCGGGCGACGTCGAGCTCGGACGCCTCGGTGAGCGGGAAGGCGGGCGGCCGCGCGCTCCGCGGCAGGGCGAAGCGGGCCGGTTGCGAGATCGCCCGGGGGAGATAGGCGGCCAGCTTTTCGCGCGCCTGGACCGGCTCGAGGCCGAGGCACTCGCGGAACAGTTCCGCCGAGTAACCCTCCAGAGCGCCGCGCTCGACCAGCCGCCACAGCCCGGCGCGGTGCGCGCCGCGGTCGGCCTCAAGGCCCCAGCGCACGAACAGCGCCACCTCGGCCAGCCAGCGGCGGCGCACGGCGGCCGACGCGGGGTCGGCCGTGGGCGGCAGCCGCGGCAGCACGAGGTCCTCGATCGCCGCCACCGCGGCCGCGCCTTCGGCCGCGGGCGGGAAGAGCCAGTCCAGCGCCGGGAACATCAGCTCGCCGTCCTCGAAGGACACCCGCTGGAAGAGCGTGAGGAAGCCGGCGACGAACCAGCCCGGCAGCGCCGGCACCCGCTGGGTCACGAGAAACCGCACGTAGTCCAGCGTGAGCGAGAGCCGGTCGGCCTCAAAGTCGTCCCGCCGGACGATCATGAAGACCGCCATCGCGTCGCGGTCCCAAAGGCGGAGGTTGGGCAGGAAGTTGTAGCGGCGCCCGGGTTCCGGGAGGCGGATTCCGCGGGGTCCCGGCGCGGGCGGATCGTCGGGGACGCCGGCCAGCCCGGGCTGGAGCAGGCGGCGCACCACCTCCTGAGAGGACGCGGGCTGCAGTTCCTCGTCGAAAAGAATCAGGCTGCGCGGGACGGACGAGTGCCAGCGCAGGGCGGGCGGCAGCACCTCGCCAAGCAGCTCGTGCAGGCGGTGGTGGGCCTCGACCACCCGCCGCGTGGTCCCGTCGGCACAGCGGGAGAGGATCTCGTAGCCCATCGCCTCGCCGTGGCGCCACGGGCGGCCCTTGATCTGGGCCTCGACGAGAAACGGCGGGAGCGCCACCGCCTCGTCGCCCTGGGCCGCCAGCCGCGCCAGCAGCAGCAGGAGGAGCAGCGGCGAGCGGTGCACGACGGCGCGGTCAGCGGCGCGCCGCGTAGGCCTGGTACTGCTCCGCGACCCGTGCGGCGCGCTCGTCGCCGGAGTGGAAATAGAAGCGCCAGCGGAAGGTCACGCTGCCGCCGGCGGGGATCACCATCTCGCCCGCCTTCGGCTGGTCCTTCAGGTTCTCGAAGTCGTGCTTGCCGAAGGGATTCGCAGCGAACAGCGCGTAAGTCCGCACGTGCCACCAGGTCGGGTGGCGCGGGTTCGCGGGATGGTCGAACATCGCCACCCCGTAGACCTTGCCGTCGCGGGGCGCATGGTAGTCGACCCACGCCGAGCGCTTGCCCCACGCGGCGTCATTAAGCCGGCCCTCGGCGTTCACGATCGTCCCCTTGCCCTCGTGCTTCTTGCCCCGGCCCTGGCTGTGCGTCGGGGTCATCCAGAGCGGTAGGCGGATGGCCATCGAACCCTCCTTGGTGTCCCCCAGGACCGCCGGCTTGCCCGCCGGGGCCCTCAGGGTGACCTCGTAATCAATGAACCGGGCGTCCGCGGTGCCGTGCAGGCGGATGACCGTCTCGTCCTCAAGGTGGACCGCGCCGTCCGGCCCGACCCAGCGGTTGCGGGATGTGATGCGCGCGGCGCCGTCCGCCACCGCGTGGCTGACGGACTGGTTCACGATGCGCCCTTTCTTGTCGGAGTTCTCGGCCCAGAAATCGATCCCGTTGACGTCGCCGTGGGTGAACCAGAGGGAGCGGTGATGCGGGTGGTCCTCGACCTCTCCGGCCACGCCCTTACGCATCGGGTAGTGGCGGGTCATCTCCGTTCCGTCCGCGGCGAGGACCGGGTAAAGGATGGGACGGGGCATTCCCTTAAAGATGTATTCAGTGAAGGGTTTGCCAGCGAGGGTGACCTTCAGGCGGTCATCGGCGGCGGTGATCTGGACATCGCTGGCGGCGCGCGCCGGGGCGGCGAGCAGGGTGGCCAATGCGAGGAGGGGCAGGACGCAGGTCAGCATACGCCGGCAGGACGCACCAAAGCCCGGCGGGGTGCAAACAGCTTTTGCGCGCGGCGCCCGGGCGGCTCAAGCGCGCGTCAGGTCGTACAGGGCGTACCCGGCGAGGAGGTTGGGCAGCAGCGGACAGGGGTCGCGCCAGTTCCCGGCGAGGTGGACGCGGTGGGCGACGCGGATGCCGTGGGCGGCGCAGAAGTCCTCGAAGTCGGCGATCGTCACCGGATTGGCTGGGCGGCTCTCGAACCAAGCGGTGGTGTAGACCTGGTTGCGCACCTTACGGCCGCCGAGGAGCATCGCGACGCGGTTCTTCCAGAAGCCGTGGTTGACGAAGCCCACTGTGAGCGCGCGCCCGACGCGGAGCGCCTCCAAGATGACCGTCTTGGGCTCCGCCAGCTCCTGCACGGTGCGGGAGCAGATGACGCGGTCGAAGTGCCGCTCGGGGAACGCGCGCATCAAGGTAGTCATATCGCCTTGGTAGGCGGACACCCCGCGGCGGACGCAGGCGGCGATGCGGCTGAACTCAAGGTCCACGCCGACGGCAGCGACGCCCTTGGTCTGCATCAGGTAGGCGAGGAGGTCGCCCGGGCCGCAGCCGAGGTCGAGCACACGGGTGCCCGGCTCCACCCAGTCCCCGATGATCTGCATGTCGACGGTGCGCTTTTCCATCGGGCGGGGGTGTTCAGGGGGCGGGCAGCGCGGCGCGGTCGAGGAAGCCGCGGACGAGGGCGTAGAGTTCCTCGGATTCGAGGAGGAAGGAATCGTGGCCGAGGTCGGTGGCGAGCTCGGCGTAGCTGGCGCGCTTGCCGGCGCGGAGCAGCGCGAGGGCGAGGGCCCGGTTCTGCTCGGGCGGGAAGAGCCAGTCGCTGGTGAAGCCGACGACGAGCGTCTCGGCCTCCACCGGGGCGAAGGCCGCCTCAAGGGAGCCGGACGCCTCCTCGAGGTCGAACTGGTCGAGGGCGCGGGTGATGTACAGGTAGGAGTTGGCGTCGAACCGGTTGATGAAGCTCTGGCCCTGATGCCGGAGGTAGCCCTCGACCTCGAACTGCAGGTCGAACGCGGACGCCTCCGTCTCCGCGGCGCGGCGCTTCCGCCGGCCGAACTTCCGGTCCATCGAGGCATCGGAAAGGTAGGTGATGTGCGCCATCATCCGGGCAATCGCCAGGCCCACGCGGGGGCCCTCACCGAGGGCGTAGTCGCCGCGGTTCCAGGCCGGGTCCTGCATGATCGCCTGCCGCCCGACCTCGTTGAAGGCGATGGCCTGGGCGCTCTCCCGGCCGGTGGTGGCCATCGCGAGCACGCGACGCACCAGCCGCGGGTACTCGATCGCGAACTGGAGCGCGAGCATCCCCCCCATCGAGCCGCCGATCACCGCGTGGACCGCGGCGACCCCGAGGTGGTCGAGCAGCAGCCGTTGGGCGCGCACCATATCGGGAATGGTGACCGGTGGGAACGCAGCGCCGTAGGGCTGGCCGGAGGCGGGGGAGGGCGAGGAGGGGCCGGTCGAGCCCTGGCAGCCGCCGAGGACGTTGGCGCAGACCACAAAGAAGCGGCGGGTGTCGACCGCCTTGCCCGGGCCGATCAGGTTGTTCCACCAACCCGCCTTGCGGTCGGAGGGCGAGTGCCAGCCGGCGCAGTGGTGGTCGCCGCTGAGCGCGTGGCAGATGACGATCGCATTGTCGCGCGCCGCGTTCAGCTCTCCGTAAGTTTCATAGCGGAGACTGACGCCCGGCAGCACCTGCCCGCCCCGGAACGTAAAGGGGGCCGCGTGCACGAAGTCGCGGGGCGCCACGAGGCCCACGTCGCCCGGGGCGAGGTGGCGGGCCGCGGTGGGCGCGGACGGGGCGGCTTCGACGTCGTCGGTCATCGGACGGGCGGGAGACGCAAGCAGGGCCGGGGGGGCGAGGCAAGGGGGGAGCGGGCCCCACCGGGCGCGGCCAGGGTCAAAGGTCTCCCCCGGCCGGGCGCAGGATGAGTTCCTCGAGCACGGTGCGGCGGGAGAGGCGGTGGGCGTCGACCATGGCACGGGCGATGTCCTCCGCGGGCATCATCCGCGCGGCGGGGACGCCGCTGCCCGCCCAGGATGGCGTCCAAGTGGCACCCGGGTGGACGCAGCACACGCGGAGGCCGCGCCCGCGGGTCTCGGCGCGGAGGACGCGGGCGAGGCTGGTGACGCCCGCCTTGGCCGCGCAGTAGGCGGCGCCTCCCGGGTAGGGCCCGAGGCCGGCGATCGAGCTTAGGAAGAACACGTCGCCGCGGCGGCGGCGGAGCATCGCGGGCACGAAGGCGCGGGAGACGAGGAAGGCGCTGCGGAGGTTCGCGGCGATCAGGGCGTCGAATTCGTCCACGCTTGTGCCGAGGAAGGGGGCAGCGCGGAAGACGCCGGCGTTGTTCACGAGGACCTCCACCGGGCCGAACCGGCGCGCGACGGCGGTGGCGAGGACCTCGACCGCGGCGGCATCCGCCACGTCGGCGGGAAACCTCTCCGCGGCGGCGGCGCCAAGGCGGCGGCAGGCAGCGGCCACAGTGGCGAGGCGGTCGGCGGAGCGGGCGACAAGGGCGAGTCGGACCCCGGGGATTTCGCGGGCAAAGGTGCGGGCGAGGGCGGCGCCGATCCCCTGGGAAGCCCCGGTGATGAGCACCACCGGGCCGCGGGGGCGGGAGGCAGGACGGGGGGGCGGCACGGCGGGGTTCCTCAGCAGAGCAGCGACCCGAAGTCCATAAAGTCGCCGGTGAAGCCACCTTTCACGCCCTTGCAGATGACGCTGACGGCGTCGTGCGAGTGAAGCGACTCGAGGTGGGAGCAGGCGACCTCGAAGTCGGCGATGCGGGCGTCCGTGGCCAGTTCCCGGTAGAGGAGGCGCGCGGCGTCCTCGACGAACTTGATGTGGGCGCCGTTGAGCTCGGCAAAGGCCTGCTCGTCCTCGCGCTTGACCATCACCTGGGTCTCGGTGCGGAGGGCGCGGAGGCAGTGCGCCTGCAGGTCCTCGATGGGGAGGGCGCGGCCGGGGGCAAGGGCGACGCGGACGCGGGCCTTGGAGCGCTGGGCGTGGGGCGTGGCGTAGGCGCCGCGCGTCTGGCGGGCGTGCTCGGAGAGCTCGGCGCTGCACGGGCAGGTTGAGGAATAGACGAAATCGAACTCGATCACCCGCCGGAAGGCGCCGGCGCGGTCCATCGTACCCTCGAAGGCAACGCGGTAGTACTGCCAGCCCGAGAGCCCGCTACGGAGGCTGGGCTGGCGGATCGGGTAAGAGAGCGAGAGGCGGATGCGGGCGTGGAAGGCGTCGATCTTGCGCTGATACTTGCGCAGGAGCCGGCGGAGGGTCTCGAAGGTGAAGACCTCGTCCTCGTGCTCGTAGAACGAGCGCATGATCCGGCCCATATTGATTCCTTTGAGCCCGGCCTGCAGGGAGACGGTGCCGGTGACGGCGGTCTCGAGGACGATCTCGCGGCCGGCGGCGGTGCGAAAGCGCAGCGGCACGCGGAAGTTGGCGCAGCCGACCTGCTGGATCGGGACGCGCGCGCCCTCGGCCGCGTTCACCGCCTCCATCATATCGGGCAGGGTGTCCACGTAGCCGACGCCGGGCTCGAACCCGGCATCGAAGCGGCGCCCGACGAGCGGCGGCACGCCGCCGGCCGTCTCGTGTAGGTACATCTGTTTCGGCTTCATCTCGTTTTTGGTGGCAGGAGGCCCGGGCGGCGGGGGGACGATAACCGTCGCGCACGGGCCAGGCCCCGGTTCAGGGGGGCGGGTTCGGGCCGTAGAAGTCGGCGAAGTTGCGGGGCGTCTCGTACAGGCGGACCCGGTAAAGGCGGGCCCCGCGCGGGAGGTGCGGCTCGATCTCGCGCCAGAACGCGATGACCAGATTCTCGGTGGAGGGGATCGTGCCGCGGAGGAAATCCACCTCGTCGTTGAGATTCCGGTGGTCGCACTTGTCCACCACCGCCTCGTGCAGGATCCGTTTGAGCTCCGAGAGGTCGATGATGTAACCGGTCTCCGGACGCAGCTCGCCGGCGACGGTGACCTCGAGGACGTAGTTGTGCCCGTGCCAGAGCGGGTTGGTGCAGAGGCCGTACTGGCGACGGTTCCAAGCGGGGCTCTTGCCCGGGTTGAAGAGCCGGTGGGCCGAGTTAAAGTGAACCTGCCGGGTAATGTACACCGTGCCCGGGAGCACCAGGGGGTGCGACGGGGAGGGTCGGCGGCGGGCGGACTTTGCGGGCATAAGAAGAATAGTCGTAACGGAATTGGCGGGCCGGTCAATCCGCGCGGCGGGGAATCTCGCGGCGGGCGGCGGCGCCGGGCCACCTCCTTCCGGCTTGAGGGCCACGCGCCGCAGGCGCAGCGTGCCGCCGCCCTAACCTGCCCCCGATGAAGATCCGCAAAATCGTGGTCACCGCCGCCAACCCGCGCCGGCGCACGCTGCCCCTGCAGACGCTCATCGACTCGGCGGACGAGCCAAGGTCGGCCCTGCAGGTCGAGCCCGAGGGAGCCGCGACCCCTTATTCGGGGATTTCGAGCGCGGTCCGGTGCGGGGTGAAACTTTGCGGCATCACCAACATCCTGACGCGCCGGCGGGCCGCGGTCGAGGGGACCCCCGGCGAGATCCGGCCCGAGAGTGCCTCCCGGCAGGTGAACGCCGCGGATCCGGTTTTCCGGCTCGGCTTGCCGGGCAACCGCCTTTCGCCCGCCAGCGTGCCGCCGCTGGCCCTGCACGGGCGGCGCGACGCCGCCGAGGATTGCCTGCAGGCGGAGGAACTGGACCGGGTGGCGCGGGAACGCGACGCCCGCCACGAACTTGTGCTGCTGGAGCGGGCGGGGCACACGTTCGACCTTATGAAGTGGCAGCGGAAGCCCTTGGTGCGAGACCTGCGCCCGGTGCTGCTAAAGTTCCTCGGCCGCCATCTGCGCTGAGGCTCGGCACGCGGTCCCGCCTCCCGGATGAACCCCGAACGCCGCAGCCTCTGGTCCTGGGCCCTGATCGACTGGGCCAATTCTGGCTGGGCGGTCGTGGTGATGACCGCCTTCTTTCCCATCCTCTTCCAGGATTTCTGGGGCGCGGGCACTGGGCTCAGCCCGGAGCGGACCACGGCATACCTCGGTTACTGGAACGCGCTCTCGGGCCTGCTGGTGGCGCTGCTGGCGCCGATCCTCGGGGCGGTGGCGGACCAAGGGAACGCGAAGCGGCGTTTTCTCGCGGGCTTCACTCTGCTGGGAGCGGTCGCGACAGCCGCGCTCCCCTTGGCGGCCCGGGGCGAACACGTGCTGGCCGGAGCCCTCTACGCGCTCGCGGCCATGGGGTTTTCGGGCAACACGCTGTTCGCGGACGCGCTGCTGACGGACGTGACCCGTCCCGAGCGGTATGACCGGGTGTCGGCGTTCGGCTACGCGCTGGGTTACATTGGCGGAGGGCTGCTGTTCGTAGGCTGCACCATGGTCGTGCAGGCGCCGGCGCGCTTCGGATTCGCCGGGGCGGTCGAGGCAGTGCAGGCGTGCTTCCTCGTTACCGCGGGGTGGTGGCTGCTGTTCACGATCCCCGCGCTCGTCTGGGTCCGGAAAACGCCGGCGGTGCGGACGGCGGGCGTCGGGCCGCTCTTCACGCGCGGCTTCCGGCAGCTCGCATTGACCTTCGCGGACCTGCGCCGGGACCGCCGGCTGCTGACTTTCCTCGGGGCTTACCTGCTCTACATCGACGGGGTGAACACAGTCATCAAGATGGCCGTGGCTTACGGCCGGGCGATCGGCCTTGACGCAGCCGGGATGCTGACAGCGCTGGTGATCACGCAGTTCGTGTCGTTCCCCGCTGCAGTGGTGTTCGGTCGGCTGGGGGAACGGATCGGACCCAAGGCGGGCATCAGCCTTGGCATTGGCGTCTACGCGGTGCTCTGCGTTTTCGCCGCCCGGATGGATTCGCCGCGGGAGTTCCTGATCCTCGCGGGCGTCGTCGGCCTGGTGCAGGGCGGCGTGCAGTCGCTGAGCCGCTCGTACTTCGCGCGGTTGATCCCGGCCGAGCGCGCGGGCGAGTACTTCGGGTTCTACAATATGCTGGGAAAGTTCGCGGCCGTGCTGGGGCCGACGCTGATGGCGTTGACCGCGCTCGCGACCGAAAGCCGCGCCTCGATCCTCTCGCTGCTGCTGCTCTTCGGGGGCGGTCTCTGGCTGTTGAGCCGGGTGCGCACCGATCCTCCGCCGGCGGCGCCTTCGGCCTGAGCCTGGCCGATCCGCGCGGGGGCGCACGACCCGGGCGGGCGGCGGCGGGCGCCGGCGCTGTTCCTCCCGCCACGCCGCCACCAGATCCCCGCGGGGACTGGCTGCCGAACCCGTCCGCCGCTTCGCCGCGAAGGCATCGTCGACTCCGTCCCGGTCCGCATCCTCGCACCACGGATGGTCATCGCTCTGGAGCACCTCCTGGAGCCAGGCACCTTCGCCACCCGCGCGCACCCGGATCCACGCCGCAGCCCCGGGGCCCGCGGGCAGGTCCGCGGCCACCAGCCGCGGGCCGGCGAAGAGATCCCAGCGGCGCCGGGCCGGATCGAGCCGCAAGGTGAGCACGGGGGCCGCTGCCAAACTGCGGCCCGCGTGTGGGGCCGTGCCCAGATGCAGGCCCAGCGGCCGCCAGCCGGCGACCGGATCATCGCTCATCACCTGGAGCGCACGCTCGGCCGGGCTCGGGATGAATCCCAGCCGCGCTCCACCGGCCTCGACGATCGTTCCGGCGGAGACCTGCGCCACGAGCACCACGTGCAGCGCCCCCTTGCCCCCGGCCCGCAGTGGCCGGCTCCACTCGGCCCCTGCGGGCAGATCCAGGTACGCTACCCCATCGCGCCGGCCCAGGGTGAGCGGGTTACCATTCGCGGTCCTGGTCAGATCCTCCCGCTGCCAGCAGGACTCGGGCGATCGCGCGAGGCGGGGAAGCTCCACGCCGGCGACGATCGCGGGGACGCCGCCGCAGAGGGCCGGCACGAGGGTGAGAAGCAGGTGGCGCAGGTTCACGGTTGGCGAGTGGTGTCGTCCGGTTCCCCTGGGGCCGAGAGGTTGCGGGCGGGGTCAAACTCCAGGTTCCGGTCGCCGGCGACGGGGTTGAAATGCACCGTCACTCCCAGCTCGCCCCTGGCGTCCAGTTGGAGGCCGGCCATGAGTTTCGCGTGATGCCACGCGACGATCGCACCGGATCCGTCCCGGACGGGACGCACCCGCAGGAAGTAGCCCCGCTCCGGTTTCCGCAGGTTCTCCCCGCCAGGTTCGCCGGTGCGGCACGCCCAGGCCCGGACCGGCGCGTAACCCTGCGCGGGGGCGAGATGCGGCATCGGGAGGGCGCTGTAGGCGAGGTAGTCCGGGCTCACTTCCACCCATCCGCCCCCGGGCTCGGGCACCGTGAGCTCGAAGCGCGCCTGCCAGCGGCCGTGCAGGAACCGCGCGTCGGTCTCGCCCAGCGCCACGCCACCCTGCGGCGCCCGCAGCTCCGCCATCACGGCGGGCGGAAACTTCCAGCCGACGAACTGGCGCTCGATGCGCACGCGGACATCCGCCCGCTGCCCGCGGCCCCGCGGCGGCAACGGTTCGCCCCGCTCCAGATCCAGCTCGAAAGTCTGAACCTCCACCGTGCCGGGTGGCGGCGGTTCCGTTCCCCCCCACTCGACCCGGAAACGCCGGACGTGGAGCGCGATGGGGCGGCGCACTTCCCGCAGGATCAGGCGACGTTCCCGCGGCTCATCCACAGGCGGCAGTTCCAACCCAACCGGATACCGGCCCGGCGCCTCCGCGTGTACCAACACGCGCCCGATCGCCGTACCGCGCGCGACGAACGTCCCGGCCGGATCACTCACCCCGGCGCGCACCTGCTCGGCCCCGAACTCCGGGGTCGTAAACACGACGGTCACGCGGGCGCCGGCGAACGGTTGGCCGGACTCATCGACGAGAAAGAGCCGCAGTTCACCGGCGGACGCCCCGGCGACGGCACCAACGAGAAACATCAGGAGACGGGTGATCACGGCAGGAGGCGGGCTTGGAGGAGAATCTGGCGGTAGAGCGGAGCGACGAAAGGCAGGGCCACGGCGCGGAAGTCGCTGTGGAGCCAGCGGGCGCGGTTGCGATGGTCCAGGCCGCGGGGCTCATCGGACCAGATGCCCGGCACGCGACCGATCTGTTCCAGATCCAGGTTCCTCCCCGCGCCGAGGGGTTCGAGCGGTTGGAGCGCAGCGCCGAAGGACAGGGCGGGGATGCCGCGGGCGAGGACATCGTACTGCACGAGGCGGCGGCTCGCGGCGGCGGACGCCCGGAGCGGATCGCGGTGGTGGAGATCGGTCTCGAGGAAGGGCGCGAAGTAGGGCTCCAGCCGGAGGTCCGGTGAAGGCGTGAAGCCAGGCCAGTAATTCACGCTGGGGCCCCAACCCGCCTGCAGGCGGCTGAAGACGAGCGCGGCCAGCGAATCGCCCAGGCTGGCGCCCTTGGCGAATTCCTGCATCACCCAGGAACCGCGGGTGACGGCGAACCCCTGCCGCACGATCAGCGCCGCCATCGACGCGTTGCCGGACTCCGGGGCGGCCAGGATCTCCTCGCCCGGCGAGAAGAAGTTCACCGCCGCCGGCAGCGCCCGGACCAGCCGGCCCCGCCACGTGAGCGCCGCCCGAGCGTCACCGGATGAACCCGCAAAGAGCTCGTGCCAGCGCGCGGCGAAGGTCGCCGCCGGCAGGGATCGCCACGTGCTGTGGGTCATCGGCGCGGCCTGGCCCTTCAGGCTTCCCTCCGGGTTCGCGTCGTAGGCCTCCGCGGGGACCGCCGCGTTCAACATCAGGTAGCGGCTCACCGACAATCCACCGGTGGCGATCGCCTGGCTCGCCACCAAATTGCCGAGGCTGTGCGCCAGCACCGCGATATCCCCGCCGATGCCGCCCGCCGCGAGGGCGGGCGCGAGGGCATCCCCGGCCTGAAACGCGTGGAAGACGGACTGGTGGTAATCGAACCCCGTGTCCCCGGGCCAGAGCACCGCCACGAAACGCGCGCGGCTGCCCAGCCGATGGAGCCGCTTGAAGGTCTCCGTCGCCCAGCCGCGCGCCTCCTCGCCATCGATCGAGAAGCCGTGGATCCAGAGCAGATGCCGCCCGTGGGTCCGGGCGTCCGGCCAGGGCTCGCCGGGATCCGCCAGGTTCGTGCCCGGACCGAGGAGCGAAGGGAGGTAGGG
>Ga0194115_10000746_pt1 | contig 45651 bp, 52 predicted proteins | sample TA2MahsurfametaG_3_FD_148656 | JGI IMG/M metagenome (GOLD analysis project Ga0194115, IMG submission 148656) | Freshwater microbial communities from Lake Tanganyika, Tanzania - TA2015002 Mahale S4 surface | ecosystem: Environmental > Aquatic > Freshwater > Lake | place: Tanzania: Lake... | reverse complement strand
AGTAGTGGTTCAAGTGGAAGTAGTGGAACAAGTGGAAGTAGTGGTAGTAGTGGGAGTAGTGGTACTTCAGGAAGTAGCGGAACTTCAGGGACTTCTGGATCGTCAGGAACAGCGGGTACAAGTGGAAGTAGTGGGTCAAGCGGTACTAGTGGTTCATCAGGTTCTTCCGGTAGTTCAGGTGTAAGTGGAACCTCAGGGTCATCTGGTAGTTCGGGTAGCTCTGGATCAAGTGGAAGTAGTGGTTCATCAGGAACATCAGTTTCAGTTTCAGGAACCAATAACACAGTGGTTAAATTCACTAGTGCAACCACAATTGGAAATACACAAATACTTGATAATGGAACAAACATTGGCATTTTTACATCTTCCCCAACTGGTTCGGTTGCAAGTGGACTTGTTCATATTGCAGGTTCAAACGCAGTTTTAAGAGTTGGCCCACATTTTACATCAGATGATAGAGATTATATTGAATTAGTTGCACACGGAACAAATACACAAATTATAAGTCCTAATGAAACATTTACGTTAACAAACTTATCAGGTACAATTGCTCTTCAGTCTGCTACCACACATGTTACAGGTGCATTAGGCGTGGGGACCGCAACCCCAACAACAGTAGGTCTAATAAGAGCAACAAATGATGTGATTGCATTTTTTGGCTCGGACGAAAGGCTAAAAACCAATATTGAACCAATTACAGGTTCATTAGATATATTATCTAAAATTAATGGATATTATTTTGATTGGTTACCTATTGATGGGGTACATGAAAATGAGGGACATGATATTGGTGTAATAGCACAAGAAATTGAAAGGGTATTACCTGAAATAGTCACAACAAGAGAAAATGGTTATAAGGCGGTTAAGTATGATAAAATAGTAGCATTATTAATTGAAACAAATAAAGAATTATTAAAGAGAATTGAAGATTTAGAAAACGTAATGAAAAAACACAATCTTTAATATTCATTTATAAATTAATTTCAGATATATTATCAAAATAAAACTGAAAACATAAGTATTTATATAAAAACTAGTTTATAATAATGGGTGTAATTCCTGCAACCGGTTCAGAAATAAGTATAGGTAAAGTCGCGGCGGCTTTAGGTCTAATTACGGGCTCAGCTAACGCCGCCGCCGGTCAAAATATTGGTTTAAACTCTAGTTTGGGTGTCGGTAGAAACCGAGCTTCTACTGTTATCTCAAGTATAACATCAGGTTCACAAACACAAGAGTCGTCAGATTTTGGAGGATTGGATACACCACAGGCGTATAGTTAACTTATTTACAATTTCAATTTTTTTTATTATATTAACTCAATGAATTTGAGTTATAAACCATTTCCATCTAAATATGATTTGTTCTATATAAAATGGTCAAATATTGACCATGATAAAGATAAACTCATTCAATTAATAAAGAGAATAAAGAAATTAAAAATATTATCTTTTTTTTCGAAAAATTGTAAAGAAGAATATGAAATTTTGATTGAACTAATTAATAGTTTCAATCAAAAAACAATTAGAGGTATTTTAGATAATGATGAAAACATTTCAAGATTATCTATAATTGAAAAATGGGCTAGAATCGGTGCCATCGAAATCGTTACAACTAATACATTTTCTAAAGAAACTTATTCAATAATAAGTCATTTACCGATTAAGGACTATCAACTATTCTCAAAAAGAATTCAGGAGTTAATTTCCTTAGCAAAAAATTTGACAAATCAAGAAGACACGGTATCTAACAATACACCAGGATTATGAGAAAAAATATGTATAGTGGATCACTATGGGATGGTAGAAATATAAAACTTTCAATTCTTGTGCCCACAAAAGAAATGGTTCACACACATTTCGCATTCAGTTTATCACAATTATATAAAACAACAAGTGAGGTAATTGACACATATCTCTTTTTCGACTCAAGTAGTATATTATTAAATCAAAGAGAAAAATTAATTGAAGAAGCTAAGGCAATAGATTCGGATTACGTTCTATGGTTAGATAGTGATATGGTATTTCCATCAACATCAGCACTCAGATTATTGAAACACAATAAAGATATTGTGGGATGTAATTATCTTAAAAGAACTAAACCATTAAAACCTGTGGCGTATAAAAATATTGGTGATTGGGATAGTTACCTACCATTAATTGTAGAAGATAAATTAATAAAAGTAGAGGGTGTTGGTATGGGATGTATTTTGATGAAGACTGAAATTTTTAAAAAAATAAAAAAACCATATTTTGAATTTAGATATAATGAAAAGTCTGATGATTGGTTAGGTGAGGATTTTAATTTAATGACTAAATTTAGAGATGTCGGTTACGAAGTATATATCGATACACTATTAAGTTCTGAAATAAAACACATGGGACTTTATGCGTATGGTGTAAACAAATAAAATCAGGTTAATTACTTTATAAAAATTCAAATATTAAATAAGTTATGTATGAGAAAACAATTTTAAATCAAGAATTTATCGAGAATAATATAACCACAGACAATGGTGAACCTGTGCCTTATTTGTGGACACACGGAGGTACTAAATTTCACATGGGTGACGGATTATTGATATATTCCTTGATTCAACATATGAGGTCAAAGACGTGTGTTTGTATTGGTTCTGGCGGTGGTTACATTCCAAGAATTATGACTCAGGCAAGAATTGACTTACATAAACAAAAAATATTTGAGGGTAATCCCGACTATAATTGGGGTGATATAGGCACCACTTATTTGGTTGACGCTTGTAATGGTATAGGCGGACCAACAATTCTTGAAGACGAAAATTCATTTTTTAGAGGTAATTATTATCCTAGATTTATAAAAGCAAAATCAGTAGATGCTTACCATGATTTTTTTGTTAGACAAGATATTAAAATTGATTTATTGTTTATAGATGGTGATCATTCATATGAGGGAGTCAAAACAGATTTTGAACTATACTCTAAATTACTTACAGTTAATGGTATAATAGTTATACACGATACAGATGATGATTATGAAGAAACATTAATAATTTCAGAGGATAATAAAAAAAATCACGATAGTTTCAAAGGACCATCAAAACTTATTAAAGAATTACAAGAAAATCCAAATTGGAACTTGATTAATCTTTTTAATTTTCGTAAATTTTCAACAATCCCAACCTCAAGCGGTGTTACGTTGATAAATCGAAAAAAATGATAAGATTACTTACTGTGATAGGACACGGAACCAATTTAGTAACCCATCACATTAGACACTACTTGAAATATGTTGATGAAATTAATTATATAGTTTACAATACAAATGAAAGACCAAAACTTTCTGATGAAATTAAAGATATTATTAGAAAATTTCATAATGTAAAAGTAATTAGGACACATTATGATAGGATATTTGATTGGGAAAGGGTAACAAAGTTATATAATTTTATCACAAATAAACAACCTAATGATTGGTGGGTAATTGCTGATATTGATGAGTTTCATTTATATCCAAATGATAATCTTACAAAACTCATAAATAATTGTGAGAACAATGGGTGGGATATAGTAAGAGGAGGTTTTATAGATAGGATTGGACCGAATGGAGAATTTTCAGTATTAAATACAGATGAAGATATATTCTCACAATATCCGAATGCAGGTTTTTTTAGGTATCCTTTAAGTAATGCTAATCCAAATAAGGTGTGTGTTATGAAGGGGTATGTTGAAATTACATCTGGGCAACATTATGCAAAAATAGATAATCAAACAACTTGGAAATGGCAGGGATGGAATCACCCATTAATTAATCCTAAAGACCACGTTCAAGTTCACCATTTTAAATGGGATTCCACATCGATAGAGAGAATTAAATCAGTCGCAGATAATAATCAAGAGTATTCCTATTCAAATGAGTACGGAATTATGTACAATTCTTTAAGAAAAAATAAGTTTCGTATTAATATAGACGACCCCTTGTTTTTATTTGAAAAAAATTGTATATTAGGTAATTATGGGGAGTACTCTATATGGAATAATTTGATTAATAAAATAAAATCAATATGACACAAATTAAAAAAACCAATCAGACAGATGAAGAATTGTTGATTGTTGAACAAAGAAAAGTTAAAGCACTCGAAAAAATCGCAAATTCATTAGACGCACTTACTGTGTGGTTCGAAGAAATTGATAAGGATGAATGGAGTAGCAGAATTCAATTTTATTTGGCTGAATTCCACAATAAAATGGTTAAAAATGTGGGTGAAGATGACCAAATGACAACTAGGAAAAATACTAAAAAATAATGAGTCATAAACTTGGTATAATTATACCATACAGAGACCGTTATAAACAACTTGTTCGATTTAAAAAATCATTAAAAAATTGGTTATCAAAATTTGATATTGACTATGAAGTAATTATAATTGAACAAGATAACGGGTTATCTTTCAATAGAGGAAAACTATTGAATATTGGTTTTTTATATGCCAAAAAGTTAAAATGTGACTACGTTATTTTTCACGATGTTGACATGTTACCATATGATGTTGATTATTCATATTATGATATACCATTACACATGGCAACTGATTTCATAACAACAGATAAATTTAAAAGAATAGTATTTGATGAATATTTTGGAGGAGTTACACTTTTTCCAACCGAAATGTTCGAACTTGTAAATGGTTACTCAAACAAATATTGGGGATGGGGTTATGAAGACACCGAACTTTTACATAGATGTAGAGTGTCTAAAATCCCATTAGACACAAAAGAAATTAATTTAAAAGGTGGTAACGGAGTGTCTTTAAGATTTAATGGCATAGATGCTTATGTTGAGGGAAACAACATATTCGATTTCAAATATAAAAATACAATTTTTATTAGTTTTAATCCTGATGATTTAACATTAGATCATGATAAAGATGAAGATATGTTTGCATCTTTTGGTGTACCTGGTTATGATTTTTTAATCGGATTTAATTCATATTCAAGATACGTGGTTCAAATATTTGATATTGGTGATAATATTATTCATTTAGAATCTAATATAACAACAAATTATAAAACTAATATCACTTTAACTGTTGACACATATGAAAAAGAAATAAAGATGTATCAAGATGGTATATTAGTGGATAGTAAAAAAATAAAAAAATTAAGAGATTATTATACTAAGGATAAAAAATTTTATTTAGGATGTAGTAACCCTAATAGAAAAAACAATCAAAAATTCTTTAAGGGAACCATATCTAACTTTGCGGTTTTTTCTGATATTTTAAATGATGACGAAATCAAAGAAATTTCGGATAATAAGTATTTCGGATTAACACAAAACTTCGGAAACTATAAATCAGATCATAGAGTTATATTATATTATGACGCAAAATTTATTAAAGGTTATAAATTAATTGATTTAAGTGGGAATGGTAATGACGGTGAAATACACAATTGTGAAATTGTAGGTGAATCATTTGAAAATACTATTGAAATAGAAATACCATATAGAAGAAAATCAACATTTAGATTGATTCCACATGAGGAAAATGGATATGTTTTAAATGGCTGGAAAACTAAATTGACCAGATACAATCAATTAAGATTTTATAATGAGACTCTGAAAGGCTCTACAGATTTTAAAAAAGATGGTCTAAATGATTGTCAATATGTTGAACATTCGTACGCAAAAAATAAAAACGAAAATCACATTGTTGTTGGTATATGAAAAAATTAGGGATTTGCATACCATATCGGAATAGAAAGGAACACATAGAAGAACTAATACCAAAGTTAACAAACTATTTAAACGAAAAATGTATTCCACATAAATTTTACGTGGGCCATCAAGTCGACGATAAGTTATTTAATAGGGGTGCAATGAAAAATATTTCGGCTTATTATGCGTTTCATGATGGATGTGATTATATTGCATGGCACGATGTCGATATGATACCACACGATAATTCTTGTGATTATTCTTATCCGAAAAAAAATCCTATACATATCGCAACCATGTTATCAAAATATAATTATGGATTAGGTTACGATCAATATTTTGGGGGAGTGGTGCTTTTTACAAAAGAACAAGTTGAAAATACAAACGGTTATTCAAACGACTATTGGGATTGGGGACAAGAAGATGACGACTTGTTTTGGAGATGTTATTATGAAGGATATACATCTGGTAAAATTTATAAAAGTTATAAAAACAGAGTAGTTGCTAATTTTAATGGTAATAGTTCAGTTTTTGCATCAGAAACTGATAGAGAAATTAGTAAATCATTAAATGAAGACCACACAATTTCTATTTTGTTTAAGGCGGAGCAACAACAAAATAAAGTTCCTATATGGCTTGTTGGAGATAAAAATAGAAGATTTATTGAATACCCACTAATAAGAAAAGATGGTTCTTGGACATGGGGTTTATCTTTTAATAACTCGAGATCAGTAACATCTGTTTGCTATGATAATAACAACGTTTGTTATTACAATTGGGCAAAAAGGTTTGAAAAACTTTGGACTTGGGTTACTATGTCATATAATATGAATACAAAAAAACAATATCTTTTTATTAACGACGAATTGATTACGAATTTAAATGATATAAAAGCTAATGCACCGTTTCATATTGATGGTGATTTAAAAAAACATGATCCTCTGAAAGTATTTTTGTTTGGTTTCTGTAATAATCAAAAAGTTTATTTCAAAGGACAAATTTCTGAGATTAAAATTTATAATAAATTTTTTGAAAATGTCGATTGTATTTTCGATGAAAACGAAAATGTAAATTTGAAATTACATTATGAATTTACTAAAGGACAAACTGAATTAATTAAAAATTTAGGTTGTGATAGTCATGATGTTGAATACACACAAGAAGATATTCATATAATTGAAAACATATTACCTCATCGAAGAGAAGGTGTATTTGATTGTTTGTTTCATGCTGATGAAGGTTATGTAAATGGACAATGGGTAAAGGGGGAAACGACCGCAAAAAATGAAAAAAGATTCGTTACAGAAATGCAACAAAAAAAAATAAATTACAAAGAAGAGGGTTTTAATAAAATTTTGGACGTAACAAATGTGTTAGAAATTGATGAAAATAAATATCCGAACACCATGTTCATTAATACAAAGATGATATGAAAATAGAATATAGTAAACCATGGTTTTTAAAACCAAAATCAACTGAGGACCAAACAAATATTATATCAGATGGGTTATATACCATATCACTAACTTTTAGAGTCTTAAAAAATTATAAGCAAGATAATAAAATTGGGTTTTTAGGTATTCCTGGAAAAAATTTTGGATTAAGTTATGATTATAAAGTAAATTATTTTGTCTTTGAGTTTTGGACAGAAATATTAGATGATGATGGAGAAATAGTAAGCAAATTTAATCATTTTTTATATGACACAATAGACCCAAACACATTCAAAAATTTCATTAATATAACCATTCAATTTGATGGTTTTACATATTATCTATATAAAGACTTCAAATTATTTGATACCATAGATATTTCTACAAAGTTAATTTCAGATTATGAAAAAGAACCAATTTATATTGGGTGTCATAATATGGATAGTATTACATCAGAACATAAGTGTATGACTGAAATGGATGTAAATCATTTCAGTGTTTTTAAATCAATAATTGATATAAAGACACTAGAAAAAATTGTAAAAAATGAAATAGATATCAAATCCACAAAAGAATATGAGACTCTTTATGCATTATTCAATTTGGAGAACACAAATGAAGAATTTTTAATTATTGAGGAAAATATTGGTAAGACATTTTTAAAAAGAAAAAACAAAATGTCAACAGTAGGATTTGACATGATTAAAGATAAATTAGACAATGTTGGGTGTGGTTTTTGTTTAGCAAAATGGACACAAGTAACTATGCATCTACACAATGGTACAACACATAGTTGTCATCATCCTGAGCCACATAAAATTGGATTGGAAGAAATAAGTAGAAACCCGTCGGCTCTCCATAACAGTAAGATTAAAAAACAAGCAAGGAAGGAAATGCTTGAAGATAGAAGACCATCAGAGTGTCAATATTGTTGGAATGTGGAAGACAACTCTAATTCTTTTTCAGACAGGGTTTTCAAATCTTCAGAACCTTGGTCAGAACCATATTTTCATGAAATTTCTAAATCTAATTGGAGAGATGACTATAACCCAAAATACGCCGAGATAAGTTTCTCAAACACTTGTAATTTTAAATGTGCATATTGTGGACCAGAATATTCCTCAAAGTGGATGGAAGAAATTAATCAATATGGACCATATAATTTATCATATGAGTATAATGGTACTAGAAGAATGGAGGAACGAGAAACTAAACCTTATAAACATTCTGAGGAAAATCCTTATGTTGAAGCATTTTGGGAATGGTTTCCTGAACTATATGATAGTCTCGATACTTTTAGAATTACGGGAGGAGAACCTTTATTACACAAAGATACTTGGAAGGTTTTAGACCACATTATCAATAGTGAATCACCAAATAAAAATTTAAAACTATCAATCAATAGTAATCTTGGTGTACCAGATGAATTAATTGAAAATCTAATACAAAAGTTAGATAGAATTATTCTTGATAATAGGGTACATGAATTAATTATTTTTACATCTTGTGATGCGTACGGAAAACAATCCGAGTTTACCAGATATGGTATGAACTTTGAAAAGTTATTTCAGAACATAGATAAGATATTAACCAAACTTCCTAAAGTGACGGTAGTAATAATGTCAACATTTAATATTTTTAGTGTTTTTTCTTATGAATTATTAATTAAAAAAGTTCATAAGATGAAATTGAAACACTTTAATAATATGAGATATTGGAATACCGCTCTAATATTGGATACCTCATACTTAAGACATCCGCCGTTTATGAGCTTTAGATTATTAAAAGATTACATTAATGTAAATCTATTCGACAGATGGATTAAGTATATGAAATTTAATTCAACATTTAGAAGTTTAAATTTTCATAAAACACAAATAGTTTCAGATGTAGGATTTTCAACACAAGAAATTGAAAAAATTGTAAGAATAAAAGACATATTTACTGCCGATTATAATACTGACACTAATAGTTTCGACAAGGATAAAAAAGATTTATTAAATTTTGTCGATGAATATAAGGTGAGGAGAAATTTAGATGTAAATGAGTATTTTCCAGAATTAAAAGAATTTTTTGAAAAAATAAAATTATTATGAAAATAAAATATAAAGAACCATATTGGGTTAAATTTTCTTGGGACATTGATGAACATCATGATAATCAATATGTAACAAATTTTGATAAGAGTGAGAATATTTATTTGAAAAATTTTTTATTAAAATCAGAATATGCAATTACAATTACATTCAATATTAAGAAAATTTATAAAAAAGATGAAATATCTATGGTCTTTGGTAAACCTGGCAAAAACTTGGGATTATCGTATAATGACTCAACTAAAACATTGGCTTATGAATTTTGGACCGATGAACAAGAAGGTGACAAATTTTATTTTTTACCTATTTTAGATACAGATGAAAATGAAATAGAAAAATCAATAACAATCACGATTGTTAGAGATAAAAATGAAATGATATTGTATAAAAACTTTATCGAAAACAATAGAATTGTATTTAATGGGAATCTAATTGAAGATTATATTGAAAATAGTTTATATATCGGTTGTTCTAGCCCTGAATGCGTTTCTGAAAAACATAGATATTTTGGTGAGGTTGATGTAAAATTATTTTCTATTATAATAAATAATACTAATATACAATTAATAGAAGATTACCTCATTTCTAATGAAATTCATCTATTACCATTAAAAAAATGTTATGATGACATTTTATGTTATTATGATTTCAAAACCATAAACAACTTGGGTATTATTTATGATGAATCAAGAAATCTAAACTTCTTAGAAAAAGTCCCAATAAATTTCGTTTTATAAGGAAAAAAAATTAAATTATTTACTATGTCAGATGAATTAGCAAGTTGGAGAGATAAGAATTTAAATTCAATAAGTTGTAGTTTTTGTGCTGCAAAATGGTATAATGTAAGTTTACATTTAGGACACGGTTTTACAAATTCGTGTCATTTACCCTTACCACACCCAATAGATGTTGATGAAATTAAAAATAATCCATCCGCCCTTCATAATACTGATTTCAAAAAACAAATCAGAAAAATGATGCTAGAGGGAATCAGACCCGCTGAATGTTCCTATTGTTGGAAAATGGAAGATATTGGTAGAAATAATATTGCTGACAGGGTATATAAAAGTATTATATATGATGAACAAGATATTGCTAAATTAAAAGACATACCGTGGGATCAAGACATAGTTCCAAAGACAATTGAGGTTTCATTCGATAGGACCTGTAATTTTGCATGTTCATATTGTAATTCAGGTTATTCAACAACTTGGGGTAAAGATATTAAAGACAATGGACCATATCAAAAGTTTAAGACTTCCAGTGCTGGTGCATACTACGCAGATGGATCTTGGTCAGAAATTTATGGAAAATACAATGAGAATAATCCATATGTAAAAGCATTTTTAGAATGGTGGCCCGAACTTTCAGAAAAATTAATGGAAATTAGAGTAACTGGTGGTGAACCATCTCAAAGTAGAAATTTTTGGCAGTTTATCGATTTGATGAAACAATATCCATCACCTAACCTTAGAATGGCAGTTAATTCTAATTTGGGTTTAAATGAAAAAACTCTTAATAGACTAATCGATATAACAAAAGAATTACAAGTTAAAGAATTTGATTTATATACGAGCAATGAATCTTTTGGTGCACATGCTGAATATATTAGAGATGGTTTAAATTATGATTTGTGGAGGTCAAACTTGATAAGGTTTATTGAGAACGCTAACTTTAGACAGGTGGTTATAATGATGACAATTAATAGTCTTTGTTTATTTAGCATCACTGAGTTTTTAGATGACATGTTAGTACTAAAAAAGAAATATGGTACACATAGACCAATTGTTGATTTGAATATCTTAAGGTGGCCCGCTTTTATGTCTCCACTTGTTTTACCTGAAGACGTAAAATATGCATTACATGGTAAACTATCACTTTGGTTTATGAAATATAAAAATAGTGAATACTTCACTATTGGAGAAAAAGCACAAATTCAAAGACTTATTGATTATATTGAAGTAGTAAACAGAGGTCATAACAGTACGGAAATGGATAACACGATGCAGTATCACGATTTCAAAAGTTTTTTCGTACAATATGATATTAGAAGAAATAAGAGTTTTACCGACACTTTTCCTGAATTATCAGAATGGTTCAATAGTTTAGAAATCGATAAAACAATACCCGATGTTAAAACTACTAACGGTAGAATTACACATTTTGAACCAGGTGAATATATTTCAGATAAAGAGAATTATAACAAAAAATAATGTATTACGATAAAACCTTAAGATGGTTAGAACCATTCGGTGGATGGGGAAACCATTCTTTTTTCTTTGATTATGTTAAACCTGAATATGGGATGGACACAGGTTTATGTAATAGGATACTTCATTGGGAAATTGCTTATTATTTAAATGAAAAAAATAATTTTAAATATCGAATCTTATTACAGGATATGTATTGGCCTGAATTGGAAATATTAGAATTACCATACACCTCACTGGTAAGGATGGACAAATATTCTTTTGGATTGAACTATCCCATGGAATTTAATTGTTTAAAATTTATGACAGTTTTTGATATTGAAAAAATGAAGGTTAGTATGAGTGAACCAATATCAAAAACCGATATCGAAAGAATGTTTACAAATGAGGATTTTAAATTATCGAATCATATACATTCTGCTTTTGGATATGATAGTTTAATAAGATTAACGAACCTTGATAAAAATCCAAAATTAGAAAATCATTTACCAATAAATGATTTAAAGGATAGGCCTCTTAGAAAAATTAATATAAAGTATTGTTTTGTTAGAGTTTTATTAGAAAATTTTGCAAAAGAAGTTGTCGGGATTCACATAAGAAGACATAATGGTGTTTGTGTAACTAAAGAAGATTTACAAAATATTCCTGAAAATATTAGAGAAGATTACGAAAAGTATATTGAAAAAACTAATTCCTCACATAATGCATATCGTTATTATGGTGATGAATTTTATTTTAACATAATTGATAAAATTTTGCAAGTAAATTCAAAACAAAAATTTTATATAAGCAGTGACTTACCACGAAAGTATTTAAATCATTTCTATGAAAAATATGGTGATAATATTTTAGATAATACAGATATTACCAAAATAATAACAGACTTCTTGGTTGACTCTAATCATGATGTTTACAAAATGAAAACTTATGGGAATGTTATTGAAAATGTTATTGATTTATTTACTTTGAGTTATTGCGGATTATTAATTATGTCGAATAAGTCCACTTGGAGTGAATTTGCAAAATATCATAGAAATCAACCATCCGTTTATGTAACCGAAGATTTAGAAAAAATAAAAAACCTATACTCACTAATCTTCAAATATGTATAAAGAATGGCCATTAGGATTACTACCCGAAGAATTACGGAGATCGGAACTATCTCAGTTAAAAGAAATGGGGTACACTTGGAGTAACCCAAATGAAATTGTTGATATTTTTGAAACCAAGGTTGCGAATTTTTGTGGTTCAAAATTTGCGGTGGCGGTCGATTGTTGTAGTAATTCGATTTTTTTAATACTAAAATACATAAACAAAAAAGAGAAAATACAAATACCTTCACATACATATGTTTCTGTTCCGATGCAAATTTCACATGCTGGTTATGAGTTTGAATTTATTGAAAAGGAATGGTCAGGTGTTTACAAATTAGAACCATTTGATGTATGGGACGCTGCTGGCAGATGGACCAAAAATATGTATGAAGGTGGGTTTATGGCATTATCCTTTCAGATAAAAAAAAGATTACCGATAGGTAGAGGTGGTATGATTTTATGTGACGATTACGATTCGTACAAATGGTTTAAAAAATCTTGTTATGATGGTCGTGATATAGAAAAGAACTATTTGGATGATGATATTGATATGGTTGGTTGGCATATGTATATGACACCTGAAGATGCTGCTAGAGGAATTATATTAATGAGTAAAATTTCGGAAATTAATGAAGATTCTCATAATCATAAATCTTATAAAGATTTGAGAACTAATACTTTATACAAAAATGTCTGAATTTAAAATACATAAAAATTGTCCAATAATACAAAACATAACTAAAGCAAATAAAACCTTAAATTTTGTTTCTTGTGATACCGAAGAATTGTATACTAAAAATAAAAATGAATTAGGTCCTGAATGGTATTATTATGATAAAGAAATCAAATACAAATATAATTCTTGGGGTTATAGGACAAATGAATTTGATGATTTGAAAGACGATTATTTCGTTTCTTTTGGTTGTTCATTTACTGAAGGTATCGGTTTGGCCGAGGAAAATATGTGGGTTAACAAGTTATCAAAAGAATTAGATATTGATTCATTCAATTTAGCACAAGGAGGAACGGGAGTAGATTTTTCAACAACAAATACAATTTTATTAGTTGACTATCTAAGAAATAATAAAAAAAGATTACCTAAGTTTGTTGTTTATCAGTTAAGTTTTAATCATAGGACTTTTTATTCGTTTAAAGATAATGATGAACCTTCACTCTCTTTAGAATTATTTTCCGCAACCTATCCTGTTGAGGTTTATCCTAAATCTTGTGAATTTTATGGATTATGGTACTTTCACAGTTTTGTTGAAAACGAAGGTGAAATGATAAAACAATCTAATTTGTCACTAATTATTTGTAAAAATATGTGGGAGATGTTAGGTGTACCTGTATATTTTTGGACTTATGGTGATAATTTTAAAAATAAGGATAAAGAAATATTTTCACACAATATTGATTATAAAATAATACACGAAATGACTGAAGTTAAAGCAAGAGATTGTGTACATAACGGCCATTTAAATCAAGATATAATTGTAAATGAATTAAAGAATGACATTTTGTTAAGATGTAATAATAAAATGTAATCTTTACAATAATTGAATATTAAAAAAAATTTTATTATATTATTAATGTTTAAAATTATATAAATTAAAAATGGTATCAGTTAACAACGAATGGGGTAGACTTAGAGAGGTAATTGTTGGATCTGTTGAAAACGCTAATATGCCCACACACGGTAAAGATTTACACTGTATTAATTATGCTACCGATAATCAAATACCACATGACGAATTGGGGTTTTGGGATAAAAATGTTTATGATGAGACTTATGAAGATTTAGAAAATCTGACAAATATTTTAAAAAATATTGGAGTAAAAGTCTATAGACCAACGCAAATTGATACTCAAAAAGTGATTTCAAATGGGTATTGGGAGACCACCCAATATTATACTTTTTGTCCTCGTGATACGGTGACCGTAATTGGTAATAAAATAATTGAATCACCTATGTCATTACGATCAAGACAATTTGAAACAGATTGTTTTAAAGATATTTTTATAGAAAAAATGGAAGAGGGTTTTACTTGGGTTGCAGCACCAAAACCAAGATTACTAAATTCAATGTATCAACGAGATGATTTATCAAAGATTACTTTAAATAATAATGAACCTGTTTTTGATGCTGCAAATATATTAAGATGTAATAATGACATTTTATATTTAGTATCTAACACAGGAAATTTGAAAGGCGCTAAATGGTTACAAAATTTATTAGGTAATGAATATAAAGTTCATACCATAGAGAATGTTTATTCTTACATACATATTGATTCAACAATTGCACTACTAAGAGAGGGTTTGTGTTTATTAAATCCAGAAAGAGTAAATGAAAATAACATACCCAAATTTCTTAAATCATGGGATAAAATATGGTGCCCTCCAATGGTAGATATTGGATATCATAAAACAATTCGAGCATCGATTTGGATTGGGGTTAATCTCTTGTCTATAGATGATAAGACCGTAATTGTTGACAATAGACAAATTGAATTAATCAAAGAATTAAAAAAATATAAAATAGAAACATTGGATTGTAAAATTAGACATTCAAGAACGCTTGGTGGTTCTTTTCATTGTGTCACAACTGAATTATTAAGAGACTAATATGAAAATTATAATATTCGGTGGGGCTGGTTACATAGGTACTAAATTATGTAAAAAATTAAAAGATAATGATAATAATATCACAATATATGATTCATTTAAATTTAATGATCCATTAAAAGTTGAATTTGTTGATAAAATCATAGAAGATGATATTGCAAATATTAATGTTCACAGAGACTTATTTGAAGACGTTGATAAAATTATTTACTTAATCTCACCAAGATTAGATGAAATTGTAGATGAAAAACAAATTGAGGTAGAATTAAAAAATTTAAAGGGCGTTTTAGATTTAGTGAGGGATAATACACATTTTTATTTTACTAGTAGTTGCAGTGTTTACGGAGTAACACAAAATTATGTAAACGAAACTTCACCTGTTATGGTCACAGGTTTATATTCAAAACTAAAAATAGAATCAGAGAATTTAATATCAAAATATGAAAATTTAAATTATGTCATTCTTAGATTATCGACATTATATGGAGAAGGAGATATTTTAAGAAATGATATTCTAATTAATAATTTAGTTGATTGTTATAGAAATAATAAAAAAATTGAAATTTTTGATTCAAATGCAAGTAGACCTCACTTACATATAAGTGATTGTATTGAATTATTTTTATATGTTATGTCATTTGATTTTGATAATAAAATAATAAATGTTGGTTTTAATGAATTAAACATAACAAAAAAAGAACTAATAAGTAAAATTGAAAAATCATTAAATAAAAAACTTAAAGTATCATACTACGAAACAAAAGATAGTAGATCATATGTTGTTGATTTTAGTCTTTTAAAAAAATTATTACCAATGAATTTTATATCTATAAAATATTCACATGGTATTTTCAATTTATATTTCAGTAAAAAATTGATATTCAGTTTGGAAGATTGGGATAGTATAATAAACTATCATAGACCAAATGGGTCATCAAGAACATGGTACTTAGAGGAAACGGGTACAATGACTATACCAAAAATGTGGGGTAATTGGAATGTTTTCAATACCGAAAAAAATAATAAATTATTTAATCAAAGTGTTTTCAAAGAGTTAGTTACGCCGTCTTTTTATCAGGATTGTGTAGAGCTTTTAACTAAAGAAAAATTAGGAGACAATGATCACATTTATTTTATAAATATTTATGATCCTTCTTTTTTCGTTAACAATTTAGAAGTCGGATTTAAATGTATTTCTGAACAATATATGAACGACATTAGAAAATATAAATCCGCAATTATTATGATGAATATTATGGAGGGATATAGCGGAATTGATAATAATTATGATTTAGAAATTATAAATAAATGGATAGAACAATCTAATTTACCACATAGCAATGTGCACTATTTTTCAGGTAATTTACTTATTGACGAAATTAGAAAAATCAAAAATTTAAAATTCAAATGTCACGGAATATCATCATTCGATTTTTGGTTAAATTACATTGATGTTAAATATTATAACACTATAGAATTTAAACCTAAAAAAGATAAATTTCATTTTTTAACATATAACAGAAACCCAAGAAGACACAGAGTTTTATTACTTTCAAGATTGTGTCAAAATAATCTATTAGAATACGGTAAAGTCAGTTGTCAAAAATTTGATGAAAAAAGATTTATTAATGAAACTTGGTATGATTTAGCATCTAACTTAAATAATTTTACTCCAATAATAATTGATAAATCATTAGAAATAAATTGGGCAAATGATTTAACATTAAATGATTATGAGGAAACTTTTGTATCGATAGTCACAGAGACATTAGTAGATAAAAATACATTATTTATTTCTGAAAAGACATGGAAGCCCATAGCACTTGGACACCCATTCATTATTCTTGGTAATACTGGTACTTTAAAATTTTTAAAAGAAAATGGGTTTAAGACATTTGATAATTGGTTTGATGAATCATATGATGTATCCGAAAGTTTAGAAGAAAAAGTCGAAATAATAGTCAATATAATTGAGTCAATTAAAAATAAGACGGTTGAAGAACTCATTCAAATTAGAGAAGAGATGAAAAAAATATGTGAACACAATAGATATAGATTTATAGAAATGCAACGTGATAAATATACATTCGATGGTGAAGTTGGTAATGGTTTAAAAGAGGTACAATTAAAAATATTCGAAATATATAATTCATTAAATAGAAAATTGATTTAATTAATATATGAAGAAAATTAATTTAGTATATGATAAATGGGATAATGAAAAAAATTACCCATATCCTAATTTACATGAAACTTTAGGTTCGAATAGTTTTAGGGATGAGTCTGGATTTTTTGATTTTTATGAGAGATATTTTCATGTTAGACACAAATTTGAAAGAAATTCTTTACCAATAAAAAGAAATAAGATTGAAGACGTTTATAAATCCCCACAAGAAAAATTTTATTATTTTATAAAAATATCTATTGGCATTGATGAAGTATTCGAACATAAAGAATCTTCATTTTCTGATGAGGTTATCAAATGTTTGAAAGATTGTCCTAATTTAAATGTGGTATTTTTATCTGAACATGAAGGAGACAAAGAGCAGAGTTTTATAACATTATTAAATGTAATTAAAAATTTATCTTTGAATGAGAAACAGTTTTATATTTTAAATAATAATAGTAATTTAAACAACTATAAATTCAAGTTTAAATCAGATATTAATACATTCAGATTAAATCTAATACCACTAACTTGTAATAGTGTTTTTTCTGAAGTAAAAGTAGAATTTAATACAAATAAAATCGGAAAATTTTTTATATGTCAAAATAGATCACAAAAGGCTCATAGATATGCAGTTTTATCCTTATTGAAAAAAAATAATATATTAGACAATACAAATTGGTCATTAACGTCTGGTCAAAAGAGAAATAAAGACGATTGGGGATTTCTTGATTGTATTTTTGATGAAAAAGAAATAGACGAACTAAAAGAAGAAATTGATTATTTTTATAATATTGAAATTAAAATTAGTGATTTTGAAGATTCAAAATGGTTTAAGATTGGAAACGGAGACATTAATAGAGACGGATTTCCCGAATTGGGTGGATCTGCTGGCGAATCAGGTGGAATGATGTTACCTGAACATAGTATAGCATACAATAATTCATATATAAACATAGTGACCGAGACTGAATTTATGGACGAAAATAATACTATTCATATCAGTGAAAAATCGTTTCGTCCATTTGCCTTTTATCAGATACCAATAATCATATCAACGCAGAACCACATAAAAAAGATGAAAGAGGAATTTGGATTTGATTTTTTTGACGATTTAATAAATCATAGTTACGATGAATTACCAAAACTTAGGGAAAGAATAAACGGTGCTTTAAGTGAGATTATAAGACTAAACAATAATAAAGAATTTATTATTGATTTTTATGGTAAAAATAGAGATAGATTTGAAAAGAATCGTGAAATTGTGTGTAAGATTCCTGATAAATTAGACGATTATAATTTTTTTAAATCTTTAATGTCTTGAGATTAATTTGTTTTGGTGATAGTTGGACTGCGGGTCACGGAATTGAAAAAGATAGTCAATTTAAAAAAATTGCTCATCCACCAATCTTTATTCAAAAACTTAGAAATCAAAACTCTTGGCCAAGATGGGTTGCAGAGAGAATGTCAGTTGAATATGTTAATATGGGCGTTTGCGGTTACGGTAATTCATACATTCTAAAAGATATTACAGAGTGTGTTAATAATAATTTTTTAGAAAAAGAAGATATTATTATCGTAATCTTTTCATATCCATATAGATATATAAAAGACGATAATGACGTGGTTAAATTATTTTGGGAAGTTGAAAAAATATTAAAAGATTATAAACATTTTTATTTTAATTCGTTTTTTCCAATGTTTAAGGAAGAAGATTTTGATATTTCAAAATTACCCGAAAGTTATATAAATCCTAACACATGTATCTCTGAAGTATTAAAAGAATACGAAATCAAAAACGATATTTCAGTATGGGAATATGAAAGTAGAAGTGTTTGGAATGACAATAAAAATTTTTGGGAAGGGGATTATCATCCGAATTTAATTGGATATAAAATAATAGCCGATTTCATTTACAATAAAATAATTGATAAAATATGACGGCTCAAGAATACATATTAGCGAACTATTTAGAAAATTTTATAAAAAAAATAAATGAATATAATCCTGTCTTACCAAATAATAGTGATTACTACGCTGTAATTGTGGAACCCAGAATTAACCCTAAAATGTTATCTATAATAATAAATCATTTATATTTTTTAAATAATAATGATTCAAATATAAAATGGGGATTACAAGTTTTTCATGGAGTTGATAATCAAGATTTTACATATGACATATTAAAAGATATTAAAAATGTTGATTTTGTAAATACGGGAGTTAAAGACTTCACCAAAATTGAATACAATCAATATATGAAGTCTTATGAATTTTGGAAACAGGTTAAAGGTAAAAAAATTCTAACATTTCAAACCGACACCCTACTTATGAGATGTGGTATTGACGATTTTTTAAAATTTGATTACATAGGGGCACCGTGGACTAAACCAAAAGAAAATAAGTTTATAGGTAATGGTGGACTATCTCTTAGAACAAAAGAAGTGATGTTAGATATTTCTAACAAACACAAAGATTACGAACCAAGATGGGAAGATATATTTTTTGTAAAATGGTTGAATGATAATCAATTACCTAATATAGAAACCGCAATGAGATTCAGTGTGGAGAATTTATACCACCCAAAACCATTTGGTTTACATAACCCAATTAATATCCCACACCATTTGTTGGAATTAATCTTAAACGATTCCTTGAATAATATTTAAATTAAGATATTTTTTTTATATATTATCATTTATGGATTTACAATATAAATGGCCACTTATAAATGATAATATTTCACAATCAGATAGGGTGGCTTTAAGTGATTTTTTATTGTTAAATAAAAGATTAACTAATGGTGAAAAAGTAAGAGAATTTGAAAATATATGGTCTAACTGGTTGGGTATTAAACACTCAACAATGGTTAATTCGGGATCATCTGGTAATTATATTTCAATTGCGATAGTAAAAGAATTAATGGGAATTGGAGAAGTAATTGTCTCTCCGTTGGGATGGGTTTCAGATGTGTCCTCTATTACTCAACTTGGAATGAAACCAGTGTTTGTTGACATTTCCCTTTCCAATCTTTCAATCACAACCGAAAATATTAAGAAGGCAATAACAAATGAGACTAAAGCAATTGTTATAGTTCATTGTTTGGGATTTAACGCAATTGATGACGAATTATTAAGAATAGTGAAAGAAAAAAACATTTTATTGATTGAAGATTGTTGTGAATCTCATGGTGCAACATATAACAATAAAAAGGTAGGTACATTTGGTGACATGTCTATTTTTTCATTTTTCTTTGGACATCATATCACAACAGTTGAGGGTGGAATTATTTGCTCAAATAACGATAAGATAAATGAATTGGCAAAACTTTTTCGATCACATGGAATGACAAGAGAAGTATCCAAAGAAACACAAATTTACTATCAAAAAGAATATCCTCATTTAAATCCTCTTTTTACGTTTGTTGTGCCTGGTTTTAATTTAAGGAGCACTGAGATGAATGCTGTATTAGGTATTGAACAAATGAAAAGAATCGATAGTAATATTGAAAAAAGAAGACATAATTTAAATGTGTGGTTGAATCACTTAGATAAAAATAAATTCATAACTGAATTTGATTTAATTGGTAACAGTAATTTTGCATTACCGTTAATTATGAGACCCGAATATATTGACAGATTTAAGATTAATGACGATTATACTGGCGTTTGTGATATTTTATTTTTAAGTGGAGTTGAATATAGATTAGGTACTTCAGGAGGTGGAAATCAAGTTTTACAACCATACTTAGAAAAATGTGACTATCGTGTTGTTGGTGAATTAGATAACGTAAATTATATACATAACAATTCATTGTACGTTGGTAACCACACGGATTTAACCGACGAACAAATTGTAAACTTAGTAAAAAAATTAAATGATGTTTGAGAATCAAAAAGTATTAGTAACCGGTGGATCAGGAATGATTGGTAGGTCACTCGTAAATTTATTATTAAAAAGAGGTGCAATTGTAACAATTGCCGACTTGACTAAACCCGTTGACTTACCCGAAGGTGTAGAATTCACACAAGTCGATTTGAGGTTCTTTGATAATTGTTTAGATATATGTAAAGGAAAAGATTATGTCTTTCATTTAGCCGGAGTTAAAGGATCCCCAAAGATGTGTATTGAACAGCCAGTGGATTTTATGGTACCAATGTTACAGTTTAATACAAACATGACACAAGCAGCATTTGAATCTAATGTTAAGTGGTATCTGTATACGAGTTCAGTTGGTGTTTATTCACCCGCCGAAGTTTTTTATGAAGAGAGTGTTTGGGAAACATTCCCCTCACCAAATGACAAATATGCGGGATGGGCAAAAAGAATTGGTGAACTACAAACAGAAACATATAGTAAACAATATGGATGGGATAAAATTTCAATTGTAAGACCCGCAAATGTTTATGGTCCTTATGATAATTTTAACCCAAATAATGCGATGGTGGTACCGTCACTCATAAGAAAGGCACAGGAAAGTGATGTGCTTGAAGTTTTTGGTGATGGTTCACCTATTCGCGATTTTATTTATTCTGATGATGTTGCAAGAGGTATGTTACATGTCGTTGAGAATAAAATAACCGACCCGATTAACTTAGGTTCAGGTGGTGGTTATAGTATTAAAAACTTAGTTGAATTGGTTTTAAAATATTCAGGTAGAGATATTCCGGTAAAATGGTTAACTGATGCACCAAGTGGAGATAGTAAAAGACTAATGAGTGTGGATAGAATGAAAAAGTACGGATTAGAAACAACAATATCATTAGAGGAAGGTATTAAACTAACGACAGAATGGTTTTTAAACAATAAAGAAATTTTAGATAAAAGATATAACCCATTTGTAAATCATTAATATGGAAAATTTTTTAAAAGGAAAAAAAGTTGTAGTCACTGGTGGTTCAGGTTTTATAGGTACACACTTTCTCAAAGAATTAGTTCATAGAGGTGCTAAAGTAAGGACATCAACGAATGAATCATTATTACAATTTGACACAGATAAAGTCATCGTTTATAGTGGTATTAACTTATTATCTCTTGATGATTGTATTAAATTGACAGTAGGTGCCGATTATGTAATTCATTGTGCCGGTGAAGTTGCTCATCCATCATCAGTACCAACAGATGTTCAAATATCACTTAAACAATTAAATTTAATTGGTAATGTACTTGAAGCCTGTGCAAAAAATGGTGTTAAAAGATTTCTAGATTTAAACAGTTCTACTGGATATCCTGATATTAGAAGACCAATAACTGAAGATGAATATTGGGTTGATGAACCATATAAATCATATTACGGATATGGGTGGATGAGAAGGTATCGTGAAAAGTTAATGGAACACGTTTCCAAATTTTCAGGATTAGAAATCGCACTTGCAAGATGTACAGCAATATTCGGACCAAACGATAATTTTAATTTGAAAAATTGTCATGTCGTACCGGCGCTGATTAAAAGAGTATTAAGTGATGAAAATCCTTTTACCGCTTGGGGAAGTCCTGACGTTGTTAGAGATTTTTTGTATGTTAAAGATGTGGTAGATGGTGCATTGTTGATATTAGAAAAGGGGGAATCAATGAGACCATATAATTTAGGATATGGTGGTGGTATCACAATTGGTGAAATATTAGATACAATATTAAAAGTGACAGGTAAAAATCCCGAAATTAATTGGGACAATTCAAAACCAACTACAATTCCCTTCAGAGCTGTTAATACAGACAGAATAAAAAATGAATTAGGGTTTGAACCTAAATATACTTTTGAACAAGGTATAAAAGAAACTCTAAAATGGTATAATGAATATGGTCAACTATAGATTTTACAAAAACGTACTTTTAATAAATCCGCCAGGCCCTACACAAAATCTTAAGGATGTGTCTGACCTCATTGAAGAAATCAAACCAAGTGGTCATATAATTATTTGGCAACCTTGGGAGGCATTCGATGAAAGATTCTTGGATTATTTAGAGTATAATTATAAAGATAACAAAAAACATCTTGAAAAATACCAATATTTCGAAAATACATTAGTAAAAAATAATATACAATGTTATCTTTTAGTTGGATGTGATTATAGTGAAGCCTATTCAAATATTAACACCAATCCCATAAAAAATTTTGAAGTCATTTTTTGGCCCACCGCTTTGTTGCATTATACTTTTTATGGGATGACATCTTTTTATAAAAAAGAACCCGCACAATTATTCGACCCTCAAAAGGTAATTAAAAAACTTTATTTGAATTTGAACAACCACGATAGGAATCATCGATGTATGTTGATGGATTATCTTTGTAAATATGGATTGTTTGATTATGGGATAAACACGTGGAATTACCCAGACGCTCCATGGAATTTTGAATATTTTACTCCGAGAAAATTAACCTTTGAAATTGATAAAGATGAAAGGCAGACTCATCAGGTTTTTTCTTCAGAATTACTCAATGCTGGAAATCTGATTGATATCGTGAGTGAGACTGCCCCCGGTTGTACGGTGAGTCGTGGAGGGGAAAACACAGAATATATGTTTCATACTGAAAAAACTTTCAGAAGTATTTTATTTGGAAATCCCTTTTTAGTTTTAGGTAATCGAAATCAAAATGACAATCTGAGAAAATATGGTATAGGATTGTATAGTAAAATATTCAATTATGATTTTGATGATAGTGACTCTATAAAATTAAGATGCTTAGGAATAATAGATAATTTGTTTGGCATCAAAGATAAAAATTACAACGAAATTAGAGACCACATTCTCGGGGTCGCCCAAGCAAATATTTACACAGCGACTAGAATTGTTTATTATGATAAATATATACCAAGTATATTAAAATCTTTAGTTGGTGAAAACCGAGAAGAATATAAAATTTTACTTCGTGATTTCGATGCTAACTATGCTGAATCTTTCGGGTTACCGAATAATTGGAGTTTAACTGAAAAAATGTTCAAAGAAATATATCAATGAATGTATTAATTACAGGTGTTTTAGGAATGGTTGGTTCACATATGTTGGATTTTCTTTTAGAAAAACCAAACATAAAAATTTATGGATTCTGTAGATGGAATGAATCTATGGACAACATTGAACATTTGACCGAAGTGATAAATAAAAAAGACAGAGTCGAACTAATTTATGGGGATTTAAATGATTACGCATCAATACAATGTGCAATAGAAAAATCAAAACCTAATTATGTTTTTCACTTAGGAGCACAATCCTACCCTCAAACAAGTTTTGATTCACCAATTGAAACATTACAGACAAATATTATTGGGACTACTAATCTTTTGGAAGCAATTAGAAAATCGGAATATAAAGATGCTTTAATACATGTTTGTGCATCAAGTGAAATTTTTGGTAGAGTACCTGAACACAAATTACCGATTGATGAGGAATGTAGTATACATCCCGCTTCACCTTATGCAATATCTAAGGTTGGTACTGATCTTATTGGTAGATATTACGCCGAAGCTTATAGTATGAAAATCATGACTACAAGAATGTTCACTCACACAGGACCAAGAAGAGGAGATGTTTTTCACGAATCGACTTTTGCAAAACAAATTGCAATGATTGAATCGGGACTACAAGAACCAAAAATATTGGTAGGTAATCTTAATTCACTTAGAACATATGCGGATGTCAGAGACGCTGTTAGGGCATATTGGTTGCTATTAACAATAAACCCAATATCGGGTGAATACTACAACATCGGAGGTAATTTTACCTGTAGTGTTGGTGAAACATTAGAATATCTTTTATCAAAATCTAAAGTGTCAAATATTGAAGTGGTATTAGATATGAATAGATTTAGACCAATTGATGCTAACCTACAGATACCTAACACAACAAAATTTAAAAACCATACGGGATGGGAACCAGAAATACCTTATAATAAAACAATGGAAGACCTATTGGATTATTGGAGATTAAGAATAAATAACGGTCGTAAATTTTTAAACAGATAAAATAATGTCAGAACGTAAGTACTTACCAACATTAGCAGAATTAATTGACAGAATGAGTATTTCTCAATTAAAAGAACAGTTCATACCTGAACATAAAGAGGAGTATGCTCAAGAAATTAGAGATATTAAACATGATATTGATTTAATATTAAAAAATAGTGATGAATTAATAATGGCCGAGACGATAAGGGCAATTGTTGTATTAGCTCAAACCAATTTACATATTTGGCATAATGAATCCAACTATAGAAAATACGGTAAAACAGAAGATACTAACTTAGAATTAACACACGGTCTAAATGGTGTCAGAAACGCCGCCAAAAATAAAATTCAAGAAATTGTTGGGGGTAGAAAAGACTATAAAACAGATTGTCTTGCCTCCGAATTTAAAGATTGGGGAATTAGTTGGGAATAAAAAATTTATGAATAACATTAAAACAGAGCTTGTTGAATTAGGATACTCGATTATTGATGATTTTCTTCAATTAGAAGATGCAATTAAATTGAATAAATTGTTTGTCGACAATAATAGTTGGGAAAAAAGTATTCAAAAAAGAGAGGAACACTATTCACATGTTTTTAAATCAAATTCACCATATCTACCAAAAAATGGAGAAATTTATACATCAAGTTTTAGTAGGTCACAAGAACTAGAGTCAAATGATGAAATATTAAAATTATTCAATAATAATTTTATTAACCTATTAAAAAATGTGTCTCCATTTGAGTTAAATGATTTTGATATTAGATGTTATAAATTAGATGAGGGTGATCATTATAGGACTCATATGGATGATTATGCTGGTAAAATAAATGCTATTTATTATGTTAACAAAGATTGGGTTTGGGATTGGGGTGGAATGTTAAACATATGTTCTGATGTTGATTACGAGTTTAATAAACAAATTTTTCCGAGATTCAATAGAGTGGTGTTATTGAACAATCAGGTTTTTAGACAACCGCATTTTGTAAGTACTGTTCAACCATACGCAAATAATCCAAGATTCAGTATTGTGTCATTTAATAAATAATATGAGTTATAAAGATAAAAAATGGGATGAATGGAATGTTTCTTATTTGAAAACATTCGGATGTGAAGTACCAATCTTTACACCATCAATTTATAGAGAATATCGAGGAGAAATATTTTCAACTTTTCATTCACAAAAACATCCTGTTTTATTTAATATTCATTATGACATAAATGAAATTAATTTTCATACTAAGTTTTCAAAATCCCACAAGGGTGTTTTGAGGGGTTTACATTATGACAAGAAGAGTTGGAAATTAATACAAGCAATCCAAGGTGAAATTTATTTAGTGGTTTTAGATGTTAGAAATGGTTCGAGCACATTTGGTAAATGGGAATCTTACTTACTTTCTGAAAAAACAAGAGACCAGGTTTTAATACCACCAGGTTTTGCAAACGGACATTATGCAGTTACTGATTGTATGTTTTATTACAATTATTTTTATAATGGTGAATATGTTGACGAAAATCAACAAGGAGTAATTAAATGGGATGATAATAATTTTAATATCGAATGGCCAACAAATAATCCAATATTACAAAAAAGAGATAAATGATTAAAAATTTAGAACAATATCCGATTGTTAATAAACCTCTATGGGACACATACGGATTAATTGGTTTTGAGAAAAAAATCGCCGACCATTGGGAGTCAGGTAGGATAAGAGGACCTGTTCATTTAAGTGGAGGAAATGAAAAACACCTTATTGAAATATTCAAAAGAGTGAAAAAAACAGATTGGGTTTTCTCAACTTGGAGATCTCACTATCATGCTCTATTAAAAGGTGTACCCTCTGAATGGTTAGAACAAGAAATAGTAGAAGGTAGGTCAATAACAATAATCAATCAAGAAGAAAAATTTTATAGTTCGGCAATAGTGGGTGGTATTATTCCAATAGCAACAGGAGTTGCGATGATTAATAAAAGAGAAAATAAAGACAATATCGTATGGTGTTTTGTTGGTGACATGACATTTGAAACCGGTACATTTATGGAAAACTATAAGTACGTAAAGAATTTTAATTTACCAGTTAGATTTGTAGTTGAAGACAACGGCGTATCAACGAATACACCAACAATAGAAACATGGAATAAAAAATCGGATATACCTAATGATGTTGTTTATTATGAATACAATAAACAATGGCCACATTATGGTACAGGAAAATTTGTGGTATTTTAAAATGAAAAAAATAGTTGTCTTAGGTGGTGGAGGATTTATTGGTGGACATCTTTCAAAACGATTAAAAGATGAAGGTCACTATGTGCGTTCGGTTGACATAAAAAGACACGAATATTTCCAAGAAAAAGAATTATGTAATGAGTTTTTCTTGGGTGATTTACGTGAACCAAATTTTGTTAAAAGAGTATTGTTCTCACCGGATGATAACGATTCATTTGACGAGGTCTATCAAATGGCTGCTGATATGGGTGGTGCTGGGTATATCAACACAGGAGAAAATGATGCAGAAGTTGTTCATAACTCTATGTTGATAAATCTGAATGTTTTGAATATAGGTGCTAAGCTAAAAGTAAAAAAATTTTTCTTTTCTTCCTCTGCTTGTGTATACAATGAACATAATCAATTGAATCCTGATGCACCTGTTTGCGAAGAATCGTCAGCGTACCCCGCGAATCCAGATAGTGAATATGGTTGGGAAAAATTATTTAGTGAAAGATTATATACAACTTTTAAAAGAAACTATGGTGTGGATGTTAGGATAGGAAGATTTCATAATGTATTTGGACCAAATGGAACATATGATGGTGGAAAAGAAAAGGCACCTGCGGCAATTTGTAGAAAAGTATCCAAATGTGAAAATGGTGGTATCATAGAAATATGGGGGGACGGTAAACAAACTCGGTCATTTCTATATATTGATGAATGTTTGGACGGCGTTTTAAAACTAATGGAGTCAGATTATGATAAACCAATTAACATTGGTAGCGAAGAAATGATTTCCATAAACGACATGACAAAATTAATTATCAATATAAGTGGTAAAGACATCTCAATTAAGAATGTAAATGGACCACAAGGTGTTAGAGGTAGGAATAGTGATAATAGATTAATTGAAAAGGTTTTAAATTGGAAACCAAACAAACCATTAAATGAGGGATTAATAAAAACATATCAATGGATAAACAAAGAAATAAATGAGAAAATTTAATGTTTTATACGATAGTTCTGTTGAGGGTAATAAAGACTTAATTGTAAATACGATGTATGGTTACAAGATTGAGGAAATCGAGTTTATTGATATCAATGATATTGTAATAAATGAGTCTGAAAAATATTATTCAATTCTTGTAACCGGTTTTTATATTGAACCTTATTTTTTAAATTATAAATCGTTACCAATACCACATAAGACAAAAAACCTTATGAGAAAACATAAAAATGTTTTTTCGGTTTTTTTGTCTGAACATGAATCTGATAATGATAGAGTGATAATTTGTTTAGAAGAGCAATCAAAAAATGAAAATTTAAATACCGAACAAATTATTTTAATAAATGGAAATGAAATTATTGATGGGTTGGTGTCAGAATCAAATAGTAAAATAAAGGTACACACATCAAATAGATTACCATTGGTTGCGGTGGAAGGTATGAACACATTTAAGTATAATTTTGAAGAAAATAGAAAAAATACTTTTATGTGTTTTAATAGAATGAATAAATGTCACAGACTTGCTTTATTGGTATTATTAAGGAATGAAGGTATTTTAGATGAAATTGATTGGTCACTACTTAGAGGTAATGAAATAAAAGAAAGATACATCAATTTAGATGGTTCATATTCTTATATCTTATTCTTAGATGTATTAGATAAAGATGATATAAAAAAATATAAAGAACATATTGATTATTTGGTAAATTATGGTATTAAAAATAGTATAAATGAAACCGATTACAAAATAGACGAGCCTCCGTATTTTATTGATTTTTATAAATCTTATGAAATGAATCCATATAAACATTCGTATGTAAATTTAGTTACCGAAACAAGTTATCATAGTGAGAAAGTAATTCATATAACAGAAAAATCTTTAATTCCATTTTATTATTCTCAAATAGGATTAATATTAGGTAGTTGTGGTCATAATGAAAGATTCAAAGAAAAATATCAATTAGATATGTTTGAGGATATTATCGATTATTCATTTGATAAAGAAAAAGACAATAGAGAAAGGTTATTTTTATATTTTGAGCAAGTCAAAAAACTTAAACAAATTGACTTTAAAAAATATTTCTCAGAAAATAAGAAAAGATTTGAATCGAATATGAAAAGAATAAAAAATATCGTAAACGATAAAAAAGATTATAATTTTTTTAAAAGTTTAATATGACAAGTTATAAAGAAGAATTAACACAAATGATGACTAAGATTGGTCAAATTGATAAAACAATTTTTATTGGTCAGCAAATCCTGTTTCCTGGTAATCCTATGAGTTCTACACTTGATGGTGTACCTAAAGAAAAATTAATAGAAGTACCGGTTATGGAAGACACACAAATGGGTATGTCTTTGGGTATGTCTATGAATGGATATCATGTGGTAACCTTCTACCCAAGATGGGATTTCCTAATTTGTGCAACGAATCAACTTGTAAATCATGTTGATAAAATAAAACTGATGAGTAATAATAAGTGGTTACCAAATATGATTATAAGGGTAGGTAAAGGATCAGACGTACCATTAGACCCCGGACATCAACATAAGGGTAATTACATCAATCAATTTAAAACTATGTGTCCCAACATACAGATACATGAATTATTGGAAGTGAAAGATATTAGAGCCACGTATGAGAATGCAATAAATAATGGAGGTATACATCTAATTGCGGAATATCCACAATTGTATAGTACCACTTAAATTTAGTTAAATGAAAATTGTTCACACATATATCAAAACTAAGAATGGTACCGGATTTAATGAGTACACCGCCTATTCTATGTTATTATCTGTTTTATTGGCTAAAAAACATTATGAAAGAGTAGAACTTTATTGTAATCAAGAAATACATGATATTGTAAGAGAAATAGGAATACCATACACAAATATTAATGTTGAGGTATTGAAGGACGTAAATGTCGACACCTTCTCAATACCCAAATTAATGGTATATTCATTACAAGAAGAACCTTTTATACATATAGATTTAGATACCTTTTTATTCAATAAACTTCCTGAATTAGATAGGAACACTATTTGGGGTTGTTACCCAGAGGGTTCTGGTGAATATATTGGATATACAAAAAACACAACAAATTTTTTCACAACATACCTACAAGGAGCGTTCAAGATACAAAACGACGTGCCCGAAGAATTTTTAGAGTTTGTTAAATTCAAAGATGTAATGAATATGTGTGTATTTGGTGGTTATAATTTTTCCTTAATTAAAAGAGCGTCTCAATATTGTTTAGAAATATATAATAAAAACAAGGAATTCTTCGATTCTGACTATTATTATTCTTGTATCATAGAACAACTATTTATTCCATCAGCAGTAAGGTATATGGTTAACAGTAAGCTATCAGCAAGAAAAACAGATAGTGAATTGTTTACATTCTTTTTTGATAAAAACCCCACTTTAATTCATTACGAGGAAAAGAAACAAATGTATCCATTTATAATTGAATCGAACAGACAAATTTTAAATATTAAGAATAGGGATGACATATTTAAAAATATTTCTTATAATTTCAATGGTTTTTTTCATCTAAATGGATATAAAACCATAAAAGAATTGATGTTTTTAATTAAACAAAAACTAATACAAGATTTCGGAGCGGTAAATGAGGTTATTAAAATAGATAGAAAATTTAATGAGGTCGGTAATTGTTTAGAATCAACAGAAAATTATATGGATTATTTACAAACACAAATGGAGAATATTAATAAAATAAAAAATGGTGTTTATAAAAACTAATAATTATTATTATGTATACTATTGGGGTTTCCGCATATTATCACGATTCGTCCGTTTGTTTATTTCAAGACGGTAACTTAATTTTTGCTTGTGAAGAGGAAAAATTCACAGGTATTAAACACGACTCGTCTTTCCCCAAAGAATCTTTAAAATATGTTTTTCAAAACTATAATTTAAGTAAAGAAGACATTGAGTGTGTTTGTTATTATGAAAATCCACTATTGAGATTCAAAAGAAAAAAATCTTTTTTAAAATCACTCGTCAATAATATAAAGGTTAGATACAATTTAGGTAAAATAAGTAAAAAAATATTTTACACTCCTCATCACATGTCTCATATGATGTATTCATATGGTTCATCTAACTTTAAGGAGTCTTTAGTTGTGTCGATAGACGGGGTAGGAGAAACTTCTACCGTGTCCATTGGAATTGGTAAAGATGGGTTAGTTGAACAAATTAAGACAATAGAGTATCCACATTCTTTGGGATTATTCTATTCCGCAATGACTGCATACTTAGGATTCAAACCGAATGAAGGTGAGTACAAAGTTATGGGTTTAGCTTCGTATGGTGATCCGTCACAATATAGAGACGAGGTATCTAAGTTGATTAAATTTGAAAATGGTCAAATCATATGTAACATGGATTATTTTTCATGGGATGTATCTGATATTACAATGTTTAATCATAAATTAGAAGATGTTATAGGTTTAGGACCGAGAGACGTAAAAGATGCGATTGAGCCATCACACAAAAATTTAGCGGCTTCTATACAAGAAAAATATGAAGAAGTTTTTTTTAAATTATTAGAAAATTCTAAAGAATTATATAACTCAGATAACCTTTGTTTGGGCGGTGGATGTGCATATAATGGAACCGCCAACGGTAAAATAGTTAACAAGGGTATGTTTAAAAAATTGTGGATACCACCGGCACCATCTGACGCAGGAAACGCGATAGGCAGTTGTTTATACTATTTAAGAAAAATAAAAAATATTAAAATAAAACTATCAACAACCCCCTTTTTGGGACCTAGTTATACTACAAAAGAAATATCTAAAGTGTTAAATGAATACAAACTTTTGGTCCAATATGAACATTTAGAACATCAACAATTATTAACAAGAGTTGCGAATCATATTTCCCAAGGTAAGGTTATCGGATGGTTTCAAGATAGGATTGAATTCGGTGCAAGAGCATTAGGTAACAGATCAATACTTGCTGACCCAACTCATCCTGAAATGAAAAACCAAATAAATCGTGTTATCAAAAAAAGGGAAGGATTCAGACCATTTGCACCTATGGTTTCATTTGAGAACCAAAGTGAATATTTCGAGTCAAAGGAATATGTTCCTTATATGAATCAGGTAGTTATGGTTAAAGAGAAATACAGGGATAAACTACCCGCGGTGACACACGTTGATGGTACGGCTAGAATTCAATCAGTGATACCAATGAATCCTATTTATAGATTATTAAAGAAGTTTCAAGAGAAAACGGGATATCCCATATTACTAAACACATCTTTTAATATTAAAGATAAAACAATGGTATTAACACCTGAAGATGCAATAATAACTTTCTTAGATACTGAAATGGATGTTTTGGTATTAGGAAATTTTATAGTTTTTAAAAAATAAATTATGATAACTAAATTAATTAATTGGGTTAAAAATAAACTCAAGGAGAGAAAAAAGAAAAAAGAATTTCAAAAAAAATTAGAGGAGTTAAGAAAACGTGATCCTTTTATATATAAACACTAATCTTAATGAAACCCGCCTTTTTGACGTTCATATATGGTGATGAAACTTATGTGAAATTTGGTTCAAAACTGTTATCTAAGTTTAAACAAAACGGATATGAAACCTTTGTGTATACTGAGAAAAAAAACCAATTTATCGGGCACAATGTAATTTCTTATGAAGAAAATACATTTTCATATCACCATAAAATTTTTGCTGTAGAGAAACTACACGACTTAGGTTATAAAGAAATATTACTAATCGACGCTGATTTAATTATCAACGACGATGTTTTTTTTAATCTATTGATAGATATCAAATTTGAAGATGGTATTTCATATACCCGTAACGGACTATCAAAAAATTTAGAAGAATTTATAGGTGATATAAATTTGGATGTATACAAAGAATCCATAAAAAAATATAATTTAGAAAATTTAAATTTAATACAATCTGTTTGGGAAGATATTATATATTTTAATTTAAATAATATAGATTGTAAAAAATTCTTCGATTATTATCATGAACTAACTGATATAAAACATGAGTTTGATAAAGGCATAAGAAAGAGTGACCGATTTGGTGATCAAGAAGGATACACAATAGTAATTGCTTCAAAACTATCAAACACACCAATACAGATAAACGAAGACCTCAGAAAAATATCCACCAATATTATTGCATCAAATTACACCTATGACAATGATATAATAAAACCAATTCTAAGCGAATTAGATATTATAATACCATATAGAAAAGATAGTGAGGAAAGAAAATTAAATCTATTAAAAGTAGTTGACTATTATAAAAAACATTTCAAGGATACGAATTTTATAATTTCCGAACAGGGTACTGAATCAACCATTGAAACAGACGGATTCGAGTATACTTTTAGAAAAAAGGATTTACCACATAATCAATCACAATGTATAAACGATGGTATTAAATTATCAAAAAAGAAATACGTTTGTGTAATTGATTGTGACATTATTTTGTTGGATTACTATAACATATACACATCCCTAAAACAAATGTTTATGGATGAAATTGATTATTGTTTACCGTATACTGAATGTTTTGATTTACCCGATTTTAAAACAAGGGAACCTTGGGGAAAGAAATGTGTCGGCGGTATTTTTATTATTAATAGAAAAAAATTTATTGATGTAGGTATGAATGATGAGGGATTTGTTGGTTGGGGAAGAGAGGATGACGAAAGACATCATAGATTAATTAATAATGGGTTTCGATTTAAAAGAATGACAGGTTATATAATACACTTGTTTCATCCCGACCAAAGAGATATTGTGAAGACAAGTGAAATAAATTTAGACCGTCTAAAAGAAATAACAAATGATAACAGTTATATTAACTAAACACAAAAGGGAGAATTTATTTGAGGAGCAATATGAATCTATTTTATCACAAACAATACCAGTCGATGAAATTCTTATTTGTGATAATACAAAACAAAACACCGGAGTGTGGGGTAGATTTTCTTTAGCACTACATTCTAAAAATCCGTTTGTTTGTGTTATAGACAACGACACAATACCAGGTATAAAATGGTTAGAAAATTGTCTAAATTCGTTTATAATGCAAGAAGGTTTATATGGAACTTGTGGATATGTGTTTAATTCAAATGAAAGATACCAAGACAATTATCAAAGATTCGGTTGGGTAAATCCAAATGAAAAAATTATGCAAGTTGATTATGTTGTTCACAATTGGTTCTTCAAAAAGGAATGGTTAAAATATTATTGGTCAGAGATACCCGATTCAAAATACTGGTTGTGTGGTGAGGATATGAATTTTTCCTATCAACTACAAAAAAGGGGTATCAATACATTCTTACCTCCACACCCTGAAAATGATAAGTCTATATGGGGAAGTATAAAAGGTTGGGAATACGGAATGGGTCCTGAATCTTTGTGGGAATCAAATATCGAAAACTTTAGATTTAATATGTTCGAGTTTTTTGATAACCAAATTAAGAAAGGCTGGAAATTACAATATGAATTACGAGGTTAAAGTTTTATCATTAAAAAGAAGACAAGACAGAAGAGAATATATCACCAATTTAATTGGGGAAAAATATCCTTTTAGTTTTTTTGATGCGTTAGACGGTAAAACAAATTATATACCCGAAGATTTATTTATAGAATCTGACTATCATCTTTGGAATGTCGACCCAAACTGCGTGAGAGCGGTTGCACTTTCAAACATAATGATTTGGGAAGAGTGTTTCAATCAGAATAAAAATATATGTGTTTTTGAAGACGATATTGAATTAATTAATGATTTAACTCTTAATTTGGAAGAGTTGTTTCAAAAAGACTTTGATATATGTTTTTTAAATAATATAACCGAATGGTTTCCAAACTGTTATTGTTATTTAATAAAGCCATATGGTGCAAAAAAATTGATTAACCATTTTAAAAAAAATGGATTTAAACGGAGCATTGATTGGGAGTTAGTTTCACTACCTTCAGATTTTAAAGTTATCCATACAGAACAAAATAATTTCGGGAAAACACCCAACCCCAAGATTTCTAAATCAGACATTGTCACAGAAGGAAATACATATAAGACCATTTGACTTTATCATTGTAATTTAGTATATTATTATCTATGATATACTGGTTTACAGGTCAACCCGCATCGGGGAAAACGACCATAGCAAAACATTTAAAATCTTATTTGAGTAATACCGAGAGAGTTATCCATATTGATGGAGATGATTTACGTAAAATCTTCAACAATAAAGATTATTCTGAAACAGGTAGAAGAAGGAATATAGAAAGAGCTCAAGACATTGCTCGTTTTATGAGTGAAAAGGGATATTCAGTTGTGGTATCACTTGTTTCACCATACAAAGACATGAGAGATAGTTTTAAAAAAGATAATAACGTAATTGAAATTTATGTACATACAAAAGACATAAGAGGAAGGGAAGAATATCACGTTGATAATTACGAACCCCCGACTGAAAATTATGTTGATTTAGATACCACTAACAAAAGAGATGACGAGTCATTCATCGATTTAATTAAATTTATTGATTTATGAAAAAATATGCATTGTACATCGGAAGGTGGCAAAATTGGCACAAAGGACATGAATGGTTAATAAACCAACAATTAGATAAGGGAAAAAACGTTTGGGTGGCAATCAGAGATGTTCCTAAAGACGAAAATAACCCTAAGAAAGCACACGATATTTTAATGGAATTATCAAACACTAAATTTTTTACAGATAACTCTGACAAAATATTCTTGAGTATTATACCCGATATCGAATCTGTAAATTATGGTAGAGGTGTTGGATATGAAGTAATTTATCACGAACCCCCACAAGAAATCGCCGATATAAGTGGGACTAAAATTAGAAAAGGAGAAATAGATGCCACTGGTAAAGAGACACATAGCTAAAAGTATTAGTTATAGATTTATTGGAACATTAACAACAATTATATTAACCGTATCAGCGGGTTTACCATTGAAGTGGGCAGGAATGGTTGGTTTAGGGGAACTTGTAATTAAACCATTGATATACTTTTTACATGAAAGAGTTTGGTATAATTGGATTAAGTATGGTTTAAAAAATAAAATGTAATGTTTACAAAATTTATAGAGGAATTTTTATCAAAAGAAGAATGTGATTATCTAATTAAATTAGGTGAATCAAAAAATCTCATTGATATGAAGTCTTCTAAATTTTTGAATGAAAAAATAATAAATCAAAATTTAGAGTATGTTGGTAATAAAAGAAAAGGTTGTTATTTTATTAACGAAACATTAGAGGATGAATTTATTATTAGTTTAACAAATAAAATAATTAATATTTCAAATAACACAACACCATTTAAATCTATAAAATATGAAAATGTTCTAAAATATTCTTTTAACAAATATTCTAATGGTGATTTTTTAAATTGGCATGAGGATAAACATGAAATAATGGGTGGGGCAACAATTACAATTATTCTTCAATTAAATGATAATTATGAAGGTGGATATGTTAAATATTTAATTGATGGAGTTGAAAATACTCTACCAAAAAAAAGAGGTAGTATTTTTTTATTTGATTCTAATATATCCCACTTTGTTGACGTAATAGAATTAGGAAATAGGTATTCTATAAATGCGTGGCCTACATCAATAAAATCTAAAACACTTATTTAAATGGACAGATTTTGGATTATTAATAATTTTCTAACGGTTGAAGAATCTTCCTACATTTTAGAAAAATATAAATTAGAATTAAAATTAAAAAAGGCGGAAGTAACTATTGATGGGGTTGATGTATCCTCTGAACTTGCAAGAAAGTCTTCGGTTGGGTTTATAGATAACATTGAAATTTTAGATGATAAAATTAAAACTAAATTAGAAGAACTAATAAAAGTTAAAGGTTTTAAAGTTACGGGATTAGGACCGTATCAATTTACAGAATATAAGGTTGGTGAATTTTATAACTGGCACACCGACTCATCAGATAATTATAAAAATAGATTCGTATCAATAGTTTTACAATTGAATGATGAATATGAAGGAGGTTGTTTAGAAATAAGCATAGATAGTGGGAAGAAAAATATAGTAAAATTACAAAAAGGTATTGGTAATTTATTTATATTTTACTCTAATTTATTACATAGAGTAACACCAGTGACCGAAGGGGTCAGATATTCTTTAGTTAATTGGATTCAATTAGAACCAAAAGAAAATTTTGTAAACACTTTAATATGAATAAAAGAGTAATCATAATTGGTGGTGGTACTGCTGGATGGGCAACGGCATTATCTGTACAAAAATATTGGTTAAATGTGGATGTCACTCTAGTTGAAAGTTCTAAAATTGGAATATTAGGTGCAGGAGAAGGAGGAACCTCTAATTTTGGTTTGTTTTTGAAATTATTAGACATTAACATTGAAGATTTTACGAAAAAAACAGGATCAACAACAAAAGATGGAATTAAACTGATAAATTGGACACATGTCGGTAGTCAATCCGAACATCTATTTCATCAAATCAATAAACAAACAAATGACATAAGAAAATATTCCGCGTTTCATTTTGATGCCAGACGTGTTTCTGAATATTTTAAAAAAACCGCAATAGATAGGGGGGTTAAATGGGTAGATGGACAAGTTAAAAAAATAAATCATACGTCAGAAAATATAGATAATATCGAATTAACAGACGGAACCGTAATTAATTTAGATTTTATATTTGATTGTAGTGGTTTTGCTAGATTAATAATTCAAGGGGTACATAAAGAGGAATGGATAGATTATTCAAAATATCTACTACTCAATAAAGCACTTGGTTACTTTTTACCACAAACAAAACAATTGACAAATAAAGACCTCACACATACTTATATGCATGCTATGAAATCGGGTTGGATGTTTCAAATACCATTAAAACATCGTTGGGGGTGTGGTTATGTTTTTAACGATTCATATACATCTGTTGAAGACGCTAAAAAAGAAATTGAAGAATACTTAGGACACGAAATAAAAACAGAAAAGGTATTTGATTTTAAAGCAGGAACACATACGAGAAGTTGGATAGGCAATAGTATTTCTATTGGTTTATCATATGGTTTTTTAGAACCATTGGAGGCAACTTCACTTATGTCGACTATTATACAATTGAAAAGATTAATCGATAATAATTTTGATGTGTCATATAAAGACACGTTTAATAAAATATGTAGAGAAACAAATGAGCAAAACATGATGTTTATTCGATATCATTATTTAAATGAAAGAATGAACACACCATTTTGGAAAGACGCATATAACGCACCGATACCAAATAAATTAAAATTAATTTTAGATGAAACAAATAAAATTTCGGTTACAAATGATACCGATTTAATAAGTGCATTTGAACTATATGATTGGAAAGAGAATGAGTTGACATTTTTTGTACAGAATTATAATACCATATTTAAAAAAAATAAAAAAGGAATATCAAAAAGTTTAATATAATGAAAAAAATATTTTTTGATGATAAAACATATATTTGGATTAAATCTTTGGATTTAGTAAAATTAAAAAGTGAAATATTAAGAGAGTCTTATATTGTAGTAGATTCGAAAAAAGATACCGTTAAAACAGACGGTTACGGATACAGAGAGGAGTGGAAACAAAACATTAATTTTATAGGTAAAATTGACATTAAAAATAATTTAGACTTAATTCATCAAGAAGGTATAAACGCCTGTAAAGAAATTTATGAAAATGATGTAAAAAAAGAATTTAATAAAATAAATACGGATGCTTGGATAAACATAGTAAGGTCAAAAAATCCCATACAAATTCAATTTAAACATGAAGAAATAAAAGGTGTTGATAAATTTCATACGCATACTGAAATAAACCAAAGCCAAAAAAAATTCTATCCAAATTACACTTTTGTTTATTATATACAAATGCCAGATGTAATGGAAAATGAAGATGGTGTTTTATATATAAAAGGTTGGAACGATAAAGAATATTTTATAAGACCAAAAGAAGACGAACTTATAATAATGCCAGGGTCGATACCACATGCACCAAATAATGCACCAAAAGCAACTATAGATAGAGTAGTTATGGCGGGTAATGTGGGTTTTGAATTTATAAAAAAAGAAAAAAGTTTTATTTAAAAATATGAAACACAATTATTACGTATTTGATGACATACTATCGAAAGAAGAACAGGATGTAATTTACAATTATGTTAAAGATGAAACAATAAGGTGGGAAGATTTGAAAAATATAACCGGTGAATACGGTGGAAAAAAAGAAACTCATCTTTTCCCCGCCAAGGTACATCCTCAGATGTCTTGTAAAAACGATAGTATAAGAAGTTTAATAGATAATATACAAATTATAGTAAGTAAAAAACTTGATTTGGAATTCGTAAAAAATTATAGATGGAAAATAAATTGGACGGAACCACTAAATCATGAATATAACCCAATGGATTTATTACACTATGATAGAATTACTGAACATATAGCTGTGGTTTATTATATAAACGATTCAACAGGAGACACACATATATATAATAATAAATTTGGTAATAACGCAGAAACATATCGGGGAAACTTTAACAAAGTTGATTTAAATTCATATGAGTTGTTAACTAAAGTATCACCAAAAAAAGGACGTTGTTTGGTTTTTGATGGAAGGTTTGCACATCATGCAAATTACCCAATATCCGAAGACAGATTTATTATAAATTTTAATTTCGCGGCCAAGGTTAAAAATGAATTTAAAAGTTTAGTTTAATGTTAGTAGATAATAAATTTTTATATGTTTCTTTACCTAGATGTGGTTCCACTTCATTTCATTATTCATGTATACTTAGTGGATTAGATGTTAAAAATTTGAACATTTGGGATGAACACAATGATTCAATTGATTTTAAAAATATAGACGAATCTAAAATAATGGATTTAATAGCACATGGGCATGAATCACTTATGGATTTAAAAGAAAAATTTGGAAATCACTTACCAGTAATTGCAGTGAATAGGGATAGGCATGATTCTTTCTTTTCATTATACAAGCATGTCGTTTTTGACCTCAAACGAACCGGGTGGGATAATATATCAGATTGGTTATCCAAAATATCAATAGATGAATTATTCTTTTTTAATTCCAATGATTTAACAAATATTGATAAACGGTGGAAGGTTATAAATGAATATATGATAAAAAATGGTTTTATAGAAAAATATGTTAGGATACCACCAAGGACAACTCGATTAAATCGCGAATGTTATCTTATTAATATATTTAATATACTAATTACACCAAAATCTATTTGGCATAATAATGATGAAAATATAACATGGTTTAATATTGATGAAATCTCTAAATTACAAGACTGGGTTTCAAATATAACTGGTAAAAAATTTATATTAAAACACGTAAATTCACGTTCAGATATTAAAGTTAATTTAGAGTTAAATGATGAATTTAAAAATAAATATAATAGTATTTATGACTACTATGACTTGCCAAAAAATAAAAAAACACTAATATGATACCTAATTTTAAGGAAATATTTGATGCTTGGGTTACTTATATTAATCCAAGTACTGATGAAAAGATATTGGCTCAAAAAAGATTAAATATTTGTGAAGGTTGTGAACATAGAAAAGAACTATTTAAAAACAATAGATGGTCCGAAATTTGCAAACTATGCGGTTGTCCACTAAGTAAAAAGGTATACTCAAAATTTTATAATTCATGTCCAATAAAAAAATGGAAGGAAGTGGATGTAAAATTTATTGAAAAATTGGAGAATAAAAACAATAAAACGATAATTTAAATAGATATATACATATATAAAAATTTAAAAAACTATTTAGAAAGTTTTTATATTTGGTTATATTTATTAATGTAAAACTAAATTAAAAAATGAGAGGTGTAATTCTAGGTACCGATTTATTAGAAATTAACGGAGACGTTAAGATATTAGAGACAAACACAAATACAACGATATATTCTGACGGGGCGTCGTTTCTCGATTATGACGTGTTATTTAATACATTAAATTCTTTAAACATAACAGAATTTCATTTTATTTATAACGAACTAGAGTCATATACACCAATAAATGGTCCGTTTGTTTTTAAACAAAAATTACAAGAAAAATGTGTGGAAAACAACATATCGTTCAATGAATATCCTGTTCCTATTAATTCTGTTACAGTACCGTTTATTGAAGATGCCCCCAACAAGTTTATTTTGAGACAGTCATATGATACGACCGCACTTATTGATGATACTTACTGTGCAGATAAATTTGGATTTTTTTCATTAATGAGTGGAAGTACATACGTCCCAAATACATATTTTGTCTCATCTAACGGAAACGTAGACACTTTAACTAACGTTGACTACCAGTCTCAAAATCCTAATGCAATTATAAAATCAAGAATACCAAATTACGATTTATCTCTATACCCTGAAATACATGTTTTATCGAATTCATCTCAGTTAAATGATTTAAAAACAAATTTACCAGAGGATTATTTGATACAAGAATTTATTTTTTCAAATGATAATTTGGTGGACGGAAAATATGCAATAATAAGAGGTATCGACATTGTATATGGTTCAAATCTAGATGTAATAAATCTTGGTGGATATAAACAATCCACTGTTGTACCTGTTAATTTCTTTAATAATGAATTTATCGAGGGAACTACAATATTAAATAGAAAAAGTAGACATAGATTTATAACAAAAGAGGTGGGTATTAAAGAAAAACATCCGGTAAATAATTATCATACCGATGAAGACTCTGTGATTTTAGATTATACCGGTTCATTAAAAGATGTAAATACAATTCAAATTGGTGACTATATAAGATCGATAGACTTTATTGATTTTAACGATAATCATGCCGCAAATTTTGAAGAGGGTAAAATGGACGTATTAGGTTGGGACAGTACTTTATCAAAAAGTAATCAAACACTTACTCAAGTTTCATCATCTTTACAAACAATTACATCCGCATCAATTGATACGATTTATATTAGAGTAACAACCGCCGACGGTAAATCTTGGGTTGATTCGCCGTCATGTACGTACTATATAGAGGAATCAGGTTCATTATCAACAAAGTTTGAAAAATTAAACCAAATGTATGTTGGTGATAAATTAGTAATCACCGATTCAAACACACAAGAACTCACAACATTAGAAATAACCAATTTACAAATGGAACATGCAAATATGACCATTTACGGATTAGATTTTGAACCATCAGATTTATTTTTAGTTGATATTGGTGATGGTGATTTTACTGTTATGCACAACGGTTGTTGGTGTCCTTGGTCATTCTGTGGAAACTATTGTTATGATAACACCTGTGGAGGATGTCAACCATCACCAAAATTATAAAAAATATTAAAAATAAGTAGTAATGGCAAACAACGTAAAAGTAGAAAGACCAATTCAAACAATTAAACCGACTATCGTACCTTTATCAAATGAGTTAAAGGTAAAGGTTTCTAACGCATTTCAAAGTTTTATTAACAAGGTAAAGGAAAAACATCTTTCATAATGAATTATGAAGTTGTTTACATTTGGAGATAGTTGGACTGAAGGTGTTGGCGGTGACTTAATTGAAGAGGGAAAAACAAACACACCTGAGGAGAGAACTAAAATTAGACAAAATTTTTGTTGGCCGAAGTATCTATCTGATTTATTGGAAATAGAGTTTTGTAATTTCGGAATGGGCGCATCATCAAATAAAACAATATTTGATGTGGTTTCCCATTCAATACATAATCAAACTTTTTCTAAAAATGATTTAGTTGTTATTATGTGGTCTTCATCTCTAAGAGATTCTTTACCATTTTTTCCTGATGATAATCCTTGGCATTTTTGGGGGGAAAGATACTTAAATAAAAAACACGTTTACCAATTCATCGTAAATACAACCAAATTAAATAATACTGACTCACACATAAATATAAATCTAAAAAAAGATTACAAAGAATTCTTTTTAGAAAATCTCTTTTCTGATCAGTATTATAATATTATAAATCAAAATTATATTCTGTATCTTCAGTTTATGTTCGATAGAATTGGTGTTAGATATGTTTTTTGTGATGCATTTGATACTATGATAAAGAAGAATATTTTGAAAGAAATAGATAAAACCGATTACATTAATAAAAATCATTATTGGAATTTTTCAAATAAAACATTTAAAGACCATTTATGTGAAACAAATAAAAAAGAGGTATGGGAAGACAAAAAATTATGGGATGATAATCATTATGGTGGAAAACATCCAAATAAATTTGGTTATCAATTAATTGCAAAAGAATTATACCATTGGATTTTAGAGAAAAATATATTAAATTATATTACTAAAGACATAAATAAACGAATAATATGAATTTTTCAGTAAATAAATTTTTTGATGAGTCGGAATGTGATGATATAATTAAATTTTGTGAAGAAAATGGAACACAATTCTCATATCATTCATCCGAAACATGGGATTGTAAGAGAGTTTATGTTGACGAATTTAAAGAAAAAATCATAAGTAAATTAAAAGAAAAATACATTTCAGGAGAGTTTAAATTATGGTTTGATTTAAACAATTTTCATATTAAAGACTCTAACATAAGCCTTACCAAATATTACGACGGAAGGTGGTTAGACCTACATTTAGATTCGACTTCTCAATTAACAACGGTCATAGTATTATCAAAAAACTTTTCTGATGGGAGATTTGTACTTTCAGAAAAACCAAAAAATATTAAGGAATGTGAAAAGTATAAATTAGAAATTGGTGAATGTATTTCATTTGATGGTAGTAAAATTTATCATGGTGTAATGCCGGTTAATGAAGGTATCAGATGTGCTCTTAATATTTGGATAACTAATACTGATTTTAAATATTATAAATCAGACACCAATAAAAAATTATTATGAGAATTGTGATTTTTTGCAATGGTAGGAGTGGATCAACATCCTTATTTTATCTCATTAATTGTTTATTAACAAAAGAAAAAAAGAACCATAAACTTTTTTTTGAACCATTTAATTACCTCAATATTGATAAAGAGAGTAAACCTAAAACTATAGAAGAATTTATTAATACGAATGATGTTTTAGTCAAAACCTTTATAGATAGGGATAATTACCCATACGAATCATTTGAATGTTTTGAAGATTATTTAGTGTGGGTGTATTCGTATTTTGATAAAATTATAATATTAGAGAGAGAAGACAAAAGAAAACAAGCTGAAAGTCTATTCTATCATTTAAAATTATCAAAAAATAGAACCATATCCCCACTTTGGCATAAACAAAAATTTTATGATTTGAAAAAAGAGGACGAAGAGGAAATTTTTGGGATATCCCAACACTTAGAGAATGAGTCAGAATTTTTAAAAAATATGTCAAAAAGGGGTTATCCTTTGGTTACATATGAAAATCTATTTATTAGAAAAGATAGACCAACATTAGACAAGTTATTAGAGTATTTAAAAATATCACACAATCAAACATGTATTGATGAATGGATTAACTCACCATATAAAAAGGTTAGAATAAATCAAAAAATTAGCGGATTAATATGATTATAGATTTGAAAGACTACGTTTGTACTGTTCCATTTCAAGCATTAGAAATACATGAAACTCGAAACTTTATGTGTTGTGCGAGTTGGTTAAAAAAGGAACTACCAAGAAACGTACCATTAAAAGAATTATGGAATAGTACTGAGGCTATGGAAATAAGGGAGTCTGTTATGGACGGATCTTATAGGTTTTGTGATAAAAAACAATGTCCATTTTTATCACAACTTTTGAACTATAATATGGATATTTTTGGACCAATAAAAAGAATTCAAGATTTACCTGATTATATAAAAGATAACGTACTCGAGAAAAAAACAAAGATTGATTATGGACCAACAATTTTACAAATGTCTTTTGACAGAACTTGTAACTATAAATGTCCTTCCTGTAGGGTAGATATGATTGTTGCTAATTCATCGTCAATTAAAAGAATAAACACTACAATTGAAGAAATGGAAGAAACATTTTCGGATTCAATTGAAATGATTTATTGTTCGGGTACTGCGGATCCATTTGCATCTGTATCTTACAGAAATTACCTTAGGAACTTCGA
>Ga0194115_10000745_pt1 | contig 45651 bp, 59 predicted proteins | sample TA2MahsurfametaG_3_FD_148656 | JGI IMG/M metagenome (GOLD analysis project Ga0194115, IMG submission 148656) | Freshwater microbial communities from Lake Tanganyika, Tanzania - TA2015002 Mahale S4 surface | ecosystem: Environmental > Aquatic > Freshwater > Lake | place: Tanzania: Lake... | reverse complement strand
TGTCCAGTTCTAAAATTTGATAATTCATTTAATCTATCTACATATTTTGAAACATTAGCAAATCCTTCAGGATCATTTTCTCTTGCAAAGTCTGTAAGAGCTTTACCGAAAGTTTCATCCGATATGTTAATAGATTTACCTGTTGTTTTTTCAATAGCTCCTCTATTGTAATCCATAACGTAATCATAAGCTTGAGTGTACAAATCCATACGTTGTTTACCAGAAAGACCATATTGATCTTCCAATCCAAATTTCATTTGAGCATAAGAATCTACAATTTGATCTGCTGCAATTTTTGGATCGTCATAATTTGGATATATGTTATCGGCAGCTTTAATAATATCATCATCGTATTTTTTAACTTTTATTTTTTCTTGTATTTTTGGAAGTGATTTTTCATCTACAATCTCTGGTTCAGGATCCATAACAGTTGTACCCGTTGGTTCTTCTGCTCGTCTAATTGGTTTTTTAGGAACTGTAACTTCTCCAGTTTTTGGATCAACAGATTCCATAGATTTTTTACCTTTAGTTTTTTTATTTAATTGTTCTATAAGTTTGTCAATTTCTGACATAACTTTTTTACCTTTATTAAATCCAATTCTTCCACCATCTGCTTTACCTTCTGGCTCTGGTTTTTTAGGTCCTTTGTATTTTGCGTATTCTTCTGGAAAATCAGATTCAAGTCCCGTTTCAAATGCAGATCGTTGACTACCATATTGTTGTAATTCATTTCGAATTTCTTCTTCAGTCATATCTGCAAATCTAGATTCACGTCTTTTGACTGACTCTTCAATTTTTTTAAGTTCTTCAATATTTGCTCTGTATTCACCAGGTGTTAAATATCCACCAGGAGTTTTAGGAGCTTCTGTTCTAATTGGTGGTGCTTCTACTTTAGACATCACATCTATAATTTCAGATCGTGCGCCTGTAGGTATTTTATCTAATGGAATTTTTTCAAATATGTCATCGCCATAATGGTAACGCATAATTCTAATTGGATCGGCGTACATTAATGGCTGACCACCAGAAATATAATTACGATCTTCTAAATTTTTAATTGTGTCTGGACTTAATTTAATTTTTCCTTTTGCATTTTGATCAAGTAAAAAATCTCGAGCAACAGCTCTATACATTCCGCTTGGACCAAATACTCCACCTGCAAAACCTTTACCTTCGTATTGTCTTGCAAGAAGAGCTCTTCTTTCAGCTTCTTGTTTAGCAAGAAATTCAGGACTCATTTCTTCTGCAAATTTTTCTAATCTTTTTCCTGCAGCTTCTAATCTACCAATATCTGTTGTAGGGGGAAATCTTGTTCCTTGTTTCTCGATTAATGTCTCTAATCCTTTTCCTTTAATCTCTTCTCCACTTCCAAATTTTACAATGTCAGCTTCTGGTAATGAAGGTGGTTTTTTAAAATTTAAAAGTCTTCTAGCATTTGCAGTATAAGTTAATAATTCTTGATCATTCATTTGAGTGATATCACCCATTCTATCTTCAATAGAATTTTCAATGATCTGTGCTAAGTCAGGATTTTTTGCATAACTTCCTTCAATATCAAATTCAGATTTTGTAGGATCTAATCCTTGTTTACCTTTTGGAAATCTAACTACATTTGTACGTGTACCAATAGTTCTAGAAACAGCGCCTTTACCAAAAAGCTCTTCTAAAATTTTTATTAAGTCAGCGTATTTTTTCATAGTTAGTAATAAGTTTTATTGTTTCTGATTATAGGTTCATCTTTGTAATCTTCTGGGTGATCTACAAAGCCACCTTGTCTAAAACGCATCACGGCTTGTGTCATAGAATCCACTAAATCGTCATGGTCTCCATAAGGAAACGCAGCACATTCTTCAATAACTTCTTGTGCAAAGTCTTTATCAGCAGGTGCCCAAATTTGTCCTGCTTCAAATAAAGGTGCAACAGAGTTTACTCGTGTGTGCTTATCATTACCTTTTGAAGGTGTGTAGTTTATAACAGGGATACCCATTTTACGCAATTCATAAGTTAATGGCAGTCCTGAAGCCTTTGCTTCAACCAGCACAGTTTCCGGTTGCCAATATTGATATTGTTGATATGCTACACGTCGAAGCTCAGGAAATTCAAAACGATCTTTTACAGCATCTAGCAAAATGAGTTGAGGTCCTGAGTCTTCGTTATTATAGAAAACTCCCCACGTTGTTATGGCTGAATAGTCCGCAGTTTCTTTTTTCATAAAAGCTGTATCATAACTTTGTATGACATGTTGTAATGGTGGTATAAAATCTTTTTCCCATTTTCTCCACCATTCACGTTTTATAATTGCACCTTCTTCTGATGTTGGATTTTGCATCCATTGTGCATTCCATTTTTGTAAACTAATAGACGCTTTTACTCCTTCTAATTCTTCTAACTTCCAAAACTCTGGCCATACAGGTTTACCAGATGGAAGGATTGCCGGAAATTCTATAAGTTCCCATCTATCAGATTTAATGTTCCCCGATTCTCGAAGCAAGCTACCTGTTAAATCTTTTGTATTCCATCTTGTCATAACAAGAACAATAGCTCCTCCTGGTTGCAAACGCTGACGAGGTCCTGATGTATACCACTCGTACGCGCGTTCTAATGCTTCAGCATTCATTGCATCCTGTTCAGAATGCGGGTCATCGATAATTAACAAATCTGCACCTCGACCGGTAATAGCGGAACCAACACCGGCTGCATAGTATTCACCACCTTGTTCTGTTTCCCATTTACCAGCGGCTTGACTGTCTTCTCTAAGTCGAGTTAAAAATACTTCTTTGTACTCTGGCATATCCATTAATGTTTTAGATTTACGACCAAATCGTACCGCAAGTTCTGTTGTGTGTGTTGTTTGAATTATTTTTAAATCTGGTTTACGTCCTATCATCCAAGCTGGAAGCAGGAAGGAAGCAAACTCGGATTTTGTATGTCGAGGTGGCATGTTGATAATTAATCTTTTAATTCTACCATTTGCCAAATCATTAAATTTTTCTGCAATTCTTTTATGATGTTCACCTTCAATAAATTCTGGCCAAACACGTTTTACAAAAGTCATGAAATCAGATTGTGCTTTTTCTATTCCACGTTTTTCTTTTGCAAGTAAACCAGCCTTTATAAATTCTTCCTTTATATCAGGTGGTAATCTATTTAACTTCTCAATAAGGTCGTTCATAAAAATTTTTCGCAAAATTTTTTAGGATTAATTTTGGAACCTTCAAAGTATTTACACCTTATGAATGTCTAAATCAAGCAATACACGGCTAAGTTGAGGGACCCCTTTTTATTTAAGTAAATCGATTGTTATAGAATAAAAGTAAATGTTAAGTGACTTGGGACCTCTTGCCACTAGCCACTCGTCTCGAGTGGCTTGAGGCTAGCTGCTAGACTCAGTCTAGCAATGTCATGTATTCTTTAGGAAAATGTTTAGAGAACCAAGATAAACCTTTCTGCATAAGATTATAATCTTCGGTAACCTCTGCACCTTTAATCATATCATACACAGCAACAGCGAACCAAGGTAGGCTAGCCGTTACACCGCTGTACATATTAGGCACATCAATTAGTTTTTCTTTTGGATCTAGATTTAAATCTAAGTCAAAGGGTATTCTATACTCTTTGCCTTGCCAGTTTATTACATGTAGTGGTTTAGTCATATTATACCTTTCATTTAGTTATGCAGTTACAGTATCATCTTGTATTGTATTGTTCAATAACTTTATAGTTGTGCGCGTGTAATCGCGTCCAGCCCAATCTTTATGAATTGTTTTAACTATATCTACAGGGCTCTCACTTGGTTTAGTTTTAATTCCAACAAAGTTTATTAATTGAGTCATATTTACATCAAGCCAATTAAGCATGCAGCGCTCATCGCAAAAATAAAATTCCCAACTATTTACCCAATCATATCTTGGATGTGTTCTGTCTGATATATCATATCTTGCATTGCGAGTTCGCAAAACTTTATTCCCTTTGGTTCCTCTCACTCTTGATTGAGTGTCATATGTATGACACTTTGGTCCCTGACAAATGTGTTTCATTTTAATTATCCTTTCTCTCAACTATTGTTATATCGCCTGTTGCTGTTGTATATCTTTCAGCGTCTAAATCATAGAAAGTAAAAAGTTTTTCTATGTTATGTTTGCAATATTTCTCAACTGATTTTTCAGTCCATAAACCAGCACGAGTTATAAACTTACCATACTTTTTAGCAAAAAAAGTTATGTTAAATTTAGTTCCTACTTTTAAGTTAATCATCTTATACCTCTCTCTTTCTGATTTGTTTATATAGGGGATATTATATTAATATCCCCTATGTGTCAAACAATTAATTTAATGCAACTTGTGCTTGTCTTGCCTTTTTAAATTGAGCAATAACACTACTGTTATCTTGTTTTGCTCGTCTTGATTTAATAAGGTTTGCCAAGTTTTCAGGTTGATAAATAGTTAATGATACCCCAACAGTTCTTTGCAGTTCATTCTCATTAACATTTAAACCCAATGCACCACATAAATCAATTGCGTCTTTTACATATTTATAATCTTTAAGAGCATTATTAACATCTCTCATATCTTTAAAAATATGTTCAGCCCAATTGTAATGTGCATTAACAAAACTTTCTTTAGCAAGTTTAAACATTTTCATTTCGTTAAACTCACTATTGAAACAAGGTATCGTTCTTGAACGGCAATAACTTGTACCAATTACATCAAGAGAAAATTTATTTTTCCAATCTTGATATAGTCCGTCCTCATTATTGTAGCCAAGAAATTTTTTAATCTTATCCACCTCTTGTGTCCAATGTGGATTGCTACGATTGTCTTGTGCTTTGTTTTGGATTGTTATTTCTGGATTGATACCATTTTGTTTTAACTCATCACGATAGTATGCAATGCCAAAGTCCATACTGTCAAATCGTCCGTTCATACTTGCGTCCAATTTGAAATTGAAATGTTCTGCAACATCATCATCACTATAATTATTTTTTTTCATTTCGGTATTAGCAAAATAAAAACAACTGTCTTTAGCTACAACATCACACGCATTGCCATATTTTTTTTTAAATGCTTGTAAGGTTGCAACATCACTCTTTGGATATGCTCGTTGCACAATAGTAGTCGCTAACTTAAATGCTCTATTGTAAGCAACATCAATATCCTCTTTTGCTGATACAAAGTTTTCAAGTTCAGTAGTTTTCTCGTTCTCAAAATGAGATAAGATTAAACCACCAATCTTTTTTCTTATATCAGTATTTAGTCTTGCTTTAGTCATTTTATACCTCTTTCATTGTTAGTTAGAATTATTTTATTTCATACCTTGACTTTAATGTCAATAGGATTATATAGGATATATTCTTATGGATTATTTTTTTAAATAACAAATGCGTTATTACTAAAATAAAAGAGCAATACTGCTACACGTGTTACGTGTAATGGATCCGATCGTTTAAGAATAACCCCTGGGACACGCGAGTCCCAGGGACCAAGCCACAAGCAACAAGTGGCTTGACATTGTAATAATAGTAGGATAATATAGGATATAAACTAACAGAAAGGTATAATATGGGACTAGACCAATACGCAGGCTTCAGAGATGAAGAAGGAAGAGTTAAGGAAGAATTTTATTGGCGTAAACATGCAAGATTGCAAAAGTTTATGGCTGTAGAATTTAAAGACCAAAATAAAAATAATGGTAGTCATTCACCAGATAAAGAAAATAACTCTATGAATGATTTACAACATCTTGGCTTTAATGGTGGGCAAGGTGGTGTAAAAATTACAAAAGAGTTGGTTGAGCGTTTGGAAGAGGCATATAAGAACAATTATTATGATTACTTTGCTTCCGATGGTTTTTTCTGGGGACAACAGTTCCAAGAAGAGCAGGTTACGGAATATAAAAAACAAGACAAAAAATTCATAGATTGGTGTAAAGAACAGCTAAATGCTGGTAAAGACATCGCCTACGATTGCAGTTGGTAATGATTGAAATCTTTGGAATACACGCTACGGATTTTATTCTAGCGTGTATTCTATTTACATTATGGTACGCAATATTTTACAAATAACATGGACCTGTGGCGCATTTAAAGCGCTGCGGGTCCTCCACAGTGTTGTGGCGGAATGGTTACGCGGGGGCCTGCAAAACCTCTTATCCCGGTTCGATTCCGGGCAACACTTCCAAGCTCCAAGCCGCAAGCTGCAAGCTACAAGCAGCAAGCGACAAGCACTTGACAAAGTTAAATAAGGGATTATATAGGATATATGAAAGTAAAAGAATTAATAAATAAATTAACAGAATTTGATATGAATGCTAAAATAACAATATCAGATAAGAAATTTATAAAAGGCAATAGAGAAGCAAAAGGGGAGGAATTTTTAGAAAATGGAATTACAGAAAAAGATACAGAATATGAAGTATTAGATATATTTAGTGTAGATAGTGAAGAGGTTGATATACTTATTGAAGAGATAAAATGAAAGTAACAGAATTAGATCAAATAACAGGCACATTATCAAAGCCTTCCAAGATGCCAGGCTGGAGCTACGGGATACCTGCAAAGGAATGTAAAACAGGCAGCAAGCTTGCAAAGATTCCAGGCACTGTCTGTCACGGCTGCTACGCTCTGAAGGGTTGTTATGTATTTAAAAATGTACAGGCAGCGCAATACAAAAGATTAAAAGCAATTGATCATCCATTATGGGTCCAGGCAATGGCTGCACAGATCCTACGCCACAAGTCTAAATGGTTCAGATGGCATGATTCAGGAGATATCCAATCACTAGATCACCTTAAGAAGATATTTAAAGTTTGTAAGCTCACGCCAGATGTTAATCACTGGTTACCAACGCGAGAAGCTGGTATCATGCAACAGGTGACCCCTGAAGAAGTACCAGCTAATTTAATTATAAGAATTTCAGCAACTAAGGTTGACGGTAACCCGCCAACTTTCTGGCCTTATACCTCCAGTGTAGTGACTGAAAACAAGACATGCCCAGCAGCGGAGCAGGATAACAAATGCTTGAGCTGCAGGGCATGCTGGGATCGCAACGTTCACAACGTTGCATATGGTAAACACTAACATGCCGGGGCGGTTCGGAGCTATTAGGCCACAGAGAACTAAGCCCCAGGCGCCAAGCCACAAGCATCAAGCTGCAAGCGTCAAGCTACAAGCTCTGGAATTTTTCGTAGCAAGCCTCAAGCGACAAGCAGCAAGCTTCAAGCTTCAAGCCGCAAGCGGCGAGCTGCAGGATGCTGGAGCCTTCATAAAGTTTGAGAGACGAGTCTCTTTCAGAAGAAACTAGAATAAAAGTATTGTGTGGATGTTTCACGTGGAAGCTAATTTGATGTGGAGAAAGCTTTACCGAATTACTTTTAGTCACTTTAAGTTCAACGGTAAAAAAGGTATGGTTTTTGTTATATGCCAATAGATCTGGTGTACCAAAACCACTTAAATTTTCTAGCCTTGTGAACGATATTTCAGGCATAAATTTTTTAACTTTTTGCCAAAGTTTTCGTTCGGGTTTCAAAGTAATTACACCTTCTTCATAACCTTGCCCATAGTCCATTTTTCACGATCTATTGTAATGACTAATCTATGAGATTCGCGGTTACCAATAATTTTATTTTCCATAAGTTGCAATCCAGTAACATCAAATAATTCTCCATTTGGTAAACAAACTTGTACACGTGCGTTTGCAGCAACTTCTGAATTTTTCAGAAACTTATCCAATATCTGTCTTAAAATCTTTCCTTTTAGCATACTTGCTTTTTACTCTAAATTACCTTAAATGTCTAGTCATGGGATTACCAAAGAAATTAACAGAAATGCAAATGAAATTTGCATATGAGTTGGTCACAAACGAAGGCAGAAAGACTGCAACAGAATGTGCTATTGCTGCGGGATACGAACAAGATTCGGCTGTAGTTAGAGCTTCTGAATTACAAAACCCAAAAAGATATCCATTGGTAGTACAATATATTGGACAACTAAGAACGGAGTATCAAAAAAAATATGATGTTACATTTGAAAGACACATTTCAGAACTTGCAAAACTTAGAGACAACGCAAGAGAATCAAAGGCTTGGTCAGCTGCTGTTAATGCTGAAGTTGCTAGAGGCAAGGCTGCTGGGCTGTACGTGGAACAAAAGATTATTAGGACCGGTAAGTTAGAAGATCTTACTGCAGAACAGTTAGAGGCTCGTATGAAAGAAATCATAAACGAGTACTCACCGATCCTAGAGGGTGTTGTATTAGATGATTTAAAGAAAGAAGTTAAAAATAAAAAAATTAACTATTCTTCTGAATCATCATCATCCGAATCTGAATCAGAATCACAATCGTGATCTTCTAATTCATCAACCTTATCCCTTAAAGTTATAAGGTCTTCTTCGATTCTATCGATGATATCTTGGATACTTTCATTCTTTGGTTTTTTTGCCATAGATTTTCTCCATTGATTTGATGTTATTTGCGGGTATTACAGTACGATCTCCGTATGTAATTTCGCCCAGATTGTCTATCTCATAGCTTGAAAAGATCCAAACATAATCTTTAGTTTGTTTATAAATAAAACCTATTGAAATACAATGGCTTACGTTCATTCTGTCAAATTCAAGATCAGTAGCCCATCCTGAATCACTACATATATCTTCCCAAGATATCTTATATAAATCATAGTCAAATCTTGTCATTCTACATATTAGAGATTTTTTATATATTTTAACACATGAATTTATTTTTTATAGAAAAAATCCGTAGAAACGTAGAAAAGTACTAAATTCTCTATATAGAACAATGACTTAACACTCTACGTTTTGTCTACGTTTTCTACAGATTTTAACAAAAGTGTATATAAATCAATTACTTATTTAACATCAAAAACGTAGAACATTGTGGCAAAATTAAGGCAAAAAACATAATTCTGCCTTAATTGTGACATTTATGCAACACTATTTTTTAAGTTGTAGTATTTATCAACCCTTCTCAACCATTCTGATTTGTAATTTTTGAACCTTTGTCCATTAACTATAAACCTTTGAAAATAATTATCAGGTGTACACATTAAGATCACCGTTTGTTCTATGTTAGTATTGTAAATACAATCGTGAGCTGTAGCATACGCTGCTCCCTGTAAGTAATAATCTTCAATCCATTCATCTTTCTTCGGTTTATTTGATTGTTTAAAGTCAATAATACTGTCTCTATTTTGGTACACACCACATAAATCAGTTTGTCCTGCATATAGTTCTGGATAGTATAAGACAACTTCATTGCCCCATATTTCCTGTAAATCACCTAGTCCTTGTTTAATAATAGTTTCTGCCATGCTCCTCGCTTCTAGCCCCTCGATGGTTAGATCTAGTAAATTTTCACCATTTAAATGCATTTCTAAATAACTATGCATTGCAGTGCCTCTACTCGCCGCTCGCTGCTTGACTCTCTCTGCTTCTAACTCGCCTATCTTATCCTTCCATTTCTGCAAAGACTCTCGCTTCTCGACACTTGCCGTAGCACTCAAGATTGTGGTCACAGAAGGGAGCTTCAAGGATCCAATCTCATAATGCCTTTCATCCTTGACTAAGGAGCGCGTAGACTTTGGGTACTCGTATATTTTATTCCATTTCATTCCATTACCGGTCCTTCTTTTGTAGATTCGTTATACAAAAACTTTATTAATTCTTTACCAATAGTTGTTGTAGGGTCAAAAGATATATCTTTTGAGCAACTAACTAATAATAAAAATATAAAAGTATATTTCATTTTATTTTTGGTTTTCCAACTCTTGTTTCGTAATAATTAATTATGTCCTCAGCACCTTTTTTCTTATTAACTTCTCTAAGATAAGGTAACATAATTTTTGCAATATGATATGCGTTTTGATAAGTCACAATCCATCTTGCTATTTGTTTACATATTGTTCCTTTTTCTGTTGTTCTTGGTTTATCTAAATAAATATAACCAATTTTAAAAGTTTTTATCATTTGCTCAATTAATAAAATATCCGTATTTGTAACTTCTATTTTAGGTTCATAACAATCATAAATTTTTCCAATTGAATTTTTTTTGGCTCTTTTGTAAAGCTTTATACTGCTTTCTCCATCCATAAACCCTCCCCAATAAGATAAATCTATTTCTTTTATATCAGTATTCATTTATTCAACCTTATCATGATGTAAGAAAGCAACAGCGCTAGTATCAATATGATAATAAAAGTCATTTGTTTCTTTTATTCCTTCTTCTCATTTCTAAATACCAAACAAAACGGTCTAGTTTAGAAGATAGTTTTCTAAGTATCTTTAGAATCATTTGTACATCATGATTGTAAATATCATTAACAACCAACACACTATTAAAAATAATAACCAATAATTAGGTTTATGATTTTTTAGATCCATTTTTCTTTCTTTCTTTTCCAAAACAATCCCATTTTTTGTGATATGCTTTCAATAACTTGGCTATTGCTTTTTTATATCCAGATATTGTCATTGTAATTGCCTCGCATAATCAAGATCTTTAATGACATCCTCTGTAATATCAACTTCACCTTGATTATTACAATAATCACAATCTATCGGTTGTTTCTTCCTATCGTCATGGTTAAAAGCATATACAAAACCATTACCATTACATTTTGGACAAATTATTTTACCGCTCATTAATTATCCCTTTCTGTATTAAATTGTATTTTTTAAATTTATAGAAAGCTTGTTTTGGATTAAGACCAGCATTTTCACATACGATTGCAAAGTCTGTATTAAAATCTTTCATCCAGTCCCTCGCCATTCGTCTCTCAAATTCGCTTACTTGTGATTCATTATTACCAAAAGCGTCTTCTATTGCCTGTAACAACACCGCTTTCCAGAGTCTTTGTTCTGGGATTAACGGCTTTTCATTTGTCTCTATATTATTTTGTGAGTGAGCCATTTAATAATCTTGCTTTCTCTTTAACTAAAGTTTTAATTACTTGGCTTCTACTTAACTTAACATCACGTTTAAGTTTAGTTTGAAGTTTTGTTACAATCGCATAAGTGTCATTATCAACAGTTATGTTTTTGTATTTATTAAAGTCAGTCATTTGTACCTTTCTTGTTTGTTTCTTAATATATAGGATATTAATATAACTTTGTCAAGTTATTGTTTTCTTCCCTGACCTTTATATGGCTTTCTAGTATTACGTTTATTAGGTCTTTTAGAATGACGTCCAGGACGTTTCTTATTGGTTTGTTGTATAAATTTACCGTTACCTAGGGCTAGTTTTCTGGCCATATTTCTTTATATAATTTTTATCTGTATCATTAAGTTTTAAATATTTAATAACTCCATTGATATATTGTCTAGTATCTTCACCACAATTTGTACATCTATAATAATCTTGTACAATTGCAACGAGAAATGCTTCTTCTTTACATTCAGGACAAATGCCAAGAACATTATCAATAAACATGCCAGGACTAAGTTTTAATTTAGGTATCATAATACTGTGTATACGACTCTACCATTTAATTTTTGCGCGTTCAAATAAGATTTTCTGTTGCCTGAGTCATTATAACTGCAATGAATCCATCCGGAGTTAGGGTCATTGGGAGTCCAAAATTCTAATATACATTGATCGTAATCAAGATTTTTTACGATCCAATCACTAACTTCTCTATTATGTACGCCAAATAGTTCAAAATCTGCTGCCTGTCCCTTGGTGTGTTGACTGGTCGCTGATGAACCTATTGCCTCGCATAACGCTGCTGATCTATAGCCGGAAGAAATAGATACGGGTATTTTAAAATGATCTCTGACAGGTTGTAAAATATTTTTACAAAGTAAAATTAAATTAATAATATGTTCATCATTTGGTTCATTTGGAATACCAAGTCGTATTGCTTCTTGCGACTTTGTTAATTCATCTAATGTAAAATTTTCACTTAGTTTCATTTCTTAATTTATTAATTACATCTATTACATGTTTTTCGTATTCTTTATTTGTAGAAAAGTTATTTAAAGTTTTTGCCATTGCAATAGGATTTTTATTCAATGTTATTTCTCTAACTCTTCTAAATTCTGCATATACTCTCTTTGTATTTAATATTTCAATGTAATACTTAACAGATTCGCATTTGTTTTTAAAGACCCTAACTCGCCAATTTATAGAATCAGGTTGCAATAATGGTAACATTCCATCCTTTGACCACACCCGTATACCAAACAGATTGTGACCTTCTCGTGCAAAACGTGATCTTCCGTAATCACTTTCTACAATAGCCTGCGCTATGATTAGCTCTGTATTTACTCTTTCGCGTCTTGGGATGTTAAAATTTAAGTAGTTTATGCAGTGGGTAAGGGATGTAATGAATTCTTTGTTGTTTGAGTACTCAAACCTAGGAGATCCAAATCCTAGTTGTTTGGCCCAGATGATTGCTTCAGTCTGAGCCTTGTTCTTGGCGGCGGGGTTGGGGAAGAAAGTACCTAATACAAATGCTGCTAGAGCTATAATCAAATATCTTATTATTGTAATCTTCATTATCATAACATTTACAGTGATTTAATAAGCAGCATCCAGCTGCAAGGTTGTTAATACAATTAACTTTTTTTTGATTCATTTATTTGGTAAAACATAGCATCAGTATCCTCTAATTGCCATTTACCCTTTTCAACATTCCATTCTGTAGTTTGCACTTTATAATCCGGCCAATGTGTTGAAGATGTAAAGCTAGGAATACTCCACAGAATACGATTATTAGGTTGAGCTGCATAATTACCGTTATCAAGAGCCAAAATATGAGCACACTTATGTTGGTCAGGTATTTCGGAATGTTCAGTATCCAGGATGTTAGGTTCTGGATGTGCCCAGTCAATTGTAAATAAATACTCGCCATGAATAAATTTTTTGTCCTTCCCTAAATATCTACAACGTTGTCCTATTAAAAAATCAAAAGTGCTAACAGCAGGATAATAACTAAATGAATTCCACAACTCAAGATCTTCGATATCGGGACGTTCCACTTGTGTGCTATGCACATCACTGCTGTTTCCTCTTTGAAGAAAAGCAGAGATAGGAAGCCGCCAATATATTGCACCATTCGTAAGTAAAGCATGAAATAAGATCGCACGCCCTGGAATACTTGCAATACCAATGACCACACAATCTTCAGTTTCTCCTTGATGTTCTCGTAAGTCATAAAGATACTCCCTTCTTATTTTACAATAAATCGGTGGTATATTTGCATTTAAATATGCCATAATCAATCATAAATATCTCCCCATGTTTCGCCGCTTTCATAGTCTACTTTGTTGGGGATTGCCAAAGTAACGGCACTTTCCATTATTTCAACAATCTTTTTTGCATGATTGTCATCTTTAACAGAAATATCTAATTCATCATGTATTTGAATATGTGGAATAATTCCTTCATTATACAAATCTAACATTGCTTTCTTAGTCATATCAGCTGCAGAACCTTGAATCAATTTGTTTAAAGCCTTATAAGTCATAGCTCTTTTTATTTTTGGTTTTATATTTTCTCTTGTTGCTGCAGGATACATCTCCATCCATTCTTTTATAAATTGAGCTTCTGCTTCTTCTCTTGTATTAAATACAGGATTCATAATCCCACGTTTAAATATATCTGCTTCCCATTTATTAAATCTACATTGTCTTCCTAAAAGTGTTTTAATCGATCCTGTTTCACTATCATTTACCATATTTATAGTAGCACTCATCAATTGTTTTACGAATGGAACGTTTTCATGATATTGATTAAATAATTCTTCAGCTTCATTTTTTGTTGATAAACCTAATTCTGCTTGAAGTTTAGCTTTTCCCATTCCATAAAATAAACCAAGATTAATTGTTTTAGCTTGATCTCTGGAAATGTTTGCCATTTCTGCAACAATTTTATGAAAGTCTACATTATTTTTTTTGTATTTTTCTATAATATTTATTATAGAAGCATCTCCTTTAATTAAATCATTCTCTGCCGCAAAATGAACAACCAACCGTGGCTCTTGTTGAGAATAATCAAAACAACCCCATTTATGGTCAATTTCTGGTAAAAATAAGGATCTTATCATAGGTCCTAAATCTTTATTTCTTGCAGGAATTTGTTGTAAATTTGGATTAGCATAAGAAAATCTACCTGTAACAGTTCCACCTTGATCTGATCTTATTGGATTAATGTCTGCATGTATTCTACCTTTGTGTTCAAATCTTAAAATAGTATCAATAAAAGTTGTGTGTGTTTTATTTATTTCTCTTGCTTTAGCAATCATTTGAACTATAGGGTCTGAATGTTCTTGTAAAAAATTTTTAGTAAAGGAAGGTGCTTTTGATCTTTCGGTTTTTTCGTAGTGTAAATTACGTTTATCAAAAATTTCTGCAATGCTTCTTGCTGCCCAAATCTGCGGTTCTATCCCTGTTTCTTGTTTTATTTTTAATAATAATTCATTCTCTTGTTTTACTAATTTTTGTTTTAATTCTTGTGCTTGGTCTATATCAACTCTTACACCTTTAAATTTCATATCTATTAAACATGGAAATAAATCTGTCTCTAAATTAAATATTTTATTTAAATTGTGCATTTCTATTTCTTTATTTAAAACTGTGTATAATTCTAAAGTTAATTGTGCATCTTTTTCTGCATAATTACCTACATACATTGCCGGAAGTTTATACATTTCTGATTTAGGATCTATTCCCCAAGACTGTGCCGCCGCATTTAATGCAGTTTCATTTTTTGTTTTGCCTAATTTGTCGAATGCAACACTATTTAAAGTATACCAAAGTCTATTCTCATCAAGTAAAGATGCCATGACCATAGTATCAATTATTTTTCCATTAATTTTAATTCCCGCTGCTCGAAGCCAGCATACGTCATACATTGCATTGTGAAATATTTTAGTATTAGGAGCAGAACAAACTTCTTTTATCCAAGACATAACTTTATTATTATCTAAATTACCACCCCCTTCATGTGCAATTGGATAATAAGCAGACCACCCTTCAACAGATACAGCAATACCAACAATGTTGCCGTTGCCTCGTATAGCACCCGATCCCATTGATTTAAGTTCTGGGTCTTTTGTTTCTAAATCAATAGCAATATGACTATAACCTTTTAAATTTGGAAAATTTTCAGGACAAATCCATTCTTTCTCTGCTTCGTACATTATTTATAATATCATAATTAAATAACAAAGTACACACATACAGGTTAACAATCCCATGTGAAATACCATTTTTTTTCTTCCTCTAAACATTATAGTCTCTATCTATTATCATTTCTAAATAATGCATTGCTTTAAGAATATCTTCTTTACCACCTTTTAATTTATGCCGGCATATGTATTTAATTGCATTACCTTCTGCAAATTCTAATTTATTTTTATTTATAAAAACAGAAGGCTGTATGGTCATTTTTTTATAATGTTTACCTCCTACTTGTTTGCAAAACGTTTTGTTAGTCATCTTATTACTTCTCCTATTCTATAGTGATGTTTATTTAGAGAACGCATAATATATAAGTTCTCTTTTGTTCTTGTCACACCTACGAAAAAAACTCTGTATTCTGCATCGGGATGTTTCAATGCTCTAATACGAATTTTATTATTTATACAAGGATATAGAATAACATTATCGCATTCCTCTCCCTTTACACCATGTATCGTAGATACTTTAATTCTTGGTTCTAAAAATAAATCTTCCCCATTTTCTAATAATTTTTTAAGATAAGATTTTATATTTCTGTTAAAATCTAATTGTTCCCAATCTCCTTCAATTAACAACCCATGTTTTTCTTTTAAATCCTTAAGACTAACAAACTCTACATCTTCAATAGATTTACCATTAGCATGATTTTTTAAAAAATGTCCTAATCTAATATTTAAAGCTTCTTTATACAAAGACCTTGCATCTTCAGCAGAGACAACTTCTCCTTTATTTAATCTGACCCACGTTTTATAAACTTCTAAAATTTTGTCAGGTAGATGTGTATTTTTTTTAGATATAAACCTTATCCCTAACATAATTAAATGAGCTTTTATTGGATCTAACATTACATTTGTTCTTGTTAAAATCATCCAATTTCCTGTAGAAAAATCCATAGATTCTATTCTTTCATTCCAATGAACCGAACCGTCTGCATCTCTTGGATGCCATTCTTTTGGTCTTCTATCTTTAATTTTATCTAAAATATTCATAGCAACTTTATAAACTTCTCTAGGAACTCTTCTTGATTGAGTTCTTGCATCTATCTTGCCCTCTAATTTTATAAATATGGTTGGATCAGCACCTTGAAAATCGTAAATAGTTTGATCGTCATCCCCTGCAATGTATGATCGCTTACATCTTGATTCAATGTATTTGAACATGTCCCATTGCAGAGGATTCAGATCCTGCGCTTCATCAAGAAAAACTATGTCAAGTGGGGGACATTTGTCTTTCTCAATAAACTGTTTTATCATATCAACGTACTCAAACATTCCAGTACTTTTTTTAAATTTATTTAAATCTAAAAAAATTTGCTCTGTTATGTATAAGTTTAAATTATGTTGAAGGTTTAACTCTATAGCTGCTTGTGATAAATTTATTTTTTTATTCCTTGAATATTCAATAACTTTCATGTGTTCATTAGTATGAGTCATATAACCGGTTTCTGAATCTGGTTTACTATCAAAATCCATATTTGCACAAATTTGAGAATAGTTTTTAAACATTTTCCATTTTTTTCCTTCTAACAATTTATTAGTTGTATCCATTCCTACCTCTTTTCTACCCATAGAATGCATGGTAGATACATAAGGAAAATCTTTTCGCATATCATAATTAGGGAAAAATTTTAAAATTCTTTTTTTTGCTTCTTTTGTGGCGGCATTACTAAATGTAATATAAGCAATTTTATTTGTAGGTGTTCTATGTTCTTCTAGTTCTTTTCTTAAATAAAAATTAATTAGATGATGTGTTTTACCTGTTCCTGGAGGACCTGGAATAATTGTTCTATCTATCATACTTTAAAAGACGGATCTTTTATTTCCATTTCCTCTGGTTCCTGTCTAATAAATTCAGGTGTATCCATTTCAAAAACTCTAACTGATTTTTTATTTATTTTTTTATTCTTTTCTTTAGCTTTAAAAACATCACCTAACATTTTTATAGTTTTATTTTTTCCAATATTCCAAGTTTTACTTTTAGATAAAAATTCTAAAAAACCACCTGATGTAAAATACGTTTTACCATCCTCACTATAAGCACATTCATTTAATACATCAGATATTTTTTTTGCATTTACTCTGAAAATAAAATCATTCATTAAATCTTTTATTTGATTTTCTAATTTTGCAGATTCAGGCACTGGAATTTCTTCCATTTTAGATCCCATAAACTTTCTTAACATTTTTCTCCAAATAATTTTACTTATTGGAAGTAAAGGTTGACCTAGTTGTGACATACACGCAATTGAAAATCTTTCTGGATCATGTAATGTTTGATCATCTACTTCCACTGGAAGAGCATCTACATAAACTATATAAATAGGTGGATGCGATCTAAATATTTTTATTCCTGTTATTTCAGGTGGAGGAGAATCATCACCTACACCAAATTCTCTTGTTACACAAACTTTTGAATTACAAAAACTTAGAATAGGTTCTTGTTTACATTTATAACGATAATCTTTTTTATCTAAAGATTTTTCTAAGTTTTTCATTTCACCATCTTGTAAAGGTGGTTTCATAAATTCTTTATTATAAACGTGTATTTCTCCCTTCCAAGAATTAGGATATCTTTTTTTAAGATATACACCGACATTATACATTGCTTCATTTCTACCTCCTTCTTCCATTCCATCTTTTAATAAAGTAACTAAACAAGGAGGAGCTTCTTTTAATAAACCATTATCTTCTTTTGAATCTTGTTTATAAATAGTTTCATTAATTAATTCTTTTTCTGTTAAAACTTTTTTATCATAAAATTGATAAAAATTTTCTAAACTTAATTTATTACCTTCTTCGTCTAAAGCATATCTAGTTGTGTTGTCTCCACCATGATAAGGAACGTTTAACCAACTAGGTAAATCATTTTTATCAAATCTTACATAATCTTGTTTTGGATAAATTTCTCTTTTAGCATGACCCAAAACTGCGGCCATTCTTTTTAATCTTTCTCTTATTAAACTTGCTGGAACAAATTCTTTTGTAAATAAAAATGTATGGGCACCACCTGATTTAGATTTAAATACTATAAGAGGTAAATTTTTATCTTTTATTTTTTTTATTAATTCTTTGTGATCAAATGGGTAAACATCAATATCAATACATCCCCATTTACATTTATTATCTTCTCTTATTGGAAATATACCAAGTGAGGGTTCTTCTCCTTTTAAATGTCTTTGCCATAAAAAATCTGTAACAGGTTCTCGCTTAGTAAAAGATTTACATTCGTGTTTACCCTTTTCTGAAATACTACCTTGAAGTTCGGTGTAACCATAGGCTTTATCATAGCCAACAAATATCTCTTTGAATCTTTCTAACATATCCCACTTTATTTAATTGAGTGGCGTTTTGCGCCACTCAATAGTTTAATTATTTTCCGTTAGCCAATGACTGATAGAACTGTTTAGCTCTTTCATATGCAGCTTGATCCTGTACAGGACCAACTTTTTCTACACTGTATCCATACCATTGGTTTCCTTTACCGGAATTTAATATGGTTTTTAGTTTATAAATGTGGCTGAATGATGGTGGAGTGTATACACCATTTTTACCATTTAATGAGATAGACATCATCATAGCATTCCATTTTCTGCTTATTTTTCCTTGAGATGAACTCATAGATATTAAAGCAGTTTCTGTAGTACCATCATTGTCTAATACTAAAACAAAATGTTGACCAACTGTAAGAATGTAATTTCCATTTGGAAGTCTATCCTTACCCATTTGGTCTTTCGTAGTTTTAGTTATTATATCAGAAGTATCTGTGTATATTTGTTCAGGTCTTCCTGCACCTGTTCCAAAATCTGACCATTCTTGATATTCAAGTTTATAGTGACATGGAATTACGTCTATTCCTTTCGCACCGTCATAAACTTTCTTTGTTACTGTATTTAGTAACATTCCTGGTTCAGCACCTTCTACATAAGCTTGATTTCGCTTCTGTGCTTCTGCTGATCCATTCTGTAATAGTTTTAAGATAGGTAAAGCTAAACTACCTTGCTTTACATTCTCAAAACCAGCATGTGCATCAACTTCAAAAGATATTTTTGAAGGCAATGGTGCTTCTTTTTTTACTGCTACTTGTTTCTCGTTTCTCGCTTCTTGCATCGATTATCTCCTTGTTATTTTTGTTTGGTTACCTGCAAACGTTTTAAATAGATCAGAGGGCATATCCTGTCCAGATTCGATACGCTCTCTGACCACAGCCTTGAGTGTCTGGGCATGAACACCTACCTTCTGGACTGGTTCAAAACCCTGACCTCGCGCAAGGACAGCATATTGTGCTGCCTTGTTATCTTCGCCACGACCAAAGGTAACAGTGATATCGTTTTTAATGATATCACCTAAGCCGTTGTTACGAAGCCATGTAAAAGCTTGTTCCTGAACTTCAGGAATAATGGATGCACTGTAAAAAGGTTTAACCTCTACAGATTCACCATCTTTAAGCTTTAATTTTGTAATGTGCATTTCCTGCATCATAACAGGAATTTCTATTTGAGAAAGTATTCGTGCTTGTTCTTTTAATTTATTAATGCTTTCTTCTGCATTTAAAATTTCGTCTTCTAAATCTTTTAACTTTAAAACTTTATCAGATAAAGTTTTTGCCGCATCAATTTGTGTAACTGATTCTACTCGGTCTTGTTCAAAATTTATTGTCATATTATTACCTTTCTATTCTGTATATTATAATCCCTTAAATTACGTTTGTCAAGTGCTCGTCTCAGATTTTTGATACAAGTCAATTTCAATTGGATAATATCTCCTTTCTTGTTTATCCCATTTTAATAATTTATACTTGCCATTTGTTATATCAGATACAATTGAACAGGCAACACCAATTATTGCAGGATCACCTGTAAGTAGTAAATAATCTTCTGAAGTGTAATCTTTTAGCAACAGTCGTAACTTAAATACAACAGGTCCTGCACTTAATATAATTTGTGCATTTTCTGGAAGCAGAACTTTTAGTGAACCAAACTGTGAGGCACCAATAATATTAATCTTGGGTCTTCCTTCCCTTGTGCCTGGTACATCTTGAATAACGTAAACTTTATTTTTTTCCATTCTTGACATCTTGTATATTAATCTATATATGTTTTCAATAGAAAGAACTAACTATTATATATGCATTACAAGTTTAAGACAAAGCCATTTGCGCATCAATTAAAGGCATTAGAAATGTCTTGGGATAAAAAAGTATTTGCTTATTTTATGGAAATGGGGACCGGTAAGTCTAAAGTATTAATAGATAATATGTCAATGCTTTATGATAAAGGCCATATAAATGGCGCTTTAATTGTAGCTCCTAAAGGTGTTTATAAGAACTGGTTTGACTCTGAAATACCAATCCATATGCCAGATCATATAGAAAAGAAAATAGTATTATGGGAGTCTACTGCAAGTAAATCTAAAGAAAAAGAATTAAATATTTTATTTAAATCAGATCATGATCTTCATATTTTAATTATGAATGTTGAAGCATTGTCTACTAAAAAAGGAAAACAATTTGCATATAAATTTTTAAATTGTCATAAAACTTTAATGGCAATAGATGAATCTACTACAATAAAAAATCCAGGAGCCAATAGAACTAAAAATATAATTGAACTTGGAAAACATGTTGCTTATAAAAGAATATTAACAGGATCACCGGTAACTAAATCTCCCTTAGATTTATTTACTCAATGTGCTTTTTTAGATCCTTGGTTATTAGATCAACAATCATATTATAGTTTTAGAACTAGATATGCGTTAATGAGAAAGATAATGGTAAGTGGAAGACAAATAGAAATTGTAGTTGGTTATAGAAATCTTGGAGAGCTTTCAGAAAAAATAAAACCATTTTCACATAGAGTTTTAAAAGATGATTGTTTAGATCTGCCACCTAAAACTTATATGAAAAGAACTATTCAATTAACTGAAGAACAAAAAAAAGTTTATAAACAAATGAAAGAGATTGCACTTGCAACATTGAATGGAAAATTAACTACAACACATAATGTTATAACTCAATTAATGAGACTACATCAAATAACTTGTGGTCATTTTAAATCTGATGATGGTCAAACACAAAAGATTGCAAGTAATAGACTAGATGAATTGATGGATGTTTTATCTGAAATGGAAGGTAAAGCAGTTATATGGGCTCACTATAGATATGATATAGAAGTTATTGTTGAAGCAATTAAAAAAGAATATGGAGATAATTCTGTTGTTACTTATTATGGAGATACATCTACAGATGATAGACAGAAGGCAATTAAACTAATTCAAGATCTAAATAGTCCGGTAAGATTTATTGTAGGCACACCTCAAACTGGTGGCTATGGAATTACATTAACAGGTGCATCTACTATGATTTATTATTCTAACGGATATGATTTAGAAAAACGCCAGCAATCTGAAGCACGTATTGATCGTATCGGTCAAGAAAAACCAATGACCTATATTGATATTATTGCAGAAGAAACTGTAGATGAAAAAATTGTAAAAGCTTTAAGAACTAAAGTTGATATTGCAACCCAAATTATGGGAGAAGAGTTGAAGGAGTGGATATAAATTTCCACTCCTCCTCATTGTAAGGGAACATTATTTAATGTTTATTTTAATGCCTTCAATTTCTTTAGGTTCGTTAAAACCAAATTTAATTTTAAGTAAACCATCTTTCATTTCAGCTTCATCAACTATTACATCTTTAGCTAATTCAAACTGTTTGAAAAATTGTCTAAACGCTAGACCTTGTTTAATATAGTCTACACCTTTAGTATCTACTTTACCTTCTACTGTTAAGATGCCGTCTTTAACTTCTACAAGTACATTCTCTTTATTGTAGCCAGCTAAACCGATTTCTAATCCGTATTTACCTTTTGAGTATTTTACTACGTTATAGAAAGGAAATGATTGTACTTTTGACCACGTGTCAAAAATATTTTCAAAGGTATCATCAAAAAACTTTGTTGATCCATTGAACATTTGTTTGCTTAAATTATTGAAAACTTCTAGGTTTGTCATAATTATCTCCTTTGTTAAGCAAGTTAATTGACCCATCCACATGATGCAGTCTTGGATATATATAATGATTTATTTTATAATTTCAATATCCTAGTTCATCATATTTATAATGATTTGATTGATTAAAAGTAATAGTATGTATTTCTTGTAAGTCGTGTTCTCTATCTAAAAACTTGTATTCTATTTTTGTAGTATTAAAATCTTTCTTTATCTTATTGCATATTGTTTCAGGATCAAACTCGCCGCAGGAGTAAACATCAAACTGAAGCAAGGCGGGATCAGGTTCGTCCCAAACATGCATTACAATGTGAGATGTTTCTATGATTGCAACTCCGGTAATTCCACGATTACCAATCATGTTAGAATATTTAATATAAGGACCCATCATAACTTTCATTCCAATTTCATTTATAAATTTTTGAAACCATTTGCGAAGAACAGCAACATCCATTGGAGGATTTTTTGCTTCTGCTCTTATGATAAGATGTTTATGCACTAAAACTTTATTCATAAACGCCTAATATATTTTTTTAAAACTATAATCAATAGTTTATTTTATTAAATTAAAAGCTAGTGTGAGTAGAAGTGCTATGGTTGATCCAAGTCCTCCGATGATCCACCAAGTCAACTTATCAAATTTACTTTCAAATTTAGAATGCATTTGTGAAGACTCTTCTCGAAGTTCTTTTAAATCTCTTTTTACGCCAGTTATATGGCCATAAAGAGCTACAATATGTTCACCTGTTGTCTTTGGTTCTCTACCATTTGCCATTACGCTAATCCTCTTTGTCTTAATCTAATTCGTTGTTCCTCAGGACTTAATAATGCACTTTCAGTTGGTGTCAAGCCGTTTTGTAATCCTGCTACTTGTTGTATAGGGGGTGTTAAAATAGAAACATTTGGCATTGGTTGAATTGGTAATGGAGGTGTTTCTATTAAAGGTTCTTCTTCAAATAAAAAATCTTTTATGTCAATAAAGTCATCAATATTTTCTGAAAGAGGTATAGAAGATAAGATTCTAGTTAATTGTTGAATAGTACCTAATGCTTGCGTAAATGGATTAGGAACCCCTGTTCTTTGAGATATTTGTTCTAACTCTCTTAGTATATTTGCAGAAGGTACATAAGGAGTAAATCTATTATTTTTTATTGTTCTATAATCATTATTAAGTTGTCTGTCAGAAAACTCTCTTAAAATTAAAGATGAGTTAGTTCCTAAAGTTTCAGCTGCATCAATATCTTTTTTTAAATTTTTTATAGTTAAAAATCTTGCTTTGTTAGATGCTAAAAATCTTTCAATAACATCATTAGGAGTTTTAGGTCCTCCTTTTAAAAGACTTTCTTCTCCTCCAGTAAATAACTGTCTTGATTCTCTTATCCCTCTTTGATAATCTGCAAGTTTAAATCCTAAAGATTTTATAGGGTCTACTTTAACTGCTCTGTAACCAAAAAATCCTAATAATTCATCAGGTAATTCAAACGTTTCACCTCTTTCAGATGGTTTATCGGCAGCAGCTTGATAAAGTCTAGTTAATTGTGGAAATGAAAAAGGCAACATTGATTCAGCTAAGTGTTCTATTGAATTTTTAATTACTGTTCCAGGTTCTGTTTTAAATTGTGTATCTGTAAAAATTGGTCTACCTTCTCTTGTTCTACCACCTCTTATGAGCAAATCAGCAAGAGCTTCTGTATAAATCGCTTCTGTTATAAAAGGAGAAGCAAGTTCTCCTGCAGCTTGAGTAATTCCTTTTAAAAAATCTCCCATCAAAGCTTTTTCATCAGTAATTCCATTTTGAACATTATTTAACAATGTTTGAAGGGGTCTGATTACAGTGTCATAAGCATTACCATGACTGAAATCTATGTATTTTAACTCACCAGTATTTTCATCTCTAATTGGTAATATTGTAGAATTTTTAGACCATTCAGGTAAATATCTTCTAAGTGCATCTAACTCTTCATTACTTACATCATACAAAGCTTGAAATCCTGATTGCAGTCCTATTGGAGCAGCTACTAATACAGTGGTTAATCCTGTTAATCTTTTTAACCCAATGCTTCTTAAAGCAGGATCTTGTATTTCTTTTATTGCTCTAAAAGCAATATTAGTAGTCGTTCTTAATATTTCAGACGGAAATGACATAAAAGTTCCAAGAGGAAGCCTTCTTAATGCTCTAACAGTATCCGACACATATGCATAATTAGGCACCGTATTTCTTACAATGTTAGCAGCTTCTTGATCTAAAAATTGTTCTGTTACTTCTCTTCCTGCATTTAAATAAGCATTTTTTAATCTAAGTCTTTCAACTGCAAAATTAGTTATTTTAAATAAATCATCTTCTGCAGTATATAAATCTTCAGCAAATTTTTGTCCCTTTTTTAATCCTCTAGTAGTTAAACCAAATAATTTTTGTCCCATTGAGTTTAATGGTTTATCAATATTTAAATCGTTTCCAAATTTTAAATCTCTTAAAAGATTCTTAACATCTCCTAATTGAACTTGTGAGTTGACCACTCCTAATTCTAAGAGTTGTCTATACCTTGCGTTAGCTTCTGCTGTCCTTGTTCCAACTTGTAATACTCCAAAAGCGTCTTTAAAAGCCTCGGCTACCACTCTTGGATTTTCAAAAAATATACCATTTGAAGCAGAAAATGCTGTTGCAGAAAATAAATTTCTAAAATGCGTAACAGGAGCTAAAACAGTTTTAGCTACTTGTGCAAAACCTTTTGGAGCTAATATTAAATTTCTATATGCCCATGTTCCAGCTTTTTCTGCTGCAGTAGCTCCGGCTCTTGGTTCAAATAAAAATTTAAATGCTTTTGATGAATCACCTAAAGCTTCTGCTATTGGTTTAGAAGTATACATTCCTTGTAAAGGATTAACTGCAAACTCATCTTTAAAAAATGGAGTTAAATAATCATCTAATGCCACTATTTCTTGATTAGGTAATGCTCTTTCTGCTGTTAAATTTTTTACTTCATCTGCAGTAAAGAAAAATCCTTTTTGTCCAGGAACTCCTGCTTTTACACCTGAAGCAACTTGTTGTTTTATAACATCATCATTTTTAGCTAAATTTTCTAAAAGTTCATTTCTTCTTGCAACAGCAGATAGTCTTGATACTCCGGTGTAAATAGAGAATCTTGGATCTTCTATTTTTCCAAATAGTTCATTAAATATTTTACTACCTTCACCAATAACTTCATCTACTTTTTTACTATCAATATCTCTAGTAACGATTCGTTTAAAAAATTTTTTACTAGTTACATCGTTAGAGGCAGGGGTTAAATTAATATATTTTGTAAATGATAATTGTTTTGGAGATTTTGCTTCAACTGCATTTTTTAAAACATTACTAACTAATGTATCTGCTTCTTGATCAGTAAGTGCGTTTTTAATAGGATCAAAATTAGGATTATTTCTATTAGCAAACCTATGATATCTTTTAAATAATTCTTTTGTTTTATTAATAACTTCATCAGAAGGTTTATAATTTGAAAAAGGAATAATTGATTTATCTTCAAATATTCTATAAGTATTTCCTAAATAATCTTTTACTCTAGTTCCTAATAAATTTTTTAAATTATCAATATCTTTAGGTGCATTAGAACTTGTTTCAATTAATTGAGTAAATTTTCCTCTAGCTAAATCTATACTTTGAAATAAATTATTTATATTCTCTTGTGGCAATCCTTTAGCTTCTAAAGTATTAGTTAATTTTTGTCTTGTTTCAAGAGGCATTACTTCATCTAATTTACCAGAAAACATTGCATCATTTATTTCTTTTAACACTTGTGTCTTTTCTTTTTTAGTAGATTTATTAAATGTGGATTTTAATGATGGAAACATTCTATCTACATCACTATCTATTCGTTTAACAATTTCCATTGCGCTATTAACGTCTGAAGCAGTGGCTCCTTTTTCAAACATCTTAGCTTCAAATATTTCTTGAGGTTTAGCCCCTCTTGCTCTAAATGCAGAAAAAATTTGATTAAAAGTTTTATCTAATTGAGAATTACTATATTCTAAACGTTCACCTCTAGTTGCAGCAGCTTTAATTCCTTTACCAACACCATATACAAAAGGAGTAATTAATAATGATTCTGAACCAAATTTAAGTCTATTTAATAATTTTCTTCCGGCATCTTCTCTTCCACCTTCATCTGTTACATCTTCTAATTGTGTAGGACCTGCTTCAAACATATCTCCAATAGTTCCAAGATCCTCTACATCAGCTACAAAAGCTTCTCCCCCTGCACCTCCTACAACACCCGCTGAAAATCTTTGTATTTTAGCTTTAGAGTTTAATTCTTCTGCTCTTCCTAATGCTTTCATAACATTTGGACTTTTTAAATTAGCATAAGATCCTGCTTTTCTTGCTTTAATAGCCTTATCAGCTAAACCGGTTGCTGCCTTAAATCCAACAGTTCCTGGTATTGCAATTGAGGTTAATGCTTCTGTTATTTTTCCAATTGCTCTTTCTTTTGCAACTTCTTCAAACGGATTAATTTTATCAAAAAATTTTTCTACATCTGCTGCTTTATTGGTATCTAAGCCTAAATCTATTAATTCAGCAGCTAACGAAAAAACTCCTTCAGGTATTTTTAATAATCCTGATGCTATACCTGCAGCAGCTGCAATAAAAGCATTTGTTTCACTTCCTTGTTCAAAAGGTTTTAAACTTATAGGACGTAATACAACATCTTCCTCTTCCATTTAATCTCCTACGGTGAAGAACTATCAAACGAAGTATATCCTTCAGCTTCTATTTTTTGTCTTTGTTTTTTCGCCAATTCTTCATTAATATAGTCTCTATAAGATTGTTGTGATATTACTTGATTTTCTGGTTTTATAACATCTTGAATACTATTTCCTATAATAGAAGTTCCTGATTTAATTTTAACATATTTATTTGTTTTAGGATCATAATAAATTCCTTCTGGCATACCTTTAATACCTGTAACTTCATATTTTCCTTTTTTAAGAGCTAAAAATATAGGTCTATTAGACACCGGAAGACCTACTGTTTTACCTATGGCATCTCTTTGATTTAAAAAATTTTGAAAAATATTAGCTTCAGTGTAATCTAATCCATATTGTTGCATTAATTCTTTTTTTCTTTGTTCTTGTTCTTTTCCTGCTTCCATACCATATTTTAATTTTGCAAGTTCTAATGCTTCTTCAGAAGTCATCGCTTGTGTAGCACCTGTTAATCTTAATTGTCTTTGAAATAAATCTTCAGTTTCACCTGATTTTAAATATTGTTCAACTGGTTCTTGAAAAGCTTTTGCTAGTGTTGGAAACAACCCTCCTCTAGGTGTTTCTGACATCGTTCTAAGTCCACCTCTAATTAATAAATCAGATAATCTATCACTTTGACTTCTTCCAGTACCTGCCAAAGCATTTAATATTGCAGCATTTTGAATTGCTTTTTTATAGAGACTACTTCCTGTATCTATTTGATAATTATCTAATGAATTAGCTGCTCCTTGTGGTTCTGCATAGCCAGCTCTTGTTGGTACTACACTTGACATAATACCTTCATTGTTTGCTGATCCGCCTATTCTAAACATTGGTCTTTTAAGTATTCTAGACATAATTAATTATCTTGTAGCACCTTGTGTATAAATATTAATTGGGCTTTGTTGTGTTGGATTAAATGCTTTGTATATTCCAGCTAAAGTTGAAGCAGCTCCTAATGCAGTTTGTAATGGAGTTGGGGATGGAAGTTGTGTAGTTGTTTCTCTTCCTGGATATCCAGCTATTAAAGGTTGAATACCAGCTCCATAAATTTGTGCAGCTTCTAAAGGTTGATAAGCTTGTTTTTGTGCAAGTTGTTGTTGAGCACTCAATAAAGCTTGTTGTTGAGCTTGTTGTTGAGCACCCAATGTAGCTAATCCAGATATTTGTGAACCTAAAAATCCTTGCGTTTGTCCCGCTAAATTTAATTGATTTAAGAATTCTTGTTGAGCTCTTGATGTAGCTTGACCATATCCTTGTTGTAATAGATTAGCTTGTAATAATGCTCTATTTAAATCTGACTGTGTTTGATACTCGGCTCTTTGAATTCCTTCTCTTGCACCACCAAAAGCACCTTGTTGTATGGCTGAAGCTGCAAGCCCTGGTAAACCTTTTTGTGCTTGAATGTCATACTGTCGTAAAGTTTCATCTATAACAGATTGTTGATAGGGAGACATATACTGTTGATATGCCTGTGGTTGTGTTGCAGCTTGTGCAGCTTGTAAGAAAGGTTGATATCCACCTAATCCCGTTGCTAGTTGCTCGGCCTGTTGTTGTAGAGGAGATATTCCAGCTACAAATTGAGGACCGACTAATCTAGATACATCTAAACTTTTAATACCACCAACTGCTTGTGCAAGTTGTGGTAAGTATTGTTCTGCAGCAGCTTGTATAAATGGTGCTGGTAATACTTGTGTTTGTTGAATTTCAGCCATTATACAGATCCTCCAGCTTCAAGATTTTTCATTAAATTATACATTCTTTGTGCTCCTTTATTAACATTACCACCACCTGCATTTCTTACAGCGTCAGCAGTAAATACGAATTCATTATTGGATAACATTGCAGGAATATCGTCTGCTTTTTCTTTTATACCAATTGGAGGAACAAATCCACCGGTTTCTCTATAATCTAATTCTGTTATTCCAACTTGATTTTGTCTTGTTGGAACCTCTGCTCCCATTGCATATTGCATTCTTCCACCATTAGCCATCATTGGTGTTCCAAAAAATTCTTGTTTAGTAACTTGAGATATTAAATCACCGATACCTCCACCTTGATAACCTATTCTTCCTCCATCTGCTGCCATTTGAGTATAAAATGGATTACCAGGATATTGAATTGTTGGATTTAACAATGGAGAATACTGTGCTTTATATTGATTAACTCTTGCTTGATAATCTTCATTTAATTCACCTGGTTGTTGTTGAGGTACTCCCCCTGCTAACGTACCTCCAAGAAAACCTGTTGCTCCTGATATTAAATTTCCAATTCCAATATTTCTTACTCCTTCCATAGCTAATCTTCCAGCACCAGTAAAATCCCCTGAAAATACAGAAGGTAGAAAACCTTTAATACCACCATAACCTAATTCATCTGCTGGTGTTCCAAATACTTTAGGTAGAAAAGAAGCCCCTGGAAGATTTGAAAAAGCAAATCCAGAAGTTGCTCCTTTAAAAGGAGTATATTCAAAAAATGAACCACCACCAGCTGCATATATTGCAGCAGCTGTTAATGCTGCTTTTCCAATAGGACTTTTAGCCACTGATTTAACTGCGCTTGTAACTCCTTTAACAGCTCCTGAAATTGCTTTAGCAATACTACCTACAAAATATCCTTGTCTATTAATTAAATTTCCAATTCCACCTCCAGCATATCCAATTCTTCCACCAAATCTTACTTCAACTCTTTCATCAGACATTTCTTGCATACCACCTTGAGCAACTGCTTGAACCATTTGTAATGCAATTTGTCTTGCTTGCTCTGGAGGAATACCTTGAGCAATTAACATTTGAATAATAATTTCCAAAGCTTGTTGTGGGTCTTTAATATCTACTTGTGGAGACTCCATTCCTTGTAAAGGAGGTTCCATCATTTGTGGTTGCATCATAGCTTGGTCTTGCATTTGTGGTTGCATCATAGCTTGATCTTCCATCATTTCCATTCCACCTTCTTGATAACCTAATCTAGATATTCCACCACCAGCCATTGTTAAAGGTGTTTGACCATAGTTTAATAATGGATTCATTGTAATATTTTGTGCTGAATAAAAATTAGGTTGTGGCTGTTGAGGAACTTGTAATGGCTGACCATAATCCATTGGTAATGTTCCTATGCCACCCATTTGATATAATTGTCTATACATTTGTGCCTTTGATATTGTCATAATTTAATAGTTAATAAGGCAGGCACAGAGTCCTGAAAACGTACACTTTACTTGTTTTTATCGGTATCGTCAACGGTTTTAGATATTTGTAAGTTATCTAATAATCTACCTTTGTATTGATATTCTCCTACATGAGATATGTTATCTTCAACGTAAGCATAACATTTACCACCTATTTCTGTCCATTTTTTACAGAAACCAAAATCTTCACCATAGTATTTTTTACTTACTTTATCATGAATGGTATCAAAAAAATTATACATATTTTTATTAGATTTAACTTCTCCATTTAAAACGGTAGGTTGATCTATAACATCTTCAGGATAAGCTTTTATCATTTTTTCAAATACTTGTCTTTTAATTAATAAACATCCCGCGGGCACGTGCGAAGCTTCTATAATTCCGCCTACAATAGTAATTTCTTTTGTATCTGATTTCATTACGTTATCCATTTTTATTGGAAAGGTATGACCAGCTTTCATTAAATCATCTTTATTCTTTATAACTCCTAATTGTATTTTTTCCCAAATTTGTTCCCAACTAATAGTCTTCATTGGATAAGGAACAGAGATTACTTCTTTATCAAATTTTAATAATTTTAAAATCGTATCATGACTAAAATCAATATCTGAATCTATAAATAATAAGTGAGTGTAATTATTAAGATCATTTAAAAAATTAGATACACATAAATTTCTACCTTGTGTCACTAAAGATGATTTCAATAATGAAAAAGAAATCATAATATTATTCATCATACATACTTGTTGAAGTTTTAATAATGCTTGTGTGTAATGAATAGAACATTCACTGTGCACAGGAGTTGCCACATACAATCTAGTTGTAGGGTGACCCATATGAGCAGTTAATTCATTTTGACTTTTTATTTTTTTAAGCCAAATAGGTCTACTTGAGTCTTGCATTTACTATCCCTTCTAAAAATCTATTCCAAGTTTTAGTTCGCTTCTCCCATGAGTAAAATCGATTCATATAATCTATCTGTAATTGTAAATGTTCTTTAATGTGATTATCATGTAAATGAGTTGCAACGGTTTCAATAACCGATGCAAATGTTTTAGCTAATTTTACAAAATCTTTTTCATAAGGAGTATAAACTGCAAAATCCGTGCAAGTTTCATATAGAGCACCATAATTGGTAACCACTGTATATAGACCTGCAGCCATTGCCTCTATTGCTGCAATACAAGATGTTTCTTCCCAAATATTAGGATAAGCAAACATTTGATAATTTTTTAAATTATCTTTAATAAATTCATTAGGTTTATAACCTATGTAAGTTACATTAGGAATTTTAGTTGCTTGATCATATAAATCTTTAAACTTATCATCATTAGCTGATTTGAAACCATCTCCATATATTTGTGTTGAAGAATAAACATCTAAATGAATTAATGGATTTTCAATCAATTGCATAGCCGCAAGTAATACATTTAAACCTCGCCACGGCGTTGAAGTATATATTAATTTTATAGGATCCCCTTTTTTATAATCTAAATTTCTAGGTTCTATTTTATCAAATGCGTTTTTAATAACTACAGATTTATGTGTTGGAATATCAAATGCAATTCTAAACTTTTCATAACACCAATTAGAGTTAAATACATACCAATCATATTTGTCATGATTATCTTTATTTTGAAACCAAGGATTTATATTTGTTTGATCGTATGAATTTTGTTGCCAAAGGATATTAATTTTTGTTGGATGTAATGGAATTTTTCCCGGAATAGAAGTGCAAATTTGTACCTGATCTAATAACTTTTTATCTGCATATCTTTCTAGAAACTCCATTTGAAGTTCCGTTCCACCTCTTGGATTCATTTTTTGTTCATTACTTTCTGAAATAAATCTAGTCCTTTTGATATTGTTATAGACACATCTTTTTGTAAATCTTCTATATTGTTTTCTTTTAGAAAATCTTCCATTGTTTTATATTTCTTTCCAGTCTTTTTACTTTTTATAAATTCTTCTGTCTTATTTAAATTATCCATTTTCTCCAGTCCTTGTTAACAGAGCGTAAGATATTTGTCCAGATATTTTATTAGCATTATTTGATTGAAATTGTAAATAGTCTCCTTCTTCTAACACGAGTGCATTATGTACCGCATTATCGTGTGAATTAGCAGGCACATTAGTGTGATAAAATTTATATGAAGTTGATGTAGAAGCATCATGAAAAAAATAATCAACTGTAACTGCAGCGTTATGATCATTTGCAACAGATATTTCTTTTAGAATTGCAACACTTGATGTGTTAATATTTAACACCGTAGTTAAATTACTTGTGGTTAAATCGTAACCTTGATTTTTATAATTGATAGCCATTTACGTACTAGGTCCACTAAATATAAACCAGCTAAATGCTTCTAGTTCATCTTTTAAATCTTTTTGAAAAGAAAAATTTAATTGATCTTTAAGTGTGTTAATTGATTCTAAAATTTGTCTTTGATTAGCTACATCATACTCAGGTGTAGGTTCTGGTATATATGTTGTTATCTTTGCCATTATCTTCTTCCTCCTGCTTCAATGTCCAATCTTAAAGTTCCGTATCTCCAAGTTTCATCAACAGCATCATTCTCTATTTTTAAACTTACTTGTCTTCCTCTAACACGAGTGTCTATCTTATCAGTTGATGATGTAATTGTAAATGGTCCGGTAATAGTTGGTGGTGTTGTTGAAGGGGTTGAATTAGCATTAGCCGGATAATCTCTAAAGAATAAAGTTATTTTTGCATTACCTTCTAAATTTTTAAAGTCTGGAATAAATCGTTTAACACGCATTATTAATTGACCATCTCCACCTAAACCTTGTTCCGATATATCGTAATCTCCAGATTGAACATATGAAGTAATTGCAGTTTCAACTCCTGCAAAAGAAACTTCATTAACACCAGTTTCATGTTCCCAATACTTAGTTGCTCCATAAGAATTAGTTACACCATTAATTGTTGGAAATGTCGGAGTGTTAGTTGAATAAAATTCTGTCGCATAAGGTAAATCAAAAGACACTGCATCTTCATAAGTTGTTCTTGATAATGATCCTGTAGTCCAAGTGTTTTCAAGATAGTTATAAACTACGTTTCTATTTATCTGTGTGGAAGGTGTTGATACCGTTGCTGAAGTTTTGGCACTTGCATAAAACCAACCCACTTCATTATATAATGAATTATGAAATGCAGAAGTTATTTGACTTGCATCATAATTAAATCCTAAATTATCATCTGTTGTTGTAAATACAAAGTCCTCAACTAAAGATGGTAATTGTTTAACGGTTCCGTCATAGACAAAAAATCCACCACCAAAGCCAATCCAAAATACAGCGCCTTGCGCAAACACCATTGCATGTTGACCAATACATCCACAATTCGTTCCAACTTGTCTTACAGAGAATGTAAATGGAGGGCCAACAAATTGAATAACATAAGCTGCAACATCTGTAAGTACAAAGATATAATCTTTACCTTGTATAGCTCCTATAATTTGATTGCCCGTATCTAGTCTAAATGTTCCAGCAGTATTAGTTACTGTTGGATTATAAGTGTTAATATCTTCTTGATTTGAAAATCTTATAAACATAGGGTCTTGAGTTGTAGTATTACCAATGGTTGTTTCTGTTCCCATTAAGAATAAATGTCTATCTCTATCTGATACAATACTCATCACCGATGCTGTAGGTGCATTAGATACCACCGTTGCTCTAACAGTAAGAGGAGATGCTGTTGCTGGATTCCAAGTAAATGTTTTACCATTCTTAATAGTTGCAACTAGAATCTGGCCAAAGTTATCGAGTGACCAGGATCCGGGAGCTAGTATTGTATTTGTAGTATTTGATTGTACACCCCAACCTGTCCATAAAGTTGCATTCGTTACGATCGCATTATCTAAATGTGATGCAGCAGTTGTACCATTTGTTCCTCTAACACACCCTGTAAAATCTGTAGCTGTTTTAGCCGTATAAGTAATTAACTCAGTGCCTATATCTATTGTTCCAGCAGTGGGGAATCCTGTTGTTGAATCAACAACAATAGTTGTAACAATACTATCTATTGCACCATTTAATTGATTTGTAATGGACGTTGGATTTGATCCACCCCAATATCCTGTACCATATCCATATGCTGGAGTTTGAAATGTAGGACCAATTCTAACGTAAGGAGTTGTAGTAATAGTACCTCCTGCAGTAACACCCGTTCCAGTTTCAGTGGTTGCCATAGTAACTGTAAAAGTTGCAGAACTTAAAACCGTTTTAACTTCAAAAACATTTGTTGTAAAACTTGCAGATGTAAAACTTGTTGTAGGAGATCCTGGAGTTGTAACAGATGAAAATATAATATAATCACCTACCTCTAAACCATGTGATGTTTTATTGATTGTAACTGTTGCTGATCCTGTTGTTGATGTATAAGTGCAAGAAGTTAGTGCAGTTCCAAGAGGCGTAATATCGTAAAACTCACCTTCATAATAGATAACTAATAATTTAGAAGTACCAATAGCTGCATATCTATTACCATCTAAAGCTGTCCAACTGTGTTGATCTCGCGCAGGACCTGCAAGAGTTTTATTAACTAATTCTTGCCAACCACCTATTTTTTGTGGTTCACCGTACCTGAATCTAACATTATCACCATCAATCCATTGCCCTTCGGCTCCGGTTGCAGTTTGTTGTTTATTGAATCCAGGTTTAAATTGTATCTTTTGTAGTGGCATAACCCTCTATTATATTTATAAATATAGTAAATACCAGAGGAGCTTGAGGTAGAATTGGTGGTAAGCTCCTCCAGTGAGGATCTTATATCACTTTTTAAACCAAGCGGGAAGTCCTAAATGTGGACGTCTATCGTAAATATTTTCTTTAGATCCTTTAGTTTCAACATTATTGTAATGTAAAAATACTTGACCACAATCATCAAATGTTAATTTGTCTCTCCAATGTTCTAATTCATTTCCTCTGTATACTAACATATCACCAGGTTCTAATAATACTTTAACACCTTTAGATTTTGATGGTTTATAATTACCAGTCTTTTGATCAACACCACCTTGTGATGCATCTGGCTCTAAATATATTGGCCAACAACCACCACCTAAATGCATAGTTGTAGATATTTCACAACTGAATCTATCTTTATGACGATGTAATACATCTCCTTTTTTATAGATTCTAGCGTATGAATAATTTGTATTTAATTTTAATCCTGTTTCTTTTTCCATGATTGGAAGAAGTTTAACAAGTAATGTTTCCATTACAATATCTGAATAATGTGAATATGTTTCTGGAACTTGTTGGTCATTCCACACACCAAAGTATTCTGTAAACTGACTTATGTATTTTGTATCAAACATCGTTCTTGCAACTTGTCTTTTCATCATGAAATAATCATAACAAAACTTTGCAAGATCCTCTGATATCGCTCCTTTAATGACTGTGTATTTATTTTTCTTAAAGCTCATACTTCTCCTTTAGTTTGTTTTCTTACAGTGTCTGTAATCATTCTTCGCACAGCTTGTAGATTAAAATGTATAAATCTAAAAGGTTCTACACCATCATCTACCACATATTGATGTTCCATGTAAGCTGGAAAGAATATCATTGTACCTGGTTTTGGTTTATAATGAATTTGATGTGTTCCTAAAGTAATCTCTTGTTCATTCTTTAATGGTAATTGTGTAATCAGTTTAGCTGGTCGTGGATCGTGAAATACAGGCATTGAAGTTTTATCTGAACACTTTAGAAAATAAAATCCTGATATATGATTATCATAATGTATATGGCCTTCATGGTGACCTCCTCCTTTTTCACCAAATTCTTGTACCCAAAATTCAGTCCAAAATAATTCGTAATTCTTTAAATCATATCCCATATGATCTAGGCAATTCCAACTTGTTGCACCTATATAATCTTGTAATTCTTTTAATCCAGGATCGCCTACTAAAGATGTAGAATGATGACTCATTCCGTGATCTCCTATTTTTTTACCAAATTTCTTTTCTCGTTCTTTAATAATTTTTGCATTATTTTTCTTTGCGTCTTTTATATATTTATCGCAAATCTTATTAACATCATCTACCCATTCAGGTATTTCAATAGAATATATTGGTGAACTAAAATAAACTGAAGCTTGTAATTGATCTGTTTTTGCCATTATCTAAATGGATATCCAAGGTTCCAAATAACCAATGAATATCTTGTTCCTTTCGTTACAGGTTTAACTCTATGCCATACATGAGATGGAAATACAACTATACTTCCACGTGGTTTAATTTCAGCACATTTTCTAACTGATTGTTTATCAGGATCCATGTTTCTAAAATCAAATTCTAATTCTCCACCTTCATAATCTTCAGGATTTGATAGAGAACATGTAACAGATAATTTTCTAATTTTTCCATTAGTGTCTTTATTATCTGGATTTGCATAAGGTGCTTCCCAACTATCACAATGCCAATCATAAAATTGATTTAATTTATATTTTGTAAATTGACAACTTTCTGAAAAATCCCAATCAAAATTCCAACCTGCTAATCTATTTGCTTGATGTATAAATGGTTGTATTTCTTTATAAATCCATCTATCTGAAAGCCATACAATATTTGAATCTCTTTTCTTTTTTAAATCTTTTAAATCTTCATTAGATAAAGGTTTACCTTCATTAATTTTATTTGTTTGACCACCTGTTAATGCTAATTGTTCTTGTTGTGATATTCCGTATTTAATTAGCTCATCACAAAATCTAGGTGTAAGTGCACTTTGAAAATAATAATAGTAATTCTGAAGGTTCATTTCTAAATTCTATATATTATTTTCTATAGGATTTGTAAAGTGTAAATTAACTTATTGTCAAATCTCCAGAAACCGTGAATGTAGCCACTTTACAACCTCCAGCTGGTGCTGGTAATGTTGTACTTGTGTTTGTTCCAGGTGACACTGCAAAAGTTACAGAAGATGGTCCTCTTACAATAACAATACCTGATCCGCCGGCTCCACTTGCATAACTAGATTTTGCTCCACCACCACCTCCACCTGTATTAACTGTTCCTGCATTTGCGTTACCTGAATTATTTGAATCTCCTCCACCACCTGTTCCTCCAAGACCAGCTGCGCCTGCATCAGTAGAACCTCCTCCTCCTCCAGCATAAGTTACAGGTGAACCTGAAATTGAATTAGCAGAACCATTTCCTCCATTTCCTCCTCTACTTGATGGTGCTGTTTCTCCAACTGCACCTGCACCTCCTCCTCCTCCTCCAGCAAAAGCAGGTCCTCCTCCACCATTTCCTCCATTATTACCTTGTGGTGGACTAACTGGTGGACTATTCCCTGTTCCTCCAGTACCTATTGAATCTCCTCCACCTCCTCCTGATCCTCCGTTTAATGCAGGTGCTTGTGGACCTGAACTACGACCACCTCCTCCACCCCCTGTTGATGTGATTGATGAAATACTTGAATTTGATCCTGGATTTCCTCTTCCACCACAAGAAGGTATAGAACTACCACCTCCACCAATTACTATTGGATATGATCCTCCATCTAATGTTAATTTTGTTCCACCAGGAAAAGAAGTACGATAACCACCAGCTCCACCTCCGCCTGAATTATTATTAGCTCCACCAGAAGCTCCACCGGCCACTACTAAATAATCTACATCAAATGTTAATCTCGGCCACGTTCCGCTTTTCTGCGATTGAAACTGCGCTCTCAACGGCCACGATCCACTGGCCTTGTTTAATTCTTTTACGATCACGATACCTGAACCGCCATTACCACCAGTTCCTGTTGCTGGTCCAGGTGTTGAAGCTCCTCCGCCTCCTCCACCTCCAGTATTAACTGTTCCATTAGTTCCTGCTCCATTTGGAAATGCTCCACCAGCTCCTCCACCTCCTACTGCAGATCCTCCTGGAAAAGTAGTTGGACTACTATCACCACCACCTCCACCACCACCTCCAGCATAAGTAACTGAACTTCCTGTAATTGAATCTGCAGTGCCTAATCCACCATCTCCGCCATTTAATGATGGGCCAGTGGGTCCTCCTGTAGTTTCACCTGCTCCACCCGCACCTCCTCCACCTGCTCCTGATGTTCCTGGATTTGTAAAACTTCCTCCTGAATTTCCTTGCGGTGGACTAACAGGTGGTGTGTTTCCTGCTCCACCAGAGCTACCACAAGCTCTTGCACCTCCACCTGAACCTCCTGCTCTTCCATTAACAAAAGTAGAACAAATTCTATTTGCTCCTGCTCCGCCACCAGCTGAAGTATAAGTTGTTCCTGAAATTACTACTGATGTATCATTTCCTTGTTGACCTGGACTTCCTGTATTTGATCCTGCTGGAACTTTTGCTCCTCCTGATCCAATTGTAACAGCACCTAAAGCAGTTGCTCCACAAACAGATAATGAATTAAATTTTCTAAAACCACCTGCTCCACCACCTCCTGCTCCATTACCTGAAGCTGGCGCACCAGAGCCACCTGATCCTCCACCAGCAATAACTAATGCATCTATTAATCTTGTACCTGGTTGAGTAGTAACTGCTGATGGTGTAGATGCTGTAACAGATGTGACAGTACACTTTCCAAACGATGTTGGATTGACAACTCCTATGATACCGCCATTGGGTGATCCCATGATCTTACTCCGTTTTTAAAATTCTTTAATTGCCTGTAGCAATCCAAGATGAAGTTTCAGGTGACCAAGCGAATGAATTATTTTGATCGTCTTTACCAATCCATCTTTGTCCAGCTTCATCCCAAGAAATAAAGTATCTTACATTATCTCCATAAGTTGTAACTGTTGGATATGCAACAGGTGCTTGCCAGTCGTCATTAGCATCGAGAGACCAGGATGCAAAAGGTTGAGGTGCGATAAATTTATTTTTTACAGAATCAAACGTATAACCAATTCCAGCATATTGTTTTCTGAAATTATTGTTATAAGAAGTTTGAACCCATCTATTACCAGATGTGAAAGGAACTATAGATTTAACTTTTTCTTCAGCTCCAACTGATTGATCGCCACCATTTGCATTGACGTCATTATTATCAATAACAACTACTCTTAATACTAAACCATAACTGTTTACTTCTGCGAAATGTGCCATATTTTTTAACTCCTAGTTGTTATTATAATACAATTTTTTATAAAATGAAAGTGCATAAATTTATGTTGTTAATGTTCCAGATACTGTAAATGTCGCTACTTTGCAACCTCCTGCTGGGGCTGGTAAAGTTGTTACTGTATTTGTGCCTGGACTTGCTCCAATATTTGCTGAACCTGGGGCTCTTATAATAACGATTCCTGATCCTCCACTACCAGCATTACTTCTATTTGTTGGTACAGGTGTGCTAGGATTATTATTACTTCCTCCGCCACCTCCACCTCCAGTATTAACTGTACCAGAATCTCCAGGTGTAGTTCCATTTAAAGTTCCTGCTCCTCCACCTCCAGCACCTCCTAAACCTTGACCAGTAGGACCTGCTGAATAACCTGCTCCTCCACCTCCTCCAGCATAAGTCACTGGTGATCCTGTAATTGAATTGGCAGAACCTGCTCCACCTGTTCCTACAGTTCCTGGTCCTGCTCCTGGACCTACATTAGTTCCTACAGCACTAGCTCCACCTCCACCTGCACCTTGAGCTCTAGGTCCAAAAACTGTACCTCCAGAACTTCCTTGCGGTGGACTTACTGGTGGACTATTTCCTGCTCCACCTGGTTGATTTCCACAACCTACATGTCCTCCACCTCCTCCACTTCCACCAGATGATCCAGCTCCACTTTCATCACCACCTTTTCCTCCACCTGTTGAAGTTATAGTTGAAAATATTGAAGGACTACCACTTGTTTGAGAACCATAAGTACCTGGTCCTCCAGCTCCAACTGTTATTGGATAAGATGTTCCGCCTTCAACTGTAATTTTTGTTCCACCTGGAAAAGATGTTCTATATCCTCCAGCTCCACCGCCACCCCCTATAGATATTCCACCACCTCCTCCACCCGCTACTACTAAATAATCTACATCAAATGTAACACTCGGTGTCCACGTTCCTTGTTTCTTGTAATTGTATTGACATTGCAGTGACCAGACGCCGGATGCAACTGTCTTTGTTAATTCTTTAACTATAACTATTCCTGAACCGCCGGCTCCGCCTGGAGCACCATTTACACCTGCTCCACCTCCTCCTCCACCTGTATTAGTAGTTCCTGCACTACCTGTTCCTATAGAACCTGCTCCACCACCTCCTGCTCCACCTGCTCCTGCTGGTTGCGGTGCTGAAGTAGTTCCTCCACCTCCACCACCTGCATAAGTTGTTGATGATCCTGATATTGAAGAAGCTGTACCTGCTCCACCATCACCACCTTTAGTAGGTTGTGCATCTTGACCTGCTGCTGAAGCACCTCCACCTCCACTTCCTAAACCTAATGCTTGTGGTGCTAATCCTCCTGGGTTTCCTTGAGGCGGACTTACCGGTGGTGTATTTCCTGATCCTGCAGTTCCACCATAACCTGATCCTCCTCCTGATCCACCAGAACCAGCTGTGTTATTATTTGTTGATCCCCCTCCTCCACCTGCACTTGTAATTGTTGAAAATATTGAACTTGATCCTGAAACACCTTGTCTTGTAGGTGCACAACCAGGAATAGTTCCTGCAGCTCCCCCTGCTCCAATTGTTATTGGATATGCTGTTGCAACAGTAACTGAAAAACATGTTTCGGTTCTAAAACCACCAGCTCCACCTCCTCCACCTCCTCCAGCAGTTGGATTCATGGCTGCTCCTCCGCCTCCACCAGCAACAACTAAATAATCTACAAATCTAGCTTGTGGTCCTGATGTGTAAGTTCCTGATGAATTGAAAGTTGCTGTACCAGGGCTTGACGCTACTGATACAATTGGATCATTAACCGGTCCGATAATTCCGCCATTTGCCATAGCTTGGACCTCCTGTTAACTTATATCTTCGTACGAGATCAAACAAACTAGATCGCTGTTTGCACTTGCAAGTCCAGAGATTATTTCGTTTTCTTCTAAGTAAAATCCTGAATTTTTATCAATTAAGTTTAATGCAGCATCAGCAGGAACTGAAATTGTACTTCCAATTGCTCTTGTGTTTGATCCATCATTATAATTTATTGTAACATCTGCTGCGTTTGTTCCGTCTATGTTTGTAACTATAATTGAATTTATTTTATATACATGATTTGCTGCACAAGTTACTAAAGTTGTAAGAGTGGTAGTAAGTGCAAAGGTATCTGTTTTACCTCTAATATCGGTTACGTTTACTATATTTGGGTTTGCCATATTTATTTACTCCGTTCGTTATTATTATTATCCGAAAACTATTGCCATTGCAATAGCTTTTCCTGTTGTGACAGGGGTTACAAATGACAAAGCTCCAGAGCCATTTGTTTGAATAACTTGACCTGAAGAACCATCTGCCGTTGGTAATGTAAATAAACTAATGGTATTTAGCTTTGAATTAACATCTATAATATTAGTTGCATTAGCGTATAAAATTTTAATACCTTTATCTGTTGTTGAAAAAGTAGCGCCTGTTCCACCTGCTTGTATAAATTGAACTGTAAAAGCACCTGTTGTACCATTTTCAACTATATATGTTTTTTCAATTCCTGTCGGAACAGTTACAATTTGATTTCCTGTAATAGTACCGGTTAATTTAATAACTGCATTTCTAGCATTAGAAATTGCAGCATCTGTCATTACAAGAGTTGTAGTTTGTGCTCCACCTGCAATTGACACTTCTTGAAAACCTGCAATTGCTTGTTGTAATAAATTTAAATTTGTATTTGTGATATCTCCCCATTGACCGGCTTTTTCGCCAGTGACCATGAGCTCTAGTTTAAGATCTGTAGAATAACTTGATGCCATATTTAATCCTATTTTATGTTAAGCCGCTGTGTTAATTTCCGTCCAAGTCACAATTGTTCCGGTATTAACAGTTGTCCAATTTTGTATATTAATGCTATTTACCGAAGTAGTCAATATATTACCTGTTATATCTACATTAGCATTAGCTACTGGAGTTACACTATTTAATACTGCAGTTATCAACTGTCCTGTTATATTTACACTAGCTGTTGCTATAATTACGGTTCCCACAGCTAATTCTGCAGTCATTCCAACCCCTACAACTATAGCATCTGGTGAAGGATCTACGCTTGATAAAGCAGTTGTTAATTGTTGACCTATTATATCTACATTAGCATCCGCTAAAGGTGTAACTGAACTTACAGCGGCTGTTAATAATTGGCCAATTACATCAACTGGAGTATTTAATAAAATTTCAACTGAATTTAAATTAGCTGTTAATAATTGTCCTGTTACATCAACAGGATCCAATATGATTTCAATTGTTACACTATTTAAATCTAAAGTTAATGTCTGCCCTGCTACATCTATATTAGCATTAGCTAATGGTGTAACTGAATTTATAGCAGCTGTTAATTCTTGACCTACAAGAGCAACATCGGGTGCTGGATCTAAGTTTCCTAAAGTGGTTGTTAAAAGTGTTCCGGTAACATCTATATTTGCATTAGCTAAAGGTGTAACTGAATTTAAAGTAGCAGTTAATAATTGTCCCGTTACTGCAATATCAATACCAATTGCAATAGAAACACTTTCTAAATTAATACTAAGATTATTTACACCGCCAAAGGTTCCTTCATTCCAAGAATCTTTACCCCAAGCTGTGTCAGTAGGATTAATTACTTCAACAGTAATATTTTCAGCGCCTGTTCCCCATTCGCCTATGTTCCAAGCACCTAGGCCCCAACCATTCGCCATAAGTTAAGCTCCTGTTATCCGGAGATTCTTAAAATAGCCGCTGATGTTGTATCTGCCGGGAATTGAATTGTGAATGTTCCAGCTGTTGCAGTTTTATCTCCACCAAAATCTAATACGGCAACTACTGCATTCGCATTTGATGTATTATAAATTAAACATCCTGCTGCAGTTAAAGTAACCCCTGTAAAAGATAAATCTGCAAAATCTATAAATGCAACACCTGAAGAAACTAGAGGTGATACATTTACTAAAGTTCCACCACCTGTTGTATATTGACCAGTGTTTGCAACTTCATTTGTTGAAGTGTAAACAGTTGTTGCTGAAGTGAAAGATGCTGCAGAAGTGTATAGAGCAAGTTTAAAAACATTACCAGTTACAGCGGTAAAATTATGTCCACCTTGTAGTAATTGTTGTTTAAAACTATTTGCAATTGCATTTCCTGTAAACGCCATATTTATCTCCTAATTATTATCCTTGTTTTTGAATCTGAGGTGAACCCTCTTGGAATTCATCTCGTCTTCTTCTTCCCATTTGTTCAATAGAGAATCCTTGTAACGCAGTTTGATACTTTTGTTCATAAAATTGTATCATGTCTGCAGGACCCTTTAAAAAACCGTACGCCTCAACAAGGCATGCATACAATAAGCCAGTGGGAAATTGCAAGCTTAAATATGTTGTTGTATTACTACTCGATAATCCAGCCGGTTTCAAGATATAATTTAATTGCATTAGATAATTAAGATTTGGAATAGGGGCTAAAATTAGTGTATCATCGTCATAATAACTAAAATATTTAGGTAAAGCTTGAGTTAAAGAGGCATTATATTCATTAATAAAGCCAAGATCTCTATATTCTAATATAGCAATATCATCTGTGTATACGGCATTAGGAATGATATAAGCTTCTTGTACTATTAAAACTCCTCCAGTATTTGGAAAGGGTGTATTTACAAATTTTTGACCTGCAACAATAGTTGCTGTTGCTTCTTCTCTATTATTATCAGAATCTACATCTCTTAAAATTCTAAATTCAGCATCTAATATAAATCCATTTACAATCGTTGATGTAAATACATTTGAATCTACCTCTGTATAATCTCTAATTTTTTGAACGAGTTCTGCGTATGTCATATTAAGCTTGTAAAGTTACTGGGCCTGCAGTGCATTCAGCACCACCTCCCGTTACTCCTCCCGTAGTTGCCGTATCAGTACTTTCAAAATGAAAGTAGTTTGTTGTATCACTTATATTACCAGAAGAATCTATTTTTCCAATTGTAATTGTAAAACCATCTGTATCTGAAATATCTGTTACACCATCAAAAGAAGGTACATCTGTAAAACCAGTGTCATCCGTTGGTCCTCTAAATCTTACAATGTTACCAGTTGATCTTCCGTGATTTTGTGAGAATACATTCACATAAGTATCACTTGAATAGATAATTGTCTCGAACGGATCTGGAGTTAATAAAATTAATACAGGAGGCTCTACTCGATCTGGGTGAGCGTATTGTAAACCTTGTGGATCAGCTGTTGTTGGAGTTGGATCTAATTGAGGTTGTTTTGCTTCATATTCAGAAGTATGCACCCATGAACCATTCCATTCTTGTACCATTTCTTCATATGGAAATCTTTGACCCGATCGGTCAGAGATCATGTAAGCATATTTACCTCTAGCTGATTTTGCCATTATGCTCCTGGATAGTAAATTTTAGGTGTTATAAATGAACTAGTTGAAGAACCATCTTGATCTAAGGCTCTTTTTAATTCATCTTCATATAATAATCTTGTATCTTGCACTCTTTGTGGTGCAAATTTTTGTGCTAAATAATAAGTCAGTCCCGCGCACATGCACGGAACAAATCGATAAGGAACGTTTGTAATATTTGTATAAGCGCCTACATCTTGAATTCTTTTTTCATAATAATAGTTTATAACATTGTTAACTTCATCTGCACCTGGTGTTAAAAATAAAGTAATAGTAATTTTATCTATAAATCTTTGTACAAAATATTGTGTAGGTGTTCCTGTTGAAAATTTAGAAGATAATCCACTGTAAGCAGATCTATCTATTTTTGTAAGCGGAAAATCAACCACTGGAGACTGATTCGTATCTCTATAAACTGCTTCTAAAATATCTCCCGTTCCATAAACAATAGAATTATAATCATAAACTTCTGCATCATCTGCGTGAGCTGCAGCAGTTGTACTATTTGCACCTCTTGTAAGACCTGTAATGGTATTTGCTGAACTGTTAAGAGTTGTATAAGTGATTTGTTCTGAATCTATTAACAAAGTTCCAGTTTCTGGAAGCTGAGATACCGAATCTACAGTAATTGTTGAACTTGATGAAGTAATTGCACCATTTAAAATAGTAAATACACCATCAGATGTTCCATCTCCTGATGATCTATACAAAGTATAAACAGATTGATTCTCCACTAAAGAAATTGAATTATTGGCAACTTCCCAATAATGTAAACCTCTATTTGCCCATTCTTGAAATAGAATGTTAAGCGAGCGACGAGCTGCTTTCATCTGGTTACCAGTATTATTGATAAGACCAATTCTTTCGTAAGACTCTTCTATGATATCATCAATGAAAAGTGTTTTTTCAAAAACTGTAGTTCCGGATGAGGTAGTCATGCTAGCCTCTTATTTTTCTATAAATAACGTAACAGTTAAACCACTTGTGTTTGAAACAACTCCAATACCATCTACTATTCCTACACCATTTC